>Ga0079305_1001576_pt1 | contig 27983 bp, 24 predicted proteins | sample LMS_cellobiose_e_FD_79183 | JGI IMG/M metagenome (GOLD analysis project Ga0079305, IMG submission 79183) | Rumen-fistulated moose microbial communities from Alaska, USA - LMS_cellobiose_enrichment | ecosystem: Host-associated > Mammals > Digestive system > Stomach > Rumen fluid ... | reverse complement strand
GCAGTAGTCGGCGAGCTCGCGGCGCGTGAGCTCAAGCGGCGTCTTGCCCTTGTACGTCGCCATCTCGGGCTCGGCCGCCTTCGTCGCTTCGATGACGTCGCGGACGGCCTTTTCGATCGTCTTCGGCGTGATCCCGTGAGCGTCGTTGTAGGCCTGCTGGATCCGGCGGCGGCGCTTCGTTTCGTCCATCGCGACCTTCATCGCCGGCGAAACGGTATCGGCGTACATCACGACGTGGCCGTGGACATTTCGGGCGGCGCGGCCGATCGTCTGGATGAGCGGCGTTTCGGAGCGGAGAAAGCCTTCCTTGTCCGCATCGAGGATCGCGACGAGCGAAACCTCGGGAACGTCGAGTCCCTCGCGGAGGAGATTGATTCCGACGAGCACGTCGAACGCGCCGAGCCGGAGGTCCCGGATGATCTCCATCCGTTCAAGCGTCTGGACGTCGGAATGAAGGTAACGGACCTTGATCCCCGCCCCCTTCAGGAAATCGGTCAGGGATTCCGCCATCTTCTTCGTCAGCGTCGTGACGAACGCACGCTCGCCTGCGTCGACGGTCTTCCGGATCTCCGCGATGAGGTCGTCGATCTGGCCGCTCACGGGACGCACCTCGACGGGCGGATCGAGCAGTCCCGTCGGGCGGATGATCTGTTCGGCGATTCCGTCCGGACCGCTCTGGTTCCGTTCATATTCACCCGGCGTCGCGGAGGTGTAGATGATCTGATGCATCATCCCTTCCCACTCTTCGAATTTCAGCGGGCGGTTGTCGAGTGCCGACGGGAGGCGGAATCCGTAATCGACGAGACTTGTCTTCCGCGCGAGGTTACCGTTGAACATCGCGTGGAGCTGGGGAAGCATCACGTGGGATTCGTCGACGATCGTGAGGAAATCGTCGGGGAAATAGTCGATCAGCGTATAGGGACGCTGCCCGGGCTTGAGACCCGAGATGTGGCGTGTGTAGTTTTCGATTCCCTTGCACGTACCGACCTCGCGGAGCATCTCGATGTCGTAGCGCGTCCTCTGTTCGATGCGCTGAGCCTCGAGCAGCTTTCCGCGGTCGCGGTAATACCGGATCCGCTCTTCGAGTTCGTCTTCAACGTCGCGGATCGTCCGTTCCATATTCTCCTTCGACGTCACGTAGTGAGATGCCGGAAAGATCGAAATGTGGTTCCGGAGCCCGAGGATTTCTCCGGTGATCGGGTGCATTTCCTTGATCGACTCGATCTCGTCGCCGAAAAGATCCACGCGGACGGCGTTCTCGTTGCCGGCCGGGTAGATATCGATGATGTCACCGCGCACGCGGAAATTCGACCGCTGAAAATCGAGATCGTTCCGCGTGTACTGGATGTCGACGAGGCGGTGAAGGATCTCGTTCCGCGGTTTTTCCATTCCGACGCGGAGCGAGAGCGCCTGGTTCAGGTAGTCGATCGGCGCGCCGAGTCCGTAGATACAGGACACCGACGCGACAACGATGACGTCTCTCCGTTCGGAGAGCGCCGCCGTCGCGGAATGGCGCAGTTTTTCGATTTCGGCGTTGATGTCGCAGTCCTTTTCGATGTAGAGATCCGTCGACGGAACGTACGCCTCCGGCTGATAGTAATCGTAATAGCTGACGAAATACTCGACCGCGTTCTCGGGGAAGAACGCCTTGAGTTCGCCGTGGAGCTGGGCGGCGAGGGTTTTGTTGTGGGAGATGACGAGCGTCGGACGCTGAACGCGTTCGATGAGCTTCGCCATCGTAAACGTCTTCCCCGAGCCCGTGACACCGAGCAGCGTCTGGGCCTTTTTCCCCGCAAAAACACCGGCCGCAAGCCTGTCGATGGCCTGCGGCTGGTCTCCGGTCGGTTCATATTCGCTGATGACTTTGAAATCGGGCATTACTTGTTCAGCGCCTCGGCAAGGCGGCGCAGACCTTCTTCGAGCGTCTTCCGCGGGCATGCGAGGTTGATCCGCTCAAACGGATCGCCCTCGGGTCCGAACATCGAACCCGTGTCGAACCAGAGCTTCGCTTCCTCGATGCGCTTCTGGCGTTCCTCCGTCCCATACGGAAGCTTCGAGCAGTCGAGCCAGAGCAGATACGTTCCCTGGAGCTCCGGAACATGGATCAGCGGACAGTGCTCCGCGAGGTATGCGATCGCGAAATCGGCGTTCGCGCGGAGGTAGACCTTGAGCTGGTCGAGCCATTCGCGGCCGTCCTGATACGCGGCAAACGCGGCGGCCATACCGAGAACGGACGGTTCGTCGTATCCGTCGGCGGAAAGAACGGTCTTGAAAGCGCTGCGCTTCTCTTCATCCTCAATCCAGATATGGGAAAGCTGGAGGCCGGCGAGGTTGAACGTCTTCGAGGGCGCCGTACACGTCACGGCGATCTTCCCGTACTCCGGCTTCAGCGACGCGAAAACGTGATGGGTATGGCCTTCGTAGACGAAATCGTTATGGATCTCATCCGCGACGACGGTCACGCCGTGTTTCACGCAGATATCGCCGATCGCAGTGAGTTCCTCCTTCGTCCAGACGCGGCCGATCGGGTTGTGGGGGCTGCAGAGGATGAAAAGTCTGATGTTGTTTTCGATGACCTTCTTCTCGAAATCGGCCGGATCCATCCGATACGCGCCGTTTTCGTAGATGAGCGGGCTGTTCACGATCACACGGTCGTTTTCGCGGATCATATTCGAGAACGGATAGTAGACGGGACGCTGAATCAGAACGCCGTCGCCGGGCTTCGTATAGGCACGGATCGCGACGCCGAGCGCATAGACGACGCCGGGGGTATAGACCATCCACTCCTTCTCCGGTTCCCAGCCGAAATACGTCTTATACCAGCTCACGACGGCCTCACGGTAGCCGGGAAGCGTCTTCCCGTAGCCGAAAATGCCGTGTTCGGCGCGTTTCTTGATTGCGTCGATGATCGGCTGAGCCGTCCGGAAGTCCATATCGGCAACCCAGAACGGCAGAACATCCTCGGGCTTTCCGAAATCCACCCAGCAGTCCCATTTCGCGGAGCCGGTGTTCCGGCGCTCGACGTATGTGTCAAAATCGTATTTCATGTCGGTATCCCTCGTTTTCCAAAGAGCGTTTTCTGTTCGGCGGTCCGCAGCGCGAAACCACTGTTATTGTAGCATATCGCGCCCCGAAACGAAAGCCGTTACGGCTCTATTTTTCCGCGCATGCGGCGGATCAGCGCCTGGGCCGCGATCCCGGTAAAGAGCCCGGTCACAAGTCCCGACAGCAGAAGCACGGGAAAATAATACGCGACGTTCACCGTGCGGAAGACCGCGACCGCAACGAGCGTCTGGCCGATGTTGTGGAAGAGTGCGCCGATGACGCTCGCGATCCAGATCTGCTTCTCGGTCAGGATCTTCCGGACGAGAAGCATCGCCGCAAAGCAGAGAAGCCCTCCGCCGAGCGAGTACAGAAATGCCATCATCTGGCCGGTAAAGATGCTGCCGAGGATCACGCGCGCGATGAGGATCAGAAACGCGTCGCGCGGCCCGACCCGCCAGATCGCGTAGACCGTGATGATGTTCGCAAGGCCGAGCTTCACGCCCGGCACCGGTACGATCGGCGGAATCCGTGCTTCGACGATGAAGATGATCAGCGCGGCCGTGAGGAGCAGCGCATCGGCTGCAAGACGTTTCGCCATATGCGCCTCCTAATACGCCACAGCGTCAGCCGCACCGTCCGCATCCGTAATCCGGATCATCAGACGGTGTGGAACGCAGAGTATGGGGATCCGGCTCTTCGAAAGCCATCCGGTACGGACGCAGACGCGGTCCGGACAATCGGCGTCGAGGACCCGGATCCGCCCCGGTTCGACCTCGATGACGTTATAACCGCCTTCGCCGTCCCCGACCGTAAACGTCTCCTTCGCGGTCACGCGGGAAAGGTCGATCCGCCGGATTACCTCACCGTCCCGAACGATCTCCGCAACGGTTCCGGTGCCGGCGTTCATCCAAACGATCGCAAAAACGCATACGGCAGCAAGGACGGCGAACAGCGCCGCCCAGACGCCCGTTTTAAGGGGCTTAATCGCCGCTTTCAGCGTGTTTTTCTCCCCTTCCCGGTTCATTCTGCCTCTCTGATCGTTTCCTGCGCATACGGGGCGTTTTTATCGGCCGTAAAGGTTTTCGCGAGATCGGGCGTCACGAGAAGCCGTCCGTCGTCCGTGACGAGAATCATGCCGAAATCGCCCTTCTCCCGCCAGAAGCCGATCGCCTTCTCCGTTCCCATAACGAAAAGCGCCGTCGAGAGGGCGTCGCACCGGATCCCCTTCGTTCCGACGACCGTAACGGAAAGAAGGCCGTTCCTCGCGGGATACCCCGTCTTCGGATCGATGATGTGCCACCGGAGGTTGCCGTCCGCGTCGGTAAAGCAGCGCTCATAGCCGCCCGACGTCACGACGAACCGGTCACGGACCGAAAGCACGCCGAGAAGGTCGTTTCCCTCCGGCGAACGGACGCCGATCCGCCAGTCGCTTCCGTCCGGCTTCGCGCCGATTGCACAGATGTTGCCGCCGAAATCGATCAGCGCCGATCCGGTGACGTCCTTCAGCCGCCGCGCCATTTTATCGCAGGCGAACCCCTTCGCGACGCTGCCGAGGTCGATCGCCATACCGTCCTCCAGCGTAACGCTGTAGCCGAGCGCGACCCTCCGGTAATCGACGTACGGAAGCAGCTCTCTGATTTCCTCTTCGCCCGGAACGCGCGTTTCGCCCGTTGTAAAGCCCCACGCGCGGACGAGCGGATAGACCGTTATGTCGAGCGCGCCGTCCGTTTCTTCGCAGAGCTCGAGCGCACGCGTGAGGAGCTCCGCCGTAACGGTCGAAAGCGCCGCGCTTCCGGTCGCGTTCGCCTTTGCGATCTCGCTCGTTTCGATCGTGACGGACAGCTTTTTCTCCAGCGCTTCGACCTCTTTCAGCGCATCGTCCAGCACGCGGTCCAGTATCGCCTCCGAAGTATTGTCCGAAGCGTCCCCGTATGCACGGACCGTCAGGTACGTATCCATCGCGTATACAGTCCGCTCCGTTTCCGTCTGTCCGGCCGTTCCTCCGAAGAGACCCGCCGCGCAGCCCGAAAACAAACATAACAAAAAGGACAGCACAAAAACAAGCAAGCCGTTCTGTACTGTCCGTTTCAGCGTTTCGTTCGGCCGGGACCGCCTCATTCGATCGTGAGGATGTCGGCGAAGCCCGTCACCTCAAAGACCTCGTTGACGATGTCGTTGACGTGGATCAGCTTCATTTTGCCCTGGACGTTCATAATCTTCTGGGTGGAGAGAAGCACCCGGAGGCCGGCGGAGGAGATGTACTCGAGCTTCTCAAAATCGAAGACCAGCGATTTTACGCCCTCGAGAACGGGCTTCAGCTCGGCTTCGAGCTCGGGAGCCGTCGTCGTATCGAGGCGTCCCTCCAGCGCTACGGTCAGATTGTCGTTTTCCAGGGTTTTCGCAATGTTCAGCATATTTGTTGTTCTCCTTATTCAGTGTCGATATGCGGGTGGTTCGGATGATTGTTAAAACGTCTTGTAGATGACGATTTCGACGTTGTTGCCCTTGACGGCGACCTTTACCTCGTCGGCCAGATTCGCGACGATCGACTTCTCGAGCTCGTCCCAGGCTTCCTTCGCTTCGCCTTCGGTGTCCTTCCGTTCCTCGAGCGCGGCCTTGTAAGTGGCCATCGACCAGGTGGACATGGAGTGCCACATCCAGTTCGAACTCGACGCGTCCATCGCGGTCATGCCGAGATCAAGCGACGACGGAAGGCCTTCCGCCTCAGGCGTCGCGATCGCGTCGAGCATCGCGCGGAGCTTGCCCATAAAGCCGGTCGCGGCGGCATTCTTTCCGGACGACGAAAGCGCAATCAGCTTATCGCGTTTATCGATGTACATCTTCGTATCGGCGGAGAGGCAGAGCGCAAAGCGTCCGTTTTCCTCCTCGATCCAGTAATCGGCCGCCATTTCGCCGGTCACGGCGCGCAGCATTCCCATCATCTCCTCGCCGAGAAGACGGAGCTGGAGGGTCTGCTTATCCGAGAGATGATAGGACTGTGCGACGAGCTCCGTCTGGCGGAGCGCCTCGTCGATACCCTCGCCCTTGCTGTTGACCGGAATGACTCTTGTTTTCATATTCGATGGACCTCCTGAGCAGTCACTTTTTCAATACGTTTTTACTATAGCACCAATGCTGAAAGAAATGCAACCAAAAACACGCTTCAAATTAACCGTGGCCCTGCCTGACGCTCCGCCTCCGGTTCGGCAAGTTTCGCGTCGCGTCCTTTTTTGGCGATCTCCATAAGGCCGTCGTCGTCGTAGATGACGAAAACAGGACGTCCGCCGGGACGTCCTGTTTCAGTGGCGGAGAAGGTGAGATTCGAACTCACGAAACCGGGTGTGGTTTACACGATTTCCAGTCGTGCGCCCTCGACCAAGCTAGGCGACTTCTCCAAAGCCGCTCTGTTCGAGCGGTAATACTTTATCATATTGCGCGGATGAATGCAAGCGGAAAATGCATTCGCTCCCGCACCGGGCAGATCATTCCGCCGGGAGCGTGTCGGAAGGAGGGCTCCGAACGCCTTCCGGAGCAGTTCTTACCGGAGCGAGCCGCGAACAGCGTCCGCCATTGCGCCTATATCGCAGACGCCCGGGTGGCGGATCTCTTTCCGATCGAGTCCGAGAAGGCTTGCGGGTACAGGAACGCGCGTCGCTTCCGCGAGCGCCGTCACCGCAGCGAATCCGTTCTCCCGCTCCGGAAGACCGATCGCGCGGGAGACCGCCTCGGCGAACTTATAGGGGCTTGCGGTCGAGACGATGACCGTCGGCGTTTCATCGCCCGTTTCGGCCCGGTACGCGTCGTATACGGACGCCGCGACGGCGGTATGGGTATCCATCAGATAGCGCTCGTCCTCCCAGTAGCGTCGGATCGCATCCTCGGTCTCGCGCTCATCCGCGAATCCGGCCGCGAAGTCCGAAAGCCCCGCGCGGATCCGATCCGAAACGGCGTAGCGCTTCTCCGTCTCGAGCGCATGCATCAGACGACGGATCTCGGCGCCGTCACGGCCCGAAAGATGGTACAGGAGCCGCTCGAGGTTCGAGCTGATCAGAATGTCCATCGAGGGGCTCTCCGTCACACGGAACGGCCGCTCCGCGATATCGTAGACGCCGGTCCGGAGGAAATCGGTCAGGACCTTGTTTTCGTTCGACGCGCAGATGAACTTCCGGACCGGGAGGCCGAGCCGTTTCGCGTACCAGCCCGCAAGGATGTTGCCGAAGTTTCCGGTTGGAACGACGAAGTTGACGGGATCGCCGGACGCGATCGCGCCCTCCCGGATAAGGCGGACGTACGCCCAGACGTAATAGACGATCTGGGGAACGAGGCGGCCGATGTTGATCGAATTCGCCGAGCTGAACTTATACCCCTTCCCCGCGAGTTCCTCCGCAAAGGCGGGATCGGTGAAGATCTTCTTCACGCCGGTCTGCGCGTCGTCGAAGTTTCCGCGGATGCCGAAGACGTGGGTGTTTTCACCGGTCTGCGTAATCATCTGGCGCTTCTGGACCTCGGAAACGCCCTGCTCGGGGTAGAAGACGCAGATCTCCGTTCCTGGAACGTCCGCGAATCCTTCGAGCGCTGCCTTGCCCGTATCGCCGCTTGTCGCCGTGAGGATGCAGATCCGGGCGGTCTCGCCCTTCTTCGCGACAGCCGTCCGTAGGAAATACGGCAGGATCGAAAGCGCCATATCCTTAAACGCCGCGGTCCGGCCGTGGTAGAGTTCGAGGAAATACGCGCTTCCGGCCTTGCGGACGGGCGCGACCTCGGGAGCGCTGAACTTCCCGCTTTCGTAGGCGCCGCGGACGCAGGCGTCGAGTTCCTCTTCCGTATAGTCGACGAGGAACGCCGGCAGGATCCGCCGGGCGACATCCGGATAGGACAGCCCCGCAAGTTCCGCGAGCAGTTCCTTCGTGAGAAACGGTTCGGGGAGCGTCTCCGGAACGTACAGCCCCTTATCCTCCGCGATGCCGCGGATGACGGCTTCCGACGCCGTGACTCTGTTCTGACTTCCTCTTGTGCTTTCGTAACGCATGATTGCCGCCCCCTGTGAAATCGATGGGCAAATTGTACCGCAACCGGCGGGGGATTGTCAATTCCGCCGGTCACTCGATCACGATGACGTCCCGCAAAACGTAATGGAACGACGGTGCCGAGGCGTTCCGGTTCTCCGGGAATTCCGTGTTGAGATCCCAGACGTCGCTCGGGTTGTCCGGATCGACGCCCACGTAGTTTCCCTTGAACACGTGGCACTTTCCGGCCACGATCTCCTCGACGGTCCTGCGGATCAGCTCCTCGCTGCCCGCCGGTGCGATCGCGCGGTTCAGTTCCAGCATCTTGACCCAGCCCTCGCGGAAGCCGGCGCCGATGTCATTTCCGTGGATGTTTCCGGATACGACGGCCTCGATGCGCTTATCGGAGAGGACCGCGCCGACCGCGCCGCGGATGTACGGCGACCAGTCGAACCGCGTCCCGATCAGGGACGTCGTCGGCGCGACGTCGATCATATCCTGGTTGTATCCGACGTGATAGACGGGGTGATTCGCCTTCGCGTTCTCGCACTCCATGGCGGGGCCGATCGTGTCGGAATCCTGGGCGATGATGACGCAGCCCTCCTCGATGAACTCCGCCGCGTACTCCTTTTCCAGCATGTAACTCGTCCAGGTGTACGTGTATTTGACGCGCATACGGGCGGTCGGACAGATCTCCCTCGCGCCGAGGAAGAACGCGGTATAGCCAGAGATGCACTCCGCGTACGGATACGTGCCGACGTAGCCGATCCACGCCTCTTCCGGCGTGATCTCACCGTCGTCGATCAGTTCCTGGAGCTTAAGGCCCGCGATCATGCCCGCGACGTAGCGTCCCTGGTAGATCTCGCCCATGAACGTGTGGTAGTTCGCGCGCACCGGCTCCGTGTTCGCGTTGTCGCACGTCGCCTGGCAGAACTGGACATCCGGGAATTCGGCCGCGATCGCCTTGGCGGTCTCGCCGTAGCCGAAGCTGTTCGTAAAGATGATGTTGCAGCCCTGGCCGCACAGCTCGCGCAAAACGGTCGCCGCCTCCTCGTAGGGCACGTTGCTCTTCAGAAGGACCTCGACCTGATCGCCGTACTCCAGCTCCATCTCCTCCATCGCGCGGATGAAGTTGGCGCTGTAGGGCGTGCTTTCGTCTCCGATGAGCACGAAGCCGACGCGGGCGTGGTCCTTTCCGCGCGCGAGCGCGTCGGACAGAAGATGGTATCCGAAAAACAGCGCGACGCAGACCGCGCAGACGAGAATGACCCAGCCGATCTTCGCTTTTTCCTTACCCATTCGTCTGTCCCTCCCCGTTTTTCGCTTCCGTTTTCGGCTCCGCATAGAGCGATTCCACGTCGATCTCTCCGCTTTCGATGGCGTTCAGGAAATCATCCAGGAGTTCCGGATCGAACTGTGTGCCGCGGCCGTTGCGAAGCTCGTACAGCACGTCGGCGAACGGCAGCCGCTTCCGGTAGACGCGGTTCGCGGTCATCGCGTCGAACGCGTCCGCGACCGCGATGATCCGCCCGTAGAGCGGGATCTCCCTTCCCTTCAGGCCGTCCGGGTAGCCCTTGCCGTCGTACCGCTCGTGATGGTAGCGCGCGCCCTCGACGACGTGGTCGATCAGGGTGAAGTCCTTGAGGATCTCCGCCCCGTTCGTGACGTGGGTCTTCATGATCGCGTACTCCTCGTCAGTGAGCCGGTCCGGTTTGTTCAGGATGGAGTCCGGGATGCCGATCTTGCCGATGTCGTGGAGCAGCGCCGCCTTGCGCAGGTTTTCCTGTTCCTCCTCGGAGAAGCCGAACCGTTTCGCGATGAGCACGGAGTACTCGGAAACGCGCTGGGAATGCTTGCTCGTCAGGAGGTCCTTGGCGTCGACGGTGCGCGCGATCGCAAGGATCGTTTCGTTCCCCATCTGGACCTGCTTCAACGCCAGCGCCAGCCGCTCCTGCTGGATCGCGATCGTCTGCTGAACGCTGATGCGCGTGATGAACCAGGTGAGCCAGCCGATGAAGAGGCCGCCGACGATGATGAGATAGACGGGGAACCAGCTGTTGTCCTGGATCGACTTTTCCTTGACGAAGCCGTAGGTGCTCTCCTCCCAGATGCGGCCGTTCTCGTTGAGGATGGCCAGGTGGAACGTGTATTCGCCGGACGGGATGTTCTTGTAGACGACGCCCGCCAGCTCGCTCAGCGGGACGGTCCGGTAGGCGGTGTCAAAGCCCTCGAGATAGTAAGAAATCTTCGGGTCCTCGGACGTATAGTTGACGATCTCCGGAATGAATTCGATCGTTTCGACGTCGCGGCCGATCGTGAGGCCGGAGCCTCTTTCGATCGGGACGGCTCGTCCGTCCAGACGGATCTCCGACACCGTCAGCCGGTACGACCGCTTCTCGGACCGGTAGGTGTCCAGATTCATCAGGACGACGCCGCGGTCGGTGGAGAGGAACAGCCGGTTGAACTCGGTCAGCGCGTTCCGGGCGTTCTCCGTCAGAGAGCCCTGGAGGCCGGACCTGTAGTTCAGGAGCGTATAGTCGAAACGGCCGCCGGACAGCATCGCTTCCCGGTTCACGACGTGGATGCCGGCGCTTCCGAGAACGAAGACCGTGCTGTCATCCTGGACGATGTCATAATTGTCGGAATACGGGAAGTCGGAGATCTGCGTGATCCGGTCGCCCTCCATATAGCAGAGCCCGTTGCCCGTGACGAGAAAGAGGCCGCTGCCCTTCGCGTCGGGAACGATGCGCCGGACGACGCCGGACGTCAGGCCGTCCGCCTTGGTCAGCTGTTCCCTGACGTCTCCGTCCCGAACGACGACGATCCCGTTTCCGTCCGTTCCCAGAAGCAGGCTGCCGTCGGGATGCTCGCAGATCGAAAGGATGTTCGATTTTTCCAGCCCTCCTCCGGAGAGGATGGTCATGCCGCCGTCCGGCAGGATGACGGCGAACCCGCGATCCGTGCCGGCCGCGATCGTGCCGTCCGACAGCTCCGCCAGAACCGTGACGTCGCTGTTGATCCCGTACATATCGCGATAGATCTGGATCTCACCGATATGGGAACGGCGGATCAGTCCCTGTCCGAGCGTCGCGATCCAGAGGCGGCTGGAGGAATCGGTGAGGATGCAGCTGACCGGGGTATCGTCGATCAGCTCCGTCAGCTCATCCCGGACGACCTCTCCCGTGCGGAGGTCGACCGTCGAAAGGCCGCTGTCCGATCCGATGTAGAGCAGTCCGTCCCGGATGGCGGTCGTCCGGACGCGTTCCGCCGGGAGGCCGTACTGGGTGCTGAGGTTGGGGAAGCTCGTCTGGGAAAGCTGGAGCAGTCCGTGTTCGGTCGACGCGAACCAGAGATTGCCCTGGTAGTCGACCGTCATGCGCAGGATGGAGGAATCAAAGGTCCCCGTTCCGAAGCGGCGGTAGGCATCGTCCTTCAGCGTTCCGATCCCGTTCTCCGCGAGGATCCAGGCGTTTCCTCCGTGGAAGAAGATCTGGTGGATCTCCTGAACGCCTTCGCACGCGATCCGTCTTGCCTCGACCGGACCGGATACGCCGATGCGGTAGATCCGGACCGTTCCGTCCGAAGTGCCTGCCCAGAGAAGGCCTCTTTCATCGAACGAGCACGCGGTAAAGACAGCCTCGCCGGCTTCGTCCGTGATCTCGCGGAGGACCTTCTGCTCCCGGAGCAGGAAGAGACGGCCGTCGGACGTGACCGCAGCGACGTTTCCCTCCGCGTCCGCCGTGAGGCATTCGGCGCCGCGCACCTCCGGAAGGACCGCGGTGACCGTGATGCCGATGGAGATGCGGACGATCGTCGTCGCGCCTGCCGTGCCGATGTAGTAATCGCCGTCCCGGTTCTGGACGATGGCGCGCACGGAATCGGAAGGAAGCCCGCTCGCGCCGTCCAGCGTATTGGCCGCCTTTCCGTTGATCGACAGGACCAGACCGTTGTCGTTCGTTCCGATCCACAGGCGGCCCTCCTGGTCCACGTACAGGCAGTTGACGTTCCGGACGGTGTCGAACTCCTCCATGAAGCGGAAGGTGCTGCCGGAATAGCGGTACAGGCCGGAGTTCGCGCCGATCCACAGGATCCCGTCGTTCGTCATCACCACGTCGTTCGCGTGGCCGCCGGGCAGGCCGCTGTCGGCGTTGTAGATCTGCTGGTTATAGGTGTAGTCCGTCTCGATCGCGGCATGGGTCTCGCCGGGGAAGAGCACCGCCTGGGTCAAGAGCAGAGCGAGCAGGATCAGCACCGCCGTTCCGCGCCGGGCGTCGCGGCGTTTGCGGATCCGCCGGCTGATCCGGATCACCAGATACAGCAGGAGGACCGTGATGAGCTTATCGAGGAATTCCAGATAGAGCTGGCCGATCCCCGAGGCGAGGAAACCGGGCACGCCCCTTTCGATCAGATAGTTCCGGACACCGTCGCCCCAGACGTTGCCGACGCTCCCGCCCCAGATCAGCAGGTTCAGGACCGTCGAGATGAGGACGGAGCCGAGCGTGACGCCGCCCGCGACCGTCGTGACGCCGAAGAAGGATTCGAAATACTTCTTCCGGGCCATATGGCCGACGGTCAGGCCGATGAACACGCTCGTGATCATGTAGATCAGGGACATCGGATTCCAGAAGGAATAGATGATGTTGTTCGTGATGCCGACGATCGCGCCGCTGATCGGCCCGAGCACGTAGGCGGCGAACATCGTCCCGAAGCAGTCCATCCAGAACGGCAGTTCCAGATTGCCTGCGAGCTGGCTACTGGCGAAGTTGACGAGAACGCACGCGAAGACGATCACGATCGTCCGCGCGGGTTCTTTCAGCGCGTATCCGGGCGCCTGTGCGTTTTTTTCCTGTTTCGTGGGATCCATTATCCTACCGCCTGACGTACCGTTCGAGGATCATGTCTTTCAGGATCATCAGCTCATGCGTCAGATCCTCCGGGCCGCTTCCCTTGACGACGACGCCCTGCGCATAGCGGCCGCACACCGCGAGCATGATGTGCATCGTGGCGTTGAACATCGTCTTCTCCGGTTCGTCCGTGCGGATCGTACCGTCGCGAAGGCCTTTTTCGTATAACAGATGAAACTTATTCTGGAACGGAGCGATCGCCCTCATATAGTCCGCAAGCTGGGGAAGCGTCGCCTTTTCGTGGACGATGTAGCCGTTGAAGTCCTGGTTGAAGCGGAGGATCTCCGGATGCTCGCGGTACAGGAAGATATACGAATCCAGATAGAACTCGAGTTCCTCCGCCGCGTTCATCGCGTCGCCGCCGTTCCGGGCGAACTCCTCCTCGACCTCGTGGAAGAAGGATTCCCACTCCCGCGCGCCGATCGCGATCACAAATCCCAGCTTCGTGTTGAAATAACGGTACACCGTCGCGACGCCGATCCCGCAGGCGTCCGCGACGGTCTGCAAAGGCACCGCTTCGATGCCCTTTTCCGCAAACAGGGCGAGGCCGGTCCGGAGCATGCGCTCCCGGCGTTCCGCCATCTCCCTTTCGTCTTTTTCCGTGTTCCGCATCGGTCTTCCTCCGGTCCGGGGTTTATTGTGATAGGTTTACTATTATGATATTCTTTCTCTCACAAAAAAACAAGCAAAAAAGACACCCGCAGGTGCCTTTTTTCGTTGAAAACAGAATCCGGTCCGCGGCGTTATTCCGCGGCTTTCCCGAAGAAGAGATCCGGACAAAGAAAAGCCATCAGCCGTTCCGTTCGGAAGCTGATGGCTTTCAGTTGGTAGCCCCAACGAGAATCGAACTCGTGATTCCGCCTTGAGAGGGCGACGTCTTCACCGCTTGACCATGGAGCCATATTCGCGCAAAAATTATTATACGGTATCCGGACGCGTTTGTCCAATGGTTTTTTACGGTTTGATCGTTTTCCCCTTCCGGACCGTGTGGAAATAGTAGATGACCATTGCGGCCGCCGTAAGGAGCCACGAGACCGGATAGCAGTAGCTCATCAGCCGGACGGACGGATCCGAGGGAAAGACGATGTAGATCCAGATGATGCGGATGACGCAGACGCCGAGCGCCGTCAGGATGAACGGAACAGTCGTATTGCCCTTTCCGCGGAGCGCGCCCGAGAAGACCTCGATGACGGTCCAGAGAAAATAGTACGGAACGAAATAGGTCATCACGAGCCACGTCTGTTCGACGACGGCGGGGTCGTCCGTGAAGAGCGGAAGGAGCTGGTGACCGAAGCCCATGAGAAGCCCGATCATAATGACCGTCATCCCTTCATAGAGCAGGAATCCGGTCCGGACGCTCTTCTTCACGCGTTCATCCTCGCCCGCTCCGTAGTTCTGGCCGATGAAGTTGCAGAGCGCCGTTCCCGCCGCGTTGACGATTCCCCAGTAAAAGCCGTCCAGCTTTCCGGAGAGCGACCACGATGCGACGACGAGCGTTCCGAGGGAGTTGATGCCGACCTGGATCAGCGTATTCGTCATCGAATACATAAGCGACTGGAGACCGAGCGGAAGGCCGATACGGAGTACCCGGATGAGCGACGGAAGATGAAGCGTGAGCTTTCCCGGAATCAGCCGGTACGCTCCGTCCGCGCGCGCGAGGCGCAGTAAAACAAGGAATGTACAGATCGCCTGCGAGAGAACGGTCGCGATCGCAACGCCCCGGACGCCGAGACCGAACGCAATGACGAACAGAAGGTCGAGAATGATATTGAGAAGGCAGCAGACCATCAGATAGAGGAACGGCCTCCGCGAGTCCCCCGCCGCACGGAGGATCGACGCGCCCATATTGTAGAGCAGCGTAAAGACCGCACCGAGGAAAACGATACGCAGATAGACCGCCGCGTCGGAAACCGTTTCCTCCGGCGTCTTCATCCACGTGAGGAACGTCGGTGTGAAAACCACGCCGACGGCGGTGATCGCAAGGGCCGAGACGACCGAGAAGACGATGGCGGTATGGGTCGCCTTCGAGACGTTTTCGTCGTCATGGGCGCCGATGTACTGGGCGATGATGACCGAAGCGCCGCCTGAGAGTGCGACGAAGAAGTTGATGATGAGAGATGAAATATACGTCGAAGAACCGCCGACGGCCGCGAGCGCTTCCGTACCGACGAACTTCCCGACGACGATGCCGTCAACGGCGTTGTAGAGTTGCTGGAAGATTGTTCCTGCCGCGATCGGCAGAAAATAGACGAGCAGCTTCTTCCAGATGGGGCCGCGCGTCAGGTCGTTCCGTTCTGCGATTCGTTCTTCTCTCGTCATGTCAGATTTCCGTCTTCAGCGTCCTCATCGGGATACGGGATTCCGTGGCCGGAGGCCGCAGCCCGCGTTTCATTCGTCAGCGCGACAGCTTCTTCGCGCGGGCGGCATCGCGGTTCGCGTCGCGCTTTGCGATGTCCTCGCGCTTGTCGTAGAGCTTCTTTCCGCGGCAGACGCCGAGCTCGATCTTCGCGCGTCCGTGCTCGTCGAGGTACATCGAGAGCGGAACGAGCGTCAGACCTTTCTGCTGGATGTACCCGATGAGCTTCCGGATCTCCGCTTTGTGGAGGAGGAGCTTGCGCTCCCGGAGCGGATCGGCGTTGAAGCGGTTTCCCTGTTCGTAGGGAGAGATGTTCATCTGGTAGAGGATGACCTCGCCGTTCTTCACGCGCGCATACGACTCCTTCAGACTGACCTGGCCCTTGCGGACGGATTTGATCTCCGTTCCGGTCAGGACGATCCCTGCTTCGTACTTTTCCTCGATGAAGTAATCGTGGAACGCTTTTCGGTTGTTGGCTACGGTCTTTTTCTCGTGCATAGCGGTTTCAGCGCCGGCCCGGAGGCCGGACGGCATCAATAAGGCAGGTTTTTATACAGCGTGCCGATCTTCGAGAGCGGGAAAAGGCGGAAAACGGCCTTCCCGACGATTCTTTTCTGATCGACGAAGCCGAGTGTCCGGCTGTCGAGGGAGTTCAGGCGGTTGTCGCCCATACAGAAAAGCATTCCCTCCGGAACGGTCATCTCGCTCATCGACGTGTTCGTATAGCCGTCCTTCAGATACGGTTCCTCGAGTGGTTTCCCGTCGATGTAGACGACACCGCCGGATATTGCGATCGTCTCCCCCGGAAGCGCGATGACGCGTTTGATCAGGTCCTTTGACCGGCCGTTTCCGTCAGCAAGAGACGTGTGAAAAACGATGATGTCGCCGCGCTTCGGAGAACTGAAGATGCGGTAGTGCTGGCGGAGCAGGATCAGATAGTCACCCTCGACGAACGTGTTTTCCATCGAGTGTTCCATCACGATCGACGGCTTGATGAAGGTCAGGATCAGACCTGCGAGAACGAGCACCGTCGCGGCGTCGCGGAGAAAGCCCTTCCAGCCGGTCCAGGCTTTGACGGCGGCAATCCCCGTGAGATCCGTCACGGTTTCCTTTGCGGTTTCAACGGTCGGTTCGGTCTGTTGTTTTTCGTTTTCACCCATTGCGGTTCTTCTTTCTTCTGGTTCATTCGGTTTCGTTTCGGATCCGGCAGGCTCCGTTCGATCCGGTTTTCCGGTTCCGGTTCGCGCTTCATACCGGCAAGGCCGTCCTTCACGCGGGCAAGCAGCGGCGGAAGCTCCGAGCGGATCTCCGTTCCCGCGAGGTGTTCGACCGGCGGTTCGGCCGCGTCAAAGACGAGGCGGTAAGCGTGGAGGAACTGGGTTGAAAGGCCGTAGGCGTTCCGGATATCGCGGTTCGCAAACCGGTCGCCGTACTTCGTATCGCCGATGACGGGATAGCCTGCGGACGCGAGATGCGCGCGGATCTGGTGGGTTCTTCCGGTGACGAGTTCGACCTCGACGAGCGTGAAGAACTGGTGTTTCGCCTTTCCGTTCACGCGGAACGTCGCTTCGTACCGTTCAAGCGGACGCGCGACCGTCTCGGTCTCCTTCCCCTCTTCGTCCGATTCTGGGAGGACGCGGACGGTGTTCGTCCGCTCATCCTTCTCCATCCGGTCCCGGAGGCGCAGTTCGTCCGTCAGATGGCCGGAGACGAGTGTCAGATAATACTTCCGGACGTATCCCTTCTCGCGGATCATCTTCGTGAGGGCGCGCGCCGTCGGATAGTCCTTTGCGAAGAGGACGAGACCGGTCGTATTCCGGTCGAGGCGGTTCACGGGAGACGGCACATACGTCGCGCCGCGCGAAGGAACGTAGCTTCCCGTTTCGATCAGATAATCCGTGACCTGATTGGCGAGCGTGTCCTTCTTTTCCTCCTTCGTCCCGTGAGTCAGAAGGCCGAGCGGCTTTTCGACGGCAACGATGCGGTCATCCTCATATGCGACGCGGAACTGGCGTTTTGCGGTGTGGCGGACCGGTCTTTTCGCGTACGCGGCCGCCTCCTCCTCCGTCAGATAAAGCGCCACAACGTCTCCCGTTTCGAGCATCGTATCCTCCTTCGCGCGCTTCCCGTTGACCTTTACGCTTTTTCGCAGAAGCTTATAGACGTAGCTCAGGGGTGCGTTCCGGAGGCTTTTCTTCAGGTAGCGGTCGAGCCGCTGACCTGCTTCGTTTTCGGTGGTCGTCGTCGCAATCATACGGAGATATTGTACTTCTTTTTCCTTCGCATTGCAAGCGGTTCGCGTTGACAGTTTGCTTTAATATTGGTATTATATGAAAGTCAATACTTTCTAATGCAGGAGGAATTATGCTTTTATCGGTTCTGACCAGCGTCGTTTCCGGTTTTGCCGCCGCTTTGACGCTTCGTTTCCTTCCCGAGTCCTGGCTCCGCGAGCGGTGGGAAGCTCCCGTTCCGCGCCTGTCGCCGTCCCGGCGGGTCCCGTTCCTTTTCGCCTTCACCGGTGCCTTCGCAGGGCTGCTGTTATCCACTAGCGAAAGCCCCTGGATCGGTTTTTCGTTCTCGGTCAGCAGCAGCCCCGCGGCAGGTCTTTCCCTTCCCTCCGTAATGACTCCGTTGATCCTGTTTCTTCTTTTTCAGATCGCTTACGTCGATTTCACCCGCCGTGTGATTCCGGATCAGCACCTTCTCCTGCTCGCGCTTTCGGGTTTCATCTGCCTTCTCGCTTCCGCGGCTTCCGCTGCAGAAAACGACGTTCCGTCCGCTTCTCCGTTTTTCGCTTCTCTTTCTTCGCTCTTTCCGAAAGCACTCGTATCTGCGGCTCTCTCTGCGTTTCTCACGTTCCTTCCCGCGCTTCCGGAACTGTTCGGGAGACGCGGTATTCTCGGTCTCGGTGACGTGAAGCTCTTCGCGGTGCTCGGATTTCTCGCCGGAGCCGTGCGTCCGGACGACGCGCCCGTTCCGGTGCTCTCCCTTCTCGTCTGCGCCTTTCTTCTGAACGGGCTTGTCGCCGCTGCTCTGCTCCTGCTCCGCCGGACGAAACGGACCGATTCCCTTCCGATGGCTCCTTCCATCTGCCTCGCGCTTGTTCTCGTTTTGCTCCGTTGATCCTTGTAACCGTGTTACCTTTCCCACAAGTTGATAATAAGGCCGTTCATGATGAAGAGCATGGCAATCAGAATGATTATCGTCGCCGTGCAGATCAACGCGACGGTGTTCAGCGCTCTGTTCAGTTTGTCTGTGTTATGAACCGCCCGTGACAGAAGGCCGTAGCCGCCGACTCCGATCGCCGTTCCGGCCGTATTTGTGATGAGATCCGTGATGTCAGCCGCACCGATCGCAAACGCGTACTGCGTTGTTTCGAACAGGAGACTCATCAGAATCCCCGTCAAAACGGTCTTCCCTGCTCCGATCCCCAGCATCCCGAAATACACGCCGAGCGGAATGAAGATCGCGATGTTTTCAAGCACCTCCGTAAGGTGCGACGAATTCTCGATATCATAATGAAACGGAATCCAGTTCAGCGCACGGATGCCGTCCGTTCGGAGCAGTTCGGGTATTTCTCCGGGTGAAGACAGCTTGAACAGAACGATCCAGATCAGCAGAACAACGTAAACCGCCGTCAGGATCAAAGTCAGTCTGTCGGTTTTTCTTTGCTTCAGATGTTTCATTGTCTTTCCTCCCTCCTTGCTGAATTAAGTGTACTATAACGCATAGTACACTGTCAAACAAAAAAAGAGCCCTTCGGGTTCTGTCCCGAGGGGCTCACGGATCGGCCCGCTGCCATCAATCGGCCGGCCGGTTTCTGCTTTGCTCCGCAAGCTCCGCACGCACACGCTTCCGCGAAAGGAGGCCGACGTCCCAGATCGCCATGAACGCTATACAGAGAATCACGGAAACGCACCACCCGCCGAGGATGTCGGTCGCCCAGTGGACGCCGACGTAGAGGCGCGAAACGCTGATCAGAAGCGCCCAGACGAGCGAGAGAACGGACCACCCTCCGAAGCGTGCGTTCGGATCCCTTTCCCGCGCGAGATCCCACAGGATCATCGCGAGCAGAAAGAAAAAGACGACGGACGTCATCGCGTGACCGGACGGAAAGCTGAAGCCGTCCTGTTCAAGCAGAAAGAAATCGCGGGAGGGACGCGGCCGCGCGATCAGGCGCTTCGAGAGCTGGTAGATCCCGACACACGTGAGAGCCGCCGTCGAGAGCGGAAGGCCGAAGCGCTTCCGCGTCTTCGGAAGAAAGAGAAGGAGCGCGCAGACCGGCGTGATCGCCTGCCAGTTTCCGGTGTACGAAATCGCGACGATCAGCGGGTTCAGAAACGCAACGCGGATCCCGACGAACCAGTCGTGGATCGCCGTATCGAACGCGTTCACGGGGTTTTTCAGAACGAAAAACGCAAGCAGTCCGAAGCAGACGGTCGCCAGAACGGCAGTCGGGATCGCCCACCGCGTCCGCTTTTTCCAGAGTGTCACAAAATCAGGGTCGTTCATGGGGTTCGGGTTCTTTCTTCAAAAAGGGCGTTCATCGGATGCGGGTTTTCAAAAAGAAGGCCGCGCGGGAAGCCGCGCGGCCGGACGGTTTTTACCGTTTTCCGGAGCAGAGGAGAACGTCGCGCATTTTATGGGCGACCATCTCGCGGATCGCGTCACGCGCGGGTCCGAGATACTTCCGCGGGTCGAATTCTTCGGGATGCTCGACAAAGAATTTCCGGATCGACGCCGTCATCGCAAGACGGAGATCAGTGTCGATGTTGACCTTGCAGATGCCGTGTTTCGCGGCCTCGGTGATCAAAGGCTCGGAGACGCCGCGGGCGCCGGGAACGTGGCCGCCGTACGCGTTGCAGATTTCGACGAATTCCTGGGGAACGGACGAAGAGCCGTGAAGAACGAGCGGTGTATCCGGGATCAGCGCGTGGATCTTCTTCAGCCGCTCGATGTCGAGATACGGCTGGCCCTTGAATTTATAAGCGCCGTGGGACGTTCCGATCGCGATCGCGAGGGAATCGACGCCGGTCTTTTCAACGAATTCAGCCGCCTCTTCCGGTACGGTAAAGGACGCTTCGGCTTCGGAGACGTGGACCGCATCCTCAACACCGGAGAGCTTGCCGAGCTCGGCTTCGACGGGAATGCCGTGGGCGTGGGCGTATTCGACGACCTGCTTCGTCAGGCGGATGTTTTCTTCAAACGGATACTTCGAGCCGTCGATCATGACCGACGTGAAGCCAGTATCGACGCAGTCCTTGCAGAGTTCGAACGAATCGCCGTGGTCGAGGTGGAGGCAGACGTCAACGCCCGTATCCTCAATTGCCGCTTCGACGAGTTTTCTCAGATACGCAGGGCGGGCGTATTTCCGCGCGCCGGCCGAGACCTGAAGGATGACGGGGGCGTTTTCCTGTTTCGCTGCGTCAACGATGCCCTGGACGATCTCCATATTGTTGACGTTGAACGCGCCGATTGCATAATCGCTGTTCAGCGCTTTCGCAAACATTTCTTTTGTGCCGATGAGTGCCATGATGTTTCTTCTCCTTTATTATGATTTTTGTGATATCGCGTTTAATTTCCGGTCGGATAGACGCGCAGAACGTCGATGATCGCATCGACGTCGGCTCCCTTCGGGATGCGGTACGTTCCGACGTAGAACGTATAGGATTCGATGCCGTCGATGTTCACGCGGTCGAGAACGCGCTTGTAGAGCGGCCAGTAATCCTCCAGAATGCCGGCGGACTGAAGTCCCTTCGCGAGCTGTTCCCAGCTCTTGTACTGGCCGTCCGCAACGGTGAAGTTCACATATGTTATCTCCGGTGTCGGCGTTACCGGATCGGGATTCGTCTCTCCGCCGTTCGGATCGTCTCCGCCGGGAGTCGTTCCGCCGCCGTTCGGATCATCGGTCCCCGTATTCGGATCGACGTCCGTTCCGGGATCGGTCCCCGCGTTCGGATCGGCGGTTCCCGCATTCGGATCGACCGGCGTCACGTCCGTTCCGGGGTCGTCGACCTTCCCGGTCGCGGTCTTTCCGGCCTCCTCCGACATCGCGGATACCTTCGCCGGATAATCCAGGATCACGTTCATCCGTCCGTATATGACCGACGCCGCGACAAGAATAATGAGAAGCGCAACGACAAGGTCGTTATGGTCGTATATAAAATCTTTGATCCGTTTCAAAGGACGTTCCTCCTTTTCATACGGTATTTTAACACAACTGTTCTCTTTCCTCAAATCATATTTCGTGGTATTATGATGAAGACTTTATGATGTCGGAGGTTTTTGTATTGCTTTCCCGAAAGGTCCTGACCGATAAAATCAAAGAATCGCTGACCTCGGTGCTTCCGGTCGGGCTGATCGTGATCGTGCTGTCTCTGACGTTTGCGCCGATCCCGGCCGATTCGATGCTGACGTTCCTCGCCGGGATCGTTCTCGTCATCGTCGGGATGGGGCTCTTCACGCTCGGCGCCGACAGCGCGATGACGCCGATGGGCGAACGCATCGGTTCCCATCTCACGAAATCGAAAAGCCTTCCGCTCATCGTCGTCTCGAGCTTTCTTCTCGGCGTGATCGTCACGATTTCCGAGCCGGACCTCCAGGTCCTCGCCGGTCAGGTCCCGACGATCCCGACGACGGCGATGATCCTCTCCGTCGGACTCGGCGTCGGACTCTTCCTCGTGATCGCGCTCCTGCGCATCCTCTTCGCCGTTCCGCTCCGGTATCTTCTGATCGCCTCGTATCTGCTCTGCTTCGCGCTCGCGCTCTTCGTTCCGTCCGACTTCTGGGCCGTCGCGTTCGACGCGGGCGGCGTGACGACCGGTCCGATGACCGTTCCCCTGATCATGGCGCTCGGTACGGGCGTTTCCTCGATCCGTTCCGACAAGGACGCCCAGAACGATTCGTTCGGTCTCGTCGCGCTCTCGTCCGTCGGACCGATCCTGACCGTTCTGATCCTCGGTCTCGTCTACGGCGCTTCCGACGCGTCCTACGTTCCGGATGCGATCCCTTCGATCGATACGACGAATGAGCTTTCGGCGCTCTTCGTCTCCGCCTTCCCTGCGTACGCGGCGGAAGTCGGAAAGGCTCTCGGCTCGGTCGTCGTCTTTTTCCTCATCTTCAACGCACTCTTTCTGAAGCTGAAGAAGGACCTCCTCATCCCGATTCTCATCGGCTTCGTCGAGACGTTCCTCGGTCTCGTGCTTTTCCTCACGGGCGCGAACGTCGGGTTTATGCCCGTCGGAAGTTATCTCGGCTCCGTCGTCGCGGATCTTCCCTTCCGCTGGATCCTGATTCCGATCGGAGCGCTGCTCGGCTATTTCGTCGTCTCCGCGGAGCCTGCCGTTCACGTCCTGAACCACCAGGTCCAGGGAGTAACGGGCGGTTCGATCCCGTCCTGGGCGCTCTCCGTTACGCTCTCGATCGGCGTTGCGGCCGCGATCAGCTTCTCGATGGTACGCGTTCTGACCGGTCTTTCCATCTTCTGGATCCTGATCCCGGGCTACGCGATCGCTCTCGTTCTGACGTTCCTCGCTCCGCCCGTCTTTACGTCGATCGCATTCGACGCGGGCGGCGTCGCTTCGGGTCCGATGACCGCGACGTTTCTTCTGTCGTTCGCGATGGGCGCCTGTACGTCCGTCGGCGGCAACGTCGTGACCGACGCGTTCGGTCTCGTCGCACTCGTCGCGATGGTCCCGCTCATCGCCATCCAGATCCTCGGCCTCGTCCACAAAGCCAAAACGAAGGAACGCGAAACGGCGCTTCCCGGAAAGACGTTCTTCGCCGAGGATACGATCATCGATTTTATGTAGAAAGGAGGCCATTGCGTGAAGGAACACGGACTCGATCTCATCGTCACGATCGCGAACCGTTCGCGCATCGACGCGTTCATCGACATCTACGCCACCCACGGCATCACGTTCAACGTCACGGCCAACGCGCGCGGAACGGCCTCACCGGAGGCACTCCGCATCCTCGGACTGGAGGACAGCGAGAAGGCGATCCTCTTCTCCGCCTGCGAACACCCCCGCGTCAGAGCGATCATCCGCGACGCCATCCTCAAAATGCACATCGACGTCCCGGGAAACGGCATCCTTGCGACCGTTCCGTTCAGCGCGTTCGCCGGCGGGCGCGCCTACGAATATATGATCCATTCCCAGCTCAAGGAAGGTGAGAATCCTATGGAAAAGCTTCAGGAAGAACGCAAAACCGAATTCAGCCCCGACTACCATCTCGTCGTCTGCGTGACGAACGAGGGGAATTCCGATACGGCGATGGAGGCGGCACGCGAAGCGGGCGCCTCGGGTGGAACGATCATCCGCGCGCGCGGAACCGCAAAGGAACAGGCCGAAAAGTTCTTCGGTGTCGCGCTCGCGACCGAAAAGGAAATGCTCTTCATCGTCGCGACGACGGCCCAGCGCGATCCGATCATGCAGAACATCGTCCGCAAGGCCGGCTTCGGGACGGAAGCGAAATCGATCGTCTTTTCGCTCCCCGTCGACCGGATCGCCGGACTGCGCCATCTCCCGAATATGGAGGACTGAACGAATGAACCTTCATCTTCCCGTCCCTTCCACGAACGTCGCGTTTACCCTCTTCGGGATCGACGTGATGTGGTACGGCGTCTGCCTCACGACCGGAATCGTCGTCGGTGCCCTTCTCGGCTACTTCCGCGCGGAGAAATACGACCTCCGGCCGCGCGACCGGCTTCTTGACATCCTCATCTTCGCCGTTCCGATTTCAACGGTCGCCGCAAGGCTCTATTACGTCATCTTCGAGTGGGACAGCTACAAAAACGACCCCGGTCAGATTTTCAATATCCGCGCCGGCGGTCTCGCGATTCACGGTGCGATCATCGGTGCCCTTCTCACGGTCCTCGTCTGCTCGCGCGTGATGAAATTCAGCTTCCGCAAATTCTGCGACCTGATGGCGCCCGGCTTCGCGGCCGGACAGGCCATCGGCCGCTGGGGCAATTATTTCAACCAGGAGGCCCACGGAACGGCGACCGATCTCCCGTGGGGGATCCTGATCGACGGCGAATACGTCCATCCGACGTTCCTGTACGAATCGATCTGGTGCTTCCTGATCCTGCTCTTCCTCCTTCTCGTCTACGAAAAGAAGTGGCGGAAGAACGCCGGTCAGGAATTCCTTCTCTACGGGATTCTGTACTCAATCGAGCGCTTTTTCGTCGAGGGGCTCCGGACCGACAGCCTCTGGATCGGATCGTTCCGTCAGGCCCAGGTTATCTCGGTCGGCTGCGTCGTCGTCTTCGTCGCGCTCTTCTTTATTCTGAACAGGTATCCGATCCGTTATTCCGACGGAACGGTACAACCCGAACACGCAGAGGTGTCCGCGGAGCCCGGGCCGGTTATGGAGCACCCTGCGCCGAACGAATCCACAAAAACGGAGGAACAGAAATGATTCAAGTGAAACTGGACGGCATCGGCGCCGTAACGCCGGATATCGGAAAGGCGCTTCAGGCGCTTAAAATGCTGAACGAGGGGAACGGCGCCGGAAACGACTTCATCGGCTGGACGACGCTCCCGTTCGACTATGACAAAGAAGAATTTGCGCGAATCCGGTCCGCCGCTTCGCGCGTCCGGGGGAAGGCCGACTGCCTCGTCGTGATCGGCATCGGCGGCTCGTACCTCGGTGCCCGCGCGGCGATCGAGCTCCTCCGGAGTCCGCGCCGCAACGAGACTGAAAAACCCGCGATCTATTTCCTCGGGAACGGTCTTTCCGGCGACGACGTCGCGGAGGTCCTCGATCTCGTCCGCGGGAAGTCGCTTTACGTCAACGTGATCTCGAAATCCGGAACGACGCTCGAACCGGCGCTCGCCTTCCGCATCTTCAAGGGCTATCTCGAAACGACGTACGGCAAGGAAGGTGCGCGGGAACGGATCCTCTGTACGACCGACAAGGCGCGCGGCGCTCTGAAATCGCTCGCGGACAGGGAGGGCTACGAGACGTTCGTCGTTCCGGACGATATCGGCGGCCGCTACAGCGTTCTCACCGCCGTCGGACTCCTTCCGATGGCCGTCTCCGGGATTGACATCGATCGCGTGATGACAGCTGCGGCGAAGGCGATGCGCACGTATACGGAGCAATCACCCGACAATCCGGCCGTCCTCTACGCCGCCGCGCGTCAGGCTCTCTACGCGATGGGAAAAGGCAAGACCGTCGAGATCCTGAGCTACCCCGGCGAATCGTTCCGGTTTATGGCGGAATGGTGGAAGCAGCTCTACGGCGAAAGCGAAGGAAAGGACGGCCTCGGCATCTTCCCTGCCTCATGCGAGCTGACCGCCGATCTCCACTCTCTCGGCCAGTACATCCAGGACGGCGAGCGGATGCTGATGGAGTCGATCTTCCGCTTTGAGTCGACCTCTCCGGCCGTCACGGTCCCGTTCGATGCGTCTGACGGCGACGGGCTGAATTACGTCGCGGGAAAGACGTACGACGAAATCTTCGCGGCAGCGGCGGAAGGCGTGAAACGCGCCCACATCGCGGGAGGCGTCCCGGTCATGAATCTCGTCGCACCTGCGCCGTCGGAGGAGACGTTTGCAGAGCTCGTCTGCTTCTTCGAGGTCGCCTGCGCCGTCTCCGGATATATGCAGGGCGTAAATCCCTTCAACCAGCCCGGCGTCGAGGCGTATAAGAAAAACATGTTCGCGCTTCTGGGAAAAAAGTGACGCCGCTTTACTGCGTTCCGTCCCTGCCCCGTCCTCTCGGGGAACGCGTTCTGGATGTTTCCGAATCTCACGAGCGTGACGCTTCCGTACGGCCTGAAAGCCATCGGCAACAACGCCTTCATGGACTGCGACAGGCTTGCGTCGGTCACGATCCCGGAAACGGTCACGAAGATCGGCGAGAACGCGTTCCTGCGCACCGCGATCTATAACAATCCGAACAACTGGCACGATCACTGCCTCTACATCGGAAACGTCCTGATCGCGATGGACGTGAACTGGGTCGGCGGCGTCACCGTCAAACCCGGGACGCGGATGATCGCGGACAGTGCGTTTTATCACGTTGAACTCCACGACATCACGTTCGCGGACAGCGTGCGCATCATCGGCGAACAGGCCTTTATGGCCACCGGCGTTCCGGCATTCCGGCTCCCGGAGGGGCTTCAGACGATCGCTTATAAGACGTTTGCGTTCTGCCGCGATACGCCGTCGGTGTGGATCCCGAAGAGCGTGAAAACGATCGAAAAGGCCGCTTTCCAGGGCATCGAAGACACGCTGAAGGACGTGTATTACGCGGGAAGCGAGGCGGAATGGAAACTGGTCGCGATCGATACGGACGGCGGCTTCAACGAGGCGCTGAAGACCGCAGCGATCCACTATAACAGCCCCGTTCCGTCCTCCGCGTTCTCCTCCGGAACGTCGCCTGCACCGGCGCCTGTTCCCGTGCCGGATGACGCGATCTATGCGGAGCCGACCGAAACCGTCGTTTCGAAATCCGAAGCGATCCGGGTCAACGTCGCGACCTATTACAAGGTCACTTTGAACGGCCAGGTCATCGACAGCACGCGGCTGACGTATCCGCTGATCGAATACAAGTCCATCACCTACTTTCCCGCGACCTACTACGACAGCCGCTTCCTCGGCCTCGTAACCGACTGGAACCAGCAAACCCAGACGTTCAAAATCGACAGGGCGTCGGGTGCGATCGCGTATAAACCGACGTACCGGACCGGAACGAACGCGGCGAGCTACAGCACCGCGAAGATTATGGACTGCAGCGTCGTCGTAAACGGAAAGACGATCGACAACGCGAAGGAGGAGTATCCGCTCCTTCTCTTCCGCAACGTGACATACTTCCCGATGACGTGGCGCTTCTTCGTCGACGAATTCGGCTGCTATTATAGCTACACGCATGAAAACGGTTTCGTCGTCAGCGTACAATAGCTTCGGGAGAGGCACTGACCTGACTGTCAGCGCAATTAAAGGGCTGCCCCGCCCGGTCTTTCCGACCGGACGGGGCAGCCCTTTCTCTTTCGTTCTTTTTTCGATTTATTTCCGCAGCTGTTCATCGATCGACTTCGCGGCGACCTTGCCCGCACCCATCGCGAGGATGACCGTCGCGGCGCCGGTAACGGCATCGCCGCCGGCATAGACGCCCGGATGGGATGTGAGACCGTCCTCGGTCACGACGATGCCGCCCTTGCGGTTGACCTCGAGACCGGGAGTCGTCGACTTGATCAGCGGGTTCGGAGACGTTCCGAGCGCCATGATGACGCAGTCGACCGGAAGATCGAACTCGCTGCCCTTCTTTTCGATCGGGCGGCGGCGTCCGGATGCGTCGGGCTCGCCGAGTTCCATCTCGATGCAGGTCATTCCGGAGACGTAGCCGTCCTCCGCGCCGTGGATCGAAACGGGATTGCAGAGTGTCTTGAAGATGATGCCCTCCTCGACGGCGTGTTCGACTTCCTCGCGGCGGGCCGGAAGTTCTTCCATACCGCGGCGGTAGACGACGTAGACGTTCGCGCCGAGCCGTTTCGAGCAGCGCGCCGCATCCATCGCAACGTTTCCGCCGCCGACGACCGCGACCGTCTTCCCGGCGAGATCCATGAGAGGCGTGTCGGAATCCTCGCGGTAGGCCTTCATCAGATTGATGCGCGTAAGGAATTCGTTCGCGGAATAGACGCCGCAGAGGTTCTCTCCGGGGATG
>Ga0079305_1001575_pt1 | contig 28000 bp, 24 predicted proteins | sample LMS_cellobiose_e_FD_79183 | JGI IMG/M metagenome (GOLD analysis project Ga0079305, IMG submission 79183) | Rumen-fistulated moose microbial communities from Alaska, USA - LMS_cellobiose_enrichment | ecosystem: Host-associated > Mammals > Digestive system > Stomach > Rumen fluid ... | reverse complement strand
GGGCCGGCGCCGCGGGAGCGTCCGCCTCCGCGATGCTGCCGAGGTTTTCCCGCAGGTGCTGGATCGCGCTCATCGCCGTCTCGATCGCGGAAAGCATCTTTTCATCGAGGATAAGCTTCGCGCGGGTGGATTCATCCTTGTCTTTCGGCTTTGGCTGCTCGGGGAAGGGCTTGCCGTCGTCGCGCCATTCGAAGTACTGCATCGCCACCTGCGGGAAGGCGATATAGCTCATCACATCCTCGTCGCACTTGGCGTGCGCGCCGAGCTCGCTGCGCGCTTCCTCTACGCGCGGCGGCATCGTTTCGGCATAGCGGCCGGTGATCAGGCTGCCGTCGCCGGCGATGCGCTCCAGAAGCACGGGGTCGAGCGTGCCGGGCGCGCGGCCGTATTCCCCGCGGAGATAGGCCTTGACCTCGCTGGTGAGCATTTTATACCGCTCGCCCATCAGGACGTTGACGGAGGCCTGCACGCCGATCATCTGGCTCATCGGGGTAACGAGCGGCGGATAGCCGAGGTCACGCCGCACGGCCGGAACCTCGGCGAGCACCTCGTCGAGGCGATCTGCGGCGTTCTGCGATTTGAGCTGCGCAATCAGGTTGGAGAGCATGCCGCCCGGGATTTGGTACACAAGGCCCTCGGGGCGCGTTGAGAGGCAGTAGGGGTCCAGCAGCCCGTCGGCGATATAGCTCTTTTGCAGCGGAACGAAGTGGCTGTTGACGGCGCGCGCCTTGTCGTCGTCGATCGGCACGTCGTAGCCGAGCTGGCGCAGGGCGTAGGCCGTGCTTTCGGTGGGATACTGGCTCGTGCCGCCCGCAAGCGCGGAGCACGCGGTATCGAGCACATCGGCGCCGGCCTCGACGGCCTTGAGCATCGTAAAAGGCGCCTGGCCGGTCGTGCAATGCGTGTGGATGATGAGCGGCAGATCCACCTTGGACTTGATCGCGGTAACGAGGTCATATGCCTCCTGCGGGCCCATGATGCCGCCCATATCCTTGATGCAGATGGAATCGCAGCCCAGATCGCGCAGGCTGCCCGCCAGCGCGATAAAGGATTCCGGCGTATGCACGGGGCTGTTGGTATAGCAGATGGCGCCCGAGGCGGCAGCGCCGTATTTTTTCGCGGCGCGGATCGCGATTTCGAGATTGCGTACATCGTTAAGGCCGTCGAAAATGCGGATGATATCGATGCCGTTTTTGACAGACAGACGCACGAAGTTTTCCACGACGTCGTCGGGATAGGGGCGGTAGCCCAGCACGTTCTGCCCGCGCAGCAGCATCTGCAGCTTCGTATCCGGCATGGCCCTGCGGATCCGGCGGAGGCGCTCCCACGGGTCCTCGTGCAGATAGCGCAGGCAGGTGTCAAAGGTTGCGCCTCCCCAGCATTCGACGGAGTAGTAGCCGACTTCGTTCATTGTGGCGAGGATCGGCTCAAAATCTTCAAAAGGCATGCGGGTCGCGAGCTGCGACTGCTGTGCGTCGCGCAGGACGGTTTCGGTCAGGCCGATGGTTCTGTTCATTCCATTACACCCTCTCTGTGGAATCATCATGAGGTTTCTTTGTTCATTTGTTCAATAAAAAATTAATATAACATGCTCCTGCCGAAACGGCAAGCAAAACAAGCACATTGCAAGTAATCTTTCATAAATTATAGCAGGAAGAACGAAAAAATTCAAGTGATTTTGTCGGTTTTTCGCTCCCGCCCGCCGGAGAGGCGCCGGAAGCGGCGCGCAATTTCGCAAAATGTATGCTGCAATAATGATGTGAACCAATAGAAGGAGAAGCGCAGACTTATAGTTAAGCTGCCGCAAAAACAAACCGCAGCCAAAGGGAAATTTCTATTCACACAAGAAGCACGGAAACAGCAAGCGGCAGCGAAACTGAACAGGTGCCGGTTTCGGAAAAGAAGGCGGGATGCCGGCGAATTTGTGAGGCACCCTCCGATACGAAAGAAGCGGGAAACCATCCTGTTTCCCGCTTCAGGATTTGGAATTGATACGATTTTATAAAAGACTGTCCCGGTCGGCGTGATGCTGCGGCCCCTGACGGAACCGATCTATGCGGAGGCGGACGCGAGGGCCGTGACATACGCGCTCAGCTTAATTCGGGTTCTGTCCGGTTGAGATCATTGATCGTCATATATCAATCTAAATTGTTCTTCAATATATGCTTTTGCGTCCTCTGCTTGAGCATCGCGAAATGATTGCCAATTAAGATCAATGCTCCCGCTTTCCTTTAATTCTTGCACATAATTAGACAGATTGACGAAATCCTCCGGCGCTGCATCGAAACTCACAGTTTTGGCACCTCCCCAATCTTAGTCAATTCATCAGCGATATAGCGAAGATTATCTTGGATTTCCTGATTGGTAATAACTTTAACATCTCCGATCTGTTTTAGCACTTCATTCGCTTTAAACACCACAATCGGATCGTGAACTCTATTATATATACTACGATTATTATCGTCAACCATAGCATCATATTTTGTGGCCATTAAGTCAAGATATTTGCCCGCCGACGCATATTTCTTTACGTTTTCCATCGTATGATTGAAAATTTCATATGCAGCATTATAATCCTCTTCTGATTGGAGCTTTTTTACATTAACCTTAGCCGCAGAATCAGAAAGAACATTACGAGATTTAGCAAACTTCTGCATATTTGCTAAATCCTTGTATAGGCGCTCCAGCCGGAGGCGTTGCCGGCGTACACCGCGTAGCGGTATTTCGTCTTCGCGGCCGCCGTCGTATCCGTGTAGGAGGTCGTCGTCAGGTTGCCGAGGATCTCCCAGCTGCCGCCGTACGGCTGCCTGCGGAGCTGGTACTTCGCCGCGCCGGACGAGGCGGACCATGTTACGGTGACCTTGCCTGCCACCGGCGTCGCCGTCACCTTCGCGGGCGCGGCGGGCGTTCCCGCAAGGCCCGTTACGGCTTTGGCGAAGGTCCAGCCGCTCCAGCCGGAGGCGTTGCCCGCGCGGACGGCGTACTCATACTTTGCGCCGGCCGTGACGCCGCTGTGGGTATAGCCCGTGCCGGTCAGCTTGTTGGAGGCGACCTGCCAGGCGCCGCCGTTGATGCGGTAATTGAGCTGGTACTTCGTCGCGCCGGACGAGGCGGACCACGTGACCGTGTTCTTACCCGCGGCCGCGGTCGCCGTCACCTTCGCGGGCGCGGCGAGATTGAGAAAACGCAGGCTCTGCTCCCCCGTAATGAACGGATCGCCGGAGCTCCCTTTTTTATTCACATGCATTATTCACATGCATAGCGCACACACATCGTCGATATCAATTTTATTTTACTATTTCTTTATCGGCTCGGCAAGCCAAACTTTTTTCACATTTTCATGGAAGAGCGATGCCGCGCGATTTCGCAAAAAATCCTTGACAGCGCCGCGAATCTCTGCTATAGTAATTAAGCTCTATGGCGGCGTAGCTCAGTTGGCTAGAGCATTCGGTTCATACCCGACAGGTCGTAGGTTCAAGTCCCACCGCCGCTACCAGAGGCCCGTTGGTCAAGTGGCCTAAGACACCGCCCTTTCACGGCGGTAACACGAGTTCGAATCTCGTACGGGTCACCAAGAGGTCGCTTGATCAATGCAGGCGACCTCGTTTTTTTTCGTCCGGCGCTGTGCGTCGGGTATTTTTTTGCAAAAAGCGCGCGGCGTGCGGCCCTGCGCTGCCTGCCGCCTTGCCAATGCCTTTGCGATATACTATAATGAACATAACCAGCGTAACGGGGCGGCCGCCGCCGGGGCCGAAATCCGTTCCGCTTCGACTTTTCTTCACCGCACGGAGGAACTTATGAAACGCCTCGGAAAACATTTTCTGCATTTTCTGCGGCGCACCGATCTGGCGTTGCTCCTTGTCTGTATAGCGTGCTCGGCCTTCGGGCTGGTGCTGCTCTACGGCATCGGGATTTCGGGCCATGTGCGCGTGCGCACGATCACCGTGCAGGCCGCGGCGGTCCTGCTCGGCGTGGTTGTCGCGCTTATGATTTCAATGGTTGATTACCACACGATCGCCCGATTGTGGAAGTTTTACCTGCCTGCTTCCTGTTTCCTCGTCGCACTGACATATTTCGTCGGCATGCGGCGCTCGGGCTATGAGCACGTCGATGACAGGGCGTGGCTGGCGATTCCGTTTACGGGGCGCACGTTCCAGCCTTCTGAAATCCTGAAGCTTGCGCTTATTTTATCGCTGGCGCTTCATCTTGCCAATATCGGCGAGCAGATCAACCGCCCGCGCCCGCTCGCCGGCCTGCTGCTGCACGGCGGCGCGATCACACTGATGATTGTGCTGCAGGGCGACGACGGCACGGCGATGGTCTTCGCGATCATCGTTGCGGCGATGCTCTTCGCGGCGGGGCTTGATCTGCGGTATATCGCGGCCGTGGCGGCCGCGGGGCTCGCGGCGGTGCCGGCGGTCTGGTTCGGCCTGCTCGATGAAAACAAACGCCAGCGGTTTCGCGTGCTGTTCGATCCGTCGCTTGATCCCAGAGGCGCCGGCTGGCAGCAGAACCTGAGCCTGACCGCGATCGGCTCGGGGCAGATCACCGGCAAGGGGATCCTGACCGGCGCGGCGCAGTATGTGCCGGAGATGTATAACGATTTTATCTTTGCCTTTATCGGGGAATCGATCGGGTTTCTCGGCTGCCTCGGCGTGTTCGCGATGATCGCCGCGGTCTGCGTGCTGCTGCTGCGAAATGCGTGGCAGGCGCGCGATCCGCTTGGGCGCTATCTCTGCGTAGGCGTTTTCGCGCTGCTGGGATTCCAGTCGCTCTGGGGCATCGGCATGGCGCTTTCGCTGCTGCCCGTGGCGGGGCTCACGGTGCCGTTTTTCTCGGCGGGCGGAACTTCGGTCGTGGTAAGCTACGCGGCGATCGGGCTGGTGCTGAGCGTGCACCGCTACGCCGAGGAGGACATTTTCGGGAAATAGCGGGTATTTTGCCCCCGCGCTTGCAAAACCCGTCGAATTCTGCAATAATGGGGAGACGGAGAGTATGGAACTTTTCCTCTCCTTTTTCGAACGACAGGAGGTCATTTTGATGGATCAGCGCATCGCCGCGGTTGTGTTGGCGGCCGGCGACGGCAAGCGGATGAAATCCGCCCGCTCCAAGGTCTGCTGCGAGCTGCTCTGCAAGCCGATGCTTTCATGGGTGCTCGATGCCTGTGCGCGCTTCGGGCTGGATACGCGGCATATCTGCGCCGTGATCTCCGGCAGAGACGACGGCGTGCGCGAGCTGTTGCCGCGGGAAATGCCCGTTGCGCTGCAAACCGAGCGCCTCGGCACGGGCCACGCCGTCCAAACGGCGACCCCTTTTTTGACCGATATGCGTGCTGACGGCGTAACGGATGTGTGCGTCCTTTACGGCGACGTGCCGTTTTTGGACGACCGCTCGCTGCGGCAGGCGCTGGAAAAGCACCGCGCCACGGGAAACGCCGCGACGGTGCTCACCGCCGAATTGGAAGACGCCGCCGGCTACGGGCGCATCGTGCGCGGCGGCGATACCGTTGAGATTGTCGAGGCCGCGGACGCCACGCCCGCGCAGCTCGCCATCAACGAGGTCAATTCGGGGATTTACTGGTTTTCGCTCGATTATCTGCTGGAGGCGCTGCCGCGTCTCAGAAACGACAACGTTCAGCGTGAATATTATCTCACGGATCTGATCGGAATGACGAAGGAGGCCGGCAGGGCCGCGGGCGCGTATCTCTGCGACAATACCGACAGCGTGCTCGGCGCCAACGACCGCAGGCAGCTCGCCGCGCTCAACGAAACGGCGCGCCGGCGTGTGCTTGACCGCCACTGGGCCGCCGGCGTCGATATTCCCTGCGCAGACGGCGTCCTGATCGGGCCCGACGTCGAGATCGGGCGCGATACGCGCATTTTCCCGGGATGTATCCTGATGGGGAAAACACGGATCGGAAGCGGCTGCGTGATCGGGCCGGCCACACAGATTTGGAACGCTTCGGTCGGCGACGGCGCCGTCATAGACAGCTCCCGCGTGGAGGGCGTCTCGATCGGCAGCGGCTGCCGCATCGGTCCCTACGCCGACCTGCGTCCCGATTGCGGCGCAGCGCGATCACAGTAAACCGGCCGGCGGAGCAGTCAGGCGGCAGGGGTTCGGATCTCTCCGCCTTTGCTCCGGCGGCTTATGACAGACAGGCGATGTCGGGGAAATCGGGCTTTGGCTGTCGGATTTTGCCCGCTCATGGTTCAAACGTCCGGAGGCCCGCGGCGGACCTCCTGCGTTATGATCGTGATCGGACAAAGATCCGGGCCTGCGGGCTTTCGGGCGCAAGCGCCTCCCGGCGATTGGGGCGCGCAAAGGTCCTGCGGGCACGGGGGAGGAAAAGCGCAGAGGTGCGCTTTTCAGAGACCGATTCAGTCCGGCGGCGCCTGCCAGAATAAGAAGAAAGAACGATACCGGATTTAGGAAGAGGGAGAATCAGACCATGAACGTACACGGAAGGGATATCAGACTCTTTACCTGCAACGCGAACCGCATCGTTGCGCAGGAAATTGCGGATGCCATGGGCGTCAGGCTCGGCGACATGCAGGTCAAGTCCTTTGCCGACGGGGAGATCGCCGTTACGATCAACGAATCCGTTCGCGGATCGGATGTGTTTCTTGTACAATCGACGTGCCGCCCCGTCAACGACCATCTGATGGAGATGCTCGTCGCCATCGATGCGCTCAAGCGCGCCTCCGCGGGACGCATCACCGCCGTGATGCCGTATTACGGCTATGCCCGCCAGGACCGCAAGGCCCGGGCGCGCGATCCGATTTCCGCCAAGCTGGTCGCCGATCTGATTGTGGCCGCCGGCGCCGACCGCGTGCTCACGATGGATCTCCACGCCGCGCAGATCCAGGGCTTTTTCAACATCCCGGTCGATCATCTGGTCGGCGTGCCGCTGCTCGCCGCCCACTTTGAAAAGCAGTTTGCCGACCTTCCCCGCGAGGATCTTGTCATTGTCTCTCCGGACGTGGGCTCCGTGCCGCGCGCCCGCAAGTTTGCCGACAGCCTCAACTGCCCGATCGCAATCGTCGATAAGCGCCGTCCGGCGCCGAATATCTCCGAGGTGATGAATATCATCGGCAGCGTCGAGGGCAAAACCTGCATCATCATCGACGATATGGTCGATACCGCCGGTACGCTTTGCAACGCTGCGAACGCGCTCGTCAGTATGGGCGGCGCAAAGGCCGTTTATGCCGGCGCGACCCACGGCGTGCTCTCCGGCCCCGCGTTTGAGCGCATTGAAGCGAGCGTGATCCGCAAGCTGGTTCTGCTCGATACCATTCCGCTCGAGAGCAACACCCCCAGCGGCAAAATCCATATGCTGCACATTGCGCCGATCTTTGCCGAGGCGATCAAGCGCATTTACGGCGATAAGCCGCTCTCCTCGCTGTACGACGAGGAATAACCGCCGCGACAAAGCCGCCGGACAGGATCCTGTCCGGCGGCTTTTTCCATACAAAAAGCGGGCTTCCTGATGGAAGCCCGCTTTTTTGTCGCGAGAGGGAACGCCGCATCACAGCACCGTATTGGCGGTGGACTTGCCCGCGGCAAAAGCGACGTAGTTATCGAAGCAGCCGCGCACCATATAGTCCACCGCGTCCGTCGTATAAAAGGCGGTATGCGGGCTGAGGATCACGTTGGGGAAGGAGCGCAGGATCGCCATTTCGCGATTTTCGATCCAGTCGCCGGTGCGGTCGTAGTAGTAAAGGCCGTTTTCGTTTTCCAGCACGTCGAGCGCGGCGCCCCAGAGTCTGCCGGCTTCGAGCGCGCGGATCAGCGCGGCGTGGTCGATCAGCTTGCCGCGCGAGGTGTTCACGACGATGGCGTCCGGGCGCATCTTCGCGAAAGCCGCGTCGTCGAGCAGATGGTAGTTCTCCGCGGTGACGTTGGCGTGGAGCGTAATGACCTCCGATTCGGCGAGCAGCCGGTCGAGCGGGACGTACTCCGCCATTCCGCTGACGGCGGGATTGGGATAGGGGTCGTATGCGAGCACCCGGCAGCCCATGGCCGACAGCGCGCGGATCACCGTGGCGCCGATTTTGCCCGTGCCGATAACGCCGACCGTCCTCATCGAGAGGTCGAGGCCGATCTTGCCGTGGAGCGTATAATCCTGCGCCTCAGCCTTCTTTTGAATGACCGGCCAGCGGCGGCAGACCATCATCATCAGCATCAGCGCGTAGTTGGCGACGCCGGTGGGCGGATAGGAAACCGTTCCCACGCGCATGCCAAGCGCCCGCGCTTTTTCGAGATCGACGTGGTCGTAGCCGATCGAGCGGCAAAGAATGTAACGGACGCCGACCGCATGCAGGCCCTCGAGCACCGGCGCCGAGAGGTCGCAGGGCGTCACGCTCATTCCTTCGAATCCGCGCGCGAGCTCATAGTTTTCGGGCGAGGGGTAGCTCGCCGCGTAGCCGAAGCGGACGCCCGTCGCCTCCTGCGCGCGCTGCGCGCAGGGCAGCTCGTCAAATTCCCGCATGGCGTAAAAGAAAATGCTCACCGTAATTCCTCCCATCCGGCGTTGCCGATCGGTTCCGTTTTTACCGGCGTCGATTGTCTGTTACTGCCATTATAGTATAAGCCGCTCCGAACCGCAAGGGAAAAATCGGCGCAGGCGGGAAGGGGCCTTTCCCGCCGCCGGCGTGAATTTCCCGTAAAATTTTGGCGAAATGTTTTGCGTTGCGGGCGGAAATGTACTATAATAGGGAAAATACGATTATCGCGTTCTTTTCGACGCGCGGAAAGGAGACCCCGCCCTATGACCAACCGCGTTCGGGTCGAGATCCTCGGCTCCACTTATCATATCACTACCGGCGAAAGCGAGGAGTATGTCAACCGCCTCGTGCAGGAGATCAATACCGCCGCCGACAACCTGCGGCAGAGCAGCCCGCAGCTTTCGATCAACGATGTGCTGGCGCTCGTCGCGTTGGCCAGCACCGACAGCTTTCACAAGAGCGAGGAGGCGGCCGACAATCTGCGCGCGCAGCTCACCGAGTATCTGGAGGATGCGTCCCGCGCCCGTATGGAGCTGACCGAACTGCGCCGCCAGCTCGAAAACGCCAAGCGCGAGATCGAGCGGCTCAACCGCCACGCCGAGATCAGCGAAAAGCTGGGGGGCAGCCGCACATGACGCTGTATGTCCGCCGTATCCATCCGCATGCAGTCCTGCCTGCACGCGCGACGGAGCAGAGCGCGGGATTTGATCTGTGCGCCTGCATCCGTGAGCCGATGACGATCGCGGCCGGCCGCACCGGGCTGGTGCCGACGGGGCTTGCCTTTGCCCTGCCGGAGGGCTCGGCGGGTCTGATCTATGCCCGCAGCGGCCTCGGCGTGCGCCACGGTCTCGCGCCGGCCAACGCCGTCGGGGTGATCGACGCCGATTACCGCGGCGAGGTGATTGTCGGCCTGCATAATCACAGCGATACCGATTATACGATCAAACCGGGGGAGCGCATCGCGCAGCTCGTCGTCGCGCCCGTGTGGGCGCCCATCGTAGAGGAATGCGCCGTCCTGCCCGAAACCGATCGCGGCGAGAGGGGCTTCGGCTCCACCGGCCGCCTGTAAGCGGGGCTTTGCCTATGCTGATCCTCGCTTCCGCCTCCCCCCGCAGGAGGGAGCTGCTCTCGTTGATTACAGCCGATTTTACCGTGGAGGTTTCCGATGTGCCGGAGGCCCTGCCCGATGGGCTTTCCCCCGCGCAGGCCGTCGAGACGCTGGCGCTGCGAAAGGCTGCCGCCGTCGCCGCCCGCCGCGGCGCCGCCGATCCCGTGATCGGCTCGGATACCGTCGTTGCGCTCGACGGCGCAGTCCTCGGCAAGCCCGCCGATCGCGCGGACGCCGTGCGCATGCTCCGCGCGCTCGCGGGGCGCACGCACGAGGTCTTTACGGGCGCGGCCGTTCTGCACGGGGAAAAACAGATCGTTTTCCACTCGTCGGCGCGTGTTACGTTCGCGCCGATGGAGGAGGCCGAGATCGCGGCCTATCTCGATACCGGCGAGCCCTTCGACAAGGCGGGCGCGTACGGGATCCAGGGCTATGGCGCGCGGTATATCGAGCGCGTCGAGGGCGATTATTCCGCCGTCGTCGGGCTGCCCGTGCAGCGGCTTTACCGGGCGCTGCGCGAATCGGATTTTCTTTGAACATCAAGCTCTTTGATCACAGGAGGACAGACCTATGGGCTTTTTTTCGTTTTCCAAGGATATCGGGATCGATCTCGGTACCGCGAACACCCTTGTTTTTATGAAGGGAAAGGGCATCATCCTGCGTGAGCCGTCCGTTGTGGCGCTCGATACGCGCAAGGATGAGGTGCTCTACGTCGGCACGGAGGCCAAGGAGGTCATCGGCCGCACGCCGGGTTCCATCGTCGCGATGCGTCCGCTCAAGGACGGCGTCATCGCCGATTTTGACGTGACGGCGAATATGCTGCAGCGTTTTATCCGCAAGGTGTGCGGCTCGTCCATCTTCTCGCGGCCGAATATCGTGATCTGCATCCCCTCCGGCGTGACGGAGGTGGAGCGCCGCGCGGTGCGCTCTGCGGCCGAGACGGCCGGCGGACGCCGCGTCTCCATCATCGAGGAGCCCATGGCCGCCGCCATCGGCGCGGGGCTGCCTGTCGCCGAGGCCACCGGCAGCATGGTCGTCGATATCGGCGGCGGAACGAGCGAGGTCGCCGTCATTTCGCTGGGCGGTATCGTCACCTCGCGTTCGGTGCGCGTGGCGGGCGATTCCTTTGATTCGGCGATCATCCAGTATATCCGCCGCAAACATAACCTGCTCATCGGCGACCGTACCGCCGAGGATATCAAGCTTGCCATCGGCTCGGCCTACCCGTATGAGGATGAGCAGCCGATCAATGTGCGCGGGCGCAACCTGGTTGACGGCCTGCCGAAAAACATCACGATCGAGCCGGTGGAGATCCGCGAGGCGCTGGCGGATTCGGTCGCGACGGTTGTGGACGCGATCAAGACCACGCTCGAACGGACGCCGCCCGAGCTTTCCGCCGATATCATCGACAACGGCATTATGCTCACCGGGGGCGGCGCGATGCTGCGCGGCCTCGACCGCCTTGTTTCCATCGAGACCGGCATTGATACGCGCATCGCCGAAAATCCGCTCGACTGCGTTGTCAACGGCACGGGGCGCGTGCTGGAGGATATCGACCGCCTGCGCGACGTTTTGTCGAACTAAACGGTCACCCGACCAGATTTACCGCAGCGGAGTCCGTCAAAAGGGGGCTCCGCTGTCCTGCTTTTTACGCAGGCGGACGGCGCTGATTCCGCCTGATCGGGGCGCACGGCGCCAAAAGCGGAATTTCAGCGGAAAGGAGGCGCGCTTTTGAAGGATTTTTTTCAGGGAAAGTCGTTTAAAATCATGCTTGCCCTGCTGGTGCTGATCTTTGCGTTTTTGATCCGCGCCGCCTACGACGGCACCGGCACAAGCGTGCTGTCGCAGGCCGTCTCGTATCTGACGACGCCGGTGCAGCGCGCGGTTTCGGGCGCGGCGCAGAGCCTTTCCGATACGGCGGCGCAGCTCTTCCGCGGGGGGCGTATCGCGAAGGAAAACGAGGCGCTGCGCAGCGAAAACGCAGCCCTGCGCGCGCAGCTTGTGGAGCATGAGCGTTACCGGGCGGAGAACGAGCGCCTGCGCGCCTATCTGGATATCAAGGAGCAGTCGCCGGAGCTGGAATTTGCGCCCGCGCAGGTGATCGGGCGCGACAGCGCGGAGCGCTTCTATTCCTTTACGATCGACTGCGGCAGCCTCGACGGCGTCAAGGTCGGGGATCCCGTCATCACGGCGGAGGGGCTGGTCGGCTTTGTGCAGCGCACAACGGGCGCGTCCGCGCAGATCTCCACGGTTCTCGATGTTGCGTGCTCCGTCGGCGCGATGGATATCACAACGCGTGAAATCGGGGTCACAGAGGGCACCGTTGCGCTCGCGTCGGAGGGGCTGCTCCGCCTTTCGTATCTGACGCGCGAAAGCGAGGTCAGGGCCGGCGATGTCGTCGTGACGAGCGGCGCAGGCGACACCGTGCCCAAAAACCTTGTGATCGGAACGGTCAAGGAGGTCCTGCCCGACGCCAAGGGTCTCTCGCTTTATGCTGTGCTCGAGCCGCCCGCCGATCTGCGCGAGGTGCGCGATGTTCTGGTGATCACACAGTTTCCGGGCAACGTGCCCGAGGCGCCCGGGGAGGAGCCGGCGGCAGAGGAAGCTGTGGAGGGGTCCTGATCTTTAATGCGGTGAAAAGCCGTTTTTCGGCCCGAAAAGAAAAGCAGGGGGGAGTGCCGGCGTGAAACGCAGTTTGATCCGCCGCGTTGCAAAATACGCGGTCTATGCGGCGCTGCTGCTCTTCCTTTACTTTTTGCAGGAGGCGCCCGCCGCTGCGGTCTTCGGCGTGCGCGCGGCGCCGGTGATCGGCCTGTTTATCCCGATCGCGATGCTCGAGGATGAGTTTTGCGGCGGCCTCTACGGGCTCGCCGCCGGCATCCTGTGCGATACGGCTTCGATGGCGATCTTCGGCATCGCATCCATGCTGTTTCTCGTCATGGGCTGCGCCGCGGGCCTGCTGACGATCTATCTCGTCAATGCGCGGCCCCGCAGCGCGGTGCTGTTTACGTTCGCGGCGGCGGCGATTTACGGTGTGATCTGCCACTATATACTCTACGGCGTGTGGGGATATGAGGGCGTGGGGCGGCTGCTGTTCACGCAGACGCTCCCCTCCGCGGTGTTGTCGGCGCTCTGGGCGCTGCCGCTTTATTTTGTCGTGCGGGCGCTGCGCGACGCGCTGACGGAGCCGACACAGGGCGACTGATGCGGTCAGGGGCCGGAACGCCCCCCGAATATGCGTCAAGGGAGGTGCGCACGGTTGGATCAGAAAAAAAGTCCGAAATGGAGGCTGCTCGCGCTGGGCGTCGTATTCAGCTGTGTGCTGGTGGGATACGGCTTTCGCCTTTCACAGCTCCAGATTGTCAACGGCGCGGAATATCTTGCGCGCCAGCAGAGCGGCGACGTCAAGGTGCAGACCGTGCACGCCGCGCGCGGAGAGATCGTCGATCGCAACGGAAGCCCTCTCGCGCATAACGAGGTGTCCTACAGCGTGGTGCTCGATAAGGCGCTGATGCCGGTCGGCGGGGAAAACGAGACGATCCTTGCGCTCACCGCGCTGCTGCGCGGGCAGGGCGCGGCATGGAGGGATTCCCTGCCGCTGCTGCGCAGCGCCTCCGGCGCGCTTTCCTTCCCTGCGGGGCGCGACGCGGACGTCGCCGCGCTGAAAAAAATGTTTGATATCAATGATTACGCCACGGCGGACGACGTCTACTACTGGCTTGTCAACCGCTACAAGCTCGCGGATTACGGCCCCGAGGACACGATGACGATCGCGGGCGTGCGCTACGAGATGGAGCGCGCAGGCTACTCGCTCGAGACGCGCTATACCTTTGCGGAAGAGATTTCTCCGGAGACGATGGTGCTGGTGGCGCAGGCGCGCGGCGATCTGCCGGGCGTCGATATCGAGGAGACGGCCCGGCGCGTTTATATCGACGGCTCGCTTGCGCCGCATATCGTCGGGCGCATGAGCGCCATCACCTCGGAGGAGCTGCGCGATTATCTGGATAAGGGCTACCCGATGGACGCGCGCGTGGGGCGCGACGGCATCGAACGCGCTTACGAGGAGCAGCTCCGCGGCAGAGACGGAGAGAGGCTCATCTACCGCGACAACAACTATAATATCATCGGCGTGGAGGAATCGACGCCCGCCGTGCCGGGCAACACGATCGTGCTGACGATCGATAAAGAAATGCAGCGCACCGCCTATGAGGCGCTCGAGGAGGAGATCCGCCTGCTCAACGCGACCGCCCCTGCGGGGCAGGGCCGCGAGGCGGACGCCGGCGCCGTGGCGGTGATCGATATCAAAAATGCCGAGGTGCTTGCCGCGGTGAGCTACCCGACCTACGATCTCAACACCTTTGCGGAGGATCTGGAGCGCTACTCCGCCGATCCGCTCATGCCCTACTGGAACCGCGCGCTGCTCGGCGTTTATGCGCCGGGCTCGACCTTCAAGCCGACGGTTGCCGTCGCGGGGCTGACGGAGGGCGTGATCACGCCCTCCTCGATCGTGACCTGCCGGCGCGTGTATACCTATTTCCGCGATTATCAGCCGACATGCCTTTCCTACCACGGCAACATGACCGTGATCGACGCGCTGCGCGCCTCGTGCAATATCTTTTTCTACGATACGGGCCGGCGGCTCGGCATCGCCACGATCAACGCCTACGCGCAGGCGCTCGGGCTCGGCGTTGCGACCGGCGTGGAGCTGCCGGAAGCGCTCGGCACGCAGAACGACCCCGATACCGCCAACCCCGGCGACGTGCTGCAAGCGGCGATCGGCCAGCTCAATAACGGCTATACGCCGCTGCAGCTTGCCAACTATGTTTCGACGATCGCGCGGCGCGGCGTGCGGAAAAAGCTCTCGCTCGTCAAATCGGTTTCCTCCTACTATGACTACAGCGACGTGATCGAGACGCCGGCCGACGGCGAGGTGCTCTCCGTGCTCGAGGCGCCCGACGAGGTGTGGGATACGGTCTTTCAGGGAATGATCAACGCGACGCACGCCGTCAACGGAACGAGCTACCGCTATCTCGGCGATTATCCGGTTACGATCGCCTCCAAAACAGGAACCCCGCAGACGAGGGAGTTCCCGAATTCGACGTTTATCTGCTTCGCGCCCGCGGAGGATCCCCAAATCGCGATCGCCGTTGTGATCGAAAAAGGCTGGCACGGCTACACGGGAGCGCCTGTTGCGCGCAAAATCTTCGATCAGTACTTCTTCCCCGAAAAGGTCGCCGCCGCGCGCGCCGCCGCAGAGGAGGCCGCAGCCGCGCGCGCCGCCGAGGAGGAAGCAAACGCCGAAAGCGCCCCCGCCGAAGCGCAGGAGGAGCGGCCGGCCCCCGCCGAAACGGAGCCGCCGCAGGAATAAGAGCATAACCGGCACAATTTTTTGCCCAAAATTTTTACTGGATTTTTCACAGGGAGTATGCTACTATGAGACAAGGAAGTGTGTCTCCATGCCCAGATCGATCTTAATTACATCCGGCAAGGGCGGCACGGGAAAAAGCACCGTGACGCATCTGCTCGGGCGCGCGCTTGCCGACAGGGATCAGAATATTTTGCTGCTGGAGCTCGACAGCGGCCTGCGCGGGCTCGACCTGATGCTCGGCGTTTCAGACCGCGTGGTGTTTGATCTCTCGGATGTGCTGAGCGGCGCCTGCCGGCCGGCGCAGGCCATCGTGACCGCGGAGACTCCCCGCGGCAACCTGCACCTGCTTGCCGCGCCCGTCGATCGCAGATTCCTGCCCGATCCAAAAGCCCTGCATGCGCTGCTGCGCCTGCTTGCAACCTGCTACGACTTTGTGCTGCTCGATACGGCGGCGGGTCTCGGCCCCTCGCTCGATCTCGCCGCCTCGGTTGCGGAGGAGGCGCTGCTTGTCACTACGGCGGACCGCGTGAGCGCGCGCGACGTCAGCGCCGCCGCGCAGCTTCTCGCCTGCCCCTCGCGGCTCGTGATCAACCGGTTTCTTACGCGCGATCTCGGCGGCGACATGCCGACGCTCGACAGTGTGATCGATTGCGCGGGCGTGCAGCTTCTGTCCGTGATCCCGTTTGACCCCGCCGTACCCGCCGCCAATGCGGCAGGGCGCGCGCTGCCTGCATCCTCGCGCGCGAAAGGCGAATTTGACGACCTTGCGCGCAGGCTCCTCGGCGAACGCGTGCCGCTGAACCAAAAGCGGCTGCGCGGCTGATGCGGGCGTGGGAGGTATTTTGTCCATCAAGCAAAACAAATCAGCGAGACGGCACAGGCCGAAGCCGCCATAGGCCGGCGGCGGGTGATCTGTCCGCCTTGCACGGCGCTTTTCGGCCCCGCCGAAAGCGGAAAGGTATAGCCGTAAGGAAAGGAGCTGCCCCACATGAATATCGCCCTGATTGCCCATAATGCCAAAAAAGAGCTGATGGTGCAGTTCTGCATTGCTTACAGCGGAATCCTCAGCCAGCACAACCTTTGCGCCACGGGCGTTACGGGCAAGCTGATCGGCGACGCTACCGGCCTGCGCGTGCTGCGATATCTTTCCGGCGCACAGGGAGGCGACCAGCAGATCGCCGCGCGGATCGCCTGCAATGAGATCGACCTGCTTATTTTCCTGCGGGATCCGATCGGCATGAAGCAGGATGAGCCGGATGAGGCCAACCTCATTCGCCTGTGCGATGTGCATTCCATCCCCGTCGCCACCAATATCGCCACTGCCGAGGCGCTGATCCACGCGCTGGAAAAGGGCGATCTCGACTGGCGCGATATCGTGAACCCCAAGCATAATACGTAAAAACCGTCTTTCACCTTGATATTGCAAAGACCCTGACGCGGGAGGAGTAAGCCGCATACCGCATCGCAGAGAACGGATCCTTGGCTGGGAGATCCTGTGCGCAACGGCTGAAAGACACCCGCCGAGTCGGACGAAAAACGTTCCGGTTCCCCCGCCGTTATCGGGGCAGAGGGCCGCGCAGCGGCCGAAGACCGGGTGGCACCGCGTATTGACACGCCCCGTTTCCCAATGGGAAGGCGGGGCCGTTTTCTTTTTCCAGATTCCATCAGCAGAAAGGATGTTCCATCAGATGAAACTGCTCACAACCGCGCCCAAGGGTACAAAGGACATGCTCCCCGCCGATGCGCCGCGCTGGCATCATGTGGAGCGCGCGGCGCTCGATCTCGCGGAGCGCTACGGGTTCTTTGAGGTGCGCACGCCCGTATTCGAACACACGGAGCTGTTCAGCCGCGCCGTCGGCGATACGACCGACGTGGTGCAAAAGGAAATGTACACCTTCACCGATAAGGGCGACCGTTCCGTTACGCTGCGCCCCGAGGGAACGGCGGGCGTCGTGCGCGCCTGCGCGGAAAACGGCCTGCTCGCAGGGCAATTGCCCGTCAAGGCGAGCTATGTGATCTCCTGCTTCCGGTATGAAAAGCCGCAGGCGGGCCGCCTGCGCGAGTTCCATCAGTTCGGCGTGGAGTCCCTGGGCTCGCCCTCTCCCGCAGCGGACGCGGAGGTCATCGCGCTGGCGCACCGGCTGCTCCTCGAGCTCGGCGTTACGGGGATCCGGCTCTATCTCAACTCCATCGGCTGCAAAAACTGCCGGCCCGCCTATCAGCAGAAGCTGCGCGCGTATTTCGAGGCGCACGAGGAGACGCTCTGCAGCACCTGCCGCGAGCGCCTTGTCAAAAACCCGCTGCGCATCATCGACTGCAAAAATCCCGCGTGCAAGGCGCTCGCCGCGGGCGCGCCCAAAATGATCGATCACCTCTGCCCGGAATGCGAGGCGCATTTTGCCGCGCTGCGCGAGCGCCTCGATGCGATGGGCATCGCTTATGAAATCGACCCTGATATCGTGCGCGGGCTTGACTACTACTGCCGCACGGTGTTCGAGTTTGTCACCGATACGATCGGCGCGCAGGGCACGGTCTGCGGAGGCGGCCGCTACGACGGCCTGATCGAGGAGATCGGCGGCCCCGCGCTGCCGGGCATCGGCTTCGGGCTCGGGCTTGAGCGGCTGCTGCTCGTGATGGATGCGTGCGGCGCGGCGTTCCCCGCGGCGACGCCGTGCGAGGTGTTTCTCGCGCCGATGGGGGAGAAGGCGTCCGTGGCGGCCGGTTCGCTCGTCGAAAGGCTGCGCGCGGAGGGCATCCGCGCAGACGCCGATACGATGGGGCGCTCGCTCAAGGCGCAGATGCGCTGCGCCGATAAGCTCGGCGCGCGATATACCTGCGTGCTGGGCGATGACGAAATCGCGGCGGACAAAGCCAGATTGAAGGAAATGGCGACGGGCGCGCAGACAGAGGTGCCGCTCGGCGAGGAGTTTGTCGGGGCGGTGGAACAGATCCTGATCGCGCGGCAGCTCGCGGAGACCGCCGATGCGGCGGAAAGGATGCAGGAAAAGGATCGGCAGAGCTTTGGGACGGACGCCGCCCGCCCTGCGGAAAGGAGTTTCTGATGGAAAACGTAGAGTACAAATTCGACACACAGCTTTTGATCGACGGGCATGACCTCGATGAGGACGTCATACACGACTACATCACCGACCACTTTAACGGCGACTGCCTGCTGGTCGTCGGCGACGACGAGCTCATCAAGCTGCACTACCACACCAACGAGCCGTGGCTTGTGCTCGAATATTGCGCCTCGCTCGGCGAGATCAGCGATATCGTTGTGGAAAATATGGCGCGGCAGGCAGAGGGGCTTCACGGATAAGTATATTTCAATAAAGGTTATACGGAAAGGAATTGACATGTGATGGCAGACACCATGAATGGCCTCAAGCGCACGGACTATTGCGGTACGCTGCGCCCCGCCGATATCGGCCGCGAGGTGGTCCTCGCCGGCTGGTGCGCCAAGCAGCGCGACCTCGGAACTCTTGTTTTCATCGACCTGCGCGACCGCACGGGCATCGCACAGCTCGCCTTTGACGATACGAGCGACCGCGCCGTGTTTGAAAAGGCGCGCGGCGTGCGCAGCGAGTTTGTGCTGATGGCGAAAGGAATTGTACGGCAGCGCGAGAGCGTGAACCGCGAGATTCCGACCGGCGAAATCGAGGTATTGGTGAGCGACCTGCGCGTGCTCGCCGCGAGCGAGACCCCGCCGTTCGATATCAAGGACGGCGTAAAGACGAACGAGGAGCTGCGCCTGCGGCACCGCTACCTCGACCTGCGCCGCCCCGAGCTGCAAAATGTGATCCTGATGCGCCACCGGATCACGAAGCTGGTGCGCGACTATTTCGATGAGAACGGTTTTGTCGAGATCGAGACGCCGTGCCTGATGAAGCCCACGCCCGAGGGCGCGCGCGACTATCTGGTGCCCTCCCGCGTCCATCCCGGAAAATTCTACGCGCTGCCGCAGTCGCCGCAGCTTTATAAGCAGATCTGCATGGTGGCGGGCTTCGATCGCTATATGCAGATCGCCCGCTGCTTCCGCGACGAGGACCTGCGCGCCGACCGCCAGCCGGAATTCACCCAGATCGATCTGGAAATGTCGTTTGTGGATGAAACCGATGTACAGACGATCAACGAGGGCCTGATGCGGCGCATTTTCCGCGAGGTGCTCGGTATCGAGCTGCAGCTGCCCCTGCGCCGCATGACGTGGCGCGAGGCGATGGACCGCTTCGGCTCCGATAAGCCCGATACGCGCTTCGGTCTGGAGCTCTGCGACCTCTCCGATCTGCTGTGGCAGACCGGCTTTGCCGTGTTCCAAAGCGCGCTCGGCACCGGCAGCGTGCGCGCCGTCAATGTCAAGGGCGCTGCGGCGGCCCTACCCCGCAAGGCGATCGATAAGCTGACCGATACCGCCAGGCTCTACGGCGCCAAGGGGCTTGCGTTTTCCCGCTGGACGGCGGAGTCCCGGTCGAGCTCGTTTGAAAAGTTCCTCACCGAGGAGGAGATTGCGGCGATCCACGCGCGTCTCGGTTATGAGCAGGGCGATGTGCTGCTCGTCGTCGCGGACGGCAGCGACGCCGTGGTGTTCGCGGCGCTCGGCGCGCTGCGCCTCGAGCTCGCCAAAAAGCTCGACCTCATCCCCAAGGGGACCTACGATCTTCTGTGGATCACCGAATTCCCGCTGCTTGAATATTCGCCCGAGGAGCAGCGCTTCACGGCGATGCACCACCCGTTCACCTGCCCGAACCTCGAGGATTTGCCGCGGCTGGAGAGCGACCCCGGCTCGGTGCGCGCCCGCGCCTACGATCTTGTGCTCAACGGCACGGAGCTCGGCGGCGGCTCGATCCGCATCAGCGACCCCGAGATTCAAAAGCGCATGTTCGCCGCGATCGGCATGAGCGAGGAGGAATACACCGAAAAATTCAGCTTCCTGCTCACGGCGTTCCGATATGGCGTTCCGCCGCACGGCGGGATGGCCTACGGTCTCGACCGCCTTGTCATGCTGCTGCTCGGCCGCGATTCCATCCGCGACGTGATCGCCTTCCCCAAGGTGCAGAATGCGAGCGAGCTGATGAGCGGCTGCCCCGGCCCCGCCGACGAAAAATCGCTGGAGGAGCTCTCGATCACGACGACCCGCCGCGAGGAGGATTGAGCCGGATGCAGGCCCCGAAGCCGAAACGGCGGGGCTGTCGAAGGACCGGCGGCCGTCGCGCAGCGGCGGGAGAAAAGACTTTACCGATACGAAAAGCCGGCCCCGCGCAGTTCTGCGCGGGGCCGGCTTTTCATCGGAACAAAAAAGGCGGGAGGGCAGATTCGCCCTCCCGCCGTGCAGAAACGAAAGCAATTATTGCGCGGCGTTCTTTTTGGACTGCTTTGCCGCGATGGCCTCCAGCACCTCGCGGCGGGACAGGTTGATGCGTCCCTGCGAATCGATCTCGGTGACCTTGACCAGCACCTCGTCGCCGACGGCGACGACGTCCTCCACCTTCTCGACGCGCTTGGTGTCAAGCTTGGAGATGTGCACCAGGCCCTCCTTGCCGGGGGCGATCTCGACGAACGCGCCGAACGACATCAGGCGGGTGACACGGCCCTTGTAGATCGCGCCGACCTCGGGATCCATGGCGATGGTCTTGATGACCTGTACGGCGCGCTCGGCGTCGGCCTGGTTGATCGCGGAGACGAACACGCTGCCGTCGTCCTCGATATCGACCTTGCAGCCGCACTCGGCCTGGATCTTCTGGATGACCTTGCCGCCCGAGCCGATGACCTCACGGATCTTGTCGGGATGGATTTTGAGCGTGAGCATTTTGGGCGCATACTTCGAGAGATTGGCGCGCGGAGCGGGGATCGCCTTGAGCATGACCTCATCGAGGATATAGATGCGCGCCTCGCGGGTCTTTTTGAGCGCGGCCTCGATGATCTCATAGGTGAGGCCGTCGATCTTGATATCGACCTGGATGGCGGTGATGCCCTTATGGGTGCCGCCGACCTTGAAGTCCATATCGCCGAAGAAGTCCTCGACGCCCTGGATATCGGTCATCGTCATCCAGCGGTCGCCCTCGGTGACGAGGCCGCAGGAGATACCGGCGACGGGCGCCTTGATCGGCACGCCCGCATCCATCAGCGCCAGCGTGGAGCCGCAGATGGAGGCCTGCGAGGTGGAGCCGTTGGAGCTGGTGATCTCGGAGACGACGCGCAGCGCGTACGGGAACTCCTCGACGGGCGGGATCACGGGCAGCAGCGCCTTCTCGGCCAGCGCGCCGTGGCCGATCTCGCGGCGGCCGGGGCCGCGGGAGGGTCTGGTCTCGCCGACGGAGTAGGACGGGAAGTTGTACTGGTGCATATAGCGCTTCTCGGTATCGGAATCGACGCCGTCGAGCATCTGGGCGTCGGAGACGGGGCCGAGCGTGACGATCGTGAGCGCCTGTGTCTGACCGCGGGTAAACAGGCCGGAGCCGTGCACGCGCGGCAGCAGACCGACTTCGGCGGAAAGCGGACGGATCTCATCCATTTTTCTGCCGTCCACGCGCTTGCCCTCATCGAGCAGCCAGCGGCGCACGACGAACTTCTGCAGCTTGTAGATCGCCTCGTCGAGCTGATAGGCGAGCTCGGGGTATTCGGGCTCGAACTTCGCGTGGATATCCTCGACGATGGGCTTGAGGCGCGCCTCGCGGACGTTCTTGTCGTTCGTATCGAGCGCCTCGCGGACGCGCTCGACCGCGTATTCCTTCACGGCCTCGAACAGGTCGTGATCGACCTCGACGGAGACGAAATCGTACTTCGGCACGCCGATCTCGCGGCGCACGTCGTCGATGAACTGCGCCATTTTCGCGGCTTCCTTGTGGCCGGCGATGATGCACTTGAGCATCGTGTCCTCGGGCACTTCCTTCGCGGCGCATTCGATCATGCAGACCTTTTCGGTATTGCCGGCGACGGTCAGGTGCATTTCGCTGCGCGCGCGCTGCTCGGCGGTGGGCATCAGCACGGGCTCGCCGTCAACGAGGCCGACGTCGATCCCGGCGATCGGACCGTTCCACGGGATATCGGAGATATGCAGGCAGAAGGCTGCGCCGCACATGCCGCAGATCTGGGGCGAGCAGTCCTCATCGTAGGAGAGGACGGTCATCACGATGGAAACGTCGTTGCGCAGATCCTTCGGGAACATCGGGCGCATCGGGCGATCGACCATGCGGGAGGCGAGGATCGCCTTATCGGAGGGCCTGCCCTCGCGGCGCAGGAAGGAGCCGGGGATCTTGCCAGCGGCGTAGAGCTTTTCCTCATAATCGACGGAGAGCGGGAAAAAGTCGATGCCGTCGCGGGGCTTCTGCGACATGGTGACGTTGACCATCACGGTGGTTTCGCCGTAGCGCACGAGGCAGGCGGCGTTTGCGAGCGCGCCGATCTTGCCGACCTCAAAGGTCATGGGGCGGCCGGCGTACTCGATCTCAAAGATTTTGTTTTGAAACTGCATGTGGGAAATTCCTCCTTCATCTGGGGCGAAAGAGGCGCCGACCGGTTTAGCAATGAATCCGGCGCGCGGCGCGCGTGCGCCCGATTCACGGCTAAAACCGAGATGGACCTCTTCCGGCCGGTTTGATACCGTTGCCCGGCAGAACGTTCAGCCTGTCGGCAGCGGTATATTCCTTCCGAAAATACAAAACAGGACGGCGCGGCCGGAGCCTGTGGGGAACGGGGATCGTTTTTCGGTAAAGATGCAAGCGGAGGCAGGCGCAAAAAAGCGCCTGCCTCTTCGCTATGGGAACGATTACTTACGGATACCGAGCTTGGCGATGATCGTGCGGTAACGCTCGATATCGTTCTTCTGCAGGTAGCCGAGCAGATTCTTGCGGCGGCCGACCATTTTATGCAGGCCGCGGCGGGAATGGTGATCGTTGGGGTTGGCCTTGAGATGCTCGTTGAGGTCGTTGATGCGGCGGGTCAGGATCGCGATCTGCACCTCGGGAGAGCCGGTATCGCCCTCGTGGAGCGCATTGCTGACAATGATCTCGTTTTTCTGTTCTTTGCGAAGCATCGGGAAATCTTCTCCTTTTCAAATAATTCGACGCGAACACAGCAAAAGGGCCGCAGAAGCTCCCCGTTGCGGGGCGGACGCCCATAAAGCCGTGTATCGGTCACAGCGAAACAAGTATAGCAGAAACGACCGGCTTTGTAAAGAAAAAGTTTTGCGGGCGCATATGGCGGCCGGGCTTTGCCCTCACGCGGTCATCACGCGGCCGGGCAGGATACCCGCCTCGGCCAGCAGATCCCCCACGGTGGATACCGTGGCGATCTCAATCTGCTCCAGAACCTCCAGCGGCACGTCCTTGAGGTCAAATTTGTTTTCCTGCGGGATGAGCACCCGTGTGATGCCTGCGCGCTGGGCTGCCATCAGCTTCTCCGGCAGGCCGCCGATCGGCGTCACCGCGCCGCGCAGCGAGACCTCGCCGGTCATCGCGATATGGGGATCGACAATGCGCCCCGTGAGCAGCGACGAGAGCGCGGCGGTGAGCGTCACGCCGGCGGAGGGACCGTCCTTCGGAATCGCGCCGGCGGGGACGTGGATGTGCAGGTCATGGTCCCGCAGACACTCCGCCTCGCGCGGGAAAATCGATTTGACGAGGCTGATCGCGATCTGCGCCGATTCCTTCATCACGTCGCCGAGCTGTCCGGTGATCGTCACTTCGCCCTTGCCGCGGGTGAGCATCGTCTCGATATAGAGGATCTCGCCGCCGACCGGCGTCCATGCGAGGCCGGTCACGACGCCCGCCTGCGGCTGCGGCAGGATCGCGCTGTGCAGAATGGGCCGATCCTCCAACAGCTCGCGCACAAGCTCCGGCGTTACGGAGACGGCCTTTTCCGGGTGCGACGCCACCTCGACCGCCTGGATGCGGCAAAGCGTATCGATGCGTTTGCGCAGGCCGCGCACGCCGGCTTCCATCGTGTAGTCGGAGATCAGCGTTTCCAGCGCCGCATCCTCGATCGTCATCCGGTCGGCGGAGATCCCCATGCTCTCCATGGATTTGGGGACGAGGTGGCGTTTTGCGATCTGCAGCTTTTCCAGCGGGGTGTAGCCGTTGAAGGGGATGACCTCCATGCGGTTGAGCAGCGGCTCTGGGATCGTATCCGTCGTATTTGCCGTGCAGATAAACAGCACGTCCGAGAGGTCGTAGGGGACGTTCATATAGTGGTCGGTAAACGTGTTGTTCTGTTCGGGATCGAGCACTTCGAGCAGAGCGCTGGCGGGGCTGCCGTTGTAAGAAGCGGAGAGCTTATCCACCTCGTCGAGCACCATCACCGGATTTGAGACGCCGCTCTTGTGGATGCCGTCCATAATGCGCCCGGGCATGGCGCCGATATAGGTGCGCCGGTGGCCGCGGATATCGGATTCGTCGTGCACGCCGCCGAGGCTGACGCGCACATACTGCCGGCCCAGCGCGTGGGCGATGCTTTTGCCGATGCTGGTTTTGCCCGTGCCGGGCGCGCCGACGAACAGCAGGATCGAGCCGGACTGCTGCCGCTTGAGATTCATCACGGCGATCTGCTGGATGATGCGCTCCTTGGGCTTTTTGAGCCCGTAGTGGTCCTCGTCGAGGATTTGCCGCGCCGCCTCGAGATCGATATGCGCCGCCTCCTCCTTTTTCCAGGAAAGGCCGGTGACAAAATCGAGGTAATTATACAGCATTCCCGATTCCACGCTCTCGCGCCCGTCGGCCTTGAGGCGGTTGAGCACCTTTTCGGCCTCGCGGCGGGCGGTCTCGTTCATGCCGGAGTCGGCGATCTTCTGCGCGAATTTCTGCACGTCCGTCACATTCTCGGGGTGCATCTCATCGAGCTCCTTCTGCAGGTGCTCCATCTGGCGGCGGATCGCGGTTTCCTTGTACTTCTGCTGGTATTCCTTCTGCTGGGAGGAGACCGCCTCGTTGGTGATGCGGCCGACCTCCATGAATTCATAGAGCAGCTTTTCGATCAGCTCGGCGCGCTTTGCCCGGCTGTCCTCTGCCAGAATTGCGTAGCGTTCCTCGTTGGTGAGCTCGAGCATCGGGGAGATGCTGCAGGCTGCCGATTCGATCGAATCGATCCGGTCGATGAAGTACGAAGCCGTTTGCCGCCACTGAAATCCGTCCGAAAAGCGCCGCATCTCCCCGACGAGATTTTTGAGCTTTTCCGCCGCGACAACGGGATCGAGATCGTCGATATCCTCTCTGCGGGAGACCGAAAGGCCGATCGTGTAATCGGAGCCGACGGCGATATCCTCAAGGTTGACGCGATGCAGCGTGCGGATGACGGAAAACCCGCGGGAATCGAGCTGCGTCACAATGCCCTCGACGCCGATCGGGAAAAAGCCGTCGTCCTTCCGCTCCGCGATGCCGCTGTTCTCCTTCGCGACGATCAGGATGACCTTTTCATCGACGGCGACCCTCCGGCCGCCTGCGCTCTGCTCAAGCTGTTCCGTTTGAAAATACAACACCGCATTCGGCGCCAAAATCATGTTATATACGGGTACGACGATCATGGGAATTCCTCCGTTTCGGTTTTTGCATTCGTCGGGTCGTCTCTCTGCGTGTCAAAAAAGCAGGAGCTCCGTCCTGCGGCAATGAGGGCATTTTACAAAGCCCCGAAAATCCGCCGGCGGGCCGGGAAAGATCCCCTCGAGGGATTCCCGGGCGCTCGATGCGGGACTGCCCTGCGGGCGGGCTCTTCGACGGGCTTGCAGGCGATCAACAGAGAAGCAGCTCCTGCAGCATGCGGATCAGCTCGTCGAGCTGGGGGTCTTCGCGTTCAACCGGCGGCCGCCGGCTCATCGCGAGAAACCGCACGGGCGCAAACAGCATGGCGTCGATATTGCGGTCGCCGTAGGGCTTCATTTCTCCGCGGCGCTGCGCCTCGTGGATCAGCTCGAGGATGTCGCAGCAGCACTCTTCCTCCGAGACGTGCTCGGCAAGCGTCGGGCAGCGGGAGCATTGCTCCACAAAGCTGAAAACCTCCTCGTGCTCGACGGAAAAGGCAAAACAGCCGCGCACGATCGTTTCAATCAGCTCGCCGCCGCCCATCCCGGGGCGGACGCGGTCCATCAAATAGTGATAGGACCGGCGGGAATATTCGCGGAAGACCTCCGCGAGCATTTCCTCCTTGCTGCTATAGTAAACGTAAATCGTCGCGGGGGAAACGCCCGCCTCCCTCGCGATCTTCGACACCGACGCGCCGTCGATGCCCTCGCGCAGGATCAGGCGCACCGTGGCGTCCTTGATCCGTTGCTGCTTGTCAAAATCCTTTGTTCTCATCGTTCCTCACCGCCTATATAATAAACGAACGTTCGGTTATTGTCAAGAGGGAGGTTATGCCGCCGCGCCGCGGCAGAAAAAAAGCCTCCGCCCTTTCGGACGGAGGCATAAGCTTGGGCGGCACGGCCGCGGGTTGCGCAAAAGCGTTTTGCGCGGTTTTCCTTACCACCCGCACAGATGGGCGCGCACCAGCGCCCCGAGCATGCGCTCCTTGAGCCCGGGATCGGCCCTTTCGCGCTCCTGCAGAAAATCCTTGACAAACCGGCGCTGCGAGAGGCCGTCCATCGGGCATGCGCTTTTTACTACGGGCAGCCCCGCGCGGCGCACGGCGCGCGATACCGCCTTTTCCGGCGCGGTGCAGAGCGGGCGGATGACCGTGATCCCCGCGTCCTCGAGATGCGTCACGGGGGAAAAGCAGGCGAGCTGCCCGCGCTGCAGATTCATCACAAAGGTCTCGAGGGCGTCATCCGCATGATGGGCGAGCGCCAGGCGCGTGCAGCCGGCGGCGGCCGCCGCGCGGCAGAGCGCCCCGCGGCGCATGTGTGAACAGAGCGAGCAGGGGTTCTTCTCCCGCCGTACGTCAAAAACAATGGAGCCGATCTCGGTGCGCTCGACGAGATACGGCACGCCGAGCGAGCCGCAGAGCGATCGCATCGCGCCGTCATCGGTATCGGCGCCGCCGAAGCGCGCGTCGATCAGGATCGCCGTGAGCGAAAACCCTCCGGGCAGCACGCTGCGCAGCCGCGAAAGGACGCAGAGCAGCGCGACGGAATCTTTGCCGCCGGAGAGGCCGACGGCGACGCTGTCGCCCGGCGCGATCATATTGTATTGCCCGATGGCGCGGCGCGCATAGCCGAGCAGAGCCTGCATGCGAAACATCTCCTTTCGCCGGTTGCGCCTTGCGGCGGCATGTGGTACAATTGGAATCGGAAAAGAAAACGGGGAGAGTATCGAATGAAAACCGCTTGGAACGACCGGATCTGGCCGCTGATGGAGGAGGCCTTCCCGCCTGCGGAGCGCCGCACCCGCGAGGGCCAGCGGAACATTCTGTCGCGCCGCGAGGTTTGCCTGCGCGTGCTCACCGAGGGAGATCGCGTTACGGGCTTTGTCACGTGGTGGGAATTGCCCTCCTGCCGTTTTTTGGAGCATCTGGCCGTGGAGAACGGTCTGCGCGGCGGCGGGCGCGGGCGCCGGCTGCTGCGGCTTGCGCTCGAGAAGGCCGACCGGCCGGTCGTTCTTGAGATCGAGCCGCCCGAGGAGAGCGCGCAGGCGCTGCGGCGGCTGCATTTTTACCGCGAAAACGGCTTTTTGATCAACGATTTCCCATACCTGCAGCAGCCGCTGAAGCCGGGCGACCGGCCGGTTCCGCTGCGGATCATGTCGTGGAAAAGCGGCTTGACAGAGCAGGCGTTCGCGCCGCTCAAAGCGGAGATCTATCGGACGGTATACGGCGTTTTGCCGTGAGCCGCATATTGAAAAAAGGCGTCCCGCCGCCGCGGGACGCCTCTTTTTCAGCGGAAATAGAGATCCTTCGTCGGAAACTCGGGCTCGCAGGTAAAGTTGATGCCGAGCTTGAGGAAGGTGTTCGCGTCGTCCTGCGTGATGATGTCGGAGGAATGCAGCTCGCAGCCGCGCAGCTCCGGCAGACGGTCGAGCGCGAGCTGCGCCGTGGGATTGAACGTTGCGGAAAGCGAAAGCGCCTGCAGCACTTCCTCCAGCTTCAGCACCGGGTAGCGCGAGC
>Ga0079305_1001571_pt1 | contig 28064 bp, 19 predicted proteins | sample LMS_cellobiose_e_FD_79183 | JGI IMG/M metagenome (GOLD analysis project Ga0079305, IMG submission 79183) | Rumen-fistulated moose microbial communities from Alaska, USA - LMS_cellobiose_enrichment | ecosystem: Host-associated > Mammals > Digestive system > Stomach > Rumen fluid ... | reverse complement strand
TCCACCGGCCCGTACTCCCTCGTCACCCAGCAGCCGCTGGGCGGCAAGGCGCAGTTCGGCGGCCAGCGCTTCGGAGAAATGGAAGTCTGGGCCCTCGAGGCCTACGGCGCGTCCTACACGCTGCAGGAGATCCTGACCGTCAAGTCCGACGACGTGACCGGCCGCGTGCGCACCTACGAGGCGATCGTCAAGGGACACAACGTCCCGCAGCCGGGTGTGCCCGAATCGTTCAAGGTGCTGGTCAAGGAGCTGCAGGCGCTCTGCCTCGACATCCAGGTGCTCGACCGCGACGGCAACGAGATCGAGCTCAAGGAGGACGAGGACGCGATGGATACCTTCAACCTTGCCCGCATGGACGCCACCGACGACCGCACCCGCGGCAATCCGTTCGCCGACGAGGCCGAGCTGGAGGACGCCGGCTTCGGCGTGGTGGCGGACGAAGAGGTCGAGGCGGACTTCCTCGAAGACGACTATAAGTAAGGAGGAGCAGGTAATATGAGTTACGTGCCGTTTGAAGCAATCAAGATCGGAATCGCTTCTCCGGAGATGATCCGTGAATGGTCCTACGGCGAGGTCAAGAAGCCGGAGACCATCAATTACCGCACGCTCAAGCCCGAACGCGACGGCCTGTTCTGCGAGCGCATTTTCGGGCCGACCAAGGACTGGGAGTGCCACTGCGGCAAATACAAGAAGATCCGCTACAAGGGCAAGATCTGCGACCGCTGCGGCGTCGAGGTCACGCGCGCCAAGGTGCGCCGCGAGCGCATGGGCCACATCGAGCTGGCCACGCCCGTGAGCCACATCTGGTATTTCAAGGGCATCCCCTCCCGCATGGGCCTGCTGCTCGACATCAGCCCCAGGATCCTGGAGAACGTGCTGTATTTCGCGGCTTATATCGTCACCGACCCCGGCGAGACGCCGCTGGTCCGCAACCAGATCCTCAGCGAAAAAGAATACCGCGACATGCGCGAGAAGTACGAGAACGACTTTGACGCCGGCATGGGCGCGGAGGCGGTCAAGAAGCTGCTGCAGCAGATCGACCTGGAGAAGCTCTCCGAGGAGCTGCACGCCGAGCTCAAGAACGCCAACGGACAGAAGAAGGCGCGCATCGTCAAGCGCCTTGAGGTCGTGGACGCGTTCCGCATCTCCGGCAACAAGCCGGAGTGGATGATCATCGACGTGCTGCCGGTCATCCCGCCGGAAATCCGCCCGATGGTCCAGCTCGACGGCGGCCGCTTCGCCACGAGCGACCTGAACGACCTGTACCGCCGCGTCATCAACCGCAACAACCGCCTCAAGAGGCTCATCCAGCTCAACGCGCCCGACATCATCGTGCGCAACGAGAAGCGCATGCTCCAGGAGGCCGTGGACGCCCTGATCGACAACGGCCGCCGCGGCCGCGCCGTGACCGGCGCGAACAACCGCGCCCTCAAGAGCCTGAGCGACATGCTCAAGGGCAAGCAGGGCCGCTTCCGCCAGAATCTGCTGGGCAAGCGCGTGGACTATTCGGGCCGCAGCGTCATCGTCGTCGGTCCGGAGCTGAAGATCTATCAGTGCGGCGTGCCCAAGGAGATGGCGCTCGAGCTGTTCCGCCCGTTCATCATGAAGAAGCTGGTCGAGAACGGCACCGCCACCAACATCAAGTCTGCGAAGAAGGCCGTCGACAAGGGCCTGCCCGAGGTCTGGGACGCGCTGGACGTGGTGATCAAGGATCACCCGGTCATGCTCAACCGCGCGCCCACGCTGCACCGCCTGGGCATCCAGGCGTTCGAGCCCGTGCTGGTCGAAGGCAGGGCGCTCAAGCTGCACCCGCTCAACTGCACCGCGTTCAACGCCGACTTCGACGGCGACCAGATGGCGATCCACGTCCCGCTGAGCGCCGAGGCGCAGGCCGAGGCGCGGCTGCTGATGCTCTCCGCCAACAACCTGCTCCGCCCGCAGGACGGCGGCCCGGTCACCGTGCCGACGCAGGACATGGTGCTCGGCTCCTACTACCTGACGCTCGAGCGCTTTGAAAACGGCGTGTCCCAGCTCGACAACGACGAGTTCTGGCCCGCCAACGTGCCCTTCGCCCTGGCCGGCAAGAGCTACGACGAGCTGACCGGGGAGGAGAAGGCGGAGGTCCGTCTGAACGTCTACCGTGACGAGGATGAGGCCATGCTCGCCTACGACGACCACCTGATCGGCATCCATCAGCCGATCCTCGTGCGCGTGACCAAGCCCCTGCCCGACGGCACGAATGGCGCAAAGATCGTGCGCGCCACCGTCGGCCGCATCATCTTCAACCGCAACGTCCCGCAGGATCTGGGCTTCGTGCGCCGCGTGGACGAGACCGGGCAGCCGACCGAGCACTACTTCGACTACGAGATCACCGACATCTGCGGCAAGAAGCTGCTCGGCAAGATCGTGGACCGCGCGATCAAGCGCCACAACTTCACCATTGCGGCGGAGGTGCTCGACAACATCAAGGCCACGGGCTACAAGTACTCCACCCGCGCGGCCATCACGATCTCCGTTGCGGACATGACGATCCCCGAGGAGAAGTACACCCTGATCGCCGCGACCGAGCAGCGCGTGGTCGAGATCGAAGACCAGTTCAAGATGGGCTTCATGACCAACGAAGAGCGCTATCGCGCCGTCGTGAGCGAGTGGGAAAAGACGACCGATGACGTGACCGACGCGCTGCAGCGGAACATGGACCGCTACAACCCGGTGTTCATGATGGCCGACTCCGGCGCGCGCGGCAGCATGAAGCAGATCCGCCAGCTGACCGGCATGCGCGGCCTGATGGCCAACACCGCCGGCCGGACGATCGAGATCCCGGTCAAGGCGAACTTCCGCGAGGGCCTGAGCGTGCTCGAATATTTCACGTCCTCCCGCGGCGCGCGCAAGGGCCTGGCCGACACGGCGCTGCGCACGGCGGACTCCGGCTACCTGACCCGCCGCATGGTCGACGTCTGCCAGGACGTCATCATCCGCAGCGACGACTGCGGCGCCGAGACGGGCATCATGGCCAGCGAGATCAGCGAGAACGGCCAGGTCATCGAGCGCTTCGCCGAGCGCATCAACGGCCGCTACCCGGTGCGCGACGTGCTCAAGCCCGGCACCGACGAGGTGCTGATCTCCAAGGATCACATGATGACCGCGGACGACGCCGACCTGCTGGAGAAGTTCGACATCCACGCCGTCGAGATCCGCACGGTGCTCACGTGCAAGGCGCACAGCGGCGTATGCGCCAAGTGCTACGGCATGAACCTTGCGACCTCCAAGCCCGTCGGCCCCGGCGAGGCGGTCGGCATCATCGCCGCACAGTCCATCGGCGAGCCGGGCACGCAGCTGACGATGCGTACCTTCCACACCGGCGGCGTTGCCGGCGGCGACATCACGCAGGGTCTTCCGCGCGTGGAGGAGCTGTTCGAGGCGCGCCGGCCCAAGAAGATGGCGACGCTCAGCGAGATCGCGGGCACCGTCCGCTTCGAGGAGGCGCAGAAGGGCAGCCTGCTCAACATCATCGTCACCGCGGACGACGGCGACACGCGCATCTATTCCGTGCCGCACACGGGCCTGCGCGTGAACGACGGCGACGTGATCGAAAAGGGTGCGCAGCTGCAGGACGGCGCGCTTTCCCCGCACGATATCCTGCGTATCCGCGGCATCTCCGCCGTGCACGAGTACCTCATCCAGGAGGTCCTCAAGGTCTACCGCCAGCAGGGCGTGGACATCAACGACAAGCACATCGAGGTCATCGTCCGCCAGATGATGCGCAAGGTGCGCATCGAGGACGCGGGCGACACGGAGCTGCTCACCGGCGCGATGGTCGACCTGCTGGAGTTCGAGGATGCCAACGAGAAGATCCGCGCGCGCAGAGCCGCCGGCGAGACCAACGCCGAGACCGGCGAGCCGCTGCAGGAGGCGCAGGCCACGCAGCTGCTCATGGGCATCACCAAGGCCTCGCTCGCGACCGATTCGTGGATGTCCGCCGCATCCTTCCAGGAGACGACGAAGGTGCTGACCGAGGCCGCGATCAAGGGCAAGGTCGACCGCCTCGTCGGCCTGAAGGAGAACGTAATCATCGGCAAGCTGATCCCCGCGGGCGCGGGCCTGACCGCCTACCGTGACTTTGCCGAGCAGATCGTGCCCGAGCCGGAGAAGCCCGAGGAACCGGAGGAGCCGGCCTACGAGCACCGGATCATCACGAACGCACTGTAAGAGAAGAAAAAAGCCGCAGTCCCGTCCGAAAGGACGGGACTGCGGCTTTTGCGCAAAAGGCGGCCGGCGCGGGATTGCCATTTGACAGCGCGGGGACGGAAGGCTATAATAAGCACAGAAGCACGGAGGGGAGGTGAGACCGTTGAAGATCCAGCTGTATGCGATCCGGCTCGACCGTCCGCTGACGGACGAGGAGGCAAAGGCCTTGATGCGCATCCTGCCGCCGGAGCGGCGCGCGCGCCTGGAGCGCCTGCCGAAGGAGGAGCTGCGCCACGAGCCGCTGTGCGCCTACGCCGCGCTTGCGAGCGCCCTGCACCGGCTCTACGGCTGGGATCGGCTGCCGCCGTTCCGTTACTCCAAGTACGGCAAGCCGGAGTTCGACGGCTTCCCGGAGGTGCAGTTCAACATCAGCCACACGCGCGGGGCGGTGCTCGTGGGCATCCACGACCAGCCCATCGGCGTGGACATCGAGCGCATCCGTCCGGTGAGCGAGCGGACGATGCAGCGCATCGCTGGCACGGCGACGGAGAAGGAATTTTTCGAGAGCTGGGTGCGCCGCGAGAGCCGCGGCAAATGGGGCGGCAACGGCCTCGGCACGATCCGCGCGGCGCAGTCGCCGCCGATGCGGGGCGAGCGGTTCTGCTTTCTCGATACGTTTCCCGGCTATGTCGCGTGCGTGTGCACCCACTCGGAGGACGAGTTGGAAGAGGTGCGGCGCTTCACGCTGAAGTGACGGGACTTTGCGGCGGACGGAGGCGATTCGGATGGAGTTCAAAGAGGGGATCGGCTGGAAGGCCTGCCGGGACGGGGCGGGCGGCCGCTGCACCGCGGAGTACGGCGGCAGCGGAGACTACCATCTTTACGAGATCACGGAGGAGCTCTTTGCCCGACTCGAAAGCGGGATGACCGAGAGCGAGGCCGGCACGATCATCCGTGAGGGACGGCACCTCTATATGGACGTCAACGACCGCTGCGGCCCGCCGTACACCGTGGTCTTTGACGACGATTACCGCGCGCTGTGCCCGTGGGCGTCGATCGTCGGCGGCGAACACGTCTGGCCGAAGGCGCTGACCGACGCCGCGGTGGAGGTGTTTTCCTCGGAGCGGAAAAACCGGGAATACCGCCGGAGGAAGCGGCAGGGCCGCCCCGGCGAATAAAGACGAAAAAAGGATCGGAACGGTGTTCCGATCCTTTTTTGCCGCTTCAGGGGCGTGCGGCGTCCGCGTCGGCGGCGAAGGCGTAGTAGGCGTGCACGAGGCTGCGGTAGCCGAGCTGCTTCAGATCATCGTAGCGGACGTTGAAGCGGGCTTTCGTGCGCCTGCCGCTGACCAGCGTGCGGACGCAGTCCTGCGCGTAGCGGTCGATGAGACGGAGACTCTCGGTCGTGTTGATGACGGGGAAGAACCAGCGGCTCCAGGTCAGCTCGTTGTCCGCGGGGCCCTCGAGCAGCTTGCGGTTGAACACGCGGAGAAACGCCGCGGCAGCGCGCGCGCCGTCCACCTCGTTCCGCGCGCTCCAGCGCAGCAGCGCGCGCGTCTTGCGGCGCATCTTCTGCTTGAGCTTGCGCACCGTTGCGGGCGCGATGTCGATCACGCCGCGGCGCCAGGAGAAGCCGAGAAACGTCCAGCCCTCCTCCGGTGCGGCGAAGCGCTCCTTCTCCGGGTTGAGGGCAAGGCCGCGCTCGGCGAGGAAAGCGCGGAGAAAGGCGGCGTGCGCCTCCGCGGCGGCGCGATCGGGCGCGAAGAGGATGATATCGTCGGAGTAGCGCGCGTAGGGGACGCCCGCCGCGGCAAAGTGCCGGTCGAGCGCGCGCAGGTACAGGTTGGCGTAAAACGAGGCGAGCGGCGTGCCCGCCATGATGCCCTTTTCCTCGGTGAGGACGGCGGCACCGTCGAGCACCGCGGACTCCTCCAGCAGGGCGCGGAGAAACGCGAGCAGCGGCGGATCGGCGCCGAGCGCCTCCTCCAGCAGAGGCAGCAGACGCGGGATGGGGACGGAGTTGAAGTAGTTGCTGACGTCGGCCTTGTAGGACCACATTTGACCGACGTCCGGCACGGCCGTCAGGCGGCGGACGGCGTCCTTCGCGGAGCGGCCCGGGCGGAAGGAATAGAGCCCGTCGTCAAACAGACCGTCGTACTGCCGCAGCAGGAGCCAGGTGAGCAGCTTGAGCACGGTGTTTTCCGCCGGCGGGTAGGTGTAGACGACGCGCTTTTTCTGCGAGCCGAGCTTGCCGATGACCGCGCGGCGCGGAAGCGGGAACCGTTCGCCGCGGCGGATCGCCGCGCAGACCGGAAGGTACGCGCGCGCGTCGATGAAGGCGCGCAGCTCTTTGGCAAAGGCCTTCGGGCAGGCGAGCGAGGTCTTGTATTCGTAAAAATCCTCCCAGCAGCGGGAGTCTGCGAGCGAGTCCAGAAGCGACATGGCGGCCCATCCTGTCAAGAGAATAAAAAAGCAGAAAGAGAAGGCGTTAAAGCCCGGATAATTCCGGGAAGTACCAGACCGTACACGCGCCGGCTGCCTGCGAAGCCGGGAAAAAGGCGCGTGCCGGGTCCGCCGCAGGCGCAGGGCGTTCTCTTTCTGCTTTTTTTCGGTTGTCTGCCCTCGTCAGGCCCGCAGCGCGGCGCGGGTGCGGCTGACCACATAGGCGCGGGTGTTCCACCAGCCCTCGTGGTCATAGTAATAGCGCAGATAGGGCACGCCCTCCGCCGCGCAGACGGCGCGCAGCTTTCGCGCCGCGCAGGCTCTGGCAGTCGATGCGGCAGTCCGGGAACTCCGCGCGGAAGATGCGGTCGAAATACTGCTGATAGCCGAGGCCGGAATTGAACTGATTCTCCTCCTCCGGCATGTTGGGGCCCCAGGAAAAACCGGAGGGGCCGGCGACCGGCTCCGAACGGACGGCGGGCGCCGCCTGCGGCTTCGGCTGCTGCGCCGCCTCGGCCTTTTCCGCAGCCTCGGCAGCGGAAACGACCTTCTGCGCCGTGTCCTTCAGCAGATCGAGCAGGGGAGAGAGCTCTTTTTTCCTGCCGCCCAACAGATCGTCCAACAAACCCATATGCAGTTCCTCCTTCGTATTGCCTGCCGCGCTTACGGCAGGGTCAGTTCATAGCCGGGGGTAAAGGTGTATTCGCCGGTGTCCCAATTCCGCTGCCGGCTCAGGCCGGTGACAGTGCACACGCCGTCCCGATACGAATAGTGGCGGTAGAGGCCGTCGTGTTGCTCGGCCTCCATGACCCAATCGTGATCCGGGTCGGTGCGGCCGAAGATCGCGCCCGAGTCATGGCCGAACAGGAAGGAAAACGGCTCGTAACCGTCGGCATCGGCGTTGAGCTCCCACTTGTTTTCCGCATGGTCGAAGGCGAGGATCTCGCCGTCCCGATAGGTGACGATGGCGCGCTCAAGCTCCGAGGACAGGGCGTAGCGGTCGCCGCCGAGGGCCTGAAACTCCGTAAAGCCGGTCAGGACGCCGTCGGCATACTTCACGACGCTCAGCGCGGGCGCGTCCGGATCGAAGCGGATGACCTCCTTGAAGGCGTAGGTCGTTCCGCTGTTCCATCTCTTGGCGGTGTAGGTGATGGTATACTCGTTCCCGCTCTGTGTGACGACCGCGTCGTTCAGCTCCATCAGGCGGTAGGAGGCCTCCATCGTGGCGGGGCTCGTGTCCCTGGTGTACGAGGCGGCGTCCAGATAACGCAGGGCGCTGAAGGGCATATAGAGCATGACGACGTATTGGGAGAAGTCCGATCCGGCGGCCTCGTTGTGGGCGTCGATCAGCACGGACATCTTTTTGGACAGGGCGTCGGTCAGCTTTTCATAAAAGTCATAGGCGCCGGCGCAGTCCACGATCTTCCCGTCGGGTGCGGCGCCGGTCTGCGAGGTACCGGTCTGCGAGGTGCCGGTCTGGGTCTTGCCGTTTTCCGGGGGGCTTGCGCCGTTCGTGCCGCCGTTCTTCTTTCCGCAGGCGAAGAGGGAGGCAAGCATCAGAGCCGCAAGCAGCAGTGCCATTCGTTTTTTCATGGTGCGTCTCCTTCCTGTATGCAGTTGTGGCAGGGCGCTATTCCGGCAGCGCGACGCCGATGCTGAGCACGCCGCCCGAATAGTCCATGTAGGTGAGGACGCATTGATAGCCCTGGGCGTTTTTCGCCATGTACTGCATCGTGTTGTAGTTCTCGGGCGAATACTCCGTCTCGGGCTCGAGCGTGAAGCCGCGGGCTGTGACGAACGAGAGATAGGCGTTGAAATCGTCCGCCGCGGCGCCGTAGACGTGGCCGAAGGCCTTGTCCTCATAGAGGTCGACGCGCAGATCGCTGCCGAAATTCGGCGCGGGCAGCATGGCGAGCAGACCGGAGACGGGCCAGCTGTCGCCATAGGCGATCGTGTCCGGAAGGTCGAGGATGGTCTGGTTCGGGTCGTAGCCGCTCTCGTTTGGATCCCACGCGCGGTAAGGCGCGACGGAGAGCACGCACATGGGCTGCCCGTTCTGCATGAGCCAGGTGAAGTTGGCGCAGAGCCCGTCCGCGTTCTGCCCGCTGAAGCGATACATGCCGAGGGTCGGCTCCTCGAACTCATCGACCTCGACCGTGTAGCCGGCGCTCCGGAGCTGCGCGCCGTAGGCCTTCGCCTGCTCGAGGGTGACGCCGTCGAACATGAGCTCCAGACCGCTCTCGTCCTCAAACTGCGTGGCGATCGGGAAGCCGGGATCCGGCACCGCGCGGGCGAACGCGCCGCTCGGCCACACGCCGGAATGAAGCGTATCGGAGCCGATGCTCTGCCCGTCGTCATCCACGCCGGTCATGCTGCCGTCGGGAGAGAGGGTGAAGCTGCCGCCCTCGGGACTTTTGACGGTGAAGCTGCCGTCCGGCGCAAAGCTCACCGTGCCGCCCTCCGCCTCGACGCTGGCGCGCAGCGCCGCCTGCTCCGCAGCCGTCAGGACGTGGGGCGTGAAGCCGGAGGGATCGCCCTCCAGAAAGCGCAGCACCGCGTCAAGGTCGAGCGGCTGGGTGGCCGCGGGCTCCTGGCTGCCGGAGGACGGCGCGGACGGGCCGGTCGGCGCCGCCGACGAAACGTCCTGCTTCGGCGGATCGGAGACGGGAGGCTGGGCGTCCTGCTTCGATGTGCCGCCGCCTCCGCAGGCGGTCAGCAGGAGCAGCAGGAGCACCGCGAGGAGCAGGGGAAGCGGTTTGCATCGTTTCATGTCGGCCCTTCCTTTCTGTCGACGCAACGGACGGCGCGGCCCGGAGAGGCCCGCGTTTGCCGCGGCCTGCTCAGGAACGCGCTGCTGATGCAAACCATTATAGCGAAAAGGCACCCGCTTTGATATAGGACTATGCTATATCGGCAGTCCTGTTTTCGGTCCTGCTTTTTCGCGGATGCGGGAGAAAAACCGGGCGTCCCGCGCATTGGAGCGGGACGCCCGGCGATCGGAGCAATTCTGATTCAGTCCTTCCCGCTGAGCTTCTCGAGCAGTTCCGCCTTGCTCTTGACGTCCAGCTTGGAGAAGATGCGGGAGACGTGGTTTTTGACCGTCGATTCGGAGATGAACAGCTCCTCCGCGATGACGGAACGCTTTTTGCCGAGGAGATATTTCCGCAGCACGTCCTGCTCGCGATCGGTCAGCGCGCCGGCGGAGACAGCCGCCTGAACGAGTGCTTCCACGTCCATTCCGTTCACCTCGGGCGGAGGCGCGGCGGACGCGGGCGCTCCGTTCGCCGCAGACGCGGCGTTCCGCCGCCTGCGCAGGAAGACGACGGCGGTCAGCACCAGCGCCACCGACGCGATGCAGACGATGGCCGGCCAGAGGCGCGGCGCCTCGCCCTGCGGCGCGGCATAGTGGATCACGCCGGCATAGAGCGTCTTTTTATAGTCGGCGTAGCGGCCGTTCGCAACGAGCTGCCGGATCTCCGCGCTGATCGGTTCGCCGCGGCCCTCGGCGTTGACGACGTTGCCGTTCTCGCCGTTTCGGAGCGCCGCCGTCACGTCCGGATCCGTGATGCGGCAGGCGTAGAAGTCGATCCTGCCGTCGCGTCCGATCGTGGTGTTGACATCCTCGGTCGCGACCGGGTGGAAGCGGAGATGATCGGTATCGTCGGAGGCGTTGTCCTCGATCGTGCAGAAGCTGAACTCGGTGATGCCGGTGGGCAGGCCGATGTTGATCTGATCGGCGGGCAGGACGTAGACCGCGCCCTCCTCTGCGGCGCGGTTGCCGGAGATCAGGCAGTCCGTGATATAGACCGGGCCGGACTCGCTGCTGCCGATGTACAGTCCGCCGCCGAAGCCGTCCGCCGTGTTGTTCGTGAACTCGCAGTCGGCAAACGTCACCGTCCCGGATGAGATGCCCACCCCGCCGCCGTTCGGCGCAGAGTTCCCGCTGAAGACGCACTGCTCGAAGGTCATATCGGAGCGGATCAGCAGCAGCCCGCCGCCGGAAGTGATATAAGGCATATTGTCCTGAAAGACGGGGCGGTTGTTGTCCTTCACGACGAGGCCGCGCACCGTGCCGGTCACGCCGCCGAGCACGACCACGCCGGTATAGGCGTTGTTGTCCGTAAATACGGTGTCGACGATCTCACAGCGGGTGTTCTTGCCGCCGCACCACAAAACGCCCTTCTGGCAGGTGTTCTGCGAAAAGGTGCAGCGGTCCAGCCGCAGGCTGGCGCGGGTGCCGATGCTGTCGTTCCCGTCCGTGTAGGAAAGCATCAGCGCGGCGCCGGCGGGCGCGCAGTAGCGCAGAAAGCTGCAGTTGGTGAACGAGGCGTCCAGATACCCGCTGAGGTGGATCGCGTTTTCGTTGGCACGGTCGCCGTGGAAGGCCTTGAAGGAGGCAAAGTCCGCCGGATCGCCCGCGGGCATCTCGTAGCAGCCGTCAAACGTGATGTTCTCCAGACTGACCGTGATGAGCTCGCTCTCCGCCGGAGAGCCTTGCAGCAGGAGCTGCGCACGGCGGAATACGGAGCCCTCCGGCCGGCCGATGAGGCGGACGTTCTGCGAGACCGTGAGGTAGATGTCCGACGCGTCAAAGTCGATGTCGCCGACGTAGATCTCCGCCTGCTTTTCCGCAAGCGCCTTGGCGAGCGCAGCGCGGGTCGTGAGATAGTCGTGCTCCGGCTGCTTTGCGCCGCAGCCTGCGGCAGCAAACAGCAGCCACGCAGAGAGACACAGCAGCAAAAGCCTCCCGCCGAACCTGAAGATCGTTTTGCCCATCGAAGTGAAGTCCTCCTTCCGACGATCCGTGTTCTGCCATAGGACCGCAGCGGACGCACGCCGCGCCGCTGCGGGACATGAGCAGGTCCCATTATAGCAAAAGCAGGACTTCTGTAAATGGGACGACGATCATTTTCGGTCCTGTTTGAAGTCCTATCCGACGGTTTTGTCCTATTTGTTGATCCGTCAAAAAAGCGGCGCCGCGGCGAAAACGGGCGGGCGCCGCACCTGTGCGGAAGAAAGAGAGGCCGCGGCCTCAAAGGTCGACGAGCGTGTAGCCGTGGCCCGTATCGGGCAGGAAGCGCTCCAGCAGGTCGCGGGTGCGGAAGCTGAGGCTGCCCGTATTGTCGCAGGGATGGCAGGCGAAACGCTCGGCCGCGGCGGTCTCGCGGTCGATCAGCAGCTGCACGGCATGACCCGTGTCGTTCGCAAGGCCCAGCACGCTGCAGGAGCCCGGCGCGCAGCCGAGCAGGGAGAGCATCTTTTCGGCCGGGGCGAAGGAGAGACGGGACGAGCCGATCTGCGGGCCGAGGTCGCGCGTGTGGAAGGGCTTGTCCTCGGGCATGGTGAGCAGGTAGAAGGCCGTCTGCTGCCGGTTGCAGAGAAAGAGGTTTTTGCAGATGCGCACCTGCAGCGCGTCGCTGATGGCGGCGCAGAGCTCCATCGTGTCGGCCGGCTCGTGCTCGACGCGGAGATAGGGGATGCCGAGCGCGTCGAGCAGGGCGAAGCTGCGCAGCGCCTGCGGCGAGGCCGCGGCGGGCGCGCTGTCATAGAGGGGGGAGATCCGCATATCAGGCATCTTCTTTCAGCAGCTTTTCGCCGGCCTTGTAAATGTCACCCGCGCCGACGGTCAGCACAAGGTCGCCGGGACGGATCACCGCGCGCAGCGTCTCGGTCACGCGGTCGAGCGTGGGACAGTAGATCGCCCCGGGGATGCGCGCGGCGAGATCGGCGCTTGAGATGCCGAGCAGGTTCTGCTCGCGCGCGGCGTAGATCTCCGCAAGGATCAGCACGTCCGGCAGGGCCAGCTCGCGCACAAACTCGTCGAACAGGGCGGCGGTGCGGGTGTAGGTGTGGGGCTGGAAGGCGCAGACGATGCGCCGGCAGGGCAGCGTTTTCGCCATGGCGAGCAGGGCGTGAAGCTCGCCGGGGTGGTGGGCGTAATCGTCGTAGACCTCCGCGCCGCGGAAGGCGCCCTTGTGCTCAAAGCGGCGGCCGGCGCCGTGGAAGGTGGCGAGGCCCTGCTCGACGGCGGCGCCGCATATCCCCAGCAGATACGCCGCGGATGCGGCGGCCAGGGCGTTCATGACGTTGTGCTCGCCGCCGACCTGCAGCGAAACGTGGGCGTAGTGCGCGCCGCGGACGGTGATATCGAAGGAGGGGAGCCCGTCCTGCCAGACGAGGCGCTCGGCGCGGCAATCGGCCGCGGGATCGTGCAGGGAGAAGCGGAAGACGGGACGCGGGAAGTCCGCGAGCGTCTCGCGGACGCCGGGATCGTCGCCGTTCGCGACGACGTGACCGTCCGCCGGGACGAGCGAGGCGAAGGCGCGGAAGGACTTCTCCACGTCCGCCAGGTCCTTGAAGAAGTCGAGATGGTCGGCCTCGACGTTGAGCAGCACCGCAACGGTGGGGAAGAAGCTGAGAAACGAGTTGCAGTATTCGCAGCTTTCGGCGATGATCGTGTCGCCCTTGCCGACGCGGTAGCCAGAGCCGAGCAGCGCGAGCGTGCCGCCGATCATGACCGTGGGATCCGCCTGCGCGGCCATAAAGATGTGGGTCGCCATCGAGGTGGTCGTGGTCTTGCCGTGGGTGCCGGAGATGCACAGCGCGTTTTTGTAGCCGCGCATGATCGCGCCCCAGGCCTGCGCCCGTTCGAAAACCGGGATGCCGCGCGTGACGGCGCCGGAGATCTCGGGATTGTCGTCGTGGATGGCGGCGGTGCGGATCACGAAGTCGCACTCGCCCAGATTGTCGGCCGCGTGGCCGATGGCGACGGGGATGCCCAGCGAGCGCAGATGCTCGACCGCGGGGCTCTGATTCATGTCCGAGCCCTGGACCGCAAGGCCCATGCCGTGCAGCACCTCGGCCAGCGGACTCATCGAAACGCCGCCGATGCCGGCGAGGTGCGCGCGTTTGCCGGGAATGAGATAGGAAGAGATGTCCATCGATCGGTCTCCGTTCTGCCGCGCGGCGTCCGGCCGCGGCGGCTGATGAGATATGGGCGGCACGTCCGGAAGCGGCGCCGGAGACGGCGCGGAGGACGCGCGGGAGGAATTGCAAAATCCTGACCCCTGTAGTATAATATATCCAAAAGAAAAGCACAATCCTAAAAATCGAGGAAAATCACTTGGAGCACAAGATGAAACTGCAATGCCCGCCTTACGTGGATACGGTTTTGCGGACGCTGCGCGCCTCGGGCCGGGAGGCCTGGCTCGTGGGCGGCTGCGTGCGCGACCTGCTGCGCGGCGCGGCGCCCTCGGACTACGACGTGGCGAGCGCCGCGCCGCCGGAGGAGGTGCTTGCGCTCTTCGGCCCCGCCGCGCACCCGACCGGACTTGCGCACGGCACCGTGACGGTGGTCAGCGGCGGGCGGCCGGTCGAGATCACGACGCTGCGGCGCGACGGCGCCTACCGCGACGGGCGGCACCCGGTGAGCGTGCGGTTCACCGACCGGATCGAGGAGGATCTCGCGCGGCGGGACTTCACCGTGAACGCGATGGCGCTCGCGGCGGACGGCGCGCTGGTCGACCCCTTCGGCGGGCGGGAGGATCTGACGCGGGGCCTGCTGCGCTGCGTGGGCCGGGCGGAGGAGCGCTTCGCAGAGGACGCGCTGCGCATCCTGCGGGCGCTGCGCTTTGCCGCGGTGCTGGGCTTTGCCGTGGAGGAGGAGACCGCGCGCGCCGCGAGAGCGCAGCGCGCACTGCTGGACAAAATAGCGCGGGAGCGCGTGTTCGCGGAGCTCGACCGGATGCTCTGCGGCCCGGGCGCGGCGGACGTGCTGCTGGCGTTCCCGGACGTGCTCGGCGCGGTGCTGCCGGAGATCCTGCCCTGCGTGGGCTTTGCGCAGAAAAACCCGCACCACTGCTATGACGTGTGGGAGCACACGGCGCGCAGCGTCGGCGCGGCGCCGGGCGAGCGCGCGCTGCGCTGGACGATGCTGTTCCACGACCTTGGCAAGCCGGAATGCTTTACAGAGGACGAGCAGGGGATCGGGCACTTTTACGGTCACACGGCGCGCTCGCGCGCGCTGGCGGGGGAGATCATGCCGCGCCTGCGCTTCCCCCGCGCGCTGCGCGAGCAGGTGGACGCCCAGCTCGCCTGCTTCGACGACCTGTTCCCGCCGACGCGCGCGGGGCTGCACCGGGAGATGGTGAAGCGTGGGCGCGAGACGGTGGGACGGCTGCTGGAGACCCGCCGCGCCGACAACGCCGCCCAGGCCGAGGCGGACCGCATCGCGGGCGAGCGGGACTACGCGGCGCTGCGTGCGCTCTATGACGAGCTGATCGCGGAGAACGCCTGCTGCGCGGTGGGGGAGCTCACGATCTCGGGCGGAACGCTCGCGGCGCTCGGCTTCGAGGGGCGGGGGATCGGCGCGACGCTTGAAAAGCTGCTGGACGAGGTGGCGGCGGAAAAGCTGTCCAACACGCCGGAGGCGCTGCAGCAGCGCGCCGAGCGGCTTTGGCGCTCGGGCTTCGTGCGCGGGAAGACGACGTAAAGGAGGACGGAATATGGCAAACCTGATGGATTATCTGGACTGGCGCGGCGACGTCGCGCTGGATTACGACGGGTTCAACGAGGTGGACGGCCTGCTGTTTGCGGAGCTGAGCTTCATCGACTTCACGGATATCGTGCCGGACGTCGGCGGCGGAAGCGTGCCGCTGCGCGAGGCGGCGCAGCGCTATTTCGACCGCGCGGGCGGGGAGGAGACCGATCTGGGCGTGCTCGTGCCGGACCGCATCCCGGAGATGATGCGCCGCATGGCGCTCAGCCGCCGCTTTTCCGGCGTGCGCCTGAGCTGCTGCGAGGCCACGCTGGACGAGGAGCGCGAGCAGCAGTTCGCGGCGCTGACGGCGGAGCTCGGCGACGGCACGGTCTACTGCGCCTTCCGCGGGACGGACGACACGCTCGTCGGCTGGAAAGAGGACTTCAACATGGGCTTTCTGGAGACCATCCCCTCCCAGGCCTCGGCGCTCGACTATCTTACGCGGGTGGCGCGGCAGTATCCCGCGGCGCAGCTGCGCATCGGCGGGCACTCCAAGGGAGGCAACCTTGCGGTCTACGCCGCGGTATTTGTCCCGGAGGAGGTGCAGCGGCGCATCGTGCAGGTCTACAACAACGACGGCCCCGGTTTCAACCGCGACCTCACGGCGCTGCCGGAGCACGCGCGTATCGCCGGGCGCATCCTGAGCGTGATGCCGCAGTCCTCGATCGTGGGCATGATGCTCGCGCACGAGCGGAACGCCGAGGTCGTGCACAGCACAGCCTCCGGCATCGCGCAGCACAACGGCTTCACCTGGGAGGTCAGGGGAACCCGCTTCGTGCATCTCGACGGCTTTTCTGCGGAGGGCAAGCGGACGGAGGAGACGCTGGAATCCTTCGCCGCGGAGCTTTCGCCCGAACAGCGCCAGACCTTCGTCAACGCGCTGTTCGAGGTGCTCTCCGGCACAGGCGCGCGGACGCTGAGCGACCTGAACGAGGAGAAGATCCGCAGCGCCGCCGGCATGCTCAAGACCTACCAGAATCTGGACGAGGAGACGCGCAGCGCGCTCTCCGGCGCGATGAAGCTGCTGTTCCGGATCAACGCGCGCAACGTGCTCTCGGACGCGCAGGAGGCGGGCGAGAAGGGCTGGGACGCACTGAAGCAGAAGGCCGACGAGTTGCTCGGCCGCCTGCTGGAAAAGCGGGACGAGAAGAAGGAGACGGCCGAAGAGGCCAAAAAGGACGAGCCGGCCGGGGCCGGAGAGACGAAGGAATGACAAAGGCGGGCGGCCCTGCGGAGCCGCCCGCCTTTGCATGCGCAAAGCATGAGATTCACGTTCCGGGTCTGCTCAGAGCTCGGAAATCAGCCGTTCGATCAGCGCGTTGACCGCGGCGGGATCGTCGGTGTTGGCATTGTGCCCGGCACCCTTGATCCATTCGAGCGGGATCCCGGTTTCCCTGTGCCACGCTTTGTTGTATCGGATGCAGGAGCCCGCCCGGTCCCGCTCTCCGCAGATCAGCAGCGCGGGGCAGCGGATCGCATACGGCAGATCCGCCTCCATCGCCTGCGCCAGCATGCGGTAGCCGTGGCCGCACAGCCCGGCGTACCGCGCCTGATCGCCGGCATAGACCGCCATCATCTCTCGCATCAGCCGCCGCCCATAGTCGGAGGTCGCGACGCCGTTCGAGCCCGTTTTCAGCAGCGAGCGCCAGGGATAACGGCGATAGACGGGCTCCATCCGCTTGAGCAGCCAAATCTCCGCCGCGGTCACATAGCGCCGCTGCAGCGGTGCGGAATCGATCGACACGAAGCCCGCGAGCTTTTCCGGAAACAGCTGGGCATACGCCTGCGCGACGTATCCGCCCATCGACTGGCCGACGAGCACCCGGTTTTCGAGGCCCTCCCCGTCCAGGATCGCGTCCAGCCAGCGGGCCTTGTCCATCAGATCGAAGGAGAACGCGAACGGCCAGGAGGCCGCATGTCCCGGCGCATCCCAGACAAAGACGTCGTATTTGCCCTCAAAGCATTCGATCTGCTTTTCGAACAGGCGGTGATCCGCGGTCAGTCCGGGCAGGAAGACGAGCGAGACCTTTGCCGCGTCTGCACGACCGATCCAATAGTGGATCGTCCCGCATGGAGTTTGATAGGTTTTTTCTTTCATCGTCATCACCGTAAGCCGCAGAATGGATCGACACCGTGATCATAATGATAGCACGCAATCATCTGTGATGCAAGCCGGGCTTGCTTTTTTCCGCGGCCTGTATTATAGTAAAAAAACTGCCGCGCACGGCACGGCAAGAGAGAAACGGGAGGGATCCTGACATGCTTGAAGTATCCCATGTGACGAAGAAATACGGCAAGGTCACGGCCTGCGACGACCTGAGCTTCCATCTCGATCCCGGCAGCGTGACGGTGCTGCTGGGGCCGAACGGCGCCGGAAAGAGCACGATCATGAAGGCGATCATCGGCTTTTTGCGCTACGAGGGCGAGATCACCGTCGGCGGCTACGCCAACAAGACGAGCGAGGCGCGCCGCCTGCTCGGCTATATCCCGGAGCTGCCCTCGCTCTATCCCAACCTGACGGTGGCGGAGCACCTGGAGTTCCTGGCGCGCGCCTACCGCCTGTCGGACTATAAGGAGCGGGCGGCGGCGCTGCTCGAACGCTTCGAGCTGGCCGACAAGAGCCGCAAGTTCGGCGACGAGCTGAGCAAGGGCATGCAGCAGAAGCTGAACATCTGCCTCGGCCTGCTGCCGGAGCCGAAGGTGCTGCTGCTCGACGAGCCGATGATCGGTCTCGACCCGCACGCGATCAAGGAGCTCAAGGGCGTGATCGAGCAGATGCGCGCCGAGGGGCGGACGCTGCTGGTGTCCACCCACATCATCGACAGCGTGGACATGCTGTGGGATCGCACGATCATCATGCAGAGCGGCGTCATCCGCGCAAACATTACGCGCGGCGAGCTCGACGCCGACGGGCGCACGCTCGAGCAGCTGTTTTTCGACGTGACCGAGGGCGTGGAGCGCGGCGACATGGCGCACAAGAGCGCGGCGGAGGACGAGAAGGCATGAGGCTGTTCTGGTACTACGCGCTGCACGCGTTCAAGAACCAGCTCAAAAAGCTGTTCAAGACCTGGGTGCTGATCTTCCTCGTGGCGTGCATGCTCATCGGCGGGCTGATCGGCTTCGGCATCGCCACGCTTGAGGACGTGGCGGAGGAGCAGAACGCCGGGGTCGAGGACACGGTCGACTGGGACGGACCGGACGAACCGGACGAGCCCGGCGCGCTCGAGGCGATGGGCGTGGGCAAGTTCGAGCTCACGGAGCTCATCGCCGGGGCGATCGTGCTGGCGGTGTTTGCGATCGAGGCGATCGGCGCGGACAAAAACGGCAGCAAGATCTTCCTGCCGGCCGACGTGAACCTGCTGTTCTCCTCGCCGATGAAGCCGCAGTCGGTGCTGGCGTTCCGCCTGATGATGCAGGTGGGCACGCTGGTGATCGCAACGCTCTACATGCTCTTCCAGCTGCCCAATCTGACCCTTAACCTCGGCCTCGACCTGTGGAGCGCGCTGGCGCTGATCGCGACGTGGGGCTTCACGATCGTGCTGGCCAAGCTGATGCAGGTGCTGCTGTATCTGCTCTGCTCGACGCATCCGCGGCTCAAGGAAAATCTGAGCCGCGTCGTCTACGCGCTGCTGGGCCTGGCGGCGGCCGGGTATTTCGTGTATTGGAAGCTCTCCGGACTGCCGGCACTGGCCGCGGCGGTGCGCTTCTGGTGCGGCATGCCGTCCCGCGCGGTGCCGGTGTGGGGCTGGATCAAGGGCTTTGCGATGTACGCCGTGGAGGGCAGCACCACGGGCGTGCTGTGCTGCTTTGCCGGGGTCGTGCTCGCGGGCGCGGTGCTCGTGTGGGCGATCGGCCGCGTGAAGGCGGACTTCTACGAGGACGCGATGGCCAAGAGCGAGGAGACCGCGGAGCTGCTCGCGCGCGCGCAGGAGGAAAAGAGCGGCCTCATCGTGCGGCGGCGAAAGAAGGATCGCAGCGAGCGCCTGCGCCGCGGCGAGATGAAGCGCGGCTGGGGCGCGAACGTGTTTCTGCACAAGGCGCTCTACAACCGCTTCCGCTTCGCGCACCTCGGCTTTTTCACCAAGACGATGGAGACCTATCTCTTCATCGCGCTCGGCATGAGCCTGCTGTGCCGCTTCGTGATCCAGACGCGCGCGCTCGCGCCGGCGGCGCTGGCGATCGGCGTCGCGGTGTTTTACCGCACGCTCGGCAACCCGCTCACGCAGGACACGAAGATGGACTTCTTCCTGCTGATCCCGGAGAGCACGTGGGCGAAGCTCTTTTACTCGCTGCTCGGCGGCACGGCGAACTGCCTGCTCGACGTGCTGCCCGCGATGCTGCTGGGCACGCTGCTGCTGGGCGCCGGCCTCGTCGAGGCGCTCGGCTGGGTGCTGCTGATCGTGTCGGTCGACTTTTACGCCACGACCGTGGCGACCTTCATCGACCTCTCCACGCCGGTGTCGGCAGGGAAGACCGTCAAGCAGCTCGTCCAGATCATGTTCATCTATTTCGGCCTGCTGCCCGATATCGGCATCATCGCAGTCGGCATGGTGCTGGGAGAAACTGCGACGGCGGCGCTGATCGCGACGGCGGTGAACGCCGTGCTGGGCCTCGCGTTCTTCGCGCTCTGCCCGCTGTTCCTGGAGAAGCGGGACAAGCGCCGCGCGGCGCCGGCGGGCGAGAACACCGTCGACCTGCGACGGGCGAAGCGGCATTTCTCGCGCCTGGGCTTCGGCTGCGTCGCGATCCTGGCGATCGGCTCGGCATTACAGCTGGCGCTGGCGTCGCTGCTCACGCCTTGGCAGGACGCGGGGTGGTATCTCTGGGTGGTGTCGTTCGTGCCGCTGTACTGCGTGGCGGTGCCCGTGGGCCTGCTGATCCTGCGCGGCGCGCCGAAGGGCGAGACGCAGAAGCTGCGCAGCCTGAGGGCGGGGGAGTACGGCGCGTGCTTCCTGATCTCGATCGGCGTGATGTACACGAGCAATCTCATCGGCTCGCTGCTCCTGGCGCTGCTGAGCGACGCGGCAGGCGCGACGCCGGTCAATCCGCTGGAGACTTACGTGCAGACGCCCTCGCTCGTGCTGCAGGTACTGTTCATGGTCGTGCTGGCGCCGATGATCGAGGAGTTCATCTTCCGCCGCATGCTGATCGACCGCATGCGTCCCTACGGTGAGAAGCTGGCCGTCGTGACCTCGGCGCTGATGTTCGCGCTGTTCCACGGCAACCTCTCCCAGTTCTTCTATGCGTTCGCGCTCGGCGCGGTGTTCGGCTGCGTGTACCTGATCACCGGAAAGCTGCGCTATACGATCGGACTGCACATGTTCGTCAACTTCATTGGCAGCGTGCTGGGCCCGTGGATCATCGAGCGGACGGATCCCGAGGTGTTCGCAATGGACGACCTGTCGCAGCTCGGCGCGGCGCTCTCGCAGGGCGCGGCCGGACTGCTGATCTACCTGCTGGCGCTGGTACTGCTCACGATCCTGGGCCTGGTGCTGCTGGTCGTGTACGCGCGGCGCGTCCGCTTCGAGACGGCGCCGATGGAGCTGCCGCGCGGCAGACGCTTTTCCACGGCCTGGCTCAACGCGGGCATGATCCTGCTGACGCTCGCGTGCCTCGCGTCCATCGTGATCACCTTCCTGCTGTGACGAAAACCGAAAGAGCTTTGGGCGGCATTTCCCCGGAAATGCCGTCCCTTTCTTTTTGTATTATGTAGACAAAACCGCTTTTGTCTGCTATGATAGCTGCGTGAAACCACAGGCAGGGGAGCGGGACATGCACGAGGAACAGCAAAAAAAGAATATCCGCACCGTGGGCGTGATGATGGTGCTGACGCTGCTGGGCAAGGTGCTCGGCCTCGTGCGCGACATGCTGCTCGGCCACCACTTCGCGACCGGCATGGCGGCGAACGCCTTTCTGACCGCGAGCCGCATCCCGCGCAATTTCTTTGACGCCATCTTCGCCAGCGCCATCTCCGCGAGCTTTATCCCGGTGTTCAACGAATACCTCGAAAAGAAGGGAAAGGACGAGGCGTTCTCGCTCGGCAGCGCGTTCATCTCGGTCATGACGCTTCTGACCGCGGGGCTCGCCGCGCTCGGCATGCTGTTTGCGGAGCCGATCACCGCGCTGCTCGCAAACGGGTTTGACGCGGCCACCGCCGCGCTTTGCGCGCGCCTGCTGCGCATCCTGTTCCCGACGGTGCTGTTCACCGGCCTTGCGTTCTCTATCGTCGGCATTTTGCAGTCGCTCGGCGAGTTCAATATCCCGGCGCTGCTGTCCGCCGCGTCGAACACGGTGATCATCCTCTATTACGTCTTTTTCTGCGAGCGTTTCGGCATCGTGGGTCTGGCGGGGGCGTTCCTGCTCGGCTGGGCCGTGCAGGTGCTGATCCAGCTGCCGGCGCTGCGGCGCTTCGGCTTCCGCTACCGCGCCTCGCTGCGGCACGAGGGGCTGCGAAAGATCTTCGCCCTCGTGGGGCCCGTGCTGGTGAGCACCTGGGTGCAGCCGCTCAACCTGACCGTCGCCACACGCTATGCCTCGCACATCGAGGGCGGGGCGAGCGCGCTGGAGTACGCCAACACGCTCTACACCATCGTCGCGGGCGTGTTCGTGCTGTCGATCGCGAACGTGATCTTCCCGGAGCTGTCGCGCTACGCCGCGCGCGCGGACGAGGAGGCGCTGGGCCGGAGCGTCGGCGGCACGCTGAACGCGATGCTGTTCCTGCTCGCGCCGATGGCCGCGGGTCTTGCGGTGCTGGCAAAGCCCGTGGTGCGCCTGCTCTACGAGTGGGGCGAATGGGGCGCGGCCTCGACCGAGCTGACCGCCGGGGCGCTGACGTTCCTTTCGCTCGGCATGCTGGGCTACGGCGTGCAGATCATCCTCAGCCGCGCGTTCTACGCCGCGCAGCGCGGCAGCGTGCCGCTGCTGGCGGGCGCGGTGTCCGTGCTGGCGAACCTGGCGCTGTGTGCGCTGCTCGCGCCGGTCATGGGCCTGCGCGGCCTCGCGCTGGCCTCGGCGGTGAGCCTGATGCTGCCGGCGCTGGTGCTGCTGTTCGCGCTGGCGCGCCGTCACCGGGAGCTGCTGCGCCCGGCGGCGCTGCTCGACGTTTGCAAAATGCTGTTTGCCGCCGCCGCCATGGGCGGCCTCGTCCGGTGGGCGGCCGGTCGGCTGGCGACGCGCCTCGGCGCCTCGCTCGGCGCGCGGGTGCTGCTGGTCGCCGGGCCGACGGCGCTCGGCGCGGCGGTCTACTTCGCGCTGGCATATCTGCTGCGGATCAGCACGGTGGGCGAGCTGCGGACGCTGCTGAGAAGGAGGGGACGCGCATGATCCGGGAAAGCCTGATCCTCGGCACGCTGTGGTACGCGCTCTCCCGCGCGTGGACGGCGCTCGCGCGCAGCGCGCCCGGCCGCCGGTTCGACGCGCTGTGCCACTGGTTCGGCAGACAATGGCGCGAAAGCGCGATCGTCGGGTGGTTCTGCGCGCCGCGCTTCCTGAAGGAGGGCGCAAGGGAGCTCGGGCGCGTGCGCACCGCGCTCTGCGCGCTTTACGAAAGGCTCCGGCTGCCCGCCGCGGTGCGGGGCAGCATCTTCCTGCGGCCCTTCCTCTGGTGCGCGCTGGCCGCGGCGCTCGCGCCGCTGGTGCCGACGATGGCGCTGCTGGGACTTGCCGCGCTCGGCGGCGGCTCGCTCGCGCTGACGCTGCTGCACGAGCGGGAGCGGCGGCTCGCGCCCTTCCCGCCGGGCCTGCCGGTGCTGCTCTACGCGCTGTGCTATCTCGTCGCGACCTTCACCTCGGTCAACGTGCGCGGGAGCCTGTACGTGGGGCTGCTGTCGGTCGCGTTCGTGCTGTTCTCCTTCGTCGTGTGGCACGCGGTGACGACGCGCGAACAGCTCGACCTTCTGGTCGCGCTGCTCGTGACGGCGGGCGCCGGCGTGTCCTGCTACGGGATATTGCAGTATTTCTTCCGCTGGGGCTATCAGTCTACGGCGTGGGTGGACAAGGACATGTTCTCCGCAATCCGCTTCCGTGTGAGCGCGACGCTCCAGAACCCGAACATGCTGGGCGAGTATCTGATCCTGATGATCCCGCTCGGCGGCGCGAAGCTGCTCGCGGCGAAGGGCGCGCGGCGGAAGCTGTATTACCTGGCCTGCTGCGGCGCGATGTGCGCCTGCATGCTTTTGACGTTCAGCCGCGGCGCGTGGCTCGGCCTGCTGCTGGCGGGCCTTGCCTTCTTCGTGCTGCTGCGGCCGCGGCTGCTGTTCCTCGCGCCGCTGGCGGTGCTCGCGCTCTACCTCGTCCTGCCGGAGACCGTTGTGAGCCGCTTCACGAGCATCGGCGACCTCTCCGACCACTCGACGTCGTACCGCGTGAACATCTGGCTCGGCACGCTGCGCATGCTGCGCGACGGGTACTGGCTGCGCGGCATCGGCCCGGGCGACGCGGCGTTCAACGCGGTCTACCCCTTCTACAGCTATGAGACGGTCGTGGCGCCGCATGCGCACAACCTGTTCCTCCAGATCACCTGCGACGCGGGCATCCTGGGCCTCGCGTCGTTCCTGTGGGTGCTGCTGCGCTATTTTCGGACGCTCTGCTGCGCGCTGCGGACGGAGACGGACGGCGCCTCGCGCCTGCTCCAGACCGCCTTCACCGCCGGCATGTTCGGCTTTCTCGTGCAGGCGATGACGGATTATTCGTTCTACAACTACCGCGTCATGCTCCTGTTTTGGGTGTATGCCGCGCTCGGCGCGCTCTGCGCGCGCCGCAGCCAACTGCCGCAGGGAGGGATCCTATGATTCGCGTGCTCAACATCATCAGCGACAGCAACGTCGGCGGCGCGGGCCGCGTGCTGCAGCAATACCTGCGCTACACCGACCGCGACCGCTTCGAGACGATGATCGCGCTGCCGCGCGGCAGCCTGCTCAAGCCGCTGCTGACCGAGCTCGGCGGCGCGGTCTACGAGGTGGACGGGCTTGCCGAGCGATCCTATCACCCGGACGACGTGAAGACGCTCACGAAGCTGATCCGCACCCTCAAGCCGGACATCGTGCATACGCACGGCGCGCTCTCCGGCCGGATCGCGGGACGGCGCTGCGGCGCGGTCGTCGTCTACACGCGGCACAGCGCGTTCCCCGTGCCGGCGAAGCTCAAGTACCCGCCGGGCCGCTGGGTCAACAAGCTCGTGAACGAGCACTACGCCGACCGCATCATCGCGGTCAGTCCCGCGGCGGCGGAAAACCTGACCGACGCCGGCATCTCAAAACAAAAGATCACGGTGATGATGAACGGCGTCGCGCCGATGCCGCGCAGCAGCGCGGCGGACTGTGCCGCGCTGCGGGAAAGGCTGGACCTCGGGGCGGAGGATTTCCTCTTCGGCATCCTCGCGCGCATCGAGCCCTACAAGGGTCACCTGCACATCGTGGAGGCGGCGGAGCAGCTCCGGGCCGAGGGGCGGCGCTTCCGCGTGCTGATCGCGGGTACGGGGACGTATGAGGAAGAACTCAAGCAGATCGTAAAGGAAAAAGGCTTGACGGACGAGGTGCGTTTTCTCGGTTTTGTGAGCGACGTGGCGCCGCTGCTGAGCATCCTGGACGTGCAGCTCAACGCCTCCTACGGGACCGAGACGTCGAGCCTGTCGATCCTCGAGGGGATGAGCATGGGCCTGCCGGCGATCGTGTCGAGCTACGGAGGCAACCCCTGGCTGATCGACGACGGGGAGGACGGCATCATCTTCCCGAACCGCGACAGCGCGGCGCTCGCGCGCGCCTGCGCCCGACTGATGGACGAGCCGGAGACGCTCGCACGGATGCGCCGCCGCGCCGTCGGGATCTTCAACGAGCGGTTCACCGGCGAGATCTTCGCCAAAAACGTGGAGCGCGTGTACGACGACGCGCTGAAGGAGAAACGCCATGGACGATAAGAAAAAGCTGCGCGTCCGCTTCAACCTGTTCGACGCGCTGATCCTCCTGCTGGCGCTCGGCGCGCTGGCCGGGGCGCTGCTGCTGCGCAACCGCAGCACCGGCACCGGCGCAGAGCGGGACACCGTACCCATGCGCTTCACGGTGGAATTCCTGCAGGCGCCGCCGGGCATGGCGAAGGCCGTGACGGTCGGGGACGAGGTGTTCCGCTCGACCGACAGCACGTATCTCGGCCGCGTGGTCGAGGTGCGCGCGCAGACGCACACGGAGATCGAGTATTCCCCCGCGCAGAGCGCGTTCGTGGCATATGAGTGCGCGGAGAGCGAGGACGTCTACCTCACGATCGAGAACCGAGGCTACAGCACGGCGCGCGACATCATGATCGGCTCGGTCGCGGTGAAGTACGGTGAGGAAATGCCTGTCAAGGGCAAGGGCTACGCGAAGATGGGCTACGTCGTCGGGATCGACACGATGGGCGCCGCCGTGACGGAGAACACGGCCGAGTGCCGCGGCGAGCTCAGCGTGGTTTACCGCGTGAGCCTCGCGGACGCGCGCGCGTTCTTCGCGGAGAACGTGCATGTCGGCGACCGGTTCTATGACAAGCTCTCCGGCACGCTGCTCGGCACCGTGCGCACGGTCGGGACGGAGCCCTACGGCGAGACGCATCTCGCCGACGACGGCACGGCGCAGTTCGCACTCAAGCCCGGGCGCTGGCGCGTGATCGTGGAGCTCGAGGGGCGCTGCGTGGAGAAGAACGACGGATACTATCTGGACGGCGGCACGGAGCTGAAGATCGGCGCGACGCTCGAGGCCGAATCGCAGTATATTGCCCGCATGATCCAGTACGGTGAGATCGTTTCGATCGGGACGGCGGCATGAGCAAAAAGGTTTTGATGGTGCTGATGGGCCTCGAGATCGGCGGGGCGGAGACGCACGTGGTCGAGCTGTCCAAGCAGCTGCAGCGGGAAGGCTGGGAGGTGGCCGTCGTGTCCAACGGCGGCGTCTACGAGCGGGAGCTGACCGAGGCCGGCATCCGCTGCCACCGCGCGCCGCTGCACCGGCGCAGCCTGCCGCTGATGCTGCGCTCGCTCGCCGCGCTGCGCCACGTGATCCGGGAGGAGAAGCCGGACGTCGTGCACGCGCACGCGCGTATCCCGGCGTTCCTCTGCGGCATCCTGCAAAGGACGATGCACTTTCCCTTCGTGACCTCGGCCCACTGGGTGTTCGAGGTCACGCCGATGCTGCGCCGCCTGACCGACTGGGGCGAGCGCACCGTCGCCGTCAGCGACGATATCAGGGAATACCTCAAGGAAAATTACGGCGTGCCGGAGGAGCACATCCTGGTGACGATCAACGGCATCGACACGGAGAAGTTCTCTCCGAAGGTGTCGGGCGAGCGGGTGCTGCGGGAGTTTTCCTTTGCGGCGGACCGGCCGACAATCTCCTACGTCAGCCGCATGGATGAGAGCCGCGCGCTGGTCGCGCGCCAGCTGGTGGAGATCGCGCCGCGCCTGCGCGAACGCATCCCGGGCCTCCAGATCCTGATCGCGGGCGGCGGGGACGTGTTCGACGAGATCCACGCGCAGGCGGAGGCCGTGAATGCCGCGGCGGGGGAGCGCTTCGTCGTGATGACGGGTGCGCGGACGGACATCAACGAGATCGTGGCCGCGGGCGACCTGTTCATCGGCGTGAGCCGCGCGGCGCTTGAGGCGATGGCGGCGGAAAAGCCGGTCATCGTCGCGGGAAACGAAGGATACATCGGCCTCTTCGGCGAGGACAAGCTGGCGCTCGCGCAGGAGAACAACTTCTGCTGCCGCGGCTGCGAGGACTCCACGCCGGAGCGGCTGTATGAGGACGTCGTGCGCGCGATGTGCGCCCTGGATGCGTCTGAGCGCGCCGCGCTCGGCCGCTACGGGCGCGAGGTCATCGGGCGGTACTACTCCGTCGCGCGCATGGCGCAGGACTGTGAGGAGGCGTACCGCCAGGTGCTCGCGGCGCACACGCGGGTGGTAGTGTCGGGCTACTACGGGTTCCGCAACCTGGGCGACGACGCGATCCTGCTGGCGCTGCGCGACCGGCTGCGGGAGACGATGCCCGGCGCGACGCTCGTGGCGCTGTCCATGCGCCCGCAGGAGACGCGCGAGAGGTGCGGCGTGGAGGCGGTGCACCGCTTCGACCCGCTGGCCGTGCGGCGCGAGCTGCGCCGCGCGAGCTGCCTCGTCAGCGGCGGAGGGAGCCTGCTGCAGGATCACACGAGCACGCGCTCGCTGCTCTACTACACCGCGGTCATCCGCATGGCGAAGCACTACGGCAAGCGCGTGATGTTCTACGCCAACGGCATCGGCCCGGTGACCGACCCGAAAAACCGCGCGCGCGTGCGCGCCGTGGCGGAGGCGGCGGACGTCATCACGCTGCGCGACGAGGCCTCCTGCCGCGAGCTGCGCGCGATGGGCGTGAAGAACCCGAACCTCTTTGTGACGGCCGATCCGGTGTACGCCATGCCCGCCGGCGACCCGGCGCGCGGCCGGGCGCGGCTTGCCGCGCTGGGCGTCCCGACGGACAGACCGGTGATCGGCGTTTCGGTGCGCTTTGCCAAGGGAATGGAGACGAACGTGCGGGAATTCGCGCGCTTCTGCGACGCGGCGAGCGAGACGGCGCAGGTCGTGTTCCTCAACATGCAGGAGCCGGAGGACGCCGCGGCGAGCGCCGCGGTGCGCGCCGGGATGCGCGCGGAGGCGCGGGAGGTCTCGGCGCCCTACGACCCGCAGGGCATGATGGACATGCTCGCGTGCATGGAGGCGGTCGTCAGCACGCGGCTGCACAGCATGATCTTTGCCGCATGCAGCGGCGTGCCGCTGCTGGGCGTGGTGTACGACCCGAAGGTGTCGGCCTGCCTCGATTCGCTCGGCATGCCGGCGGCGGGGACGCTCGCAGGCTTTGACGCGGAGGCGGCGGCGGAGAAGCTGCACGCGCTGCTGGAGCGC
>Ga0079305_1001568_pt1 | contig 28090 bp, 24 predicted proteins | sample LMS_cellobiose_e_FD_79183 | JGI IMG/M metagenome (GOLD analysis project Ga0079305, IMG submission 79183) | Rumen-fistulated moose microbial communities from Alaska, USA - LMS_cellobiose_enrichment | ecosystem: Host-associated > Mammals > Digestive system > Stomach > Rumen fluid ... | reverse complement strand
TTCCTCATTCGGGCACGAGATCTCCAAGAACTTCTGTTTAGGCCCTCTTTCTCCCATCTTGATCATCATAAACGATATGGGAGTATAAATATAAAATATCAACTAAAAAGTATCACATTACCAATACGGTTGGAGTAAACATACTCTTGCTATAGCATAACGTGAATTCGGTTTTGTGTATTTTCCCCGAATCATTTTTCCTGTTGATATCAAATAATCAATCGACTAATTTATCAGACGGACGTGTCAAACTCAGATTGTACATGATCCAAAAGTTTATGATCACTTGAAACGTTTTATTGCTATGGCCGATATTCTACCTGGAGATTTTCCTACCAAAGCTGAACTATACAAACCAGTAATTAATGCAATCAAAGAACTTGGGGGATCTGGTACCAATATCGAAATATACAACACTGTAAAGAAAAACCTTAATCTTTCTTTTGATCCAGAAGAATATCGCCACCTGGGAAGTAGTACACAAAGTGAACTGTTTTATCGTATTGCGTGGGTGAAAACGGATCTAAAAAGTAAGGGACTTATAACTAATTCCATAAGAGGGGTCTGGGCGCTTAACAAAATGCCCCCTGAACCAATATCTGAAGATTCTAACTCATCTAATGAACCTGAAGAAATTTCAGGCTTTGAATCATGGAGACAAGATCTACTAGATACTTTACAAAATATGAACCCATACTCTTTTGAAAAACTTTCAATGCGGCTTTTGCGTGAATGTGGCTTTGATTACGTGGAAGTAACAAAAAAGTCTGGTGATGGAGGAATTGACGGTTTTGGTAAACTAAAAGTAAATGGTATTTTTTGTTTTAACGTAGCATTCCAATGTAAAAGATATTCTGGATCAGTACCTGCTTCAGACATAAGAGATTTTAGAGGATCTTTGACCAGCTCAATTGAAAAAGGAATATTCATAACAACTGGAACATTTAGTAAAGCTGCGCTTAAAGAAGCTTCAGATCCCGGAAAAAAGATCCAAATAGATCTAATTGATGGGAACGACCTTATCGATAAATTATGCACTTTGGGCCTGGGTGTTAAGACCACATATACAATTGATAAAAACTTCTTCGATGATCTAAATAGGACCTGAAAAGAGATTCGTAGTTCTAAAGACCGATGATAAATATCAATCCGAGTCAAACAAAGGATTATCATTTATCTTTAGATCGTCTACTCAACAGCGTAAGATTGATTCGGTCATTTTGGGTTTCAAAATTTTTATCTTCACAAATCCAAACCAACAATCACGAATCAAAAACAGGCGGATAGTACCCGATCATGATATCCCCGTTCTTGCCGCGCTTCAGATCGTACTGATTGTATCTGTCGTTGACGTACCGCACGTTGCCCGTGACCCCCATGTGCTACATGCTGATCGGCAGTTCCACTGGAGAGAGCCACAAATCCAGCAGAGAACCCACCAGATACCTCTCACGCTCCTCCTCGCCCGAGTACATATGCGCCCTGTGTTCGTTGCATACCTGCAGCTCGTGCTTCCCTCCGGGATCCAGCCTGAGCTTGTAGATGCAGTCCCCTGTCCAGCTGCGGTAGATGTACAGCACATCATCGCTGAAGAAGAACCCACACATGTCTTCCACGCTCTGCGGTATGTGCCCCCATCTGAGGTCCCACAGCTCATCGTCGCTGAACTTCCTCTCGAACGGTATCGATACATACTCGGTGAAATCGACGAAATGGAAATCCTCCCTCACCGCGGGCCTGCCGCTGATCGCGGCTACATCACATGATCCGGACGATCCAAAGAAAAGAAGATCCTCCGACGGCCTGTCGAAATGGCGCCTGACCGCCTTCTGTCCGGGGACCTCCATGCATACGTCCATCCAAATGTCCTTGCCCTTCACGGCGGCCACGGACGCCTCCAAAACGATACCAGACTCCATGAGGTTCGACAGTATGGCGTTCTCGTCCCTGGGGACGAATCCGATCCTCACGTCCGTCCTGTGATGGCTGACCGCTACGGCCCTCTTGTCGTAATGGTTACGGAAATCGCGACTCAGCGTCAGGCGGTCCCCGAAGCGGATCCCCTCGATCATGCCCTCGATGCCTTCGACATAGTAGGTCCCTGCGACCCTCATCTTGGCCAACCAGATCCTCCTGGGTTCGTTGGACTCCAGGCGCGGTATCCCCTTCTCGTCGCAGAGCCGGTCGAACCTCTCCTCGGATATGGGCTTCCCTCTGTAGAACCATCCCAGCCCGGGATGGTAGTAGGGGACGGGGGAGGCCCCTCTCCTGGGCCTTTCCGGCAGCCTGTCTGGATACATGCTTTCGCTCTGCATCCCGAGGCGCCCCACCTCCGACGATCCGTCGTTTTTAGACATGTTCATCACAATGGATTGTGGATATTTTAGCGGTGACCCGTCTCACCGCAGCGTCCCCGCCAGTTCCGATATCCGCGCGTTGCGTCTGTTCACGAAATCAAGATTCCTGTCTATCCATTGCAGATAAGTGTCCACATCCCTCGGATAGGGGTCGTCGAACCCCTGGTCGATCCATTGGACGACCTCCGAGTAGTCCTTCGTAACGCAATCCTGCAGCAGGAAGAAATCCACATATCCCTTGAAGTCGACGAACAGGTCGAAGAACCAGCTGTCCATCCTCAGGCACCATGAGATCGGATTCCCTTCCCCGGCGTAATGCCTGCGTATGCATTCCAGGGTCAGGTCCCAGCGGTCTGCCACGGCGGAGTTGGTCCCGCGTATCTGGTTGATGCTGTTCTGACGCTTCGGGAATATGATCGCCCCTCCGATGGTGTACAACCTGCGGATGACGGATTCCATCCATCCCCTGTAGTCGTCCATGGACGCCTCCACCTGCTCTATCAGCGGCCTGCACTTCTCGTACCTGAAGCCGGTGGTGATGGAGTCGCTGCCGAACCTCATCCCGTTCCACTCGAGATAACGGCTGCCGTATCCGGAGCGGAGGTCCATGACCTGCCCGTTGGGCAGATTCCTGCTCCACAGGATCCTGTGGTACTCCTTCAGGGTGGGGCTGCGGGAATCGGGATCGCTCCCGCAGTACCCCAGCCCTCCCCTGCGCTCCCAGAACCTGTCCCAGAAGCCGACGGAGTCCGTCGTGAAGTCGAAATCGACGTCTATCCGCATTTCGATTCCCCGGATCGCTCCGACCCCTGGTTCAGCTCCTCGAACTTCCTCTTCATGGTGGGGTTGTTCCTGGTGAGCTTCTTGATCGATAGGTCCTGCGCCTTGTCGTTGGCCAGCCTGAGGTTCCTCTCGGACCCCAACAGGCCCTCCTTGACCTTCTGCAGGTGGTCGATGGTCTTGTCTATCTCCTCGATCGCCTTGGAGAACTTCTCGCTCGCTATGCGGTAATTCCTCTCGAACCCGTCCTTGAAGTTGTTCATGCTCTCCTCGAAGTTGGTGATGTCGATGTTCTGGTTCCTTACCAGCATCAGTTCGTTCTTGTACTCCAGGGAGTTCCTGGATGCGTTGCGCAGCAGGGTTATCATAGGAATGAAGAACTGCGGCCTTATGACGTACATCTTCGGGTATCTGTAGGATACATCGACTATGCCGGTGTTGTACAGCTCGTTGTCGGATTCCAGCATGCTGACCAGTACGGCGTATTCGCATCCCTTTTCCGTGCGGTCCTTGTCCAGCTCCTTGAAGAAGTCCTCGTTCCTGTGCTTGGTGGCGGTATTGTCCGCTTCGTTCTTCATCTCGAACATTATGCTGACGTACTCCACGCCCTCCTCGTAGTCCCTAAAGATGTAATCCCCCTTGGAACCGGATCCGGAGACCTCGTTGTCCTTCTCGAAGTACGCATTGGCGAACGCGGTGGGGCGGAGCTTGTTGAACTCGTTCTGGCAGAATATCTCCAGGGATTCTCCGATCATCTTGGTGCTCTGCCTGGCCTTGAAGTCCTTGTAGAACTCGACCTCCTCGTCCTTGGCCTTGAGCTGCTGCTCGTATAGGTTCTTGATGTTGTCTTGCTCGAGCTTGCTCGCGGCCTTGTCCTGCTCCATCTTGGACTTCAGCTCCGCTATCTCCAGGTCCTTGGAGTTGATTGCCTCCATCTTCCTGTTCTCGGCCTCGGACAGTGCCAGCTTCTTCTCGTTGTCCCAGTTGGACTGCTGTGCCCTGAGCTCGGAGATCTCCATCTCCTTCTCTTCCTGGACCGTCCTGACGGCGATGGACTTCTCCAGCTCGAACTTGTCGATCATGGACTTCAGCTCCGCTATCTCCGCATCCTTCTTGGATATGGTGTCATCCTTGGAATCCTCCATGGATTTCACCGCCATGGACTTCTCCAGCTCGAACTTCGCTATCTGTCCCCTGAGCTCGGAGATCTCCTTCTCCTTGGAATTGATCTCCCCCGTGAGCTGCTCCCTGGTCCTGTTGACGAGCTCGTCGCGCTTCCGCTCCTCCTCCGCCTTAGCAAGGGATACGGCGTCCGCCTTCTCCTTCTCGTAGTGCTGGACCCGGTACTCCATCTCCTTGGTGAATTCCTTGTCGCGGACCTGGCTGACCAGTTTCGCATAGTCCGTCTCGTCGATCTGGAACACCTTCCCGCAATGCGGGCACTTGATCTCGCTGCTGTGCTGTGCTGTATCCATATCCATCTTCTCCTATCCTGATCGGACTGATCCGATCTGTTGATCCTTATGATCGCCGACGAAAGACTCGGCAGAATGTCTATTCGGTAGCAATATAATAACTGCTGTTTGTAATTGTTGTATTCTATGTAATGCTCTAATTTTATTAGAGCGATTTCTCTAGAATATCCATGCTGGAACAGTTGGCTTTGAACCTTGTTTTTTGTCCCCTTCGTGCCAAACCATATAATCTTCTTAACCGATTCAACGTCCATTTCCCAACAATAGGAGGAAACAGAATGGAAAGAAGGACAATCGTTGCGATCGTCGTCGTGGCGGCTGTGGTCGCCTGCGCTGGCGCGTTCGTTGCCCTCAACTCGTCACCGAGCTGGCCCGACGATGACACGAAATACCTCGAGACGAAGCTGGACGCCTACATGTTCACCGCGGACGAGAGCAAGAAGGACACCGTCACGATCCGCTACTATGAGGATGCAGGGGACATCCCCTATATCAGCATCAGCGAATACTACAAGAAGCTGCAGAACAACCCGATGTCCGCAGTCCATAACGGGAACGGGGTGTTCACTCTGGCCAGCAACTTGAAGGACTCCACGTCCGCCATCCTGGACGTGGGCAAGGGCACCATCTCCGCCGACAACTTCAGAACTTTCGCTTTGATAAATGACGTCAACGCCTCCGGTGAGGGCGGCGGCAATATACCTTTCATCAAATTGGCGGACAGCAGCACCCTCAACCCCATGCAGAATGTCACCATCGACCTCGGCGGCTACGGTGTGAAGATACACACCGATAAGGCCGGATCCGACATCTGGATGCCTCTGGAGACCATCGCGAATCTGTTCATCAACGGCCTCAATTACTACTGCGAATACGTAGGCGATGCAGTCTACTTCCTGGACCACAGGGTGGTCATGAACGGGGGCGCCTTCATGAGGGACGACAAGTTCGTCTCCAGCATCATGAACGAGCTGAAGAAGGAAACCTCCCAGGAGCTGGCCGGGTTCAGGTACAACGAGCTGTGCCTGGTCTTCGACAACTTCTACGGCAAACCCGGACTGGGGATCATCTCCGACCTCCAGGCCAAATACGGACTGGATTATGCCCTGTCCAACTACGACGACAACACCCGCACCATCAAGAAGTACCTGACCTCCGGAGATAACGCGGAATACCTTGGCGGCCTCATCGCGCTAAACAACTTCCTGTACGACGGCGGCCACACCAACACCTCCTTGGCGGCCAAGCGGATGCTCGAGGTGATGCAGCAGAAGGGGGAGACCGAGTTCGTACAGAGAGCGATCGAAAAGAGCGAGGCCATCACCCTTCCGAAGCTCCCGGACGTCACCCTCTGGACCAAACAGATGAATGAGGCCAGGGCGGATGTCTGGAACATGGAGAAGCTGATCGACGGCTTCTACTACTACGAGAAAGGTGACACAGCGGTCTTCGCCTTCGACAGCTTCACATACGACGAAGAAGGCTGGGACGAATGGTACAAAGGAGGACAGGTGATCCCACAGGATACCGTGGGCATGTTCGTCACCGCTCTGAAGAAGGCCGAGACCAACGAGGAGATCAAGAACTTCCTGATCGACCTGTCCACCAACACCGGCGGGTATGTTGCGGATGTATACTTCATCATCTCCATGATGAGCGCGGCGGATGCGATCGTCCAGAATATGGATGTGCAGACCAAGTGGATCACCAGCTCGAGCGTTCAGTCGGACATCAACCTTGACGGCAAGTTCGACGAGAAGGACCATGAAAGGCAGTTCCGCTTCAACTATGCCATTCTGACCAGCCAGAGATCGTTCTCCAGCGGCAATATGCTGCCTGTATTGGCACAGCATAACGGCGTGATGATCCTCGGAGAGAGGTCCGGAGGCGGATCATGCAACCTGAGCATCACCGCTGCACCTCACGGACTGCTTTACAGCATATCCCTGTTCAGCAAGACTGTGGTCGGCTACGGGGAGGAGAACTTCGACGATACCGCTATGGACAAGGGTGCTGTGCCCGACGTCGTCCTTGTGAAGGAGAACCCTGACGGGACCAAGGATTACAGCGGCATGTACGACATCGATCTCATCAGCGAGAAGATGAACGAGTACTACGCCGAGGCCTGAGCGAACAAGCGGTATGGCCGGAAGGCCGTACCGCAACCTTTTCCTATATTATCCAGCATATCTTCTCCAAGGTGCGAGACATGGATCCTTCGATAATGATTCTGATATTGATATCGTGCGCGATAGTGACAGCCGTGGCAGTGGGATTCATCATCAGCGGAGTACTGGACCGCATCAAGAAGAGGCGATCCCGATAAGGGGTCTCGGATGGCTCTGCACGGATCGGTTTGAATAGGTTCTAGGGATCGTTCGATGTCCCTGTTCTAGTTTTATTCTGGCTTCGGCCAGGACTTGGTCTCTGATATCATCAGATATCTTCATCAAATCGGCTGATTTCTCAATACTGATCCCAAGGCCCCTGCTGTTGTTGACCACATGATTCGAGGCCATCTCGATCATCTCTTGTTTAGCGAGCACATCACGCTCGTTCCAGCCAATCTCCCTCTGATAATCCCTGATCTCCTCACCCAAAGACATTCCTATTCCCTCCAAACTCCTCAGTTGATGTCTTTTAATTTCTTTTCCGCTTCGATGATTACCTGCTCCTTGACATCATCAGATACAACAAGGAAATCCGCTGATTCTTCAGCGGTCAAGCCCAACCTTTGACAGAGGATGGCCACAACATTTGATAGATCCTCGAGCCTTTCCTGCTTAGCGAGCGCGTCACGCTCGTTCCAACCGATCTCCCTCTGATAATCCCTGATCTCCTCACCCAAAGACATTCCTATTCCCTCCAAACTCCTCAGTGTGATATCTCCAAGTTTTATGTTAAAGCTATCGCCCATGATCTGCCTGCGCTGTTCCTTGCTCAGCTCGCTAGAGAACAACGTGTTCACCATTCTTATGAATTCGTTGTCCCCGCGGTAATCCAGATCGCCCACGTTGACGACTATTATCTGCATCTTGTCCATCTGCTGTATCTCCAGGTCCTCCGATTCCGAATGGCGGATGCGACCGACCATCTGATAGTCTATAATGGAGTTCTTTTTGCCCTTCGGCTGCTGGAATACGAACCAGACCGATATGACCTTCTACAATTTGCCGTAGTCTGACCCTTTGAACACGGTCCCCTTCTGGTCGTAGATCAATCCCGCGGTGTACACCTGTGCCCTGTCCGTCAGGGGATATCCCGGGTTCGGACGCCCTTGGGACTCGATGTTCAGCAGGAGACCGACCCTCTCGGTCCCCAGGTCTATGCTGAACAGATTGTCCATGTAGAAGGTCTCCCCGTTATCGTTTATCAGCTCCGTGTTCATCCCTTTGAAGAATGCGTCTCCCCCGGGGTTGATGTGCTTCCTGATCTCGTCTATGGATTCGTTCTCCAGCTCCTTCACCAGTGCCTTGGCGATGTTGCATAGGACATCGCTCTCGTGGATCACCACCTTGAAGTCCGCATCCATCATCCTGTAGTCGTAGTCACGGTCTCTGACGCTCATGGGCGGCCGCTGCCGTTCTCGGATTAAAAAACAGATGTGTTGCAGTAATATTGCATCGGGCAGAACGGCCGTTTCCGGCCCAGCGCGGGTTGGAACAATCGACGGCCATTGATTCCTATTTTATTGACTTAATCAACAAAAATATTGAGTTCTCTGGATAATTTTTCCGCCCTGCTTTATATACTAACTGTGAAAATTGGCAAATTATGAGTGAAAACGTCGATAAAGACATGCAGAATCTCTTCGCAGCGTTCGGCCTCATTGTCGTAGCGTTCGGAGCGATCCTCTCCATCGGACTCGGAATCTTCTGAGCTTCCGGACAAACAGTTTCACGCTGCGGGCGGTCCATCACCTCCGGGCCGCCCCGAACTTTCTCGACCCTATACCTACCTTATAGACGGGAAATGCGTATGTATTTTCCGCCAACAACCAAACCATATATTAATCTCGAAAAACCTGGCCGATATCATGACTCAAGGTTTAAGCCTATCAGGACTGAAGTGCGCCTCTATCACGGGGATCGCACTGACGCTCATCATGTTGGGCATATTCAGGATCGACGCACAATTCGACATCATGCCTTGGAGCAGCACTCTCGTTGCCGAAAGAAGCATCGCCGTCATCCTATGCATACTGTCACTCATCTCATCGGTGCTCCTGGCATACAAGGGCAGCACCCGCCAGGGAATGCTCCTTGTGATCTCGTCCCTGTGCATCATCATGAGTCTGGTCAGCGTATTCGGCGCTGTATTCATGATCTGTCTCATCATCGGACTCGCGTTCTTCACTATCGAGACTTTCCTCGAAGACTCCAAGGACCTCACCGGTGTCTTCGGGATCCTTATACTGGCCTACTCGGTCGTATACTTCATCACCTCCATCGCGGTTTTGGAGTTCCTGACCCTGAACCCGGTCGTGCTGGGAGCGGTCGCTCTCGCGTGCGGGGTATTCGGATTGGTCCTCCTGCACATCTCGCTCAACGAGGATGATGAAGAGGATAACGACAACGGCTACACATACTGAACAAATCCCTTCGGGGCCTCTGGCCCCGTTAATTTTTTTATATGGTACCCAATCCCGATGCGATAGCATGAGGAACGAACTGGTTCCGGTGTTCTGTGTCACTCTCGGAGCGTCCCTGTGGGGTATAACCGGGCTGTTCACCCGCGGACTCTACGCCGGCGGCGTGGCCCCCATCCAGATGACGATGGTCAGAGGGGCGATCACTGCTGCAGTGATTCTGCTGGTCATACTCCTGAGAGACAGGAAGGCCCTGTGGATTGAACCGAGGGACATATGGATGTTCGTCGGGACCGGCCTGTTCAGCATCGTGTTCTTCACCATATGCTACTTCACTGCGCAGCAGATGGTGTCGCTGTCGACGGCATGCGTACTCCTGTACACGGCGCCCTGCTTCGTCGTCGTGATGAGTGCGTTTCTGTTCAAGGAAAAAGTGACCAAATATAAGGCACTGGCACTTATTTTTGCATTCGTCGGGTGCGCCTGTGCGTCGGGTATAGGGCTCGGGGACTTCAACCTCGGGATCGCATACGGTGTACTGGCGGGGTTCGGATACGCCCTGTACTCCATATTCGGGAAGTACGCCCTGGCAAAGTACAGCCAGACCACCGTGCTGTTCTACACCTTCCTCATATGTGCGGTATGCCTGCTGCCGTTCTCCGACGTACCTCAGATAATTGGTCTCTGCGGGGACAGCGACATAGTGTTCGGATTCCTGGGTTTGGGTATTGTGGTCACGCTGCTCCCCTACCTCTTCTACACCACCGGACTCAAATACATGGATGCAGGGAAGGCGTCTATCATCGCCTTCGCCGAGCCGATGGTCGCGACAGTCGTCAGCATACTCGTAGGCGATGAGTTCGGGGCCATGAACGTGATCGGCATCGTTATGATTCTCGGATCGATAATACTCCTGAGCCTGAAGACCGAGAACTCAGAGAAGGATGTATCTGGCTGAGCGGGTGCTGCCCTCGGCCTTGGCGATTCTGCCGTCCTTCCTCATGTTCTGAAGGATGTTGGTGGCCTTCACGGAAAGCTGCCCGTCGCTCAGGCCCTTCCTGTCCCTGAACCTCAGCATGTCCACGACGTCGGAACGGGTCACCGAGCCGTTCTCCCTGAGCAATTCCATCACCGCGTCGTAGTCGGAGCCTTTGCTGAAACGGGATGATGGATCCTGATAATCGAGATTGATGCAAGGCACACCGTCATAGACGGTGACCAGCCCTCTGGCTATGAGGGACTCCATGGTCTTATCCGGAAGATGCCGGCCCGAATCCAACCTGTCGAGGTCCAGGACATCCTGGACCTCCATATCCCTGTGCACGTCCAACGCCCTTGCGATGGATCCCTCCCTCCTGCCGGGGAACGTCACCGATACTGTGTCGTCGGTGATGACGAAGCGGGGTAGCGGGAAATGCTTGTGTATCTGCGAGAGATAGAAGTTGCGTATCCCCGACCCGGAGTTGGGGACAAGACCTATCTGGGTCATCGACTTTATCAGGAACGAGTTCCTTGAGGCCATGGTCTGGTTCTGACCCTTGACGAAGGACTCCGGGGACACGTCCGGGAAATCCCCCCTGCTGACTACGGTGACGGATTCGTTCTCCCTTTCGATCACATCGATCGTACCGCCCATGGTGTAGTCCTGATGCTGCAGGGCGTTGAACATCGCCTCGGTCAGAGAGGCGACGCGGTACGTGCTCACGAATGACGGGCCGTCTCCCGTGTCAATCTTCACCGTGGAATTGCTGATGATGGAAGCGACCTTCCTTATCGCCAGTACCATGGAGCCGTTGATGGTGCGGTTCTCCACGACGGTCCCGTCCACATCCATCAGCCTCCATCTGACGCATACTGTCTGGGGGATCACTCTCTCCGATGATTTCCCCAGGAGGATCATGGAGGCCATGGTCACCTTCCCCCTCTTCAGGACGCCAATGTGGGAAAGGAAGGTCTGATCGTCCATCCCCTGGACCTCCTCCCGGTCCTCGGGATGCTCGGAGACATAGGTGGCCCTGACCGCCCTTACGGCCTCGGGGTCGAAGCTGCGGATGTCCGCCTCTTGGATTACGTTCCCTGTCCAATCGTCGTAGACGCTCTTCACGACGCACGTATCTCCGTGGACATATAAATCTCATTTATTCTCATTACTAGTTCCCTGGTCCCTGCCGTTCCATCCCTATCACCCTATAATCTTTAAATAAAGAAAACAGGTCGAACCTACATTACATCCGGAGCGAGGCTCCAAGAGGAATACAAATGCCAGAATTAATGGGAAAGAAGATTTACAACCTGCCCCACATCGCGCAGGAACTCACGCAGTGCGTACAGTGTGGATACTGCATCGACGTCTGCGAGGCTCACGCTCAGACACCTTGGGACTCAGTCACCCCCAGGGGAAAGATCTACTACATCAAGCAGCTCGACCTGAAGGCGCTCGGCAAGATGGACAAGCTGCTGGGAAGGCCCGTGGAGCTCAGCCCCGAGTTCGTCGACGCCATGTACAAATGTACCGGATGCGGAAACTGCGAGGTCGTCTGCCACGCCAAGATCCGCCTCGTCGACCTCTGGGAGAACATGAGGAAGTGGATGGTCGAGGTCGGAATCGGACCCATGCCCGCCGCGGTAGCGATGGGAAAGAGCATCCACAAGAACCACAACCCCTACAACGAGCCCGACTCGAAGAGGGATGCATGGTGGCCCGAGGACGTGGAGAGGCATATCCCCGCCAACGTCGTCTTCTTCGCAGGATGTACCGGATCCTACAGGATGCAGCACATCGCACAGGCCGGAGTCAGGGTACTGGACCGCGCAGGCGTCAAGATGAACTGCCTGGGACCCGACGAGTGGTGCTGTTCCTCCCCCCTCATAAGGACAGGAAACGAGAAGGAATCCACCGACTGTGCCCAGCACAACGTCGAGAAGGCCGATGCGATTGGAGCCAAGGACATGGTCATGACCTGTTCCGGATGCTACAAGACAGTCAGCTGCGACTTCGGAAGGTTCTTCTCCAAGGCAGGACAGAACGTCTACCACTTCTCGCAGTACGTCGAGCAGCTCATCAACGACAGGAAGCTGCCCCTCAACAACGAGTTCAACCACAAGGTCACATACCACGACCCCTGCCACCTCGGAAGGCACTCCGGAGTATACGACGCTCCCAGGAACGTCATCAAGAAGATCAAGGGTGTCGAGTTCGTCGAGATGGAGAGGTCCAGGGAGAACTCCAGGTGCTGCGGTGCCGGAGGAGGATACAAGTCCACATACCCCGACTTCGCCCTCAACATCGGTATCGAGAGGATCCACGACGCCGAGGAGACCGGCGCAGATGTGCTCATCAGCTGCTGTCCCTTCTGTGTCCTGAACCTCACTCAGGCCGCGAAGAAGATCGGCTCCAACATCAAGGTCATGGACCTGTCCCAGGTGCTCCTCGAGGTCACCGGACCCAAGGTCGAGACGGAACCCGCCGAGAAGGCCTGAAAACCCCAACTATCCAGGGGGCCTCCGGCCCCCTCTTCTACATGACATTTCCAGAACTGTGTCCCGACATCCTCCGCGTGCTTGCGGACAGAGGAATAACGGAACCCACGCCTCCGCAGTAGGATTCCATACCGCGCATCATCAGGGGAGAGAACCTCCTCCTCGTGGCCCCCACAGGCATAGGGAAGACGGAGGCCGCGATACTGCCTGTCCTCGAGCTCATAATGCGCAGCAAGGGCAAGCCCGGCATCAGATGCATCTACATCACCCCGCTCAGGGCGCTGAACAGGGACATGCTCAAGAGGATGGAGCATTACGGAAGGGAGCTGGGGATAACCGTCGGCGTAAGGCATGGGGACACATCCCAGGCCGAGAGGAACAGGCAGTCCGAGCATCCTCCGGATATCCTCATCACCACCCCGGAGACGCTGCAGGTGATGTTCACCGGCAAGAGGCTGGTACAGCACATGAAGCACGTCGAGTGGGTTATCGTCGACGAGATCCATGAGCTCGCCAATACCGAGAGGGGGGCTCAGATGAGCGTCGGTCTGGAGAGGCTCGTTCTCCTCGCGGGGAACTATCAGAGGATCGGCCTGTCGGCGACCGTAGGGAACATCGACCATGTCGCAAGATTCCTCGCGGGGAACAACCGCGAGATGGTCATAAGGAAGCATGACACCCACAGGGACTTCGACATCAAGGTCGAGAGTCCCAAGCCCGATACCGAGGATTCCGTGCTCCTTGACAGGTTGCAGAGCGACCCGGACATCCTGGGCGTCATGAAAAGAGCCAGACAGATAATCGAAGAGGGTAATTCCACACTGTTCTTCGTCAACACCAGGGAGACCGCGGAATGGCTGGCCGCCCGCTACCACCTGTGGAGCGACGACATATCCATCGAGGTCCATCACGGATCCCTCTCCAAGGAGAACAGGATGGAGATGGAGGACCGCTTCAAGAGGGGCGAGGTGAAATGCCTGATATGCACATCCTCTCTGGAACTGGGTATCGACGTCGGTACCACCGAGATGGTCATCCAATACAACTCCCCCAGGCAGGTCTCCCGCATGATACAGCGCGCAGGGCGCGCAGGCCACAGGATCGGCGAGGTGATAAGGGCGAAGATAATCGCCACCGCACCTGACGAGGTCGCCGAGGCGATGGTCGTCGCCAGGAGGAGCGACTCTAAGGAACTGGAGTTCTTCGAGGGCAGGGAATGTCCCCTGTCCGTGGTGGCCAACCAGCTTATAGCGATGACTATGACCGGCGCCATGGACAAGGAACTAGCTTACAGGATGATCCACAACGCCTACCCGTTCAGGAACCTCGAGTACGGTACCATGCTGGATGTGCTGGAGCAGCTGAAGAGCATCAAGATGGTGTTCGAGGACGACGGGAAGTTCAAACGCTCCAAGAAAGGAATGGACTACTTCTACAACAACATCTCGATGATCCCCGACGAGAGGTCGTATCTTGTACGCGATATCGGCACCAGGGCGATAATCGGTACCCTGGACGAGAGCTTCGTCGCCTCCTTCGCGGAGGAATACGCCATGTTCATCGCCAAGGGGAGGACCTGGCGCATAGTGGAGATGAGGGAGGACGAGATCCTGGTCGAGGAGGCCAAGGAGGTGGGTTCCGTACCGAACTGGGTGGGGTCGGACATACCCGTACCGTACGAGATCGCCATGGAGGTGGGAAGGATGAGGAGGCTCAGGAACTTCTCCGACTATCCGGGCGACGAGGGATGCAGGCGCGTCCTAGAGCAATACTTCGCCGCACAGGACGAGAAGTCAGTCATGCCCACCGACAAGGTGATGACCGTGGAGATGACCGAGAGGATGGCGATCGTCAACTGCTGCTTCGGCAGCAAGGTCAACGAGACCCTCGGGAAGATCTACTCCGCATTGCTCACGGCAAGATTGGGGGAATCAATAGGTGTCACCACCGACCCTTACAGGATAATACTCGAACTCCCCAGGCACGTTGATGGCGAAACTATGCTGAACACCATCCGCTCCGTGAAGCCTGGTACTATTGAAGCGTTGTCACGCATGACCATATTGAACTCCTCCTTCCTGAGATGGAGGTTCGTCTTCGTCGCCAAGAAGTTCGGCATAGTGGAGAAGGAGGCCGACCACAGGTTCATGAACTTCGCAAGGCTGTTCGAGATGCACAGGGACACTCCCGCCTACAAGGAGGCGATAGACAAGGTCCTCTGGGAGGATCTTGACATCCCCAACACTGAGAAGGTCGTGTCCATGCTGGCCAACAACGAGATCGAGATCGTCACCGGAAGGGTATCAGCTATCGGTCTGGAAGGCATAACCAGATCCAAGGAGCTCATGCAGCCGGTCCGTGCGGACCACTCGATCCTTATGGCCCTGAAGAAGAGACTGGAGGACGAGGTCCTCTTCGCATCCTGCATGCACTGCGGATCCCAGTCCAGGTTCCGTGTCGCGGATGCTCCCAAGAAGTTCAGGTGCCCCCACTGCGGGGGCGTGATGATCGCCGTCCTGAAGAACTACGAGAGGGACACCGTGAAACTTCTGAAGGAAGAGGCGTTGTCCAAGCAGGAGAAGCAGGACCTGCAGAGGATGAGGAAGAACGCCAACCTGGTTTACGACCAGGGTCAGCGCGCCGTATTGGTCCTGGCCGGAAGGGGGATCGGTCCAGATACCGCCGGGAGGATCCTCCGCACGTTGCACACGGACGAGGACGAGTTCCTCAGGGACATAATGAACGCGGAGATTCTCTTCGCGAAGAACAAGAGGTTCTGGGATTGAGACGGTCGTTCATGCGACCCGGTTCGTCAGGGCGCCAATATTCTGAATCTTCGCTACGACTGTATCGCCGGGCCTGATCTCCGATACGCCCTCGGGCGTGCCGGTTATCAGGATGTCCCCTTCGCACATGGTAATGTATCTCGACACGTAGGATATCATCCAGGGCACCGTGAAGATCATGTCGGAGGTGTTCCCCTTCTGCCTAATCTCACCGTTCACGGTGAGCTCCAGATCCAGATTCTGAACATCCCCGACCTTCTCTATGGGAACGGGTTCCGACATCGGGCCGAATGTGTCGATCCCTTTGCTGAGATCCCATGTGTTCCCTTCCTCGCGGGCCTTCCACTGCATGTCCCTGGCGGAGACATCGTTGAACACGGCTACATGGGATATGTAGGACATCGCATCCTCCTCGGACACGTCCTTGCAATCCTTTCCGTAGATAAGTGCCAGCTCCACCTCGTGCTGCACGTTCGTGACGCCTTCGGGGATGACTATTTCCTCCCCGTCGCCTATGATGCAGCTGGGAGGTTTGAAGAATATGGTGGGCACCTCGGGTAGCTTCGATTTGAGCTCGGATACATGTGACCTGTAGTTCCAACCTATGCATACGATCTTGGAAGGGCTCATATGAATCCGCCCTTGACCGTGAACTCCGGCTTCCTCTCCTCCTCGGAGACGTCCTTGAGCTTGACCGTCCTGCCGTAGAATCCCTGACAGATGACGTACACCTCGGAAGAGGTGGGTCTCGATGCATCGGGGGAATGGACCTTGACGGATTGGAACCTCCTCTCCAATTCCGATTTCAGGGAATCGAACATGTCCCCCATGAAGACCTTCATGACCAGTTTCCCCTCCTTCTTGAGGATGCGGTCGCATACGTCAACCGCGAACATGCAGAGGTTTATGGATCTGGCATGGTCGGTAGAATAATGGCCGGCTATGTTGGGGGCCATGTCGGATAGGATCACGTCCGCCTTGCCGTTGAAGCGCTTCAGCAGCTCCCTCATGGTGGAATCCTCGGTTATGTCGCCGATGATGAACTCCACCCCTTCCAATGGCTTGATGTACCTCAGGTCCACGCCGATGACGTGTCCGTTCGGCCACGTCCTCTCCTGCGCGACCTGGCACCACCCTCCGGGACATGCTCCCAGGTCCACGACGGAATCGCCCTCTTTGAAGATACCGAACCTGTCGTCTATCTGGATGAGCTTGAAGGATGCCCTCGAACGGTAGTTGAGCTTCTTGGCGAGCTTGTAGTAGTGCTCGTGCCTTCTTTCGGCTACCCAACGGTCGTGGAGATCGGCCATGTCCGAAGGAATGAGGTACTCGTATTAAGGGTTGACACCTCCGTATGAAGCGATTGAAGAGGCGGATACCTTTTCAGATAGACATAGCCAGACAATCTGTAGAGACCGTTGGTTCCCTGGCAATCGATTTACCTTATATGCTGTAAACAGTATTCATATCCGAGGATAATGTCCGACATAATCATACTCAACGCTGCGGCCAGGAAGAACGGGAATACGGCGGCCCTCGTGGATTCGTTCACCAAAGGGGCCAAGGCATCAGGCAACACCGTGACCGAGTTCTACCTGCAGACGATGACGATCAGGGGATGCGTCGCATGCATGGGATGCAAGCGCAATGCGGACCCGTGCATACAGAAGGACGACATGAAGGCAATCTACGACGCGTTCATGAAGGCGGATGTGGTCGTCATGTCTTCGCCCGTATACTTCTTCGGGGTGGCAGGACCGCTCAAGACGACTGTGGACCGTCTGTTCGCCGTGTTCTCGAAATACGGGGAGGAAGCGAGCAACAGGAAATGCGCCCTGCTCATGACATCCGACGATCCGGACTACGCTTGCTGCGTCAAATGGTTCGAGGATCTGGCGGAGCAGTTCGGCTGGGAGGATATAGGAGAGGTGTTGGGTTCCGGTAACGTCCAGGCGGCGTACGACCTTGGAGCATCGATTTCCTGATATCTGTCTATACTTGACTTAACGAGGCTTAAGTTAGGAACATCGTCCGTCGTTTCAAGAATGAAATCGTAATCGCTATCCCGATTGTTGCAATCTCGTCCAATAAACTCGGCAACGCTTCCACTAGGAACTCTCCCCGACCGAACCCATTTATTACCCCCAGCCATACGGATATCAGAGGATCACCATGAGCGGATGGACTTACGAGAAGTCAGGCGTGAGCATCGATCAGAAATCCAGTGCAATCAAGGCACTCGTCGACAAGCTGGAATACAAGAGGGACGGCATTGGGCAGAACGTCCGCCTCCCCGGACTCTTCGCCAGCCTGATAGACTTCGGCGACAGGTACATGACGCTCGCCACGGACGGAGTCGGCACCAAGCTCATGATCGCGGAGGCCCTGAACAAATGGGACACCGTGGGTATCGACTGCATCGCCATGAATGTCAACGACACCATCTGCGTCAACGCCGAACCGACCTCCTTCGTGGACTACATCGCAATCGACAAGCCCAACGGGAAGATCACCGAGGAGATCGGCATCGGACTCCAGAAGGGAGCCGAGCTCTCCAATATGGAGATTGTCGGCGGGGAGATCGCGGTCCTTCCTGAGATCGTCAACGGAGTCGATCTATCTGGTACATGTCTCGGATACGTCGAGAAGGACAAGATAATCACAGGCGAGAAGTGCGAGGAGGGAGACCTGATCATAGCGCTCAGATCCTCAGGCATCCACTCCAACGGACTCACCCTCGCCAGGAAGATCGTGGAGGCCAACAACATCGGATGGAACGACACTGTATCCGGACTGTCCAAGACGATCGGGGAGGAGCTCCTCACACCCACCGAGATCTATGTCAAGCAGGTCCTCGAGATCACATCGAATTTCAACGTGCACGGACTGGTTGACATCACCGGAGGCGGACTCAGGAACATCCTCCGCATGAGGAAGGGTCTGCAGTATGTCATCAGCGATCCAGTGAAACCTGCACCCATCTTCACCAAGCTCCAGGAGCTGGGAGAGGTAGAGGACAAGGAGATCTACCAGACTCTCAACATGAGCATGGGATTCACCATCATCGCCCCTGCGGACGATGCGGAGCAGATCGCGAAGAAGTATCGGAACGCGGAGATAGTCGGACGCGTTCAGAAGGGCGACGGAGTCCTTTTGGAGCCCGGGAACATTCTGTACGACCACTACTGAGCTCAGCTGACCCTTGTCTGGTTGAGCCTTGCGAGGGCTATGAGGGAATCCTTATAGCCGCTGTCCGGAAGGATGCCGAGGCAGTCTATGGCCTCTTCCACATAATCCTGGATGATGAGTTTGCAATCATCTATGGCATCCGTCTGCATGATGAGCTCGCGGACCTCCTCCAGGGATGCTCCCCTCTTTATCAGGCCGCGGATCTTGTTGCCGAGCTTGACATCGCGTATGGCGAGGATCGTAGGCAGGGTTATGACCCCTTCGCTGAGATCCCTCATCGCCGTCTTGCCGGAGACCTTCTCGCTCCCGGTAAGATCTATGAGATCGTCGGCGATCTGGAATGCCATTCCGTAGAGCTGTCCGAAACGGGCCATCTCATCGGTCAGATCCTCCGGGGCCTTTGCTGCGATCGCGCCTGTTCTGGCACATTCGGATAGGAAGGCCGCCGTCTTGCCAGATATGACCTGATAGTACTCCTGTTCCATGATGTCGAGGTCGTACTTGTGATTGTACTGGAGGAACTCGCTGTCCGCCAGGGACGATCCCATGGCAATGATGCTTTGCAGCAGCTCGGGGTTCGAATCGAAGAGATTCATGGCCCTCATGAGCATGGAATCCCCGGTCGTCAGCGCCTTGCGCACCCCGAATTCCTTGTAGGTCGCAGGCTTGCCGCGGCGGTTCTCGCTCTCATCGTTGATATCGTCGTGGATGAGTGTAGCCATGTGGACAAGCTCGGATGCCGCCGCGTATTCGAGCATGTGCTCGTCGACACTCGTGCCGCATGCACGGCATACCAGTATCACCATGGACGGACGGATCATCTTCCCGGGAGAATCCAATGCATAATCGAGGACCTCCTGGAGCTCGCGGTTGCTGTTACGGGTGGCCTCGCGCATGATCCTCGATACTTCCGAGAGATCGTCGGAGATAATATCCTGCCAAGCCGTGGCTTCCGCTGCCATATGCGTTTGCGATAATGTCGATACTATAAATCATCGACTGTCTCAGATGTGGCGGTACCCCTTTCAATAATTCAGCTTGGAATACAGAGCACCCACCACCGAGCCCAGCGCAGCGCAGGTCTCGAGGGAGAAGCCCCCTGTGGTGATGTCGAGGTTGTACCTCGGGATCCTCATGACATCCTTGGGAACGCCGTGAGGGCCTATGCCGAACACCAAAAGGATGCTCTGACCCCTCTCTACCATATCCGCCAGGGAGGCGACAGATGTCCTCTTGGACTCCTCCGCCCTGCATGTGGTGAGCACCGGCTCCCCCAGCTGCGGCGGGAATCCCTTGGAGGGGTAAGGGAACTGCTGGAAGCGTCCCTTCTCGGCAAGGTCGACGAAATAATCTCCATGATGCCCAATGCTCGTGGTCCCTGCGATCCAATTGGCCACCTCCACAGGCGTACGGGCATCCTCCGGTATGGGGAAACCAAACAGTGCCAGATTCATGTCGAATGCCATGGCGAGATCGCCCGCGCGGGCGATTATGCGCCTGTGAGGCTCCCTGAAATTCTGGTCGTAGGAGTTGTACAGGCCGATGGTGATCCTTCCCCTTCCCATCGCTCCTTCCTCCGCCTTCCGACTATGGCGAACCTATCGCCGTCCATGAATATCTCGTACTCGGGATACTCCTTCTGGAGCTCCGCCACGCGGGTCAGGACCTGCATCATGGTAAGATTCTCCTTGTGGAAATCTATGAAAATGCGGTCGGGCTCCATTGCATAAACCTTCGGGAACAGTCTTTAGAAAGGGATGGTGCCGTGAGCCGGGCTCGAACCAGCGACTTCGTGATCTTCAGTCACGCACTCTCCCAACTGAGTTACCACGGCGTAATTTCCCCCTATGGACATTCTGTTTATAAGTCTTTTTGAGACCTTCAGGGGGGCTGAGCCCCCCGTTCAGTCTCATTGTTTCTGCTCTTCCTGGACCTCTTCGGGCTGGATCTCGGGATCCTCGGGTTCGGCGTCATCCGCCATCACCGGCTCGACCGCGATGATCTTGTCGCCGTCGCGCATGTCCATGATCCTCACGCCCTTGGCGTTGCGCCCGGTCTCGCGGATGCTGTCGGTCTGCATGCGGATTATCTTTCCGCTCTTGGACTGCAGCATGAGCTCGTCACCGGTGTCCACCTTCCTGACGCTAACGACCTTTCCGTTGCGCTCGTCGGTCTTGATGGTTATCACACCCTTCCCTCCGCGCTTGGTCTTCCTGTAGTCGTCCACCTCGGAGATCTTTCCATATCCGTTCTCGGACACCGTCAGGAGCTTGTCGCCCGGTTTCACGACCGCCATGGATACGACGGCATCGCCGTCGGAGAGGGTCATTCCCTTCACTCCCATGGTGTCCCTTCCCAGCGGGCGGGCGTCGGTCTCGTCGAACCTCACGGCCTGGCCGTCCGCGGATGCGATGATTATCTGATCCTCGCCGTCGGTGATTCCCATTCCGATCAGCTCGTCGCCGTCCTCCAGCTTGATGGCCTTGATTCCCTTGGACCTGACGTTCTTGTATGCGGACATCACGGTCTTCTTGAACAGTCCGTTCCTGGTGCAGAACACCAGGTACCTGTCGTCGGGGAAGTCGTGGGTGGTGATGGAGTTGATGATCTTCTCGTCCTCCTCCAGATCAGGGATGAGGTTGACCAGCGGCTTGCCCTTGGCCTGCCTGCTGCCCTCGGGGATCCTGTATCCCTTCAGCCACTGCATGCGGCCCTTGTTGGTGATGAACAGGATGTAATCGTGGGACATCATGACGAACATGGATGCCACGTGGTCCTCCTCCTTGGTCTGCATCGCTGTCAGACCGACACCGCCCCTGGACTGCTGCCTGTAGGTGTTCAGCGGTATCCTCTTGATGTAGTTGTCGTTGGATACGGTGACCACCACCTTCTCGTTGGGGATCAGGTCCTCCTCATCGGCGTCAATCTCGTTGGGATCGATCTCGGTCCTGCGCTCGTCGCCATAGGTCTCGGACATGCTCTTGAGCTCGTCCTTGATGATGTTGAGGACCCTCTGCTCATGTGCCAGGATGTCCTTGAGGTCGTCCATCAGCACCTTCAGGTCGTCGTACTCCTGCTTGATGGAGTTCAATTCCAGCCCGGTCAGCTTCTGCAGCCTCATGTCCAGGATCGCCTTCGCCTGCTCCTGGTCTATGCTCAGGAGATTCTGCAGCCCGAGGTTCGCCGTGTCAGCGTCCGCGGATTCGCGGATGAGGGCGATGGTCTCGTCCAGCATGTTGATAGCCTTCATCAGACCCTCGAGGATGTGGAACCTCTTCGCGGCCTGGTCCAGCTCGTACTGGGTCCTGCGGGTCACGACCGATTTCCTATGCTTGATATATTGGACTATGAGCTCCTTCAGTCCCAGGAGGGATGGCCTGTTGTCGACCAATGCGATGTTGATCACACCGTATGTGATCTCCATATTGGTCTTCCTCCACAGGTTCTCCAGGACCACGTTGGGTATGGCATCCTTGTGGAGCTCGATGACTATGCGCATACCGTGCCTGTCGGATTCGTCCCTCAGGTCGGTGATGCCCTCGATCTCCTTGTCCTTGACGCGGTCGGCGATCTGTATGATCAGCATGGACTTGTTGACCTGGTACGGGATCTCGTCGACGATTATCCTTGTCTTCCCGTTGTCCATGTCCTCGAAGTGGACCTTGGACCTGACCCTGAGCCTTCCCTTACCGGTCTCGTATGCGGACCTGATTCCGGAGAGGCCGTAGATCGTTCCCCCGGTGGGGAAGTCCGGGCCTTTGACGTACTGCATCAGGTCGTCCACCGTCGCCTCGGGGTTGTCTATGGTGTACGAGATGGCGTTGCAGACCTCGGTAAGGTTGTGCGGGGGCATCTTGGTGGCCATACCGACGGCGATACCGTCCGACCCATTCACCAGGAGGTTGGGGAACTTGGACGGCAGCACCGAGGGCTCCTTGAGGGAACCATCGTAGTTGTCGACCATGTCCACGGTCTCCTTGTCGAGATCGAGCAGCAGGTCGCTGGCCATCTTCGTCATCCTGGCCTCGGTGTAACGCATCGCCGCCGCGGAATCCCCGTCGACCGAACCGAAGTTACCCTGTCCGTCCACCAGCGTGTATCTCAACGAGAAGGGCTGTGCCAGCCTTACCATCGCCTCGTATGCCGCGGAGTCTCCGTGGGGGTGATACTTTCCCAGGACCTCTCCGACCACGGTCGCGGATTTCTTGTGGGGCCTGTTGTATGTGAGACTGAGCTGGTCCATAGCGTACAGGATCCTCCTGTGCACCGGCTTCAATCCGTCACGGACGTCCGGGAGGGCACGTCCGACTATGACGCTCATGGAGTAGTCGATGTAGGAGCGCTGCATCTCCTGCTCGACGGTCTGGTTGATGATCCTCTTGGCTTCTTCCTCTGCCATGTTATCACACATCCAGGTTGATCACTTCGTGAGCGTGCTCGATGATGAACTCCCTCCTGGGCTCCACGTCGTCGCCCATGAGGACGGAGAACATCTGGTCCGCCAGTATGGCATCCTCGATGTACACCCTCTTCATCATCCTGTTCGCGGGGTCCATGGTGGTCTCCCACAGCTGGGTGGGGTTCATCTCTCCCAGACCCTTGTACCTCGATACGTTGCATCCCTGCCCGAGCTCGGCGACGGCCTTGGCCATCTCCTCCTCGGTGTAGCAGTAGACCTGCTTCTTTCCCTTGTAAACCCTGTACAGCGGGGGCATGGCGATGTAGACGTTGCCGTTGTCGATCAGCGGCCTCATCTGCCTGTAGAACAATGTCAGCAGCAGGGTGCAGATGTGGGCTCCGTCCACATCCGCATCGGTCATGATGACGATGCTGTGGTACCTGATCTTCGTGATGTCGAATTCCTTGCCTATGCCTCCGCCGATGGCGATGGCCAGGTTCTTGATCTCCTCGTGGTCGAGGAGCTTGTCGGGACGGGTCTTCTCCACGTTCAGGATCTTACCCCTGATGGGCATGATCGCCTGGAACGCACGGTCCCTTCCCTGCTTGGCGGATCCTCCTGCGGAGTCTCCCTCGACGATGTACAGCTCGCACAGCGACGGGTCCTTCTCGGAGCAGTCCGCGAGCTTTCCGGGCAGGCTCGTGGTCTCCAGGACGCTCTTCCTCCTGGTGGCGTCCCTGGCCTTCCTTGCGGCCTCCCTTCCCTCGTAGGCCATGACGGCCTTCCTTATGATCTGCTGGGCCACTGCGGGGTTCTCCAGCATAAATTCCGCCAGCTTCTCGTTCATCAGAGCGCTGACGGCACCCTGGGCCACGCTGCTTCCCAGCTTGGCCTTGGTCTGTCCCTCGAACTGGGGCTCGGACATCTTGATGCTGACGATTGCCGTGAGTCCCTCGCGGACATCCGTTCCCTCCAGGGTTATGTCCTTCAGCAGGTTGTTCGCCTTGCCGTAGTCGTTTGCGGTCTTCGTGAGCGATGTTCTGAATCCGGTGAGGTGGGTACCTCCCTCGGGGGTGTAGATCGTGTTCACGAACGAATCTATCTCCTCGTTGTATCCGTCGGTCCACTGCATGGCGATGTCGATGATCACACCGTTCCTCTCGCCGGATATGCGGATGGGTGCGGGGTGCAGCGGGGTCTTGGACCTGTTGAGGTACTGCACGAACTCGGAGACTCCCCCCTCGTAGTGGAACGTCTCCTTCCTTCCCGTGCGCTTGTCCTCGAATGTTATGGTAGCCTCGCTGTTGAGGAACGCCTGGTTGCGGAACCTGTTCTGAAGTGTGGAATAATCGAATTCTATGGTCTCGAACATCTCGTCGTCCGGCCAGAACTGGATCGTGGTACCGTGCCTGTCGGAGGCCCCTATCTCCTCGACCGGACCGTCGGGGATACCGATCTTGTAGGACTGCCTCCACTTCTTTCCCATACGGTCGACGGTTGCTATGAGCCTCTTCGAGAGGGCGTTCACTACGGATACTCCCACTCCGTGGAGTCCTCCGGAAACCTTATACGAGTTCTGGTTGAACTTTCCTCCCGCGTGAAGGTCCGTAAGACACATCTCCAGGGCAGATTTTCCCTCCTCCTGGTTGATCTCCGTGGGGATACCCCTTCCGTCGTCCACGACGGTTATGGACCCGTCCTCGTTGATCGTCACCTCGACCTTCGTAGCGTAACCTGCCATGACCTCGTCTATACCGTTGTCCACGACCTCGTAGACGCAATGATGCAATCCGCGCGAATCCGTGGACCCGATGTACATACCAGGTCTTTTCCTGACGGCTTCGAGGCCCTTCAACGCGACGATGCTGTCCGCGTTGTACTCCTCTTCTGCCTGCTGTATGTTCCCATCCAAAGACATGCGCCTCCCTATCCAATTATAATATATTAATACACGCACGCGTACGTGAGTGCGCACATACGCACGCGTGTGAGACCGCTACTAATTTATCCATACGGCAGTGATAGACTGGACGATACAATGAGCACCATCATGGAAGAGGCCCGCAGAGGGGTCACGCCTCTGATCAAGGAGATCGCCAGGAAGGAGGGAGTGAGCGAGGAGTTCGTGAGGAACGGGATAGCATCCGGAAGGATATGCGTTCCCTGCAACCCCGTGCACGATCCCGTGCCGGCCGCGATTGGGGAAGGCATGTCCGTCAAGATCAACGTGAACCTCGGGACGTCCCGCGACATGGTGGATGTTGAAGCCGAGTCGGAGAAACTTAAAGTGGCCCTCGAATACGGGGCCGACGCGGTCATGGACCTGAGCACCGGCGGGGACATAGATGCCATAAGAGCCAGACTTCTCAAGGAATGCCCTGTCATGATGGGTTCCGTCCCCATATACGAGACTGGAGTTCACGCCGCGAGGAAGAACGCCATCGTGGAGATGACAGAGGACGATATCTTCAACGGCATCGAGAGGCATGCGAAGGACGGGATGGACTTCATGACCGTCCACTGCGGCATAACCAAGGAGACCGTGGGGTGGCTGAAGAAGAGCGGAAGGATCACCGACGTCGTCTCCAGGGGAGGATCGTTCCTCACCGCGTGGATCCTGCACAACGGGCAGGAGAACCCGCTCTACAAGAACTTCGACTATCTGTTGGAGATGGCAAGGAAATACGAGTTCACGCTGTCCCTCGGTGACGGCTTCAGGCCGGGCTGCATCGACGATGCCAGCGATCAGGCACAGATATCGGAATTGATGACTCTGGGTCATTTGGTCAAAAGGGCACGTGAGGCAGGCGTCCAATCCATGGTGGAGGGCCCCGGCCATGTCCCGCTGGACCAGATTCCCATGAACATGAAGCTGGAGAAGCAGATGTGCTACGGCGCCCCGTTCTACGTCCTGGGGCCATTGGTCACTGACATAGCCCCCGGTTACGACCACATCGTCGGAGCGATCGGCGGGGCCGTCGCGGCTCAGAACGGAGCGGATTTCCTATGTTATGTCACTCCCGCGGAGCATCTGTCCCTGCCGGACATCGACGATGTCAGGGAAGGCGTGATCGCATCGAAGATCGCTGCCCATGTGGGGGACCTCAGCAGAGGCATCGGAAGGGACAGGGACACGAGAATGGCGCACGCCAGGAAGAAGCTCGACTGGGCCACCATGTTCGACACCTGCATAGACGAGGAGAAGGCCAGAAGGTACAGGAAGAGAGGATGCACCGAGGAGAGCGAAGGATGCTCCATGTGCGGCGATGTCTGCGCCATCAAGATCGTCAACGTCTACATGAACGGGGATGAGCCAGACAAGAAGGGTAACCCCAAGGAAGACTGCTGATCGCATTCTCTGCTATTCATTTCATCGGAACGAATATGAAACGAATAAAACGAATAATCAAGAATAATATGAGACTTGATTAGAGGTCTAATGGCTATAAACAAGATTCCACTTTCGGCCTCCACAAAAGAAAGCTGGCTATAACAAATATGTGTTCCACTTTCGGCGACCCCCCTTATCAACATTTTATACAAACCTATCAATTCTTTTTCAGGCAAGTCTCGATGCACAGATCAATAACTATGAGGGTAGAACCCAATTCAAAACAAAGACAGTTCCTCGATGAAAACATACGTGTACACCACTATGTTTACAACGCCCTCATAACAGCTGTTAAACTATACTTCTCTTACCACGGTCACTTACCAACTCAGAATGAAATGAACACTTTATGCACTTAGATGTGGCAGAAAAATGAATGGATGCACACAATTTACCAGAACACTATGAATCACACAGCTAAACGTGTCCTATCAGCGTTCAAAGAGTGTAATCCGTATATCAAACAAAAGTGCGGTAAAAACAACAATAAAAAGCCTAACGGCAAATTAATCTTAAGAACTCCTAGATACAAGAAATTGAGTCGTTCTAAGTGTTTAGGATATCTTTCAAACAATACGTTCTCTATAATCACTTATACAAATGCTAATGGAAAAGAACGTAGAGGATTGAAATTAGGAAAAATGGAAGGCATTCTCAGATGCTATAATCAATCCACACCTATCAAAGGAGTACCTAAGACTGTCACAATATCAAGATATAATGTTGGTTCTCATTTTGAATATAATGCAACTATTCAATACGAATAGATTGGAGATGTTTGCAGACATTATACTAGGCCAGAAGAAGGAACCTTTGACGTGATAACAAATAAACTATCAAAGTGGGACCAGCCCGCTTTTGTTGGGGTCGATATCGGTCTAAAAAACATCGCTGTTCTATCTGACGGAAGAGTTTTTCAAAATGATCATACCTATAGGAAGGCCCTCTTTGAATTCAAACAGGCAGGCAGTCGGCTATCAAAATCCTTGCCACAAACAAAACAATACAAGAGAAACATATGCCGCCTCAATCACAAATATATGAGTGTCGTAAATAGAAGAAAAGAGATGGTAGAAAAGGTATCCTTGGATATAGCCAGAAAATACACCACTATTGTGATGGAAGATCTAAGTATAAAAGAACTCAAAACAAAATCGCTCTCAACGTCAATGAACATCTCTTACATTGATGGCTCCTTAGGAAAGCTCAGACAAAGGATTTTCTGTAAAGCAATGGAAGCTGGCAGAAAGATCGTTCTGGTGAATCCAAGGAACACTTCACAAATGTGTTCAGGTTGTGGACATATTGTACACAAGGAATTGAGTGACCGTGTGCACAGCTGCCCATTCTGCAATCTCACAATTGACAGAGACCTGAACGCATCAATAAACATACTCCGCCTAGGGTTGACCAGCAACCCATCCCTCGCGTTAGAGGAAGAAAAGCCTCGTTCAACAACAGAGGCACAGAGGATCGATGGGTCCTATGAAGAATGGGTAATTGCCAGATCCCGTCCCAGTTCGAAATGCCGCCCATTAAAAAAGCGGTCTGTGATATAAGTTTACCACAACAAACAAACACAGACCGATAGCAAAATCGAGGGCCGGGTTTAAAAACTTGACCCGCTGAGAACGGAACCTGCGGG
>Ga0079305_1001564_pt1 | contig 28143 bp, 17 predicted proteins | sample LMS_cellobiose_e_FD_79183 | JGI IMG/M metagenome (GOLD analysis project Ga0079305, IMG submission 79183) | Rumen-fistulated moose microbial communities from Alaska, USA - LMS_cellobiose_enrichment | ecosystem: Host-associated > Mammals > Digestive system > Stomach > Rumen fluid ... | reverse complement strand
CCACTTTCTCTTCCTCGCTCATCGGCTGGGCCATACTTCCCATTCCCTTCATGGCACCGCTGGTAATTGGGGTTGAGTGAATCCCGAGCTTATCGCAAAGCTCCGCCGCGTTATAAAGAGGGACAATGACTCCGATAGAACCGGTCCAGGTCGAACGCTCGGCGTAAATTTTATCGCCCGCCATAGAAACATAATAACCGCCACTTGCCGCGGTTCCCCCCATACTGACAACAATCGGAATTTTCCGCGATTCTTTGAGTTCCTTCAACAGATGGTAATAGTAATCGCTTCCGCTTTCCGTCCCGCCAGGTGAATCAACCCGCAAAACAACCGCGCAAACGTTGTTATCCTTCCGAATCTGTCTGATTGATTTCCGGATAAATCCGTTTTCATCTTCAGTAATCAGCCCCTCAACAGGAAGGATAACAATTTTTTGCTTATTTTGAGAGCTGCCTGACAAAACTTTTTCGGTGACGGAAAAGTCGGTATTGCCAATCCCGTCAATACTTAAATCCGCACTCAGAAAAGCGCCGCAACACCCGCCAATACCAACGATCATCATAAAACAGGCAAAGCAGATACCAAATGCGGTTACAATCAGACATTTACAAAGACTCCAGAAGCAACCTTCCTGTTTCTGAACAGGCATCCAGGCGAAGGGGGGCCCCATCGGCGGGACATATCGACCGTTACAGCGATAAGGAGCCTCCATATTTTGACCGTTAGCGTATTGATTTCCGGAACCGGCACCCGACGCCGCCCGGGAATCAGTGGTACTGTAAAATTGATCGTTGCTCATATCAGCCTTTCACCTGTTAATGACAAATGGTTACCCGGGGACAAACCCCGTACCTTTATCAGGGCAGCACGAATCAGCAGGAATCAGGCCGCCCCCGAAATAAATTTTCTGAGATTACTTGTTTCGGAAACATTGACCGGAAGAACAGCAAGTCCTGTCCTCCCCTTTCCTCATTAAAAATTCTATCCTGTTTTTATGGAAATGACAAGGCGGTATTCTGTCCGGAATCCCCGGCGAAAACTTCCGGTCATCTCGATTTTTTCAAAAGCCAGCCCATATTCTCCGCTAGGGTCTCGATCGTCTGAATCCCCTCGTCATCCGCGTTAATGTCACCAGGATTCAACGCAGTCGCAACGTTCCAGTAACAGGAACCGGGAACGATCATTTCAGCAATCAGGAAGAAAAAGTTGAGCTGGGCAAAGGTAAAGGTTTTACCGGCACGCCGGGCAACGACAATCGACGCGCCCACCTTGCGACGAAGCAGATTTCCATTCTGCCGGGCAACAAATCCAACGCGGTCCAGAAGCGCCATAATCTGCGGTGTTGCCGAACCGAAATAAACCGGCGAACCGACAATAATACCGTCAGCCTCAATAAATTTTTTATATATTGCCTCAAAGTTGGGGTCGTCCTGAACACATTTTCCCACCTTGCCGCAGGCATAACAGGACTGACACGGTTTGACCGGCATTTTGCCGACCGAAACAAAATCGGTCTCAAATCCCTGCTGGTTCATCAGTTCCAAAGCCCGTTTAACTGCAATATCCGTATTTCCGCCTTCACGCGGACTCCCTGAAACTCCCAAAATTTTCATACTTCTGCCTTTCTTTCTGCTTCATTGGTAATATCTTCATCATTCGGCATCTGAGCCTCTGATGAATCGCGGGGGTCTTCTGTCTCCCGTTCCTTTTCCTCAATCACCGCCTCCAGTTCCTCCGTGCCGATAACCTCTTTTTTCAGAAGCCGGTTGGCCAACTTAATCAAAACAGGCAGGTGACCGGAAAGCATTTCCTTCGTTTTATCATAAAGATTACTGATAATGGCCCGGACTTCCTGATCAATTTCCCAGGCGGTCCGTTCACTGTGTTCCCGACCGGAAATGAAACCGTTCTCATTTAAAAACGATCCCGAACTTTCACGATAGGTGATCTTACCCAGCTTGCTCATTCCGTAATCCATAACCATTCCCCGTGCCAGGGAAGTGGCCCGTTCCAGATCGTTTTGGGCGCCGGTTGACACGTTTTGAAAAACAATTTCTTCTGCAACGGTTCCCGCCAGCAAAACCTGAATCCGGGTTTCCAAATCATGCTGCGTCATCAAATACCGTTCGTCATCCGGGCGTTGAAGCGTGTATCCGAGAGCCGCCAGACCGCGAGGAATAATCGAAACTTTATGAACCGGATCCGCGTTCGGGAGCAGATACGCCATAAGGGCATGTCCGCACTCATGATAGGAAACCCGCTTCTTTTCCACTTCTGTAATGACCCGTCGTTTTTTTTCGAGTCCGGTTGTGATCCGTTCGACACCTTCGGTAAACTCCGCCATTGTCACTTCCCGCATTCCCGCCCGCGCGGCAAGCAGGGCAGCTTCATTCACAAGCGCCGCCAAATCCGCCCCGACAAATCCGGACGTAATGGACGCAATCTGGTGTAAATCAATTTCCGGGGCTAGTTTCACTTTGCTCGCGTGAATCCGGAGAATATCCTCCCGTCCCTGAATATCCGGTCGATCGACAAGAACCTGACGATCAAAACGCCCGGGACGCAAAAGCGCGGAATCCAGAATTTCCGGTCGGTTGGTTGCCGCCATAACGATCGTTCCGGAATTCGTCCCAAACCCGTCCATTTCAACAAGCAGGGCATTGAGCGTCTGTTCCCGTTCTTCATGGCCGCCAAACGAATTTCCCGTTCGCGCCTTTCCCAGCGCGTCCAGCTCATCAATAAAAATAATATTGGGCGATGAACGCTGGGCCTGCTGGAACAGATCACGAACCCGTGCCGCCCCGATCCCCGCATAAAGCTCAACAAAATCGGAACCGGACAGACTGTAAAACGGAACATTTGCTTCGCCGGCAACCGCTTTGGCTAAAAGCGTTTTTCCTGTTCCCGGTGGTCCGACCAACAGAACGCCTTTCGGAATCCGACCACCCAAAAGCTGAAATTTTTCCGGCATTTTCAAAAAATCGACAATTTCCCGCAGTTCCTCGACCGCCTCATCAACCCCGGCAACATCCTGAAACGAAACATCGACATCCTCCTGGGCGATCAGTTTTCCCCGGCTCTGTCCAAAAGCCATTGCTCCGGCTCCAATCCGACGGAAGAACCAGAAAACAAAAAAGAGAAGAATCCCCAATGTCAGAATCGGCATCCCATAAGTTTGCATAAAGCCCGGCGGCCCCTTCGCGCAAACGTTTTCAAAGCCATGTTCTTTCAGTCGATTAAAAAGTTCATTGTTGTCGTTATTCAGTCCCTGACGGCCTGAATGAAAAGTGACTTTCCTCGCCTGATCGCCCGGTTTATCCGATTTCGGCTCTATAACTTCCCGGACAATCGTTCCCGTGATTTCATAGGGACCGATCACAATATTATCCAGATTTGAATAACGAACTTTTCGTGACTTTTTTCCCCTTTTCTCCTCAACGATAATATACGGCCTTGATTTTTCCGACAGCTCTTCCCCGTTTTCTCCGTTTGAGACGAAAGGTTCCTGCGACAAACCGCCTTCGGGCTCCGGATCTGTTTTCGCGTTCCCGGTATTCAGACCGGTTCCGCGGGAATCTTCCGGTTTTATCAAGTCATCAGACTTCCCAGAATTCAGGATGGCCGGTTCTTCCGAATTCGTTCCATCTTCTATTTCCGCCGATGATTTCGTCGATCGGGCCGCTACCATTGTCTTTCCCGCGTCCCCGTTTTCGGTATCCTTGTTTTCGATCTCTTTGTCATATCCCTGATCGATCAACCGGACAATTTTCATCAGAGGAATATCATAATGAGGCGACTGATAATAGGAATTCCAAAGAAAAATGGCACCAAACACAATCAATAGAATAACCCAAATGGAATTCCAGCCTTCCGCCCCTGATTTGTCCCGAAAACGGATTGAAGACTGCGGTTCATTTTTTCGTTCGTCTTTTGGCTCGTCCGCCCCTTTGTTATCGGACTCTTCCGATTCATACTGTTTTGATTTCAAGACAACCATAATATTCCCTGAAACGTTTCATCTTTATTCCCGGATTCTCTGTTAAACCGACCAATAAAAACGATTGCCGTTAAGTATTGACATTAAATTTATATTGAAACTTGTTCCGGAAAAGGCCTGCAACCGGCACGGTTTCCTTATTGTTTTTGTTTTCCAGCCGGTTTTTACAATAATTGCTCCTGTCGGCTGCAACAGTGAATCAATGGACCCGTTCCGATTTTTATGAATGTTCTTTCTGATTATAACACCCGAAAAACATTTTGACAAATGCCCGGCAGATTTTAATAGGGAATTACTTTAACAGACTTTATTTTTATCGTCCCATATTTTTATCGATCTGTTTTCCGACGGATTGATTTCCATTCCCTGACACAGAATTCATCACGGCTGCGATCGATAAAAAGCTGGTCGGAAAACGGATTTCCGGCAGAAAAAAATCAGGGGTTTTATATTATTTCAGTTCTGTTATAATCGGAAAAAGAAAACTTGTGTCATTCAGAATTTAAAAGATAGTTGACCAAAAATCAAAACGGTTCCACTGAACAGAAAGGAAATATTTTTATGCCAATTGAACGGGAATGGTCCGATCGAACCAACCAGATTCGCGAGAGTCTCCTTCAGTTAAAGGACTCTCTTTGACTATGACAGCAAGAAAGCGGAAATAGCCGACATTGAACGCCAGATGTCAGAAGAAGGATTTTGGGACGATCAGGAGAAATCACAAAAGGTTGTTGGACGGCTCAAAGCAATTAAGTCATTGCTGAAACCAATGGATGAAATTCTTTCGGAACTCAATGACCTTGACGTCATGCTGGAACTGGGCGAAGACGATGAGGAAATGGCGGCGGAAATCCCGGATCAGGTAAAAAAAATTGAACAGACGTTGATAGAACTTCAAACTGCTGCGCTGCTCAACGGACCGTTTGACACCAATAACGCGATCTTGACGGTAAACGCCCGGGACGGTGGAACCGACGCCAATGACTGGGCGGAAATGCTCCTCCGAATGTATATCAACTGGGCGGAAATGAAAGGGTTTTCGGTTGAGCTTCTGGACCGTCAGGATAATGAAGAAGCCGGCATCAACAGCGCGAGTATTCTGGTTAAAGGGCCGATGGCCTATGGATACCTGAAATCGGAAATCGGAATCCATCGTCTGGTTCGGATCAGCCCCTTCAACGCGGAGGGCAAACGGCAGACAAGTTTTGCCGCTGTCGATGTTTCGCCTGAAATTGACGACTCCATTAAAATTGAACTCCGTCCGGAGGATATTCGAGAGGATGTATTCCGTGCGAGCGGCGCCGGTGGCCAGCATGTCAATAAAACGTCCAGCGCTATCCGGCTGACACACATTCCAACGAATACCGTTGTTCAATGCCAGAATGAACGGAGTCAGCATAAAAACCGCGCTATGGCGTTAAAAATGCTCAAAGCCCGGCTTATCCAGCGCGCCGAAGAAAAACGGGAACAACAGATGTCCGAGAAATATAAAAACCTGGCGAAAGTCGGTTTCGGCTCGCAGATTCGAAACTACTTCCTGCATCCGGAACAACGGGTCAAGGATTCGCGGACCGGATATTCCGTTTCCGGTTTTCATGATGTGTTGAACGGCAACATTCAGGCGTTTATGGACGAATATCTCCGCTGGCGTGTCAAAACCGACTGATCACACCGGATGATTCTTTCATACAAATCGTCCCGTATAAAAACTTTGTATTATAAACCGGTATTTCCTCAACAGGAACGACCGGTTTTCTGTTCAAGACTGTCTGTTAATCACAAAATAAACCTGATAAAATAATCTGATATATACCCGGGAAACCTCCAACGTTCCCGGCGTTCAGGATGACAATACCTTTTCAGGAACAATTATCTGTTTCTGCGGTAACGTTACCTGAAAGACAATCTCCCCGGGGGAAATTCACATCATCTGTCATTAAATGATTCAGGAAGCAAACATGTTAAAATCAATCACTGCTTTTTTGACACTGCTGTCACTTTTGATAACAGCCTCTGTTTTCGCGGATATCCCGCTCACCGAAAACGGAACCGCCCTTTACACAATCATTATCCCGGAAGAGGCAACCGCTCCGGAAACCAACGCCGCCAAAGAATTAAGCGAATATTTGACTCAAATAACCGGCGCTCCTTTTGAAACCGTTACAGAAAATAACGCGACAGAAAAAAAGGGGCTGTACATCGGAAAAACAGTCCGGGCCGCTCAAAATATCGATTTTGACACCCTGAAATTTGAGGAAATCCGTATTCTGACCGATTCCGACGGTTCCCTGATACTCGCCGGAGAAGGAACCCGCGGAACTCTGTACGCCGTTTACACCTTTTTACAGGACCTCTGCGGCGTTCGCTGGTGGGCCCGGGGAGAAACATTCGTCCCCAGGAACGCCGGGTTGACCATTCCGGACAACCTGAACATTGTTCATGCGCCGGTTTTAATTTCCCGAAGCGTTTACCATCGGGATGCCCGTGACCCGGACTTTTCGCGTCATATGAAATTAAACAGTCATTTTCATGAAATTCCCGATGAATGGGGGGGACATGACACGATTCTGAACTGGTGCCACTCTTATGACAAATACCTGCCGCCGTCCAAATATTTTGAGGACCATCCGGAATGGTATTCTGAAATCGACGGACAACGAACCGCGACCCAGGCCCAGATTTGTGTCACCAATGAAGAAATGACCGCCGAATTCATCAAAAACGTCCTTCAGGCACTCCGGGATAATCCCCGGACAACCATCATCGATGTTTCGCAAAATGACAATATGTCTTACTGCCAATGCGAAAAATGCGCGGCGTTGGATGAAGCGGAGGGAACTCATGCGGCCGCCAATCTCATGTTTATCAATAAGGTTGCCGACGCGGTCGCCAGGGAATTTCCCCATGTTTTCGTTGAAACGCTCGCCTATCAGTATACCCGAAAGGCCCCTAAAACGATCCGCCCCCGGGATAACGTCCTGATTCGGCTCTGTACTATCGAGTGTTCCTGGCTTTATCCGATGTTCCATGAACAGAACAAAGAGTTCAACGCGGACATGCAGGACTGGAAAGCGATTTCCAAACAGCTTTTTATCTGGGATTACGTTACTAATTACCGTGATTATGTCGGTCCGTTCCCCAATCGTTATACCCTGGGCCCCAATCTGAAATATTTTGTCGAAAACCGTTCCATTGGACTTTTTGAGGAAGCAGAGGGAGACGACTTCGCTGAAATGCGAAACTGGGTTCTTTCACGACTCGCCTGGGATCCGTCCCTTGACCCGGAAGCCCTGTTCGATGAATTCCAAAAAGGGTATTACGGAAAAGCTGTCGCCCCATTTATCCAGGAATATTGGGATACACTCGTCAATCGGGCCAGAGAGGTCAATCTGTATTGCGGCTGCTTCTGCTGCGATACCAGTCAGTGGATCGATCTGGCAACAATCAACAAAGCGACAGAAATCATGAACAAAGCCGTCCAGACGGCGGAACAGGTTTATGGTCCTGATTCCGATTCGCTCCGACGTCTGCTGAAGTCCAAAATGGCGATTGATCTCGTCTGGTTACGTCAGTATCTGCAACTGAAAATTGAGTCACATAAGAAAAAAATGCCGTTTTATGGACCGGAAGATCCATATCAGAGTGTCGACGATTTCGTGATGAAATGCAAAACCTATCAGACGACGGAACTTGTTATTGAACAACAGGGGGATTTTGAAAATTACTTCAATGGACTCAAATCCGATTATTTTGTTTATGATAATCCGCCCGAATTCTGCCGCAATCTGGAACCTGACCGATATTATACCTTCGACGCGATCCGATTTCGTAATGTCCATAATCAGGGGGAAATCGTCGATGACCCGGAGGGTTGGAACGGGAAATCTGTCCGGATGGGAACGACGGTCGACTGGAACATTCAACTTTTCCCGCCGTTGGACGGCAAATACCGGATCATGCTTTCGCTCCGTTGCGAAGGGACACAGCGTGAAGGAGAACTCGGACATGTCGGAGTTTATCACGATGATCACAATGTCTCCCTCATCTCGCTGACGCCGGAGATGTTTCTTGATGAAAACGGTCAATTCGACCCGAAATTCCGCTGGATTGATATGGGAACCGTCGACTTGCCCGCCGGCGCCTTTCTCTGGTTCTCGCATGCACACGATCCAAATCTGAAAGCGATTTATACCGATCGCGTCGTTTTCCTTTCGGAAGAATAATCGCCTGTAAAAATTACGAAAAAAGCCTCCGGATTTTACCCGGGAATTTCCGGAGATTTTTTCAAGCGTTCCCGATATCCTCATTTACTAAAAGAGTAATTCTTATTATAATAGGAAAAATATCAAGAGAGTCAGGCGGTTCCGTTATTTCATGCCAAACCGCCTTACTGTCACGATCATTTATCATTTCGTATTTAACAAAGAACATCTGCCGCGTCCTCTTCGTGATGTTTATCAGGCAGAATTATCACAAAGCCGCAACTGTCGAATTCCATCCGGTAAAACCGCGGTCGTCATCAACGAACGGAGCGGGACTGACGGCAATCCGACGGGGTGTGACGGCTTATATTAACAACATTTTATTTTCTGCATAACCGGTAACAGGATTGTCCGACAGGTAATCCTGTTTGCGTCGGTCCGGTTCCGTGAGGCGGTGGTGCAATAACCGGAAATTCCAATTTCGGGAGGGAAAATCATGCCAACATCATTATTTCAATATGAAATGCTCCCTTCAACCTGGTTTTATCTCTCCAGCCTGATGTTGTTGGCGATTTTCTTTCGGTTCAACCGATTCTGGAGTATTCGTAATTTTGATATTCTGCTCCTGATTCTGCTGACTCCGGGGCTTTTGTATATCGCGATGCGCAGAGAGTTTTCCGGCTATCTCTGGTTAAGCGCGATCGGCACTCTTTTTTTTATCCGATTGGTTATCGACACCATTATGATCCGTCGTCCACTACTGGAACCCAATCTTGATCCGGCAGGTCTGACGTTCGCCTGTATTATGTCGATGAGCTTTATTGTCCCCAATATCATCATCAATCGGGGTGACAAAATGGAATCGGTCCGGACATTGCGACTCGAACAGATTCTGACCATGAACAATGAATATGAAAAAGAAGCGAAACCGGAAAGCGCTGTTCATGTGGGCGACACCCCCGGTTACCGTCCTTTCCTGTATCTTACGGAAAAGGGGAACCGTTTTTTTGCCCCTTCTGTTTCTTTCTGGAAAGAAAACATGATTAAAAACGCCCCTGTTCAGGAAAACAGGGAACGTCGGTTTATTTCCATCTGGCAATCCCCACGGACCGCTACGGCTGGCGCTCATGAATATCAGACCGATTCATCCTCACCGGATAAACAGCCGTCATTGGATAAAGTTGAGAAAACAGTCCCCGACAGCAATCCGCTGACTTTTGAAAGTATTCTGCTGATTATCGTCGTTATTCTGTTCCAGATAGGAATTGTCCTCAGTATTATCATGATCGGACACTGTCATTTTGGTAATATAAAGACCGGAATGGCCGCCGCCATGTTTTATCTGTTACATCCTTACATCAACCAGTTTTCCGGCGGACTTGATCATATAGTTCCGGGGTTTCTGATTATCCTGGCTGTTTTACTTTACCGCCGTCCCATGATTTCCGGCTGGTGTCTCGGTCTGGCCGGTTCACTGGTTTTCTTCCCGTTTTTTCTGTTACCGCTCTGGATCAGTTTTTACTGGAAAAAAGGGGGAATGCGATTTTTAACAGGCGCTGTTTCCGCCATTCTGGTTATGGGACTGCTTCTTTTATTCATGCCAACGTCATTGGGAACCTATGGGCAACAACTGGCGTCGATGTTCGGCTGGCACTCCATGTTTCTGGTTGTTCCTGACGGTTTATGGGAATACATTCCCACTTTTTATCGAATTCCGATTATTGCCCTGTATATGGTCTTCTGTCTGGGATTTTTCCTCTGGCCTCCCCGGAAAGACCTGGCAACGCTTATTGCGGGTACCGCGCTTCTTATGCTTGGTACCCAGTTCTGGATGGGAAATCAGGGCGGTTTGTATATTGCCTGGTACATGCCGCTGTTGATACTGGCCATTTTCCGGCCCAATCTGGAAGATCGTGTCGCGGAATCAACGGTCGCGGATATTTAACGGTTCCGTCTGTTTCGCAATTCCTCCTGAAAATCATCTTCGGATTGCTTCTGTGGTTTTCTGTGAAATTGTTTTTCCGGTTTCGTCAGACAGCTCCGGCGGAACCGGACGGTACTGAAACCGGGAAAATTGTCTGAAGTGCATTTGCTGTTCTGTGAAAAGCCGGAAGTGCCCCCTGTTCCGGGAACCCGGGAGTTTATCCGGCAGCAAAAGAAGGAATTTTCAGGAAGATTGTCAAAATTAATAAGACAAATGAATAAGAAACAAGGAGAAAGCATGGACATCAGGAATATCATCATTCGCAAGGAAACAGAAAGCGATTACCGCGCTGTGGAAAACCTTGTCCGGGAGGCGTTTTGGAATGTGTACCGTCCGGGTTGCTTTGAACACTATGTGCTCCATCGGTTCAGAAGCGATCCCTCCTTTGTACCGGAACTGGATTTTGTTATGGAAAAGGACGGACGCCTGATCGGGCAAAACGTGTTCGTGCGGGCAGTGATCCGCGCCGATGACGGCAGGAATATTCCCATAATGGCGATGGGACCGATCTGCATTGCGCCGGAATTCATGCGGCAGGGCTACGGCAAGCTGCTTCTGGACCATTCACTGGAGAAGGCGGCGGCGTTTGGCTGCGGCGCGGTGTGCTTTGAAGGAAACATTGATTTTTATGGAAAGAGCGGTTTTACCCGTGCCAGTAAATTTGGCATCCGTTACCACGGTTTCCCGGAAGGCGAGGAAGCCTCCTTCTTCCTCTGCAAAGAACTGGTCCCCGGATATTTGAATGGTATCAGCGGGGAATACACGCCGCCGGAAGGGTATTTTGTCGCCGAGCAATTCCCGGAGGACTTCGAGGCATTTGATGCGTTGTTCCCCGTGAAGGAGAAAAAAGTACTGCCGGAACAGATTTTCTGAAAGATAAAGGATAAGAAATTCACTTGACAAAATGGAAGGTACAACGATAACGCCAGAAGACCGGTAACCTGCTGGCAATATAACGGTAAAGAAAATGCGGAATGGGCGTTGTAAAACATGTTGAGGAAAGAAAAACGGAAATATACCGGCACAGGAAAACAAGGCACTGCCGGACAGATGTATCATTGGTGATCCGGCTGTCCTGTGAAAGAAATAATACGGTTACCCTTTAAAATGTCCCCCCGCTTATTTTGGACGGAGACATTTCAAAAGGCAATATTTGAACAGCATTCACTTATTAAGCGAAGGTCATCGCGGGAACGAAAACGAAAGAGGCTAAGAAAGTTCCGACGTCTGCGGAACTTCAGAAGCGGTACCAGACACCTTCGGTTTATTCTCATGAACCGGTTCCTTGTTTTTCCCGGAAAAATTCTCGGGATATTTAATACGTCCATGCCGGCTGGCCAAAATAGAGGTAATGATACTGTTTTCAACCGTTCGGATTTCACCCAGAGTTAATCCGGAATCGTTAAACTGCCCGTCTTCAATTCGTTGTTCCGATATTTGCCGGACAAGGTTTTCGATACGACCCGGCGTCACCTCACCGAGTGACCGGCTCGCGCTCTCCGCGGCGTCGGCAAGCATAAGAATTCCCGCTTCCTTCGTTTGCGGAATCGGGCCCGGATACCGGAAGGAGCTCTCATCAAGCTGTTGACTGTAATCATGTTCTTTCGCCAACTGCCTCGCCCGCTGATAAAAGAAACTGACCAGCATGTTTCCGTGATGCTGTTCAATCAGATCGATCACCGGCTGCGGCAAATGATACTGCCGGCCCAGATTGACGCCATCCTTGACATGGGCCACAATAACCAGCGTGCTCATCCGCGGTTCCAATGTATTATGAATATTAAATCCGCTCTGATTTTCCGTAAAATAATCCGGATTTAACATTTTTCCAATGTCATGGAAATAAGCCCCGACACGAATCAACGCGGATCGCGCCCCAATCGCTTCCGCCGCGGCTTCCGCGATTGCCGCCGTCTGCATGGAATGGTTATAGGTCGCCGGCGCCCGACGGTTCAACTCCAGAAGCAACGGATGGGAGGGATTGCCAAATTCCAGCAGTCGCATAGGCGTCAGAATCCCCAGCATCAATTCGATAACAGGAAGAAAACTGATCATCAAAAACCCCGCGGTAATGACCCAGAGCATTCGAAACGCCGCTTCCGTGAAAATCTGGAGCAGATTTCCGTTTTCCTGAATAATATCAATCGAAGAGGAAAGTACAAACGCCGTGATTCCGCCAACAAGCGCGATGAAAACAAGATTGGTACGGGTTTTTATATCCCGTGACAAAACCGCGATAACGGTCGCCGTTCCCAGTAAAGAAAGGAACAGTCCGAGGTCAGACAATCCCGAAAGGACCAGCAGAAACACAATGATGAACGACGAAATAACCGCGATTTCCCAGGAAAACGCAATCGAAACCGTTTGCGCATACATGACGATGGGCATCAACTCCGGCGAGGCTCCCTGATTATACATCAACATCTGAATCGATTTCCCAATCAGCGTCGTTATAATCATTAACGTAAAGACCGTCCCCATGTTCCCCAGGGTCAGTTGCCTTCCACTCCGGAAAATCGCGCCACAGGCCATAAAATAGGTCAACAGGAGCATGCACATCGCCAAAATCAGGACACCGGTAAAACGGGTAATTTTCTCAGCGAATGTCCGTTGAGCCAGATAGGCCAGATGCTCCGCTTTCAAAAGGGTCAGCATATCCAGTTCCAGGATGGAATTTATTTTGACCAGCACCTGACCCGGCTCATAATTAACAGAAACCGGCTGAACCCGTTCTTCCGCCCTGTTCTGAGCCTTAACCGTTTCGTCGTGATTTTCGGTCAACGTTTCCGGAACAATGGGCCGGATGCGCTGAAACAGCATCTCCGCGATTTCACGATCAAATTCCCGGTTCAACCATTCCTTGATCTGGTAGGCGTTTCCAATCAGAACGTCACGGACCGCCGTTTCCCGTCCTGTGTTGGGCTCGGTACCAATATCGTAAACCACGATTTTTTCCTGGTTTCCGTCTCGCGCCCCATGTAATTTCAGTAAAATACCGTTCTTTTCAAAGGGCATGAAAACGCGATCCATCGATTCCTTGAAACGATTCAGATCCGGATCCTTCTCAAAAACATTTTGCAGGTTTTTAAAAGCGGCAGCGGCCGCGTCGTCAGAAACCCCGGTCGGCAAAAACTGCGACTTCCATTTCTGCTTCTCCTCCAGCGGCATCGCCTCGTAGCTCTCATTCCTCAAAAAGGACTGGATTGTATTTTCCAGATTCATTTTCAGCGCTTTGATTTTCGAGGCGTCATTACAGTAAATAATCGGTGTGTCAAGCCGGGCATTTCGGCGCGCTTCAATCGTTTTGGCTTCGCTGATGACCGAAAAAGGCGTTTTACAGACAATATCGCGATCAACTTTTTCGTAAAGCGTAAACTTAAACGGCGCTTTCCATGCCTGGGTAATGAGACACAAAAGAAAAGTGGTCAAAAGAACAAGACCAATTTTGGTAAGACCGTGATTGGCAACCAGCAGTTCTTCGGCTCGATCAAAAATGCCTTCATAAGCAACATGCGCGGCAACCCGTTGAGCACGAGTTCGACGCTGACCCGTTGTTGACATATAATTTCCTTTTAAAGAAGGGAAACGGCTTCCTCACCCGGAACGTCTGCCAGACGTTCTTCCTGGACAGGTGTGGTTCCCGTCGGTATTTCATACGCATTCACAATTTTCTGAACAAGGGAATGACGGACAATATCCGACTCCTGAAGCGACATCTGGCCAATTCCGGAAATGTGCCGGAGCCGGACCAGCGCATCAACCAGCCCGCTCTTCTTATGGGCGGGAAGGTCGTTTTGAGTGACGTCACCGCAAACCGCGATTCGCGTATTGTTCCCCATTCGTGTTAAAAACATTTTCATCTGTGAAACAGTTGTGTTCTGCGCCTCATCCAGAATAATGTACGCACTGTTAATCGTTCGCCCGCGCATATAGGCAAGTGGGATCACCTCAATCCGATCCTCTTCCGTGTACTGCTGCAACATGTCATGCTGCATCATATCAGCGAGAGAATCGAACAGCGGACGTAAATATGGATTGATTTTCGCCTGAAGATCGCCCGGAAGAAAACCGAGACTTTCACCCGCCTCGACCGCCGGACGCACTAGTACAATTTTACGAATTCCTTCGCAACGTAACGCCTCTACGGCCCGCGCCACCGCAAGATAGGTCTTGCCGGTCCCTGCCGGACCGGTACAAAAAACGACCTCCTTCTGCCGCAGCATCTCAACGTATTTCGCCTGACCCGCCGTCTTCGGATGAATCCGGCGTCCTCCATACACTTCGATCGGCTGAATCGAAGATATTTTCCCGTCCTGCTGAACTTCCGATATCGCCCGTTGGATGTCGTCGGATGATAAAAGCCCGCCTTCCTGATCCGCCCAACGCTGAAGCTGTTCAAAAAGATACGCTCCCCGCCGGGCCGTTTCCGGATCCTCCGCCCGAATAATAATTTTATCTTTATCGGTAATGACCCGAATCCCCATCGCTTTGCGTATCGTCCGAAGGTGTTCATCGCTGTCGCCAAATACGTTCCGGAGGACACGGGCATTTAAAACCGAAATAATCGACTCTTCCATAATACTCCTGCTGAAAAGACGGATTCAATCACACGGCAACACCGGAAATCCTTCTGGTTCTGTCCCAATTTCCCCGTTCCCCAAAAAACATCGCTGATGAAACGGGAAAACGAAAATTTCCGGTTCAATTATTTTCGCCATCGTTCCTGATTCTGATTATAACTCTCCCGGAAACCCCCGCAACGCAACAACGTGATCGGATTCCCTGTCTTTCAGACCTCTGTTCTTACTGTTATTTTTCAGACCGTCGCGCTCCGCTGATTATTATATTGGTTCTCAGGAATGAATAATTAACAATTATTATACCATACATGGAAAAATTTCCATAGCAGGGATATGTCGATAGGGGTTACATCATCTTTACCGCTTTATCTTCTGTTTTCAGTTTAATAATTAAATTTTACGCAATGTCAAAAATTCGTCAATTCTTCCTGATAAATCCGAGAAAACAGAAACAGAAGCCAAAACCAGTTTTAATTTAACATCCCGGGCACAAAACCAATATTTTATGCTGTTCTTTCCGGAAAGTCCATCGTTTCTGAAAAAAATCTCCTGATAAAAACAAAATCACTCCGTAATTTTCAATTTTAAACGTATTACTTTTTATAAAACGAAACAAAATATCGTTTCTATTTCGTTTTATTATTGATTCAGGGAATCACACCGTCTGGTAAAAATGCTTGCGCTTCCCGGAATATCGTCCGGATCCCGTCGCGGCCTCCAAAAATGCCGTTTCGGACATTTCCGTATTTGTTTTCAGTCTTTTTCCGTGATGAATCCGCACTCACAGTCCTTAATATCAACTTAGTCCTTTAAACGTCCCCCGGGCCGAAGAAAATCTTGAAAAAATAATAAAATAAAGCTGAAAAAAGATTGACAATTTTGTAAACTTCCATTCAAATAATGATTAGAATATAACGGTGTCTTTTGATTTTTCCGACCTCCCGGTTTTGTCGTGTTTTCCTGTCCCGGTTTCGCGGGATTCCGATTTAACCGGAAAGATCGGCAAACTTTTATAAACAATCAAAAATTAAAACCGGGTGGAATTTTCAACATCTCCAGGCGTAAAATTCCGGTATTCCAGGTTTAAAAAATCGGTCAGACAGGATGGTGTCCCATGTCACTTTTAAGAAGAAAAGCCTCATTCCGAAATAAAATTTTCCGGGAAAGACAATCCGGACGTCGCGGTTATACGGTCCTCGAAATCCTGATTGCCGTAACCCTGATGTTAATGTTAATGTTCGGGGTCGCGGTCATTTTTAATCGTGTCGGAAGTTCGATGAATGATACGATGAGTACCATGGAGATGACGAACTCTCTGCGAAACGCCAAAAACCGTCTGAACGCTGACCTGAAAACGCTGACGGTTCCGGAAGTGGTCGCGCCGCGTAATTCCAATGATAACGACGGTTACTTTTGTTACATTGAAGGAATGGGCGGTTCTTATGACCGTGTATGGTACGGGAATTCCGGCAAACCGTTCACAACGGCGGATATTGCTTATGACAGTGACCGAACCGCGGTCAGCGGGCTGCTTACCCCCGATAACACGGCGGGCGACACCGACGATATCCTCATGTTCACCGCCCGGGCGCCGTCCGACCGGAAGTTCCGCGGCCGTTTCATCCAGCCGGTTTACACTTACACAAACGGCCAGCAGGTTGTGACCGGTGGAAAGCAGATTATCCTCGAGTCTGAGTACGCGGAAATTGTCTGGTTTGTCCGCGGGACAACGCTGTACCGCCGAACGCTTTTGATTGTTCCGGACAAACTCCTTCAGGACAGTTTCAACGCGCTTCAAATTCTGGAAAACAACGGGAATGCCAATATCACTTCGGGAACGACCGATAACGTCCGTCTGGGCCTTGAGTTTTTCAAATATTATGACGTTTCCGTTCATCTGAACAACGGGCGTATCGTCGCCAACACTCTGGGAGATTTGACCGACCGGGGGAACCGTTACGGTTTCTGGAACAGTATTTACACGATGAATCCGACCAGTGTACCCGGTTATAACAATCAGCAGCAGTCCCATGGGCTGTATGGCGCCTGGTACTGGTTACGTCTGCCGACGCTTCAGGAAAGCGCTTCGGTTAAATTCCGCGCGGGCCAGCCGTTTGGTTCCAGCGATTCCGGTAATTGGTGGGCGGAACAGCTCTCCGCGCCGGCAGCGATAACGGATAACGTATTGACCTCGGATACCGCCCCCATAGCAGGGCAACCTTTCATTGATTTCTGGAACGCTCCTAACTGCTGGGCCGGAACGGACGTTGATTCCGGGGATTATACGGCAATCCTTGAAGGAGACGAAGCGTTGTATAATCAGGACGTCATTCTGACCAATGTCCTCAGTTTTAACATCAAAGCCTGGGATGAGAATACCAGTCAGTATGTGGACCTGGGACAGGGAACGCTGGACGACAGTAATAATATTTATTACGGAACCAATCCGCTTGATTTGCGGTCGTTTGGATACTATGGTCTGCCGAATAAGACGCGGACGCTGAGCAATGGGACGATCCTGACCAATCCGTTTCTCCCATGTGTCTATGATACCTGGTCAGAAAAATATCAGGTTTACTGCTGCAACCGGAATGAGGCAACGTTAAACATGGACGAAACCATGATTCCGTTAAACGGGAAACTTTCTTCTGAAATGCTTCCGGATTTCCCGCCCCCTTATCAGGTTGCGTTAAAAGGGCTTCAGGTGGAAATCCGTATCTTTGATCCGAGAAGTAAAAATATACGGAACATCACCATTGAGGCTGATTTGACCAAAAAATAAAAATGTGCGGAAATAAAAAGGGACCTCTCAACGATTCCGCGACAGACGAACGTCGCTGCGAGACGGATGGGAACCGGGCGTACACCTGTACCAGCCATTATTGATTCCGACCCACGCTGATTTTGACCTTCCGGGCAAAATGTTGAGAAGTCTCCTTCTGACTTTAATATAGCACATTTCGCAAGAAAAACAAACTGTTTGAACAGAAAAAGAAAAGATTTCCCGTTTTTTATTTCTGACCTGTCCGGAACGAAAAATTTCCCGCCTGTTTATTTGACATTTTTCCAATGAATCATTACAAAAGGAAAAATCTGTGTGTATCGGGAATAAAATTGCGTATCTTACCAAAAATAACTCTTTAAAAAAGTCTTCCAGTAATTATAATAGACAAGTAAGGGGATATTGTCGGGAAATTTTCATGGATTTCATGGGAAAATACCCGATCAATACAGAAGATGCCGATTTCCGCAATATTTGAGAACGGCGCCGGAAGTAGAACACCGGTTCAATCATTTGTCCGTCAACCGTCTTCCAAGACAGGCTCCCGCCCAAAAATCAGGCGGCCCCCTTGGTTTCTGAGGAGTCTCCTGTCATAAAAACCTGTAGTAAACAGAAGAAACCGGGAAATGGATTCATTCTGCCCCGGTTGTCAGCGGGTGACAGGAAAGATAAGCGTTGAAATCAGTGACGTGTATTTTATGGAATTAAAGGAAAGTACAACTATTATGTCGATCACCGTGGATCAAATCGCTCAGGCCGGTGTTGTTGGCGCTGGAGGAGCCGGGTTTCCGACTCATGTCAAGCTGTCAGGAAAAGCGGATACCGTCGTTATCAATGCGGCGGAATGCGAACCGCTTCTCCACAAGGATAAGGAACTCATTCTTCATTATGGAAAACAGCTTGTTGAAGGTCTCGCCCGTGGGATGGAGCTCGTTGGGGCAAATCGGGGCGTTATCGGTATTAAACGCAAGTACACGAAGGTGATTGACTCTCTTCAACAGCATCTCCGCCCCGGAATGGAAATTATTCCGATCGACGATATTTATCCCGCCGGGGATGAATTTGTTCTGGTTTATCAGACACTTGGTCGAATCATCCCGCCGGGCGGTATCCCGCTTGCCGTTGGGGCGGTTGTCATGAATGTGGAAACAGCGATCAATGTGGCCGCGGTTGGAACCTCTCCGGTTGTCGACAAATACGTTTCTGTCGCGGGCGCGGTTAAAAACCCGGTTTCGGTCTGTGTCCCCATTGGAACCCCGCTTTCGACTTGTCTGAAAGCGGCGGGCGGAGCCATCATCGACGACCCGGCGTTTGTCCTTGGCGGCGTTATGATGGGAAAACTGATTCCTGACCTTTCCGGCCCGGTCACTAAAACGACGGGCGGTATTATCGTCCTTCCGAAAAATCATTTCATCGTCCAGCGAAAGAACTGGGACTGGAATCGTACCCGCCGGGTTGGAATCGCCGCCTGTGACCAGTGTTCCCACTGTACCGAATTGTGTCCGCGATACCTGTTGGGGCATCCGATTGAGCCGCATAAATCAATGCGAAGTCTCGGTTTTAATCTTTCCAGGGAAGCCAGCGTGATGGGAACGCAATTTTGCAGCGCCTGTAATTTGTGCAGTTACTGTTCCTGTCCGGAGGGACTGGATCCGCAGGGTGTCAATGCCCGGAACAAGCAACAGCTCATGCAGGAAAAGAAACGCTGGACGAATCCGCCATTTCATCCGGAGCGGACCGAAAAACTGATGGAATTCCGCAAGACCCCGACTTCCCGGCTTATGAAGCGAATTGATTTGACCGGTTTCGTCAATACCGGTCCACTTCAGGAACCGATAACCGTTCCCGCCGTTGAGATTCTTTTGCGTCAGCACATCGGCGCGCCATCCGTTCCGGTCGTAAAACAGGGGGACGTTGTTACCCGCGGTCAGACAATCGCGGTCCGGCCCGTTGTCGATGGTAAACCGGCTCTCGGCGTTGACATTCACGCCTCTATTTCCGGCACGGTGGTTGAAGTGACAGAAAACTCCGTTAAAATCGTCGCGTGATTTAAGCTCCGATGATCCCATAAAACAATCAGCAACAGGTTCCGAACAGAAGAATTATCAGTCTGACTGTTCAGAATCCGTTGCTGATTTTTATTATCCGCGGTCCGGCTGACCGGAGGAGCGAGAACAGAACCGTTTCAAACTCAGTATCCATCCTGCCCCCCGACAGGAAAACTGGTTTCCCCGTTTCTTATGATTTCAGCGTTTCCGTCACCAGTTCGCTCGCTTCTTTTAAAATACGGTCCAGATGCTCTTCCCCCAGGAAGGACTCCGCGTAAATTTTGTAAATATTCTCTGTTCCGGAAGGCCGGGCGGCAAACCAGCCGTTTTCAGTCACGATTTTAAGTCCGCCAATCAACGCATTATTGCCGGGAGCCTGAGTCAGCCGGGCAAGAATCGGTTCACCGGCCAGAACCTCCGCTTTTACCTTGTCCGGAGTCAAATTTTTAAAGGCGTCTTTCTGTTCGACCGTCGCCGGCTGATCCACCCGTCGATAAACCGGGGAACCAAATTCCGCCTCCAGACGCTGATAGTAAACACCGGGATCAATTCCGGTTTTTGCGAGGATTTCAGCGGCCAGCAGATCCAGAATAATACCGTCCTTATCCGTTGTCCAGACCGTTCCATCCTTCTTCAGAAAACTGGCTCCGGCGCTCTCTTCGCCGCCAAAAGCAAGCGTTCCGTTAAACAAGCCGGGCACAAACCATTTAAAACCGACCGGAACCTCAACCAATCGACGTCCCAGCGTCCTGACAACGCGATCAATCATACTGCTTGAAACCAGTGTTTTACCAATTCCGGGCGAGAGCGGCCATTGCGGACGATTTTTTATCAGATAGTCAATCGCGACCGCCAGGAAATGATTCGGGTTCATCAGACCGACACTCGGCACGACAATACCATGCCGATCAGAATCCGGATCGTTGGCAAACGCCAGATCAAACTGATCTTTCAGCGTCAACAGGCGTTTCATGGACCAGGGACTGGAACAGTCCATCCGGATTTTACCGTCGTGATCCACCGTCATAAATGAAAACGTCGGATCCACCCGGTCATTAACGACCGTCAAATTCAGCCCGTATTTTTCCGCGATCGGCTTCCAGTAATGAACACTGGCGCCCCCCAGCGGATCAACGCCCAATCGAATCTTCGCCTGCCGAATGACCTCAAAATCAATAATGTTCACCAGATCGTCAATATAAGCCTGTTTTAAGTCGACCGGCCTGAGATTCGGCATTTTAATCGCTTCGGCATAAGGAATAAACCGAACGTCCCGATTCCCGTTTTCCAGATACTCATTGGCGCGTTTTTCCATCCATTGCGTGATATCCGTTTCCGAAGGGCCTCCCATCGGCGAATTGTATTTAATTCCGCCATCAGAAGGGGGGTTGTGGGACGGAGTAATGATAATTCCGTCTGAGTAATTCGCGCCATGACGGCGATTTTCCGATAAAATGGCATGAGAAATCACCGGCGTCGGGGTAAAGTCCCCGTCCTGTTGATACAAAGTCTGGATACCGTTACCGGCCAGGACTTCCAGAACCGTTTTTTGAGCGGCCGCCGAAATCGCATGAGTATCCATTCCGACATACAAAACCTCCGCCGCTCCGACATGGGTCCGATAATCAAGAATCGCCTGAGTAATCGCCCGGACATGAGCTTCGGTAAAGGAACCGTTTTGCGGTGTTCCCCGATGTCCGCTCGTCCCAAAACAGACCTGGACTGAAGAATCCGTCATATCCGGATATTTTTCATAATACGCCTTGTTCAATTGGTCAACGTCAATTAAAAGCTCTTTTGGAGCCGGTTTTCCAGCCAGTTCACTTACCATGAATTTTCTCCCGAATAATCTTGGTCCGTTGTATTATATCATCTGTTTGAAATTGTATTGTGGCATTACATGGAACCCTGTATTTTGCCCAATAACTCCAAATATTCACCGGAGTTCTATATATTTACTGAATTCCGGATATTTACTGAATTCCGGCACGCCGAATCAACCGTTTTCATAAAATGAAAAATCAGCGATTCTGACTTTTTTTATAATCAATCTGAAATCCGTTTTCCAAATCATGAGCCAGGTCAAAAACGTTATCGAAATCTTCGCGTCGATCGTTTTCCGCCCTCCGTAAACAACCGATATCAATCATATTATAAACAATGTCGCCAATATCGCCGGTTTTCCGAATACCGAGATTGTGCAGAACCAGTTTGGCCATATAACCGTATTGTTCCAGGGCAAACTTGCACACAGCAACGCAGAGATCCTGTCCGGTAACATGGTCTTCCTCTTCCGGAGCCACTTCCCCGGCAGGTTCCGAAACCTCTTTTTTTCCCAATTTCATGACGTTTTGAGCATAGGTCAGCGCGTCATTTACGAATCGATAAGATTCCAGGGAAAATCGATGATCTTTTTTCAAAAGCTCAAAAAATTTCTGCGGGTCTTCCATATTCATGTGAATTTATACGAAAATTTTGACAATGACATATAACCGTCCGGGAACCCCGACAAACGGCTCTGATTCCGAATCCTGCGTTTTTACCTGTTCCGAACAGAACAGTCGACGCCGCCGGAACCACGCCTGCCGCCGTTCCCCGAAAACACAATCGGACACGGCGGAACGAACCTGTCCATAAAATCAACATCTTAATTATTATTTGGCAGCCTGCCCCGAGGTTTTGTCCAAAATAATCGTTGTTCCAACCAGTTTTTTCGTTGTATATTCATACTTGGCAAAAATCATCCGTCCGGCACTTGTTTGCAACACGCTTGTAACCGTTACAACAACCCGTTCCGCAATATGATTTCGCCCCTGATCGACAACCACCATGGTACCGTCATCCAGATAAGCGATTCCCTGCCCGATTTCTTCGCCGGTTTTGATGACATCAACCTCAAACCTTTCACCAGGCAGAAAAACCGGCCGGAGCGCGTTTGCCAGATCGTTCAGATTGACGACCGGCACCCCCTGTAGTTTGGCGACTTTATTCAGATTATAATCGTTCGTCACCAGCTTTCCTTCAAGGTGCTTGGCCAGTGTTACCAGTTTTAAATCGACAGGCTGATTATTATATTCCGGAAGATCCGAATCGTCAATCTGCAAATCAACTCCGGACATGTTCTGAAGCCGGCTCAGAATATCCAGTCCGCGTCGCCCACGGGTTCGACGGCTCCGGTCGGGACTGTCGGCAATATGCTGCAACTCCTGGATTGTGAAACGGGACATTACCAACGGACCGTCAATAATTTTCGTCTCAACCACGTCAGCGATTCGCCCGTCAATCACGACACTGGTATCCAGAATGAGCGGTTTAACCCCTTTAATACTGCGTTGAAACTCAACATACGGAATAATGAACCGGAAGTCGTTTCGTGTTTGCAGTAAAAAACTGATTCCATAATAACTGAAGCAGATCAGCATAACCAGCATAACATTGCGTCGCGACGGACTGATGACGGAAACCCCGTTGGCATCCAATTCCTGGGGAAAAAACGGCTCCAGCGCAATCCCTGTAAAATATGTCAGTACAAGACCAATCAAAAGCCCAAAATAAATGGAGGAAATCCATTCGACTTTTTTCTTGGGAAACGCCATATCAATACCAATCACGCTCAGGGTGAAAAGCATCAGAATCCAGAAAGCGGAAAAATTCGTATTTCCCGAACGAACAAGAACAACCCCGATTCCACTCGTTACCAGAATGAAAAGACAACGTAAAATCAATAATGCCATATGAATTCCAAAAAATAAAAAAGTATAATTGCAAGTTAAAACAATAAGTGTTTAAAAAACTTCTCAATCCGGTTTTTTGATTTCCAGGTTTATCGTCAGTTCCTGCAACCCGTTTTTATAGGATAGAATCATACCCGAAACAAAAACATTAAACTGAAAAATTTTAATTTAAACTTCATTTGAATTATACTTGTCCTCCCGATAATGACCAGTGGTCTTTACCTCTTTTTCCGGAAAGCATGGAGTTATTCAATAAAAATTTCCTGAAAAAACGGGATTCTTCAGTTCGCGTCCCTTGTCGATAAGTCATCTGTAGGGTACCATAAATATAAAGTCGTTTCTGTCGGATGTCAGAAACGATTTGACTTTTATGCGTGATACCTGGAATTCCCGTTTCAACCGAAATTTAACCGGAGGCTTCCGAACGGACACAGGGAAAACTGAAAGGAATATCGTATTCATTCAAAATTCATTTAATATTCCTCCAATCTGTTTTTCTCAGAAAAAAATGGTTAAAAAATAAAAAATTTCAGGTCAGAACGACACTTTTATTTATTGCCCGTGAGAAAAAGCCGGTCACCGTCTTACTCTGACAGGGGTAAGTATTACCGGATCATCCAATAAATTGTAACAACGCATTCATCATCATATCAAAGATTCATCATGTCCCCGGAAGGAGTTTCCCGTGTCGAAAAGATTTTTCACCAGCGAAGCAGTCAGTATGGGTCATCCCGATAAACTTGCCGACCGAATTTCAGATAAAGTATTGGATTCCTGTCTCGCTCAGGACCCGATGAGCCGGGTAGCCTGTGAAACCATGGTAACAACCGGCGTGGCCATTATTGCCGGCGAAATCACAACGGAAGCCAGATTGGATTATCAGACGGTCGTTCGTGACGCCATTCGCGCGGTTGGTTATACAGACGATGAATGGGGAATTAATGCAGATACCTGCGCGGTGATGGTTTCGCTGGATCGCCAGAGCCCTGACATCGCCATGGGGGTAAATGCCAGCGATCAGAAGGATATTGGCGCCGGAGATCAGGGCCTCATGTTTGGTTATGCCTGTAATCAGACGGAAGAGCTGATGCCGCTCCCGATCGCGTTGGCGCACCGTATTACCAACCGGCTGACTGACGCCCGTTTTGCCAATCAGGTAAACTGGCTCCGTCCGGACAGTAAAAGCCAGGTCACCGTCGAATACGACGGAAACAAACCGGTTCGCATTGATACTGTTGTTGTTTCGACCCAGCATGATCCGTCGATCAATCAAAAAGGGATTGCCGACTGGATTATCCCGAATATCGTCGAACCGTGCCTTCCTCCGGAGCTTGTCAAAAACGATATTAAATACTTTATCAATCCGACCGGCCAGTTTATTGTCGGCGGGCCGCACGGTGACTGTGGCCTGACCGGTCGAAAGATTATTGTCGATACTTATGGAGGTTGGGCAAGACACGGTGGCGGCGCGTTCTCCGGAAAAGATCCGACCAAAGTTGACCGAAGCGCCGCTTACATGGCCCGTTATATTGCCAAAAATATCGTCGCGGCAGGGCTTGCGGATTCCTGTGAAGTGCAGCTTGCTTACGCAATTGGTATTTCCGATCCGGTCAGTGTCCTGATTGACCTTGCCGGAACAGGCAAAGTTGCGGAAGATAAACTCGTCCCGGTCGTTCGCGATCTGTTCCCGTTATCACCTCGCGGAATTATTGACCATTTAAAACTGCGCCGCCCGATTTTTGAAAATACGGCGTTTGGCGGTCACTTTGGCCGGAGTAACCCCGATTTCACCTGGGAAGTGACGGACCAGGTTGACGAATTGAGAAAACTTCTCGACTGATTCCCGTCCGACAAACGGAAGGCAAAATGACCGGGGATTCCCTGATTTTGCCTTCGCAGCAAGTCCGGGCACAAATCAGCCGCAAAAAAACAATCTGTCACAAAGATAAAAACGGGCAAGCGTCAACAGTAGCGGATGATACCAGTGACCATGGAAGAAACCGCTTGAAAAAGACCGGTTTATTTACAGGGAAACAACTAAATACCGTTTTTGAACTGAATCCCGGTCTTTGTGATAAATACTGGTCCCGGTATCAATTCCGGAACAGATGTCCCCTCCCCCCCAAAAAAAGGGGGATTTTTACGGGAATCTGAGGTTCTGACGGTATTATGACCTTTCCTGCCACGGTCTGTTGAGGCTCCGATTGCCGGATGGGGAAAACCGATAAAATTCCCCTTTTCTGCCCCCGACCGGTTTATCAGGCTTCGTTTTTGAAAAATAACCGTTTACCGACCTGAGGATGACTCTTGAAAACAGATGACATCGCTTGCCGTCTGAGGAAAGTGGGGGTGATACTGATTTCAAAGGAACTGTCGGGGGAATATTGATCCAAGACGCACACTGCCGGTTTTATCCATTTTATCCAATCGTACATAAAGAGCCTCCAGGTATCCACGTTCAGTACCTGTTGTTTTTTCTGTTCTGTCCGTTTTTATTCCTCTGTTTTGATTGCCTGTCGGGAAACTCATAACCGACACCTCCTGTCCGGCATGTTATTTGCCCTGTCTTCTTTTTTTAATATCCCCCTGTCTTGAAAAACGAAATTTTAAAAAATCCATATTTTCTCATCAGGTTAAATAGTGTAACATTGATAAAATATCAACGGGTTCCCGTTCATACGGACCGTATATGACAGCGATATTTTTCAGGACAGCGGTATTTTCCGGAAAAACATCGCAAAAAGTCCCCGGCACAGAGGAATTTAAGGGATAAGCCAACACGGAGATTTTACTATGAAAATCATTACCCGTTACGTATTAAAACAGGTTCTCCGGACATTTATTATCTGTTTACTTTTTTTATCTGTTGGTTTTGCCTTTTACGGGGTTATCGGAACCATGTTCAATCAGGGTATTCCGGTCTCACTCGCGTTCAAGCTTCTTCCGTACTTGATGCCGGAATTTTTAACGATGATGATTCCTGTCGCGGCGCTGTTGTCAACAACGCTGTTTTTTGCGCATGTCAACGGTTCCAATGAATTGATCGCGTTAAAGGCACTCGGAGTTCCCCCCTGGAAAATCATGTTGCCTGTTTGGGTTCTGATGTTTCTCATCAGTATAGGAAGCGTCTGGCTCTATGATTATGGAATGTCTCAGGCAAAAATCGAAATGGGACGGGTAATCATTGAGGAATTTGAAACAACATTGATTAAAAAACTGAAAACCGACCATAATTTTACGACGCCGGATCACTCGCTTTCGATTAAAGTCCGGGAGGTCAGAGAAGATGGACAACTTATCAACCTGAAATTTTCCCGGGTTGAAGACAACAAGCGAACAGAAGGGCTCGCGTCTAAAGCCCGGATTTCGGTTGATCTGAAAGGAACGGAACCTTCCCTGGTTTTTCAGTTAATTGACATTGAAATCAAAACGCCGGAGGGACTGACCCGATTCGCGGAAATCAATCATCATTTACCATTGGGAAGTTTTGTCAAGAAAATTTATCGTTCCGATCCGTCCATGTCGCAAATCAAAGAGGAACTTGAAAAAATCGAGTTTCGACGTCAGCAATACCGGCGCAAGCTCGCAGCGCTTACAAGCTACGCGGTTCTGACAGGGAATTATGACAAATTAAGTGACCCGCTGTTTCAAAATCGCGTCAACTTTGAAAACAATCTTGATTTTGAAAAAAATCGTTGTCAATTAGCCATTCCGCGTCGCTGGTCTTCCGGATTTTCCTGTTTCTTCTTTGTTTGGGTCGGTATCCCGTTTGCGATCTGGATGAATAAAAAAGACGCTTCCGAAAGCTTCTTTTATTGTTTCCTCCCTATTTTAGGGATTTATTATCCGCTTCTTATGGTTGGACTCAGCGGAGCCAAAGAAGGTATACTGCTGCCCGCGTTTATCTGGTCCGGCAACGTTGTTCTTGGGCTCATTGGAATCTGGTTTTTGCGAAAAATTCACCAGTATTGACAGAATACCCTGTTCCGGACGAACTTCGACCGGCCGGAACCGTTCAAAACAAGGTCTTCTGTCCCTCGATCAAATCAGTCAGGAATTACCTCTTGAAAAAAAGGGGAATTTTTTGATATAATACCGACCGACACCGGATTTTTCCCGAATCCCCCGGTTCAAACAAACCGGTCGCATAAGCCTGTCGGCCAAATACTCTGTCAGATAAAACCGTCAACGTATAACAAATCCGATATTCAGACATCAATTTACATGTATAAAATCCGGCACTATCTGCTGTTACTATGTTTTTGTTCCCTCTGGTTTGTACCGGAACAAGGGGTGGCACAAACAAAATTCTCTCTTGATACAAACACGATTGACCGGACTCCTTCATTCGCTCATCAACTTCCCTATGTTGAGATTCTTGGTTACGTTGTTTGTCAGGCAGATTTCCCGCTTTCGGAAACCGGTGAGTTACGGGAGGAAATCAATCAACTACAGCGGGATCTGATTCTTTATCTCGGGATTCCTCAACCCCGGGAAAAAATTGAACTTTGCCTTTTTAAGGACATGAACTCCTACCGTCAGTTTTTGACGACGCAATTCAAGGATATTCCTCTGGATCGTCCGGCACTCTACATTAAAGACAACGGACCGGGAATTCTGATGGTTCCCCGGGATAAAAACATGATGGTCAACGTTCGTCATGAAATGACACACGCTTTTTTAAATTCAACTCTTCAGAATGTTCCAATCTGGCTGGATGAGGGACTCGCCAAATATTTTGAAACACCGGCCGGAAAACGGGGATATGAAAACCCGTTTTTAAAAACGGTCAAGAAAAAGAACGCCTGGAGCTTTG
>Ga0079305_1001563_pt1 | contig 28152 bp, 23 predicted proteins | sample LMS_cellobiose_e_FD_79183 | JGI IMG/M metagenome (GOLD analysis project Ga0079305, IMG submission 79183) | Rumen-fistulated moose microbial communities from Alaska, USA - LMS_cellobiose_enrichment | ecosystem: Host-associated > Mammals > Digestive system > Stomach > Rumen fluid ... | reverse complement strand
GTAGCTCTCTTCAAAAGCAAAGATGCAGTTGTAGCTGCCGGCGGCCTCCCAGGCGGCAATGCGCTCGGCCATGAACTTGAAGCCCGTGAAGGTGTCCTCAAAGTGTACGCCGTTGCTCTCGGCCACCACGCGGGCCATGCCCGTGCTGACGATGCTGGACAGGGTGCCGGGATTGGCCGGCATGGTGCCGGTGTTCTTTCTGGCCTGGATGATGTAGTCCAGGAGCAGCACGCCCATCTGGTTGCCCGTGATGGTCACATATTCGCCGTCCCGGCGCACCATGGTGCCGATGCGGTCGGAATCCGGGTCGGTGCCGATGATGAGGTCGCTGTCCACCTTTTTCGCCAGCTCGACCGCCAGGGCAAAGCCCTCGGGATTCTCCGGGTTGGGGCTGAGCACCGTGGGGAAATTGCCGTCGATGACCATCTGCTCCGGCACCGGATAGAGCTGCTTGATGCCGAGACGGCGCAGCGCCTCGGGGACCAGCCGATAACCGCAGCCGTGGAAGGGGGTGAAGACGATCCTGAAATCGTCGGCGGCGGCTCTGACCGCCTCCGTGTCTATGGCCTGGCCCAAGACCTTCTCCAGAAAGGCCTCGTCCGTCTCCTCGCCGATGATGCAGATCCTGCCGTCGGCCACCGCCGCGTCGTAGTCGCAGGTCCGAAAGCCGGTGAAGATGTCGATCGTCTCCATCTGGCGCGCAATGGCCTCGGCGTGCTGCGGAGGCAGCTGGGCGCCGTCGGACCAGTAGACCTTGTAGCCGTTGTACTCCTTGGGGTTATGGCTCGCCGTGATGTTGAGCCCTGCGGTCGCACCGTAGAAGCGCACGGCAAAGCTCAGCTCCGGGGTGGGGCGCAGCGCGTCGAACAGACGCACGTTGACGCCGTTGGCCGCCATGACGCAGGCGGCCTCCCGGGCAAACTCCACGCCGTTGAGACGGCAGTCATGGGCGATGACGATGCCCTTGCCCATGGCCTCCGGCCCCTCCGCGACGATGACGTTTGCAAAAGCCTGCGTCACCCAGCGGATCACATGCACGTTCATGTGGTGCAGCCCCAGCTTCATGGTGCCGCGCAGGCCTGCGGTGCCGAAGTCCAGCGGGGCAAAAAAGCGGTTTTCGATCTCCTTGTCGTCCTCGGCGATCGCGTTGAGCTCCGCCCACTCCTGCTCGCTGAGCGCCGGGCTGTCAAGCCAGCGCTGGAATTCTTCCTTATAATTCCTCATGGTTCTCCTCCTCACACAACGCCAAGGCGTCGTCATACAGGCTTTTGGGGACGTAGATGTCCACGCCCTCACCGCTCATCCCCAGGATCACGCGGCCGAAGTTCCCGTCGCCGCGGTCCATGCACAGGCAGGGGATCCCGTAGGCACTGAGCATATTGGCCCGAAGCTGGTCTGACATGTCCAGACACTTGCAGCTGCACAGCAGCACCGGCTCCTCCGGCTCTCCCGACCGGTCCTTCGGCCAGTTTTCCAGCAGCGCGCCGGCGCGGCTTTTGCCCCAGGGCGCGTCGTTTTTTTCACCCATGATTCTCCTCACCTGTTCATTTGTGATATTGGGAGCCCTCCCGGATCTTAAAGGCGCGGTAGATCTGCTCCGCGAGCATGACGCGCGCAAGATGGTGCGGGAAGGTCATCTCGGACATGCTCAGGCGCAGATCCGCCCGCTCCTTGACCGCATCCGCGAGGCCGAAGGAGCCGCCGAGGATGAAGCAGAGCTTTGGCCGCCCCGAGCTCTCCCTCTGCGCGAGCAGCTCGGCCATGCCCTCGCTCGGCATCTGCCGCCCCTCCACGCACAGGGCCACCACATAGCTGTTCTCCTGGATGCATTTTACTATATCCTCCGCCTCTTTGGCAAGAGCCGCTTTGATTTCCGCCGCGGACGGCCGGTCCGGAAGCCGGAGCTCTGCGATCTCTACGCACTCCAGGCGGCAATAGGCGCCCAGTCGCTTTTCATATTCGGAGAAGGCGCCGATATAAAAGCGCTCGCGCATTTTTCCCACACAGATGAGCCTTACCGCCAGCATACGGCCTCCGATTCCCCCACCGGCACCGCCAGGCAGCCCTCCGCCGGCGCGCAGCACAGCTCCGCCCCGCTGCCCTCCAGAGCGCCGCGCACCGTATCGAGCGCCCGCATGGGCGTGTTGTTCTCCCGGCTCAGATGGCCGAGAATGATGTGTCCCGTGCCGCTGCGTGCAAGGCTCCGCGCGAGCTGCGCGCAGTCGGCGTTGGAGAGATGCCCGCGCTCGGAGAGGATGCGCCGCTTCAGATAGACGGGATAGGGGCCGTAGCGCAGCATCTCCTCGTCGTGGTTGCACTCGATCATCACTGTATCCGCGCCGCGAAGCCCCGCGACCACCTCGTCAGTGACGCGGCCCATATCCGTCGCGAGGGCGAACACCCCGTCCCCCTCCACGCGGTAGCCGACGCTCTCGTCGGTATCGTGCATCGTGTGGAAGGCCCGCACGAACAGCCGCCCCAGCAGGAAGGGCTCCCCCACCGGGATCACCCGCAGGCAGCCGTCGATCTCCGGCAGCATCCCCCACAGCCTCGACGCCACCGTGCGCGGCGCGTAGACCGTGGGGCGGTAGTATTTGAGCAGCATTTTCAGTCCCGAAATATGATCGGAGTGCTCATGGGTTATGAGCACTCCGCCGATATCTCGCATTGTATGGCCCGTCTGCGCAAGGGAGCTTTCGATCCTGCGCATGGAAATTCCGGCGTCGATCAAAATATTCGTCTCACCGCTGGATACCAAAAGGCAATTCCCACTGGAACCGCTTGCGAAAATATATACCTTCATCAGCTGATCGAAATGATCTTTTCCCCGCGCTCGGACTCCTCCGGGACGCTGACCACGTCAATGTCGGCCCCCAGGGCTCTGAGCTTGCCCACAAAATTCTCGTAGCCGCGCTCGATAAAGTGGATATCCTCCACGACCGTTTTGCCCGCGGCGCACATCCCCGCGATCACCATCGCGGCGCCCGCCCGCAGGTCGCAGGCCTGGACGAGAGCGCCCGTCAGGCGCCTGCCGCCCTCAACGACCGCGATGCGCCCGTCCACCTGGATCTCGGCGCCCATCTTGCGCAGCTCGTTGACATATTTGAAGCGGTTGTCGTAGATGCCCTCCGTGATCACGGAGGTCCCGTTGGCAAGGCAGAGGAGCATCGCCATCTGCGGCTGCATATCCGTGGGGAAGCCGGGATAGGGCATGGTCTTGAGATTGGCGCGGCGCAGCGTGCTCGCGCCCTTGACCAGCACGGAGTCCTCGTACTCCTGTACGATGGTGCCGGTCTCGCGCAGCTTTGCGCTGATGCACTCGAGATGCTTGGGGATCACGTTCTTCACCAGCACCTCGCCGCCGGTCGCCGCCGCGGCCACCATGTAGGTGCCGGCCTCGATCTGGTCGGGGATGATGGTGTAGCTGCCGCCGTGCAGCTTGTCGGTGCCGTTGATCTTGATGGTGTCCGTGCCGGCGCCGCGCACGTCCGCGCCCATGGAGTTGAGGAAGTTCGCCAGGTCCACGATATGGGGCTCGCGGGCCGCGTTCTCGATGATGGTGCGGCCGGAGGCCAGAACCGCGGCGATCATGATGTTCATCGTCGCGCCGACGGAGACCTTATCCAGATAGATGCGGGCGCCGTGGAGTCTCCCGTCCAGGGCATCGGCATAGACAAAGCCGTTTTTGACGTCCATCTCCGCGCCGAGAGCGGTCAGGCCCTTGATGTGCTGGTCGATGGGGCGCACGCCGAAGTTGCAGCCGCCGGGCATGGTGGTCTTTGCGCTGCCGAAGCGGCCCAGCATGGAACCGATCAGATAATAGGAGGCGCGAATTTTGCGCATGAGATCATAGGGCGCATCCTGATAGCGGGCGTCCGTGCAGTCGATCTCTATGGTGGATTTGTTGATATAGCTGACCTTCGCACCCAGCTCCGCCAGAATGGTCAGCAGCATGTCGGTATCGCTGATCTGCGGCATGTTCTCGATCCGGCAAACGCCTTCGACCAGAAGCGCCGCGGGGATGATCGCCACCGCCGCGTTTTTCGCACCGCTGATTTCTACCTCGCCGTGCAGCGCAGTACCGCCGTTGATTACATACTTATCCAAAGTTTGCACCTTCCCATGTTCTCGGCAGCGCCCGCCTTTCGGGATACCGATTTATAATAATAGCATACTTGGAGAGAGATGGCAAGCGTTTTGCCTCCGCGGCAGCGCCCGCCGGCGCGCGTCAATGGTTCTGCAGGATTTTTTCCGCCTTGAGCACCGCTATGATGGTCTTCGCGTCGTCGATCTCGCCGACCATGACCATGCGGCTGAGCTCCTTCAGGCTGTATTTTTCGACATTGAGAAATTCGTTTTCGTCCGGATGATTCCTCCCGGCGTGCAGGCCGAGCGCCAGGTAGATGTGCAGGATTTCCGTGGAAATCCCGGGAGAGACGCAGAAGGCCCCCAGGTCGATGAACTCGTCCGCCGTAAAGCCGGTCTCCTCCGACAGCTCCCGCACCGCGCAGCTCAAGTGCTCCTCTCCGTATTCCAGCTTCCCCGCCGGAACCTCCAGCAGCATGCGGCCGATGGGATACCGATACTGCCGGACCATGTAGCAGTCTCCGTTTTCATCCACCGGCAGGATCGCCACGCCGCCCGGATGCTCCACAACCTCGCGCCTGACGACGTTTCCGTTGACGAGCTCCGCCCTGTCCAGGCGGACATTCACAACGACGCCCTTGTATTTCTCCTCGCCTTCCAGGCGCTTTTCATAGTAGTCCACGTCCGCTCCTTCCCGGCAAAAACTCGCGGCAGCTCCGCGAGATCGAAAAATAACTGATTTGATTTACATAATCGCAAAGAAAGTATAGCACATCTCTCTGCCGATTTCCATATTTTTTGCAGAGAAAATCGAAAAATAATTCATTTTTTTCCAGACAAAAGTGCCAAAATTGCTCAATTTATTTACTGTTTATGGAACTTTTCGAAACAAAATGGTTACAGTCCTCCGCTCGCCGCGATGTTCACATTTTCTTCTTTTATTTTTGCCTCTTGTGTGCTATAATCCTCCCGCCGGCGAAAGGGAGTGAGCGCATGGCGCCGAAGCAGCAGGGCATCAAAAAGATCGCGGACAACCGCAAAGCCTTTCATGAATATTTCGTGCTCGAGCGTTTCGAGGCTGGGATCGAGCTTGCGGGGACCGAGGTCAAGTCCATCCGTGCCGGGCAGGTCAATCTGAAGGATTCCTTCTGCACCGTCAAGGACGGCGAGCTCTTTGTGCGCGGCATGCACATCAGCCCCTACGAACACGGAAACATCTTCAACAAGGACCCCGTGCGGCCCCGGAGGCTGCTGATGCACAAGCGGGAGATCCTGAAGCTGAACGCCCGCGTGATGCAGGACGGCGTCACCCTCATCCCGCTCTCCCTGTATTTCAAGGACAGCCGGGTCAAGGTAGAGCTGGGGCTGTGCAAGGGCAAAAAGCTCTATGACAAGCGCATCAGTGAGGCCGACCGGCAAACCCGGCGCGACATTGACAGAATCATGAAGGAGAAAAACAGTCCATGAGCAATCCGATCGTAACATTTGAAATGGAGAACGGCGACGTGATCAAGGCCGAGCTCTACCCCGACGTAGCCCCCAACACCGTCAACAACTTTATCTCCCTGGTCAGCAAGGGCTTTTACGACGGGCTGATCTTCCACCGCGTCATCCCCGGATTTATGATTCAGGGCGGCGACCCGAAGGGCATCGGCATCGGCGGCCCCGGCTACTCCATCAAGGGGGAGTTCAGCGCAAACCGCTTCCCCAATGCGCTCCGGCATGAGCGGGGCGTGCTCTCCATGGCCCGCGCCATGGATCCCAACTCCGCCGGCAGCCAGTTCTTCATCATGCACGAGGACTCTCCTCATCTCGACGGCCAGTACGCCGCCTTCGGCAGGGTCATCGAGGGCATCGAGGCCGTGGACCGTGTCTGCGCCGTGCGCACCGATTACAACGACAAGCCCCGCACGCCGCAGGTGATGAAGAAGGTCAGCGTGGAGACCTTCGGCGTGGACTATCCCGAGCCGGAGAAGTGCTGATCCAAAAAAACAATTACCGCCTTGAAGCCCAGCGCATGCGGGTTCAAGGCGGAGAGGAAGAACAATATTGCCGGTCGAGCTGTGCATGCCTGCATGAACACCTGACCTTGCAATATTGTTCAGACGAGGGGATGTAACGGTTTCGACGGGGGTGTGGAGGCAGGAATAGCGGGCGGATGCGCCTACCATCCTTAAAATGGGCAGCTTTATAAATTAAAGAACGACGACAACGCTGTTCTTCTCGCTGCTTAAGTAGCGAGCGTCCCACCCGGGAGTACCACGGCCCGGGATGGGGCGTCGACAAGTGGTGAACGTGCGCATGCTAAGCTTTGCGCATGCCACGCACAATGAAGCTACCAAGTCCCCGAGCATGACGGTCTGCGCTCGGATGCGGGAATGTAAATGACCGTCTGCGCCCGGAGAAGTTCCTGTTCAAACGCTTTCGGACGGGGGTTCAACTCCCCCCATCTCCACCATCAAAAATACCACCCGGAAGGGTGGTATTTTTGATGGCGTCGGGGGAGTTGAATCATGTCCGCACAGCCCGGTGGAATTGCGATTTCCCGCCGCCGGGGGCGGAGGAAGGGAAAGCGCAATTTCCGCAGCGGTCGAAAAACCGGAGGAGAAGCGAAAGCCCGAACGGTTTTTCGGGCACCGCAAGGTGGAGAGTGCATGAACCAGTGCGCACACTGGTGAATTCCTCTGTTTTTCGCGCGGCGTAGGCACGAACAATGCAGCACGACTCACCCGTGAAAAATGCATGCAACTCCCCCCATCTCCACCAAACAAAAAAGTCTCCACCGGAGGGCGGAGACTTTTTCCATTTGACAAAGGCAGGGGGGGGCGAGGGCACTTGGAACAGTAGTCAACAAAATTCGACACGCAAACCAAAATTAAAATTGCTTAGCATAGTTCCCCTGTATGGCTCGGACACACTGAGAGAGGACTGCGCAGGTCGGCGTCGGGATCCCAAGCTCTTTCCCGTATTCCGCAATTTTTCCGTTGAGGACGTCGATTTCCGTCTGGCGTCGATTGAATGCGTCCTGGCACATGGATGGGTAGTAGTCACCGATGTTGGTAACAATGTCGTAGTGGTCGTGCGCGATAAAATCGTCGCTGTCGAGAGGCGTTCCGCGGGCCGTGGCGACCGCGCAGGCCTCGCGGATGACATCGCGGAACAGCTCGCGGCCGTAGGGATCCGCCTCAATCTCGCCAATTTTCAGCCGCAGCACGAAGCAGACCGTGTTGACCGTGGCGTTGACGATCACCTTTTTCCAGACGTAGGTGTAGATGTCGTCCCTGCGCCAGAAGGCGTTACAGCCGCCGTCCCGATAGCATTTGAGCATCTCCTCACACACGGCGTCCGTGCACTCGTTCCTCACGATGGCGCCAAAATTCATCTGAACGCCGCCTGCCGGGGTGGAGACACAGTGACCGGGGCCTCTCAGCGCAGTCCCCAGGACGCCGGAACCAATGACACAGCGTTCCGCAGGATAAACTTTCATCAGGTTGTCGTCGTTGCCAAGGCCGTTGATCAGCGAGACAGCGACCGTGTGCTCTCCGACAACCGGAAGAGAGTCCTGAATGGCGGTGGAAAGCTGTGTGGCCTTGGTCATGTAAATGATGGCGTCTACCTTGCCTTCTACCTCGAACGCCGCCTGTGCGGAGGTATATGTGCGGAAGCCCTGCAGCACCTCGGTGATGTCCCTGTACTCTCCCTCCTCCTGCAGGTGGATCGTAAAGGTCATGCCGTCCGCCGCGATCTTTTTCATATGCTCCTCATAGCGGTCGATCAGAATGATGTCCGCGCCGCCCCGACGCATATATGAGGCAAATACGCTGCCGGCGGCACCGGATCCGTACATGGCAAATTTCATGAAAAAAGTCTCCTTTCATAATGATAATCATTTCCGTATCAATATGATCCTTTCTGCGGCCTGCCGGGCGCGCATCAGGAACCTTCGTCCATTTTCCTTTTTGCCTCGAGCCTCCTGACTTTGGGGATGCCCCAGATAAATGCGGGAAGGATAATTACGACAAGACCGTAGTAGCCATCGTAGCCATAGAGCTTGCTGGTGATCGTTGTCAGGCCGAGCAGGGAGATGGAGAAGCAGATGGCAATGACAATGACGGCGACCAAAATGCTGCGGAGCTTTTCCGCTTTGAGCACCTTTGGGAAAATCTTGTTCTGGAATCGTTGTACCATGGTGAAGATGAGCGTTACACAGGTGGAGACAAAAGCGCAGAACAGCAGAACGGAGAAGATGACAAGAAGCCATCGGAGCCCAATAATTGTCAGCATGGTCTGATTGGGGATACCGGTGGCGTTCTTGAAGCCCTCGACCCCGGCATTCTGCAGCGCTTTGAGCAGTGGATACCATTTGGATAGGGTAAATGCAGACAGCGCAAGCGCTACGCCGTTCATGATCCAGCCCAAGATGCACGCGCGCCTTGTGCCGGTGGTACCCATCTCGACAGAAGCGGCGGTCATCGGCGGGATGGACACGCACTGAAAGGCCGCGTAGACCAAGACGCCACGCCAGAGCGCATAAGCAGGCCTCACGGTGTAGGCTACCGGCTCAAGGGAAAAATCATTGAGGAGACGGGCAATATTGTCGCTTCTCGCGGCGACAATGCCGGCAACAACGATCGCGCCCGTTATGATCATAATGGCAACAGACAGGACCGAAGAAGCGGCGACGACAACCTTGACGCCGAAGATACAGAGCAGGACCAGGATAACGATGATGACGAGGTTACACAAAAACTTTGCAGTCCCGGCATAAGTAATGCCGAGGAAATTGGCCATGACCTCGCCGGCGCCTGCAACAGCTGCGGCAACTGCGGCAAGGATGATTACAATATAGAATATCTCAAAAAGAATCTCCATTTTGGGATTGGGGTAAAGTGCTGCAAAGGTATCCTTGTAGTTTGTAAACCCGTTCAGGCGGGCAAATTTCAGGATAATATGCATAACGAAGGCCAAAAGGCCCATCGCAAGCAAAGGATAGATCAAGGCAGTTGTGCTGCCATATTGGGCGAAATAGCCGATAACCTGATTACCGGAGGCAAAACCGCCGCCGACATGGGTTCCAAACCAGACAGATGCAACGGTAAAGGCAACAGCCCATGAGTTCTTCAAGCTCTTGCTTTCCATGTATTCCTCCTTTTTTAAATCATCATTTCTTTTTCCCAAAGTCGATGGTTCTCGTCACCCGGAACAGTACCTCCTTCCTTCGATATGGGTGATGTTTCAAATCTTTTTTGAAAGACCTGAATTACGAAATATCAGAATTTCAGCGTTTACTATCTTCCCGCTCGAATAGATGCTAATTAAAATATCATAGATTTACACATCGGATACTAATACGTTTCGTGCCGGGTGGAATGCTTCCCACCGCAATACATATCTGTCAAACACCTTTGTAAAAACAGAATCCGAAAAAAGAGGAGGAACATCACTGATGTTCCTCCTCTTTTTTCGCAGAACTATTTTGTAATGCGTAATCTTTCTGGATTGTCCGAAAACTGTACAAGCGCAAGCAGCTCTCGTTCTATCTTCTTGGGCTAATGATCATTGAAACCGCCTGTAATCAGCAGAATACGATATTGAAAGCAAACTATCCCTCATGAAAAAAAGGTTAGTATTTGGGTTAGCCAGCCCTGGCGTGTCCACGGCGCATTTGCAAACTTTTTTCCGCGCGATTGACGGGGCAGGGCGCGTGAAGTAAAATGTTTCCAAACAGGCGCCGCGCGTGTGCGGCGCAAACAGGAGGTCTCTATGGAAAACATTTCTCAACTCGTCCGGGCCAGGCGCAGCGTCAGGACCTTTGACGCCCGCCCTCTCAGCTCTGAGAATCTGGAGCGCCTGCAGTCCTTTATGGCAGATATCGAAAACCCCTGCGGCATCCCCGTGGAATTCCGGCTGCTCCACGCGAAGGAGCAGGGGCTGAAATGCCCGGTCGTCGTCGGAACGGATCTGTTTGTGGCTGGAAAGGTGCCGCGCGTCTCCGGGGCCGAGCTGGCTTTTGGCTACAGCATGGAGACGCTCGTGCTCTATGCGCAGTCTCTCGGGATCGGCACCGTCTGGATCGGCGGAACGATGGATCGCGCCGCCTTTGAGCGCGCCGCGGAGCTGCGCGAGGACCAGTGCATGCCCTGTGTGAGCCCTCTCGGCTACCCCGCGGCACAGCTCTCCCTGCGTGAGAGCGTGATGCGCAAGGGCGCCAGGGCCGACAGCCGCCTGCCCTTTTCCGAGCTTTTCTTCCGGGGCGATTTTCAGACGCCCCTGGAGGAGAACGCCGCCGGGAAGCTCCGCGACGCGCTGGAGGCCGTGCGCTGGGCGCCCTCCGCCGTGAACCGGCAGCCCTGGCGGGCCGTTGTCACCGACACTGCGGTGCACTTCTACAAGAAAACGTCCAAGGGCTTTGTGAGCAGGGCCACCGGCGATCTGCAGAAGGTCGACGTCGGGATCGCCCTGTGTCACTTCGCCCTTACCGCGGCCGAGAGCGGCCTTGCGCTCCGCTTCTCCACCCAGGCGCCGGATATTCCAGCCGCTGCCGACACGGAATACATCGCATCCTATCTCCTCGGATAAGGCTGCCTCCCGACAAGAACAAACAGGTCTGCCCGCGCTTGGGTAGACCTGTTTGTTTTAAAAATACCGCTCCATTTCTTCCTGCGTAATGTGGATGTACACGCTCAGCCGCTCGACGCAGTACCGCTGCCAGTTCTTCTCCACAATGGTCTGCCGGAGCGCGTCCACATCCGAGCTCCACTGCCACAGCGGGTATTGCCAGCGTTCCCTGTCCCGCGCGATTTCGGGCAGAAGCAGACGCTCATAATGGTCGATCCGCTCGAGGATCTTCTCGTTGGACAGGGCCGTGTCGTATACCTCTCCGTAGCGTTTGAGAAAAGCCTGGCGGAACTCGTCGTTCTTCAGCAGCGATTCCAGAACCGAGGTGAGTGCGGAATTGGAGTAGCCGAGATGGCTTGCGTCTCCGAAAATGCACTCCCAGGAGGCAAAGCCATTCTTCATCGCGGCGTCCAGATCGAACAGGGCCATACGGTATTTCCCGTCGCCCTCCGTACTTCTGAAATACCTTACATTCCGAAACAGATCGAGATTTCCGCTGACGCCCTCCACGATTGTCCAGTCGATGAAGCTGTCCATATCCAGAAGCTCGCAGGCACGCTCATAGTTTTCCGCGCTGCTCATATCCGAACGGATGATGAAGTGGTACATCTCCATATAGCTGTCCGGGCGATAGTCGCGGTGGCTTGCCGACTCCACACTGCTCTTGTCGACCCCAAGCCACTGTGCGTAGAGGCCCGGTGAGATGTTCTCCTTCATGCAGTAGATGCCGTAGTACTCACCGTTGACATAGACCACGCAGTATTTGCTGTGCTGGGTCAGAACGGAGTCGGACATGTCCAGGCAGAGGTCCTGCCAGATCTCGCCGTTGAACAGGCGAAAGGCGGCGTCCTGCCCGGCGCGCAGGATCAGAGAATCGTAGCTGTCCGTCCCGGTTCCGAACAGGTCCCAGCAGAGCTGCTTTTCTCCGTAAGCGCCGCGGAAATTCACCTTGATGTTCTTCTTGGGAAATTCATAGATGCTGGACTTCCCGCTCAGGCCGAAGCCGCAATCCAGGCTGAAGGCCCGCTCCCCGTTTTCGTACAATGTCAGATTCCCCGGGATCTCCTGGCTCTTGCTCCCCTTGTTGACCAGGGACACAAGCCTGTGCGGATCGTCCCCGGCGATGCTGACCACCGGCAGCGTGAGATGTTCGTTCAGCAGGTAGCTCAGCGTCAGCGCGGGGCTCGGCAGCGCGTTTTCCTGCACGGCGACCACGCGCAGGACCGTAGACTGCGAAACCGTGATCGGTCCGGTATACGGCGCGGAGGAGGCGTCCGGGAGCGAGCCGTCCGTGGTATAATAGAGCCGCCCCTCACCTTCAAGTTCCACGGTCATCGTATCCACGCCCTCGAAAACGCCGTCCCTTGTCAGCGCCTCGGGCATCGCGGAGATCGTCCTGCCCGCCTCGAACGCAGCGTTGGAAGCAGACCGGGGCCTGCTGAAATAGAAGAAGCCGTTTTCCCCGTCCAGCCTGCCATAGCTCCCCGCATAGGGGATATCGTGCAGGGAGACATAGTCGACGATCCCGTCCGCATCCGACAGGTACAGGCTCTCGCGCTGCGCATCGAGCGCAAAGCCGGTATGCGGTGTCTTGCCGTAGGCGTCCCCGTCCGCGCATTGGAGCGTGATCGTTCCGCCCGCCGGCAGCCGCAGCTCCGGCAGTCTGTACTTCTGCGGCGTCCGGCCGTCGTCCGAAACGAAGTATTCCGAGAGGAGGATCTCCCCTTCCGAGACGTTTTTCAGGATCACCCAGTCGTTTTTCTTGTTTCGGCTGTCGTACTCAGGCCCGTACTCGGCGACCTTGACCTCGTAGATCTGCAGCGCGCTGGTGCAGGAGCGGGCGGATTGAAACGCCGCGAAGCCGGCGGCGCTGTTTTCATATCCGGGCGTGGGATACGCGCAGACGCGCAGCGTCTCCCCCTCCCTGCAGACCGAGCAGTCCGCCTCTCCGGAGATCGCGTCCAGCTGGTCCAGCACCTCGCCCTCGGGGCCAAGCAGCCGCACGCTCTCTCCTTCGGAGATTTTGAAGTCCGCATGGATCTCTCTGCCGCCCCGCTCTCCGCCGTCCGCGAGGACGACAAGGCGCTCGCCGGGCTGCAGCGTGAGGTCCGGAAGGGGGAAGCCGTCGCCATCCGCACGATCCGAAAGAGAGAGGTCCCGCAGCGGCATCGGCTCCGACGAAGGATTGTACAGCTCGATCCAGTCGGGAAAGCTGCCGTCCGCCGCCATCAGGCTGCTCTCATTGTCCGCCATGAGCTCGCTGAGAACAATCCCGGTCGTAAACCGCTTCCCGCTCTCAAGGACCGGCCCCGCCGTCGGCGCGCTCTGCTCAGCGGCCTCATGCCCGGACGCGCATGCCGTGAGAAGCAGCGATATGGCAATGAGAAAGCCGTATAAAATTTTTCTCTTTCTCATATCAAAGCACTTCCGTGTCGGAAAATGAAATCAACCGTGTCCGGAGCTGTATGTCCCGGTAATGTGTGTCAGTTTAGCACATCTCTTTCCCCTTGTAAAGGAGAGCTCATCCCGCCGCGCGGCTTGAAAGTTTTTCTTTCCCGTGGCGGTCTTCTGTGTTAAAATATAAAAGAGAATCTTCTATGACAGGAAGTGACCGTGTTGAAAAAAGCGATCTGCATCTTGCTCGGCTGCGCCATGCTTCTGACTCTCTGCTCCTGCGGGAAAAAAGAGAAGCGAGACGAGGGAGAGGCTGCTTCCGCCACATCCGGGAGCCCGGTGACCGAGGTCCGCATCTCGCTGAACAACCTGTATCAGTATTTTGAGTATAAGGAATACCCGAGCATCGTCCGGGAGGACAACAATGTGATCTCCTCCGTCCAGGTCTCCTACGGTCTGGCGCTGCGCGAGGGCTACACCGCCGCAAATCTCCCGGAATACAAGGACACGCTGCAGGTCACCTTCAGCGCGGATGGCGTCATCAAGACCGGGAGCTTCACCGTCGATTACGATACGCTTCAGTACAGCGGCACTGAGAGCAGCGTTCAGCGGGAGACCGTCACCGAGACGCTGGCCTTCTGGCCGGAGGGCAACCGCACCTTTGTCTGGACCTTCGGCAACTACAGCAAGAGCAACATCCTCTATCTGGAGAACTTCCAGGTGCTCAGCGCCTCCGGAAGCATCTTTCTGAAAAACGAGTAAAGCAGCCAGGAACGGCAAAGCGCCCCGGACAAGTCCGGGGCGCTCAAGCTGTCGACAACGTGTCGACAGCTTGAGCGGCAAAATGGGAACTTCGAAAAAGTTCCCATTTTTGCTAGGATTGAACGTGAAGAGGGGAATCCCATCCCCTCTTCACAATCTCCCCATGCGTGTCGAAACTCTGCCTCACAGGTTCGTCTACAGTCTGAAGCGCCCCGGACAAGTCCGGGGCGCCTTCCTGTCTGCGGGATCAACTCGTTCTTCGATCGGCTTTGGGGAGGACGATCAGCAGCTGGATGACCGCGAAGATGCAGACGGCGAGGGCGGAATAGCTGTGTCCGCGGCCCAGATCGAGGCAGATATACTCGGCCCCGGCCGCGCAGCCCAGGCACACAAGCACCGGCATGATCAGCATCGCCCGTTTTTTGATCCGTTCGAAGGCGGCCGGGATCGCGAGAAAGCCAGCCAGCGCCCCCGCGAGCATCAGGATATACGCCGTCATGCGGCCCTGATACATCCATTCGATATCGCGCCGCAGCTGTGTCTCATAGTCCTCCGCGGCCGAAAGCAGCGCGGAGCCCGCATCCACACGCCGCTCGATCCCCTCGCGGCCCATAAGCATCAGGCGAACGGAGGTCTCGCGCTGCTCCAGATCCTTTTGCTGCTGGGTCTGCTCGCTCATCTCGCCCAGTTCGCCCGCTTCCCGGTCCAACACTTCCTTTTCCTGGCGCAGCTCCTCCTCCTGCTCGTCAAGCTTGCCCATCTGGAACCAGATCTGGGCGCGGCTGTCGTACAGAGCGGCCTCGCCCTTCTCGATCTCCTTGCCGGCCTCCTTGAGCGCGGCGCGGCCCTGCTCGATGGCTTCCTTTCCCTTCGCCATCAGCGCCTCTGCCTTGTCCATCTCCGCCTGCGCGGCGTTGAGCTGCGCGCGGCTGCTCTCCAGGGTCGCGCCGAGCTGCGAGAGCCTTGCGTTCACCGCCTGGATCGCCGCCTGCACGAGATCCTTGTTCTGACGGTAGATCTCCCTTACGGCCAAAAACTGCTCCGACGTGAGCAGAAGCTCCGCGTCGCCCTCGGCCACGTCGTTGCGCCCCGCCACCAGCGCGGCGCGGATCTGCTGCGGCGTCATGCCGGTCGCCTCGGTGATGGCGTTTTCCAGCTGCTGCAGCTGCTCGGCGCTGACGCCGTCGACGGCGATCGCGCCGAGCGATATGCCCGCCTGCTCCGCCAGGGCTCCCAGCAGCGCCTGGATCTGTGCCGCCGAAAGCCCGCCCTGCGCCTTCAGGGAATCGGCCACGCCCACCGCCTGGTCGAAGCTGGAAATGGCTCCGTCGTAGGCTGCGATCACCGCGCGCTGCAGGGCTTCGGCGTCATCGCTGTCCTCGTCGGCCAGGATGTCGCCGATGGCCATCAGTCCGGCCAGCTGCGCCTGGGCTGCCTGGATGGCGGCGGCAGTCGTGTTATACTGCGCCCAGCCGTCGGCAAGCTGCTGCTTGCCGGCCAGGAATTTCTGATAGCCCGCGTTGAACTCCGCTTCTTTTTTCTCGAATTCCTTTACGCCGTCCAGATACTGCTGCTTGCCTGCGGCAAAGGCGGCGTCCGCCTCGTCGAGCTTGGCAATGCCCTCCTGGATGCCTCCGCGAGTGGCCGTATAGGTCGCAAGATCCGTCCGGTGCTGGGCGGCGGCGTCGTCATGCTGCTCCTGGCGCGCCTCCAGCTCCCGGTTCGCCTCTTCATAGCTCAGCTTTCCGGACAGCGCCTGCGTGATCAGCCTGTATTCCTCGATACGGTCCGCCAGGCGCCCACGATCCTCCTGTGCGCGCAGGCGTTCATCCATTGCGCTGCGGATCCCGAAGGCCCCGGCCAGGAGCATGACCAGACACAGGATCACCAGTACGATGGCAAATACTCTTGTCAGCGTCGGATGTTTCAACGCATACTCCCTCCCGCTTTTTTCTTATAAAGGATAGTATAACACGGATTTGTGAATAAGTCGTGCACAACCGTGGTTTTCACAAAAATTTTTTTGGAGCGGCTGATGCCCTCTTGACAGTTTTGAATCCTGTGTTATCTTGAACGCAGCCTTCAGAGAGGAGCCACGCCATGAAGCTGTATTTCGCCCCCATGGAGGGCGTGACGAGTTCGGTCTACCGTCGGCTGCATGCGGAAATGTTTCCCGGCGCGGACCGCTATTACGCTCCCTTTCTCGCGCCCGACGGCAGCGGCAACTGCCGCAGCAGCGCCATGCGCGAGCTGCTGCCCGAGCGCAACCGGGGTCTCTCCCTGGTCCCGCAGATCCTCTGCAGCCGCCCCGGTCCCTTTCTCATCGCGGCCGACCGGCTCAGGGAACTCGGCTATGAGGAGGTCAATCTGAACGTCGGCTGCCCCTCGGCCACCGTGGTGACGAAGCACAAGGGCGCGGGCATGCTGCTCGATCTGCGCACGCTCGACGCCTTTTTTGAAGAGGTCTTCTCCCACTGCCCGCTCCGCGTCTCGGTCAAGACCCGGCTGGGCCTGCAGAGCACGGAGGAGTTTCCCGCCGTTCTGGAGATCTATCAACGCTATCCGATCTCGGAGCTGATCATTCACGCCCGGGACCGGAGCGGCATGTATCAGAGCCGCCCGGATCTCCCCGCCTTCGCGGCGGCCTGGGCGCAAAGCCGCGTCCCGGTATGCTACAACGGCGATCTCTTCTCCCCTGCGGCGCTCTCTGTCGTTCAGGACGCCGTGCCCGGGCTGGACCGCTTCATGCTCGGCCGGGGCGCCGCGGCCAACCCCGCCCTGCCGCGACAGCTGCGCGGCGGCGCTCCCCTCGAGAGCGAAGAGCTCGAGACCTTTCTCGCGCGCCTGTGCGAGGGCATGCTCTCCGCCGGCCTGAGCGAGCACCATACGCTCGTCCGTCTCAAGGAGCTCTGGTACTACCTCATCCACATGTTTCCCGACAGCCGCCGCGGCGCGAAAGACATCCGCAAGGCGCAGGATCTGAGCGATTACCGTGCCGCCGTCCGCTCGCTTTTTTCTGAGAACAGCTTCTGTGCGGAGGCCGCGTTCCGAGGGTAAAAAATATAAAAAAAGGCTTGACAAGCCTGGTTAGTTGTGTATAATTAAATTGTAATAAATCAATTATGTATTCAAGGAGGAAATGTCATGAACGTATACGATTTTACCGTCAAGACCCGCAAGGGCGAGGATGTGAACCTGGCCGACTACAAGGGCAAGGCCCTGCTGATCGTCAACACCGCCACCGGCTGCGGCTTCACGCCCCAGTACAAGGAGCTGCAGGAGATCTATGACGCGCACAAGGACGACGGTCTGGAGATCCTGGACTTCCCCTGCAACCAGTTCGCCGACCAGGCCCCCGGCACCGATGAGGAGATCCACACCTTCTGCACCGGCCGCTTCGGCATCACCTTCCCCCAGTTTGCCAAGATCGACGTCAACGGTGAGAATGCCATCCCCCTTTACAAATATCTGACCGAGAACACCGCGTTTGAGGGCTTCAACGGCCCCGCGGGGCTCATGCTCTCCGGCGTTGTCAAGAAGATGGACAAGGACTATAAGAAGAACGGCAACATCAAGTGGAACTTCACCAAGTTCCTCATCGACCGCGAGGGCAACATCGTACAGCGCATGGAGCCCACCATGTCCATGGACAAGGTCAAGGACGCTGTGGAAAAGGTCCTGTAAGACCGATAGAAATCGCCCGCTTTCGGAAGAAAGCGGGCTTTTTTCATATCTGGTATTTCTGCGCGTATTCGCGGTAGTAGGCGTCGAAGTTGTTCGAATGCAGCTCCTTGAGGTCCAGGACATAGCCGTGCGTCTCGAAGGAGTCGTCCTGCAGCTCGATCAGCGCGAGGGCCAGGTTGGAGCAGTGGTCCGCAACGCGCTCGACGTTTGTGAGGATGTCGTTGAACACGAAGCCCTGTCCCAGCGAGCAGAGGCCGCGCTTGAGCCTGTCTACATGGCGCAGCTTCATCTCGTCGCAGAGGGTGTCCATGCGCTCCTCCAGGGGCTCTACCCGGTAGGCGAGTTCCAGATCGTTCTCGGTAAAGGCCTTCACCGATATCTCCAGGATCTCTGTCAGGGCCGCGATGAGCACCATGAGCTCTCTGGAGGCCCTCTCGGAGAAGCTGATCTTTTTCTCGTGGATCTCGCGGGCGGCCTCCGCCAGGTTCATGGCGTGGTCGCCGATGCGCTCAAGATCGCTGAGCGTGTGCAGAAACTTTGTGACGCTCTCGTTCTGCTCGCGGTTCAGCTCCTGCGTGTTCAGCTTGATCAGGTAGGTGCCGAGCTTGTCCTCATAGCGGTCGATGAAATCCTCCGTCTGCTCGACGCGCTGCATATCCGTCTCTGTGAAGTGCGACATCATGCCGATGGCGCGCATCATATTTTCCTGCGCGGTCTTCGCCATGGAATTCACCGTCAGGCGGCTCTGCTCCACGGCCAGCGCCGGATAGCGGAGAAAGCGCTCGTCGAGCCGATCCAGCACGTCCGTGACCGCGCGTTCCTCCTCGCTCTCCGGGATCAGCCTCGACATCATATGGATCATCTGCTTCTGGAAGGGCACCAGGAGCATCGCCGTAGCCACGCGGAAGATGGTGTTGATCGCCGCGATGCTCACGGGGTTGACGACCCTGTGGTCCAGGTTGAAGTGCAAAACGGCGTCCAGAATATAATAGATCAGTCCGATCACCAGCACGCCCAGGACCTCGATGGCCAGATAGGACCAGGCCGCCCGGCGTCCGTCCGCTCTGGCGCCCAGCGCGGAGAGCAGCACCGGGATGGACGAGCCGATCGCGATGCCCAGGATCATGGGCCAGGCCACCATGAAGGTCACCGCCCCCGTCATCGACAGGGCCTGCAAAATACCCACGGCGGCCGAGGCGCTCTGCAGCACGGCGGTAAAGAGCGCGCCGATCGCGATGCCCAGCAGCGGATGGGAAAAGGCGGTCAGCATCCGCAGGAAGGCGGGGCTCTCCCGCAGGGGCGACACGGCGCCGCTCATGCTCTGCATGCCGAACATCAGCACCGCGAAGCCCAGCAGGATCTCTCCGACATGCCGCCGGAGCTGCTTCTTGGAGAACATACGCAGGCTCACGCCGACGACCGCCACGATGGCCGAGAGCGTGGACGTGGAGAAAAAGGAGACCCATCCGCCGCCCTCCAGGCTGGAGAGGCTGACGATCCAGCCGGTGATGCTTGTGCCGATCAGGGCGCCGTGGATCACGGAGATCGCCTGACCCAGCTTCATCATGCCGGAGTTGACGAAGCCCACCACCATGGCCGAGGTCGCGGAGGAGGACTGGATGACCGCCGTTACGGCCGTGCCCAGCAGCACGCCGCGCAGGGGCGTGCCGGACAGGCGGTAGAGCACCATCTCCATGCGGTTGCCTGCCACCCGTTTCAGGCTGTCCCCCATCAGGGTCATGCCGAAGAGGAACAGCGCGACGCCGCCCAGCAGAGATATGATATTTGTAACGTCCAATTGACCACTCCTTTGGCGTGAGCAAAAAGAAGCCCACATTCCACCAAATACAATTATAACACAAGCCGTCTGCCTCCACAAGAGATTGTCTTGCTTTTTTCGCCGCAAAACTGTACAATGTTCCCGACCGCGGAGTGCGGATCGATCTTCCCTGCCCCGCCGGCATCGCTCATCCGGCGGATCCTCAGGAGCAAGGAGGCAGCTATGCGCTATATGGAAGTGACCGTGGATACGCCGCCCGAGGAGCTCGACACGCGCTGCGAGCAGATGAGCGCCATGGGCGTCGACGGCTTCGTGATCGAAAACGAGGCGGATTTTCAGAACTTTCTGGATCAGAACCGGCAGTACTGGGACTATGTGGATCAGGACCTGGCGGATCGCTTTTCCGGCGTCAGCCGCATCCGCTGCTATCTCGGCGACGATGAGGCCGGGCGCGCGTCCCTCGCGCTGATTCGCGCCGCCTACCCCTCGGTGCAGGTCTCCTTCGTGGAGGACAGCGACTGGGAGAACAATTGGCGGGAGTATTACAAGCCCATCGAGGTCGGAGAGAAGCTGGTGGTCGTGCCCGAATGGGAGGCGATCCCGGAGGGAGAGCGCATCCCCCTGCGGCTGGATCCGGGGCTGATCTTCGGCACCGGCAGCCACGCGACCACGCGGATGTGCCTGGCCGCGCTCGAGCCCTATGCGCACGCCGGATGCCGGGTGCTGGACCTGGGCTGCGGCAGCGGCATCCTCGGCATCGGGGCGCTGGTGCTCGGCGCCGACAGCTGCCTGGGCTGCGACGTCGACCCCAAGGCCCCGGACGTGGTGCGCTCCAACGCCGCGCTCAACGGCATCGGTCCCGAGCGCCTGCGCGTCTGCGCCGGGGACATCCTCGCCGACGCCGCGCTGCGCCGCAGCTTCGGCGGAGGCTATTCGCTGGTTCTGGCAAACATCGTGGCCGACGTGATCCTGCCGCTGTGCGGCTTTGTGAGGGACTTTCTCGCCGTCGACGGCGTCTTCCTCTGCTCCGGGATCATCGAGGGCCGGCAAAACGAGGTCCGTGCCGCGCTCGAGCGGGCGGGACTGCGCATCCTCGAGCACCGCTGTGAGGAGGAGTGGCACTGCTACGCCGCTGCGCTCCACGGCTGAAAAGATGCCGCCGCCGGCGCCATGCCGTACAGATGCAAAAAAGCCGCTGACCTTTTCGGTCAGCGGCTTTTGTTTTTCGGCGCTCAGCCGTAGATGTCGTTGAGCTCCATGAGCTGGACGGAGATCTCCAGGATCTCGCCGTCGCGCCAGACGGTGAAGAGCATGCTGTCGCCCACCTGCAGCGCATTTTTGAGCCGGTTCACATCGTCCGTGGTCCTGACCGGAGTGTGGTCGACCTCGGTGATGATATCTCCCTCACGGATCCCCTGCTCCTCCGCGTCGCTCCCTTTGGCCACGGCGGACACATACAGGCCCTCCGGCAGCTCAAAGTGCTCGGCAAGGTCCTGCGGGACCTGTCCGACGGTGATGCCGATGCTGGGCCTGCCGCGCACCTCTCCGTATTGCACGAGGGAATTGACCACCTCGCGCACGGTCTCGGAGGGGATCGCAAAGCCGATGCCCTCGATGCTGGAGGTATTCGACACCATCTTCATATTGGTGATGCCCACGACCTGTCCGTACATGTTGAACAGCGCGCCCCCGGAATTGCCGTCGTTGAGCGCGGTGTTGGTCTGCAGCAGGGTCATGCTGTGCCCCTTATGGCTGATGCCGCGCTCGATGGCGGAGATGATCCCGTCGGTGAGCGTGCAGCGGAAGGTCTGCCCCAGGGGATTGCCGATGGCCGCCACGTGGTCGCCCACCGTGAGCGCGCCGCTCTCGCCGAACTCCGCGACGGGCAGCTGCGCCGCCTCGATCTTCAAAACCGCGACGTCGCTGATGGCGTCCGCCCCGACGAGCTCAGCCTCGAAGCTCCTGTCGTCAAAGAGGGTGACAGTGGCGCTGTCGCAGCCCTCGAGCACATGGGCGTTGGTGAGGATCAGGCCGTCCTCGGAGAGGATGACGCCGGAGCCCCAGTAGAAGCCGGAGACGCCGTCGACATAGCCGGTGATGGCCACGATGGAATCCGAGCAGCGCCCGTACAGCTCCTGCAGGCTGAGCTCCTCCTGCCCGGCGCGGCGGAGCGTCAGGGAAAAGTCCGGCGCGAGCGCGGCGCGCGGGATGTCGATCTGCGCGATGTCGGACTCGACGCTGGAGTAATACTCCTCAAAGGCCTTTTTCCAGTCGTCCGGCAGCAGCGTTCCGCCGCCCGGGCCGGGATTTCGCTGCGGGGCGCTTTTGCCAGATCCGGCGAAAATCATGGACGAGGCCACGATCAGCAGGATCAAAATGCCCAGAAGTCCCAGGATATGCCAGGTCTTCAGGTTCCTTTTCTTCTTTTTTTTCGCGCCGGAACGCACGCCCTCCGCCTTCAGCGGCGCGTACCAGTCCTCCGCGCTGTACCAGTTTCCGTTGTTCATGCACGTCCCCCGCAATTCACTCCGCCAAGGCGAGTGTAAAGACAAATTCGGTCATGCCGCCCTCGCTACGCACGGCGATGTCCTCGTCATGACTGTTGATGATCTCCTTGACCAGGTACAGGCCCAGGCCGACTCCCTCCTTGTCCATACTGCGGGAGCGGTCCGACTTGTGAAAGCGGTCAAAAATGAAGGGCAGGTCGTCCGGCGGGATCGTCTCACCGAAGTTCTTCACCGAAACATAGGCCTTGCCGTCGTCCTTATAGAGGCGAACGATCAGGCAGCTCCCGCGCGCCGCGAATTTCACGGCGTTGTCCAGGAGATTGTAGATGACCTGCGTGATCGCGTCCTTGTCCGCGCGGACCATGATGTGGTTGTCCGGCAGCTGCGGGTCCACGTCCAGGTTCTTTTGGGTGGCCCTGCTCTCAAAGCTCAAAAGCGTCTGCAAAATGAGCTCCGTCAGGTCGAAGACGCGGCGCCGCGAGGGATCGGTCGCCCTGGCTCTCGCCTGCGAAACGCCCAGCATATCCCGTACCAGCCGGGAAAGCCTGCGCGTCTCGTCGCGGATGGAGCGCAGGTACTTTTCCTCATCCTCCTTCGGGATGGTGCCGTCCAGGATTCCGTCGGCAAAGCCGGCGATGGTGGTCATGGGCGTGCGCAGCTCGTGAGAAATGTTGGCGATGAACTCGCTCCTGCGGTTTTCCGCCTTCTCAAGGGAGTCCGCCATTTTGTTGAAGGAATCGATCAGCACGCCCATCTCGTTCTCGGGATCCTCCGTCTGCTTGACGCGCACGGAAAAATCCCCGCGGGCAAACTTCCGGGAGGCGGCCGCCATCTCATCGAGCGGCCGGGCCATGTGCCTTGCGTAGAACAGGCTCGCCAGCAGCGCGGCGCAGAACAGCCCCGCCGAGATAATCAGCGCCATTGTGAGGTAGGTCGTCCAGCCTCCGAGCATGTTCTCCACCACATTGGTTACAAAAACGCAGCCCATAAGACTTCCGTCCCCCACCGACACGATGGGGGCCGCCGCCACGAAGCGCGTGCTCTTGTACATGCCGCCAAGGTCGCTCAGCTCGTCATAGCCGCCGTTTTCGATCCGGGCGATGATCTCCTCCGGGATGACCACGCCCAGATGCTCGCACAGAGGCGCCCGGTCGGAGCAGGTGACGACGACGCCGTCGGCGTCCGTGATGAAGACCTGGTTGCCGGTGGATTTGGCGACGGAGGTGATGGACATGCCCAGCACCCAGCTCGTCAGGGAATCGCTCCTCGCCACGGCGGAGGCCGTGCGCGCGACCTCCCGGGCGCTGTCCTCCATGCTGCTGCGGTACTCGCTGATTACATAGCTGCGCGCGATGGCCAGGAAGGACAGGGCCACCAGCAGAAAGCACACGGTCACCAGTGCAGCTGTCGCGAGGAAATTACGCAGATAAATGCTTTTCATTCAATCCGCCAGCTCAAACTTGTAGCCCACGCCCCAGACCGTCTTCAGGCTCCACTTGTCCGAGACGCCCTCCAGCTTTTCGCGCAGGCGCTTGACGTGGACGTCCACGGTGCGCGAGTCGCCGAAATAGTCGAAGCCCCAGACCTCGTCCAGAAGCTGGTTGCGGGTAAAGACCCGGTTGGGGGACGCCGCCAGATGATACAGCAGCTCCATCTCCTTGGGGGGCGTGTCCACCTTCCTGCCGTCCACGATCAGCTCATAGGAGTCCAGGTTGATGACAAGCTTGTCAAAGCTCAGCTTCTTCTCCACCGGCCCCTCCGGGTCGCTGCGGCGCATGACCGCGTGGATGCGCGCCAGCAGCTCCTTGACCTCGAAGGGCTTGGTGACATAGTCGTCCGCGCCCATCTCCAGGCCGCTGACCTTATCGCCGGTCTCGCCCTTGGCCGTGAGCATGATGATGGGCGTGGAGGATTTCTTGCGGATGTCCCGGCAGACCTCCCAGCCGTCCTTCACCGGCAGCATGATATCCAGCAGCACGACGTCCGGCTGGAACAGGTCAAAGCTGGACTCGGCCTTGCCGCCGTCCGCCGCGATCATGACTTCGAAGCCGTCTTTTCCCAGATACAGGCGCAGAAGCTCCGCGATGTTGGCGTCGTCCTCTATGATCAGAGCCCGTTTGCTCATCCGTATCTCCCCTTTATCTTCTGTTTTTTCTGCTTTGATTATAGCGCAGCCCCGCCCGGAAAGGTGAATATTCTGTAAAAACGCCGCTCAAAAGCGGAGCTTTTCCAGCTCCAGCAGGGCCAGGATATAGATCCTCAGCGCCTCGAGAAGTTCGTCCCTGCTTGCCGCCTCGTCCGCTCCGTGGATCGGTCCGGCAAAGGCCGGCTGCGGGCGCTCGGGATGCTCCGGCCCGAAGGAGACCGCATTGGGAAACAGGCGGGCATAGGTGCCGCCGCCAATGGTATAGGCCCGTGCATCCTCGCCGGTGATCGTGTTGTAGGCCTCGAGGCAGACCCGCACCGCGGGATTGTCCGTGCTCATGTAGAAGGGCGGCTTGTCGTTGTCGATCACGATCTGTGCGAGCGCCCCCGCCTGCCGGGCCAGCGTCTCCCGGAGCTTTTCCCCGCTCATATTCGTGGGATAGCGGCAGTCGAAGGCCTGGATCAGAAATCCGTCCTCGATGCCGATCACACTGCCGATGATGGTCAGCGGCTGAAACAGCCCGTCATCCGCCGCCGCGCCCAGGCCGCTGCCGTCGGTATTGGCGTGCAGCCGGGACAGCAGCGTGAGAAAGGCCCGGTCGTCGTCGCTCCCCACGCCGTTTTCCAGCAGATACTCCACCAGCACGCCCACGGCGTTGACCGTGCCCTCGGGGGTGGAGGCGTGGCCGCCGATCCCGTGGGCCGTGAGCTTCCAGAGTCCTTCCCCCATCGGTTCCGCCTCGACGCGATCCGTCGGGGACAGCGTCTCTGCGCGCACCAGGGCCTCCGCCCGGGCGGGGACGGCATTGACGACCGTGCCGCCGAGGAGCTCCAAGATCTCCCCGCACGGCCGGCGCGAGAGGATCCTGCCGTGGCAGATGCCCTTCTCGCCGTTGCAGAGGGGGAAATTGGAGTCGGGGCTGAAGCAGAAGAGCGGCGCGGGATGGTGCTTCAGATAGTATTTCACATCCTCCATGCGCGTCTCCTCATTCACGCCCAGCAGGGCGCGGACGGGATAGCGCAGAGGGACCTGCCGCTCGCGCAGGTATTTGAGCGCGTACAGGCACAGCACGCTCGGCCCCTTGTCGTCCGTCACGCCGCGCCCGATGAGATAGCCCTCCCGCTCGCGCAGCGCATAGGGGTCCGCGCTCCAGCCCTCGCCGGCGGGCACCACGTCCAGATGGGTGATCGTCGCAAGATAGTCGTCGCCCTCTCCGAGCGCCGCATAGCCGATCATGCCCTCGCAGTCCACCGCCGCAAGACCCAGCTCGCGGGCGATCTGCAGAGCCGTGTCCAGAACCTCGCGGGGTCCTCTCCCGAAGGGCGCACCGGGCTCCGGCTCTCCCTCCACGCTGTTGACGGACACCAGCCGCGCGATGTCCCGGATCAGATCCTCCGTGTTCTCCTCAACAAACCGGTCGATATCCCGGCGAAGCTCCTCGTTCATGCCGACGCTCCTTTCAGATCCCTCGATCCATCCATATTCGGTCCGATCCCGCTCCTATGCGAATATACCATTCCCCCGGCGCTTTTGCAAGCCGCAGCCGGTACAAAAGCAGCGCGCGGGGCAGCCGCCCCGCGCGCAAGCCATCCTATGATACACGATACCCGCTATTTTGTGTCCGCGGCCTTGAAATCCGGCTCCGTTCCCCGGATCAGCCGCTTGATGTTTTCCCTGTGCTGGAAGATCGCCAGCACCATGGAATAGGCCGCCAGGATCAGGCGCGGGATGCTCACGCCGAAGAGCAGAGACGCCGCCGTCACGCCGATGGCGGCGCAGACCGAGCCAAAGGAGACCTTCTTGCTCAAAAAAGCGGCGATCAGGAACACCACCACGATGAACACGAAAACGCGCCAGTCGATGACAAGGCCGATGGTCGCCCCGACGGAGATCCCCTTCCCGCCCTTGAAACGGTGAAACACAGGGAAGCAGTGGCCCGTGATGCAGGCCATCCCGCCGACGGCAAGCCCGTTGTCCCCCAGCAGCAGCCAGCCGAGCCCCGTCGCCAGCAGCGCCTTGAGCATATCTCCGGCCAGGGTCAGCACCCCGGCCTTCATACCGTAGACCCGGGCCATATTGGTCGCGCCCGCGTTGCCGCTGCCCTTGGCGCGCACGTCCCCTCCGGGCATGGCACGCGACAGCAGGATCGAAACGCTGATGGAACCCAGCAGGTATCCGGCCACGATCACAAGCAGATATTTCAGCGTTGTCATGGTGCACCTCGGCAAGACTGCAGCTTTTGCAGTTTGTGGGGTTCATTATACCCTTTCGGGCAGGGGAACACAAGGGATATCCTGTACTGTTTAAAGTTTTTTCATACTTGTCCAGGGGAAGCATTCCGGCGGGCTGCGGAGAAACTCCAGCTTCTCAGCCGTAACGGGATGCCGGAAGGCCAGACGGCAGGACCAGAGCGCGAGCGCGCAGTCCTCCTGCGCCTGGCAATACTTTCTCTCCCCCACCAGGGGCATCCCCCTGTGGGCAAACTGGCAGCGGATCTGATGCGTGCGGCCGGTCAGCAGGCGGATGCGCACAAGACTCATCCCCTGCGCGCGCTCCAGCGTCTCAAAGCGCAGCCGCGCCTCCTGCACGCCTTTTCCGCTCTCCCCGGTCACAAAGGTCATTTTGCGCGCCCTGTCCCGGACCAGCAGATCGACCATCTCGCCGCCGTCCGCCGTCTCTCCGCGAACGACCGCCAGGTATTCCTTTTCAAAGCTCCCCTCCCGGATCTGCCGCGACAGCTCCGACGCCGCCTCCGCGCTGCGTCCGAGCGCCATCAGCCCGCCGACCACCCGGTCGAGCCGGTGCACGGTGCGAAGCTCTGCATGGGGATCGCCCAGCGACTCGCGCAGGAGGTCGGGCACGCCGCCCGGCTCATCGGTGGAGAGCGCGCCCGCCGGCTTGACGCAGACGATCAGCGCCTCATCCATATACACGATCTCCATTGCCGCGCCTCCTCTCCGGACTTTTCTCTCATTGTAACACAGCTTTTCTTCTTTGCAAACGCCCCAATCTGTGCTATGATGCCACAAGAGGTATCTGACATGGAAGAAAAAACCGTCTCCCCCTGTCCATACGCCAAAAAATGCGGCGGTTGCCAGCTGCAGAATCTCCCCTACCCCGAGCAGCTGCGCCACAAACAGCGGCGCTGCATCGCGCTGCTGGGCGAGTTCGGCCACGTGGAGGAGATCCTCGGCATGGACGAGCCCACGCACTACCGCAACAAGGTCCACGCCGCCTTTGCGCTCGACGCCAAAAGGCGCCCCATCTCCGGGATCTACCAGTCCAGCAGCCACCGGGTCGTCCCGGTGGACGCCTGTATGATCGAGGATGAGATCGCGGACGGCATCCTGCGGGATATCCGCGCCATGCTGCCGGAATTCAAAATCCGCATCTACGACGAGCGCAGCGGCGAGGGCTGGCTGCGCCATGTGCTCATCAAGCGCGGCTTTGCCACGGGGCAGGTCATGGTCGTCCTCGTGGCGGCCTCGCCGATCTTCCAGCTGCAAAAGCCCTTTCTGAAAAAGCTGCTGTCCCTGCACCCGGAGATCAGCACCGTGCTGCTGAACGTCAACGACCGCTTCGGCCCCGTGGTGCTGGGCAGCCGGGAGAAGGTCCTCTTCGGCAGCGGTTTTATCGAGGACGTCCTCTGCACGTACCGCTTCCGTATCTCCGCGCGCTCCTTTTATCAGATCAATCCCGTCCAGACGGAGCGCCTCTACGCCGCGGCCATCGATTTTGCCGGGCTCACGGGGAGCGAGACCGTGCTCGACGCCTACTGCGGCATCGGCACCATCGGCATCGCCGCCTCCAGCAGGGCCGGCCAGGTCATCGGCGTGGAGATCAACAGGGACGCCGTGGCCGACGCGATCGCCAACGCCCGGCTCAACGGCCTTACAAACTGCTGGTTCACCGCCGGGGACGCCGGCGCCTTCATGGAGCAGATGGCCTCCGACGGCGCGCGCCCGGACCTGGTGTTCATGGACCCGCCCCGCGCCGGCAGCGACGAGCGCTTTCTCCGCTCCCTGATCCGCTGCGCGCCCGGGCGCGTGGTCTACATCTCCTGCAACCCGGAGACGCTCGCGCGCGATCTGCGCCTGCTCTGCGCGGGCGGCTACCGCGTGCGCCGGATCCAGCCGGTGGACATGTTCCCCTATACGGAGCATATCGAGACAGTC
>Ga0079305_1001559_pt1 | contig 28170 bp, 18 predicted proteins | sample LMS_cellobiose_e_FD_79183 | JGI IMG/M metagenome (GOLD analysis project Ga0079305, IMG submission 79183) | Rumen-fistulated moose microbial communities from Alaska, USA - LMS_cellobiose_enrichment | ecosystem: Host-associated > Mammals > Digestive system > Stomach > Rumen fluid ... | reverse complement strand
CTGCAAGAAATTGCAGAGAAGGTTTTTTTGCCTCAGGCAAAAAAAGAGTGAAAAGCATAAAAAAACGAAAAAAAACGTAAAACCGAGGGTTCAGCCCCTTGACTTTTACATAATAGAAAGGAATGGATTATGACAGAAACAGTTTTCCCGATGAGCAGAAGGAAACCACGGTTCACGCTGATTGAACTTCTAGTGGTTATAGCCATTATCGCGATCCTGGCGGCCATGCTGCTGCCCGCTTTGAACAAAGCAAGGGACCGGGCAAAATACATCAGCTGCATGGGCAATATGAAGCAGATCAGTACCGCGTTCAATTGTTACGCTGTGGATTACAGCGGCTGGATTTCCGGTACTTACGGTTCCTATGTCCAGAATGTCAGCAAAAGTTACATTGCCCGGCTTTCCGACTATTTGGGAGGCCCCTCATACTTCACACTTATATCGGACTCAAGCCAGCGCGATGACAAACGGTTGCCCAAAAGTCTCTTCTGTCCCTCCTATGTCCGGAAACCGAATACGAAAGACTGGACCTATACTTACTCCATTTCCGGCAATGCCACCCATAACCTCAACGGACTGACCGGCTGGGACGAAGCGGTTCCGATGTTCCGCAATTATACTTACTTGTCCAGTTCTGACAAGATCAGTCCTTTCAACGGGACAAAAGACAAGATCATCTTCTTATCCGATGCTTACTGCCCGACATCGGAAAAGAACAAAATGACTTCCAACGGTCTCAAAGTGATCGTCACGTCGGCATCGGCCACCAGCGAATATTCGACAATACATGCCAGGCACAGCGACTACGCCAATTCGCTGGCGCTGGATGGCAGTGTTCAAAAACTGGGCCGCTCCAATATCAAACAATATCGGCTGCTGAAGGATATGCGCGTCGTTGAGTTCACCGGAGGAATTTATCTTCAGAACGGAATTTTTATAAAATAACAGGAAATTCACCATGAAAACAATCCTCTTATCACTGCTGTTTTTCATTTCTGCGGAAATAATCTCCGCTCTCGAAAAGCCGCTCATCGCCAACGGGAAAAGCGAGGGAGTCATTGTAATCCCCGCAAAACCGAATCCGGTTGAAGAGTTTGCCGCACAGGAGCTGCAGACATATGTCTGCAAGATCACGGGCGTTACGCTTCCCGTGGTAAAAGGCAAGACCACCGCCCGGACCGGCTACAAGCTGGGGCGTGCATCAGGGATCACCTTCGGCAAAGACGACCGGCCGGATTCCTGGCGCAGCCGACTCAAAAACGGCTTTCTTGAAATCACGGGAGTGGACGGACCGGGCAAGGAAACCGATACCCGTAACCCCGCGGGCACGCTCTTCGGCGTCTACTCCTATCTGCAGAACACCCTCGGCGTCCGCTGGCTCTGGCCTGGCGAAGACGGGGAATACATCCCCCGCAAGAAGGAACTGTCGCTTGCTGCGATGAATCCGTCCGAATTCCGCCATCGGCTGAAAGCCGTGTGTCCCAACCAACCGGGAAATCCGGATTTGTTCCGCTGGTACCGCCGTGCGATGCATTACAGGGAAAATCAGCGGGAGCTCCATGCCGGGAAACTTCAGGGCCATGCGTTTCTTTTCTGGCCGGCGAAATACGGCAAGACTCATCCTGAATGGTTCGCGCTCATCAACGGGGTGCGGAATACCGCCAAGCGCACGACCATGTGCGTCAGCAATCCGGCGCTGCAGGACGAGATCGTCAGCCGCTGGTATGAGATTCAGTCGAAGAGCGACCGTCCCCTGGCGGTAAATATCAAGGAAAACGACCATCAGATGCGCTGCGAATGTGAAATGTGCCGCAGCTGGGACGGACCTGACAATCGAGGTCCGACCGGTCGTTACTTCCGCTATAAAAACGTCTCCGAACGCTATTGCCGTTTTGCAATGGAAGTGTGGAAACGCGCATCGAAACTGCGTCCGGACGCACAAGTCTCCTTCTTTGCCTATCACGGCAATGTCTATGCGCCGCGAAAGGTGAAACTCAACGAACATTGCCTGGTCGCGCTCGTTCCGGATCTGCCTTTTCCCCGCATACCGGAACATACGAAATTCCTGAGGCAGGAATACGACTTGTGGAAAGCTTCCGGCGCTCAGCTGATCCTGCGGCCCAATTACTTTCACGGCGGGTATGTGATGCCCGAACTCTGGTATGACGAATACGCCGACGAATTCCAGTATCTGTGCAAACTCGGAATCACGGGACTGCGAATCGACGGAGGCAGCGGCAATTTTGCCGCCAACGGGCTCAACCGCTATGTGATGGCGAGGCTGGCGCAAGACCCCACCCAAGACGCGGAAGCGCTCAAGGAAGAGTATGCAGCATGTTTCGGTCCGGCGGCCCCGGCGGTTCGGGAATATCTTGATTTCTGGCATCAATACACGAAGGACAACGCGCAGCGGATCAACGACCTCTGGCTGCACACGCCGTCGCAATGGTATTTCCACGGCTGGCTCTATGCCGTGTGGTGTTACAAGATTTTCCCGGAAAAGGTTTTGATTCAGACTCGGTCGATGCTCGACCGGGCGGCCCGCCTTGCCGCAAATGACAAAGACGCCGCGAAGAAAGTTGCATTTCTGCGGAGCGGTCTGGAACATGCGATCATCACTTCGCACACCTCGGCCCTGTTCGCCGATCCGAAGGTGACAAAACAGGAAAAATGGGAGGCACTGAAAAAACTGCGGGCGTTCCGCTCGAAACTTCCTCCGTTCGCCTATGCTGTCCGGCAGTGTTGGGCAGCGGAAAAACGCTGGAAGATCGATGGTGTCCGCCTGGAACAGATGAAAGATGTTCCCGTCGATCCGGGCGTGAAAACCTATGAGGAGGCGGAATAAAAATTTGACCTTCCCGGGATGAATGCTATATTAAGACCGGAAATTCTTATAAAAAAATAAAATAACGGACTAAGCGGATGGTAAAAAATGGCTGAAATCGAAATCCCCTTGAAAGAAATCGGACGGATTCGTCCCCGTTCGGCAAATGAGATCGCCGGCTCGCTTTTCACGCTCGGCTGCGAGGTGCTCGACCGCGATTTTGCGGACTATGACGAATACAAGGAATACCTCGTCCCGCTCGGCATCAAGACGATCCGTCTGCAGAGCGGCTGGGCGAAGACCGAAAAAGTGCCGGGCACGTATGATTTCGCCTGGCTCGACCATATCATCGACGACGCCGTGGGACGCGGTTTGAACATCCTGCTGGAAACGGATTACGGCAATCCGGCGTATCCGGGCGGAGGCGGCAGCGACCTGGCGGGCGGGTTTCCGGAATCGGAAGAGGCACTGGCGGCGTGGGACCGCTGGGTCGAGGCGATGGCGCGCCGTTATGCGGGGAAAGTCCGCGACTGGGCCATGTGGAACGAGCCCGACCTCCCCGGAACCAACAGAACCATTCCTCAGATCGTGGATTTCAACATCCGAACCATGAAAATCATCCGCAGAGTCATTCCCGACGCCCGGATCGCGGGTCTTTCGCTCGCTCAGACCGGGGATAACTTCGACGAATATCTGGCGCTGCTGCAGGAGAAAAACGAGCTCGAATCCTTCGACTGGATCATTTATCACGGCTATCAACCCAATCCGGACCGGGCGTATGACACCGGCAACCGGCTGAAAAACTTTCTCGCCCGCCGCACGTCCAAGGTCAAAGTCCGGCAGGGCGAAAACGGCTGTCCTTCCGAACGCACGAACCGGTTTGCCCTGCGGGGAGTCGAATGGACCGAATTTTCCCAGGCGAAATGGGACCTCCGCCGCTTCATCGGAGATATCGCAAACGGGGTGGAAACGAGCGTATTCACGATCTGCGATTTCAATCATATCGGACGCGAAATCAACCGCAAGGGACTCCTCCGCGCCGAAGCGGATCACAAGGTCGTGCGGAAGAAGATTGCGTATCAGGCGATCCAGCACATGACCAGTATTTTCGACAACTCGCTGCAGCCGGTCTCGCCGGATCGTGCGGCGGTGTTTTTCAGGCGGACCTGTGCGCTGTTCCCGTTCGCCGAAACCTCGGGCCGGGGAAATGTCCTCGCCTACTGGGACCGGAGCGACGTTCCCGGCAATGAAGTCGTTCCGGAGAATGCGGAAATCCTGTTCAAAGACTTTCCGTTCGACGAACCGGTGCTGGTCGAAATGATTTCCGGAAAAGTCTATGAGATTCCGGCGGACCGGATTTCCAACTCGGGCGGATATGTTGTCTTTCGCGGCCTGCCGGTTCTGGACACTCCGTTTCTGATTGCGGAAAAACGGCTGCTTCATCTGATGTAAAAAGTTTGAAACCAATATCCGGAAGCGGCTTCCGGAAAAGCTCAAATCGTTTTTGTCACGGCCTGTTTACCGACATCGCGGCGGAAAAACGAAATTTTCCATGCCGGCTCCGGGCCTGAAAATATCCTGTCATGCATTCTTATCCCGCCGGAAAAGGTCTGTTTCGAGCTTGAAATCGGGGTTTGGAGGGCATATTTTACCCCATCGGGAAATCCGGCAGATCAAACCAGGGGGGGAAACATGACTTGCTTCAAGACCCGAGCGCTCTGCGTGGCGCTCGCCGCGGCCGCGGTCTCACTCGCGGCGGAGGAACCGGAAACCAGAACGCTGCGGTTCGTTCAGGATGACGCGCAGGACCGCATGGTTTCCAAAATCTACGTGCTGAAATACGCACAGTCCAACGACATCGTGCCGTTTCTGCTCGGCGCGGTCAAACGCTACAACATCAATTCGTCCGTCAACTGCATCGAATACGGCAGCAACAACCAGCAGTTCCTGACGGTTACCTGTCCGGTGCGGATGATGCCGTATGTGGATGATTTCATCAGCAAGGCCGACCGCGAGGTGAAGATCGACGGCCGCGTGCCGGGCGAGATCATCCGCGGCACCGGGATCACGCGGGCGGTCTACCGGCCGAAATACCGTTCCGGTCAGACGCTGGTCAACATCATCGTCAATGCGGCCGTCGGGGAGGGGCCTTACGGTTCGGTCTACGGCTACGAGCAGAATTCCAACCAGATCTACTGGAAGGACAATGCGAGCAACACTTCCTATGCGTTTCAGTTTCTGGAATGGCTGGACCGGCCCGCGCCGCAGATCACCTTTCATTTCAACATATATGAGATACGGGAAAGCAAAATGCGGGACATCGGGCTGGATTATCTGGCTTGGAAAAACGGTCCGGGGCTGAATATTTTTCAGGCCGGCTTTCAGGTGATGGACCTCTCCTCGGGCGGTTCGGCCGCGCTGCAGGGAATGTCCGGCCCCTTCGGCGCGTTCCTTTTCGCGCCGCAGTTTGACGCCAGTTTTCTGCGCGTGCTGCAGCAGGACGGCAAGGCCGACATCCGCAATACCGCCACCCTGACCGCGGCCAACTCCGAGACCAACAGCTATGCGCTGATGTTCAATCCGCAGCTTCAGAACATCTACAAATCGGACAACGACAAGACCAGCGTCGGCACCATCACCACGCTGCCGGCGGGGATGTATCAGGTGTATTTGAAGGTCATCGCGCCGATCGTCAATTTGCGCGTCGGCGGCGAACCGCAGAGTCCTTTCCCGGCCAGCGAGGCTTTTTCCGTCGCACCCTACCGGCCCGGTACGTATTCCGGAGTGCCCGGCACGGTGTTTTTCGGCTACAGCATCCAGACCGCGAATGTGATGGAGCGCAACAATCTGGGCAATGAACTCATCGAGACCGGGGTGACCGAAGGCAATGCACTGCTCGACCTCAACCGGGAAATGATCCTGGCGCAATGGGACAAGGAACAGGAGGTGAAGCAGACGATCGGCATCCCGTGGCTGTCGGACATCCCGTATCTTGGATACCTGTTCGGCACCACGACCACCAGCCGCGAAACGATTCACGTCTGCCTCACCGTGCGGGCTGAAATTCTCAATACCGCCGCGCCGGACGGCCTGCATCCCGGACAGCTGACGAAGGTCGGCAAACCATGAAAAAGGAGACCGAAGAAATGAAATATATTTATCCGACCTTATTGTTCCTGCTGCTGATCCCCGCGGGATTGACAGCCGTCGAAGTCGCCGCCACGCCGCGCGATTCCAATATTCAGAATACCGCGGGTTATGACGGCACCCGCGTCGAGGCGCAATTGCTGGTCAATGTTCAGGACAAGACCAAAGTGGTGCATTTCATCCGCGACAACAACGACCCGCGCGTGGTCACCAAGGTTTATCTGCTCAAACACGTCGATCCGTATGAAATCCGGGATTATCTCCGGCAGATGGTGCAGTCCAAACGCGTCGGCAACACGAGTCTCCAGCAGCAGTATCCGCTGAACGCGGTGAACGGCGGGAACGGCACACCCGGCGGCAGTGCGGGGATCGGGACCGCTTCGGCATCGACCGTCGCGGCGACCGTTTCCTCGCCGGTGCTGACCACTCCGGCGACCGCGCAGCCCGGTTATGCGCCGACGCTCCAGCTCGGCAGCAATACCGCGGTGGAATGTCTGAAATACGTCGACGGGACCAGTCTGCTCATCGTCAGCGCGGAGGAATACCGGTTCAAAGATCATGAAAACGGCATGGGGCTGGATTCGATCATCGAATTCATGGACCGTCCGCAGATGGGTGCGAATTTCGGTACGCAGATTTTCTTCTATCTGCCGAAATTCGTGCCGGCGCGGAATCTGGTGAACCTCATCCAGAACGTCGGCATGAACATTTCCGACGTGACCGAGCTCTGGCAGGGGCAGGACCTCGTGACCAGCGATCCCGATCTGAACTGGCTGATCTTCGACGTTTCCAATTATTCCTGCGACAATGTCGCCGCCCTGCTGGCGAAATACGATGTCCCGATTCCGCAGGTGCGCCTGAAGATCACCGTCATCGAGGTGAACGATGAAAACGACGACAAGATCGGTCTGGATTTTCAGAACTGGAAAAACAACGAGGGCGCGGACTTCTTCTCCGCCGGCGGCCGCATGCGGAACAACTGGTCGGCTCTATACAGCGCCGGAATGAACAGCGCTTACGGTTCGGAACGCACCAGCTTTTACAATTTCAACCCGAAATGGAACAGCCGCTACCTTGATTTTCTGGCCAGCCGGGGCAAGGCGAAAGTGGTGCATTCGGGCGAACTGCTGATCCGCAACAACACGCCCGCGCGGCTCGACCGCACCACACAGATTTTTTACATCGACACTTCCCGGCCGGTGCCGAATGCGCTCGATCTGCCCGATACCGGGGTCGGGCCGTATGAACTGCTTTCCGCTTTGATCGGCGAGCTCCGCCGCAAGGACGGCGCGGCTGCCGACACCGTGGCGCACGGCAATTATCCGGTGGGGAAGGGGAATCAGCAGATCACCACCGCGTCTTCCGGCTACGGGTTTTCCATGACGGTGTCCAATGCTTCGGTCAATCTGGCCGAGACCTCGTTCAACGTTACACTGCGGAATACGAGTCTGATCGGCTTTCAGTCCAACGGACAGCCGCGCATCAGCAGTCCGAGCGTGGTGGAACTGCAGGTGAGTCTGCCTTACGGGAAGGACAGTTTTGCGATCGGGGGACTGCGCAAACAGGAAAAAGTGGAATCCTCGACCGGAATCCCGTGGCTGTCGGATTTGCCGATCATCGGGTATCTTTTCTCGACCAAGTCGACTTCCGTCAAACATTCGGAGCTGATCGTGCTGGCGCAATGCTCCTGGGCGGCGCCGAAAGATGCTCCGCACGTTTCCGGGATGAGCAAAAAGAGCAAAAAACCGTAAAAACGAATTCTCCGCTTTCGGGGACCGGATTCAGACGAGCTTGGCTCCGATGATCCCTTCCTCGGAAACGGAGCAGACCTGGACCTTGCAGAACTGCCCGACGACATTTTCCTTCGAACGGACGCGGATGCGGGCGAAATTGGAGGAAAGTCCCTCGTAAATTTCCTCGGAACACTGCCGTTCCACCAGAATGTTCTCCTGCTGACCGATGAGGCCGCGGGCAAATTCCATGATGGTGTTGTTTTTGATCGTCTTGGCCCGTTCCAGCCGGGACATGATCTCTTCCACGCTGACACGTCCGGGCAGATCGGCTGCCGGCGTGCCTTTGCGCGGCGAGAACGGGAAGACGTGCAGATTGGAAAAGTGCATGGATTCGATGAACTCGCAGGACTGCTCGAAATCTTTGGCGGTTTCGCCGGGGAAGCCGATGATCCAGTCGGTGCCGATATGAATGCTGCCGATCTGTTCGCGGGCCTGTTCGACCATGGCGCGATATTCGGCACAGGTATAGTGACGGCCCATTTTTTTCAATATCTTGTCGGACCCCGCCTGCAGCGGCAGATGCAGAAAATTGCACAGCTGATGGTTGCCCGCGATCAGTTTGATCAGTTTCGGAATCATGGGACCGGGTTCGGTCGAGCTCAGGCGGATGCGGAAATCGCCTTCGACCGCAAGCAGTTCGCGGATCAGACCGATGATGTCGGTTTTGCCGTCCTTGTAAGTGCAGACGTTGACGCCGGTGAGAACGATCTCCTTGAATCCGTTTGCGACCAGCTGTTTGAAATCGTCGAGCGTTTCCGCCTTGCTGCGGGAGCGTTCGGGTCCGCGGGTGTACGGCACGATGCAGTAGGTGCAGAAATTTTCGCAGCCTTCCTGAATCTTGAGGTTGGCGCGGGTCTTGAACGGGAAGATGGAACATGCACCCTCGGTAAAGACTTTTTTATCCTTGGAGAGCAGATTGTGGATGCCTTTCTGCGGCGAGATGTTGAAACGGCGTTCCAGCATGGTTTCGAGCTGGGACTTGTTTTCGTTGGTCAGCAGGATATCGTAGTCGGAAGTGTCGGCGGCCTCGTCGGGGTCGGCTTCCGCGGCACATCCGGTCAGAATGATATATGCATAAGGGTGTTTCCTCCGGAGCGACGCCAAGGTCTGCCGGGTTTTTCGGGCCGCGGTGGCGGTGACGGTACAGGAATTGACGACGATCAGATTCGGACTGTCTTCCCCGTCCTCCTCGATGATTTGAAAGCCTGCTTTGGTCAAGCGGTCGCTGAGCAGTGCGCTGTCAGCCTGATTCAGGCGGCAGCCCAGAGTGACGACCGCGGCGGTAATAGTGATCATAGAACCGATTAGCCTCTTATCCCAATCCAAATTTCATTGCAGTCCGGCACGCCGGACGATGCAGTAAATATCTTTGCGTGGTATAATACTCTATTCTTGGCGAAGTTCAAGCCGGAAATCAAGGAAAATCGCGTCTTTTCTGCAAGAAGATGTTTTTCGGGGCGGTTTCAGGGAAAGATTTTCGTTTTTTTTGGGAAAGAAACTTGCGAAAAACACCAAGGCATGCTACTGTAACGCCGGTTTATTTCATTAACTCCGGGAGCGGGAGGCGCGTCGGCTGAAATGGCAGAGGATTTTCTGGCAAAAATTTTTCCGTTCAAACGCAACTGGTTTGAACGCGGCAGCATCCGGATTCACTACATGGACGAAGGACAGGGCCGGCCGGTGGTGATGTTTCACGCCTGTCCGATGTGGTCTTTTTCCTACCGGGAGCTGATTCGGGGATTGTCGCCGGACCATCGCGTGATCGCGTTCGATCTGCCCGGATTCGGCCTTTCCACCGCGGGCAGACATTTCGATTACACGCTCAACGGTTACATCAACGTCACCGAGACGTTTCTGGACGCGCTTGGACTGGAGGATGCGACCCTGGTCCTGCACGGCTGGGGCGGCACGGTCGGGCTCGGGTATGCGGTGCGTCATCCGCGCTCGATCCGTTCGCTGGTGCTGTTCAATACCATGTCCTTCACCCCGGGACAGGTGCCGCTGCGGATGCGCATCTGCCGGATTCCCTGGCTGGGCGCGAAACTGGTGGTCGATCTGAACCTGCTGCAAGCCGGAAACCGGCATCACTCCAAGGAGATTGCCGAAGCCTACTACTATCCTTACCGGAGTCACAGCGCGCGCTATCCGCTGTATCGTTTCGTGGAAGACATGCCCACCGTGCCCGAGGCGGATTCCACCCAGCGGATGATGGAGATCGAAGCAGGACTGTGGATGTTTCGCAGCACTCCTTCGCTGATCCTCTGGGCCATGCGCGACTGGCTCTATCCCCCGCGTCTGCTCAAGTGGTGGCACCGGTTCCTGCCCAATGCGGAGATACACCGGCTGGAAAAGGCCGGACGCTATATTCAGGAGGATGTTCCCGCCGAGCTTCTCCGGTATATTCAGGAATTTTTTACGAAACATCAAATATGAGTCGTTCCCATGAAGCATACAGAAGGCATTCAGCTTGAGATGAATTTCGACGGGCCGAAAGGCAACCGTTTCAAGGATAAGATGAACAATGGCATCTTTCAGGTGCTGCTGGAGGTCGAGCCGCCGCCGGAAAACGTTCCGCTGGAGGATGCCGTGGCCCGGTTCGCCGAGGTGGAATATCTCGTTTCCGCGCGGACCGATCTGCCCGTGCAGCTGGTGTTCTCCGATTACGCCGGAGCGCCGGAAAACAAAATGGATACCGTCAGTTTCGCCTCGGCTCTCTGCAAAATGGATCGGGACAAACATTTGCTCTGCGTCAGCGGACGTTCGCGTCCGCTCCGGGAAATCGAGAAACTGCTGGGGCATGCCGTCGCGGAAGGATTCCGCAACGTGCTGGCGCTTTCCGGCGGCAGCATTCCGGGCGACACTCCCGGTGCGGCGTCGAAACGCTGCTACACGGAAAGCGTGCATATCCTGCGAAGCATCCGGGAGCATTTTGCCGACACGCTGAACGCCGGCTGCGCGGTCAATCCTTACTGCTACGTCCCGGAGACCTCGTTTCCGCAGTATTTCAAGTTGATGAAGAAAATCGCTTCCGGCGCGTCGTTCATGGTGACGCAGTTCGGGTGGGATATGCGCAAACTTCAGGAGCTGCGCTGGTTCCTCAGCACCCGATCCATGCACCTGCCTTCGATCGCCCGGTTCCTGCTGCTGACGCCCGACCGGGCCGACGATATCTGCGCCGGAAAAGTTCCGGGCGTGCACATTTCTCCCGATCTGGAAACCATGCTCCGCCGGGAAATGACCGGTTCGCTGTCCATGTTCGAGGCCGCCCAGTGGCGCCGGCTCCAGATTCATGCCGCCGGCGCGCGCTTCCTCGGCTACAGCGGAATCCAGATCGCCGGCGTGGACCGTCCGGAACAGGTCAATCTGCTGCTCACCCGGATTTCCGAGGCATTGCGCGAGTTTTCATCCTTCGAAGACTGGCTGGCCGCCTACCGGGATTACTACGACCGGCTCGAATTGGCTCCTTATCCTTATCTGTTCTATCAGTTCGAGGACCTGCTGACTTCCGCTCAGCCGCCGGAACAGCCGGTGCGGACTCAGTCCGAATTCGCGCCGGTTTCCGGTCTGGAGCGTTTCCGGTATCGTCTGGCCTCCAGCCTGTTCGCTCATGCCGATACTCTGCCGCCCGGGGAAAAGCATCTGACCAAGAAACTGCTGGTCTCCTGCCGCGGATGTTCTCAATGCCGTCTGCCGCAGCTGCATTTCATCTGTCCGGAGACCTGTCCCAAGGGCATGGCCAACGGTCCCTGCGGCGCGGTCGGGTTGGACGGCACGTGCGAATTCGGCTCGTTCGAGTGCATTCATTCCCGACGGATGAGGCTGGCGGAAGAGCTGAACGATTTTGCGTCGCTGGAGGAGTGCCTGATCGATCCGGTCCGCGGCGAATGACCGCAAGACCGGAAAAAAACGGACTTTTTCGCAAAAAATACCGTTTCCCCGCTTGCCCTGATGGAAAAACGGGATAATTTACCATTAATCGAAATATTGATCTCAAGGAGGTGCATTTATGCGTATTCTTTTTTCAGTTCTGTTTCTGTCGGCGTGTCTGACGTTTTCCCTGTCCGCTCAGGTGGTGGTCCACGGCGACGCCAAAATGGAAAATCCGACCGTGGTGTTCAAAGGAATTCCGAGCGATTCCCTGCTATCCAAATATGTCCGTTCCGATCTGAGCAGATGCGGCTGGTTCCGTGTGCTCGCCGGCGGCAAAAGCGATTTCATCATTTCCGGCCGGCTGTATGATAAAATGCTGGTTCTGGATGTCGCCAACGGCGCCGGCACCCCGATGTACTCCGTCCGCGTCTCTGCGCCGGATATCCGCCGCCTGTCCCAGACCGCGGTCGACGCTCTGCTCAAAAAAGAATTCGGCGTGGAGGGTATCTGCCGCACCAAAATCGTTTTTTCCGCCGAGACCGGTCACAATCAGCGGGAGATTTATCTGTGCGATTTCGACGGAGGAAATATCGTCCGGCTCACCTCCAACGGCACCCGTTCGATCGAACCTTCCTGGCATCCTGACGGCAAAAGCATCATTTACAATCAATATCTGCTTTCTTCCACTCCGCTGGTGCAGTATTTCCCGGCGGAAAACCGCCGCCGCGCGGTGGCCGGTTACCGCGGCATCAATTCGGGCCGCATCTCTCCGGACGGACGCAAGCTGGCGCTGGTCCTCACCAGCGGAAATCAGCTCGATCTGTATGTCCGCGACCTCAACGGCGGCAATCTGCTGCGGCTGACCAACGACCGTGCCACCGAGGCCAGTCCCGCCTGGTCTCCGGACAGCAAGTATATCTGTTATGTCTCCGACCGTTCCGGGCGGCCCCGGCTGTACATCATTCCGGCGGCCGGCGGCACTCCGCGTCCGGTTTCCGGCGTGCTGGGCAGTGAAACGGTTTCTCCCGACTGGTCGCAGGACAACAAGATCGCCTATTCCGCCAAGCTCGGCGGCTATGTCCTGAAAGTGGTCGATCTTTCGCAGACTATGGGGTTCCCGCCGCCGAAAAACCGGGAAAATTCCATCCTGGCGGATTCCTCCGCGCCGACCGTCGCCGGCGAAAGTCCCTCCTGGGCGCCGGACAACCGGCATGTGGTGCTTACTCATCGCGGAGTGATCTATGTGGTGGACACCCGCACCAATCGGGCACGTGTGCTGATCAGCGGCAAATCCAAATGTTTCGGCGCCCGCTGGTCCCGCATTCTTTACTGAGCCGGAGGCAGTTATCATGACGAATGTTGCAAAAAACGGATTCGACTGGCTGGCCGGACTGGAATTTTTCGGGGTCAAACTCGGACTGCATCAGACCCGGATGCTTTTTGACGAACTCGGTGCGCCCGACCTGAAGCTGCGGTTCATCCATCTGGCCGGCAGCAACGGCAAAGGTTCCACCGGCGCCATGATCGACGCCGCTCTGCGCGGGGTCGGCTACACCACCGGTTTTTATTCCTCCCCGCACTTGGTCACCGTGAACGAACGGTTCCGGCTCAACGGCGAAGTGCCGGAGGATTCCGTCGTGCTGGCCGCGCTGGACAAGGTGCGCGCCGCCGCCGCCCGGATGCTCGAAAAAGGGTACCGGATTACTTATTTCGAGGCCGCCACCGCGACCGCCGCGGTCATTTATGCGGAGGCCGGGGTCGATTTCGTGATCTGGGAGACCGGCATGGGCGGCCGGCTTGACTCCACCAACATCGTCATTCCGCTGGCTTCGATCATTACCTCGATATCGCTGGAGCACAAGGAATATCTCGGGGACACGCTTGCGGCGATCGCCCGGGAAAAAGCCGGCATCATCAAGCCGACGGTGCCGGTGTTCGTCGGCTGCACGGTGCCGGAGGAGGCCATGACCGTGATCCGCGCCCGCGCCGAACGCTGCGAGTCTCCGCTGGTCCAGGCGGTCATGCCCGACGACGTCAAGATCGAATTCGAGGACGATCTGCCGTTCCAGACTTTCTGCGGCGGCCGGATTTCCCTGACCCTGCCGGGGCGTTTCCAGCGGGCGAATGCGGCGCTGGCTCTGCTGGTGCTGGAAAATCTCGCCGGACGATTCCATTTCGATCTCGACCGGGCGGTCCGCGCCTTGAAGGACGCCCGCTGGCCGGCCCGTTTTCAGGTGTTCCCGCATGAAAATCTGCTGTTTGACGGTGCACACAATCCCGAATGCGCCGAAGGTCTGGCCGACGCTCTCCGCGAGGTTTATCCCGGCGAAAAATTCGACTTCATCTACGGCTCGTTCGTCGACAAGGATACCGAATTGTTCCTGCGGCAGCTGACCCCGCTCGCCGCTTCGTTCCGCTTCGTGAAGATCGAGTCCAACCGCAAGAACCGCGAACCGGAGGAACTCTGTGCGATGCTTCGGAAGATCGCGCCGGAAATTCCCGCTTCGGCGACCACGCTTGCGGAAGCGTTGAAACAGACCATGCCGCACCGGCAGGTTCTGTGCGGTTCTCTGCATCTGTGCGGCGAGGCGCTGGCACTGCGGGAACGGAAGGAATACCGCTCCACACGTTATTGAGCGGGATTTTTCCTTACGGTGGAACTTTTTACGCCGGATGGCGGTCTGTTCTTCTGGAGTCCCGCCGAGGATTCCGGAAGGAGGTGCATCATTCGCGATCAAACCGAAAACCTGCCGGATTCCGCCTCGTCCCGAAGTCATCAGGGAGCGGTATGCTGAATTTCTCCGGGAACATCAGCTGTTTCTGGAAAATTACAGACAGCGCTATCTGAGCGGAATGGCCCGACGCTTTCCAACCGGCCGCGATCGTCGGTCGGAATAATGCAGCCCGCAACCCGGACGCAGAAACAGGAGCCTGTTGTCCGGGTTGATTTTTCCCCTGGATAAGCCCGGTCGGGAGCCGTGCTCCGGATTACTTTTTCACTTGCGTGAAATAGGCGTCGTGATACCGCTGGAGTTTCGCGCGTTTTTCGCCGGGCGTTTTTTCCAGATAGGTTCCGCCGAGACAGAAGCAGGCAAAGCCTCCGGACGCCGCGGCCCAGGCGCAGGCATCGGTCAGCGAGAACGAGCCGGGTGCTTTTTCCTCGGCCAGCTGACGAATCAGCGAGGCGGTGAAGCCGCCGGCGAAATTATCCCCGCAGCCGGTCGTGTCGCCGCGCTGTTCGGGATGCGCCGCCAGGTCTTCGTCGACCAGGGCCGAGACCGGCATCACGGACAGTTCGGTTTTCTGGAAAATCCGTCCGTCGGACCAGACATAGAAATCTTTGGCGCCGTGGGTGATCGAATAGGCGCTGACGCCGGAACGGGAGAGGAATCCGTGGATTCCTTCCAGCGTGGTCTCGCCGGTGAGTCGGACCGCTTCATCCCAGTCGACCAAAAGCAGGTCGATGTAATGGTAGGCTTCGTCGCCGTCGCCCATCGGCCAGCGTCCGGCGGGATTTTTCGCTTCGTTGATGAAGTCGAAGACGGTGGAGACTACGGTCAGCGCGCCGTTTTCTTTGGCACGGCGGAGCAGGGCGCTGAGATGATTGTGGAGTTCCGGGACGAGCGCGGTGGCGCCGAACCAGACCACATCGGCCTGGAAAAATTCCGCCGGCAGCCGGTCCGGAGTGTAGTGATAACAGGCTCCGATCAGGTTGATGAACGTGCGTTCGCCCTTGCCGTTGTGGGCACGGGGATCGGACAGCACGTCGGTGCAGGGGGAGGGGCCGTCCAGCGTGATGTAATGGTCCGTGCCGACCGGGGTCTGCGCGATGATCGAGCGGATGAATTTGCCCGATTCGTCATTGCCGGTGGCGCCGTAGAAATCGAACCGGACGGGATCGCCGGAAAGAATCTGAGCGGCATTGATGGCACCGACGATGCCGGGCCCGCCGAGATTCTTTTTCGTGGGGGCGCGTCCGGCGGTGATGGCGTTCAGCAGTTCCGCATAGGGTCTGCCTTTGAATTTTTCGAGCGCGTCGGCAAATACGAGCTTGCCCGGCTGAAGTCCGCCGTCGCCGTCGCGGACGGATGCGCAGTCCCGGAAAGCGGGCGCGGTGAAATCGATATCCGCATACAGAAAATCGGCCAGGGAGCAGCCGGCGGCGGCAACTTTCAGATTCTTCATGACAAATCCCTTTCGTTTGATTCAGGTTTTCCGGATATAATACATCGCCGTTGCTGTTTTTGCAAAGCGGAAACGGAAAAATGCACGGATTTTTTCAACGCCCCGTGCCGGACGGCTTGCTTTTTAGCGGAATCATGGTAAATTGTCCCATTGGATTTCAACCGGAAAACGAGGAGCGTTGTCAAGATGAGAGAAAACGGTTTTGTCGATCTTCAGATCAATGGAAATTTCGGGGTGGATTTTTCGGACCCGACCCTGACCGATGACATGTTCATGACTGCGGCGGAACATATTTTCGCCAGCGGGACGGAATTTTTTCTGCCGACGATCGTGACCAGTCCGAAAGAGGTGTATCTGCGGAATCTGGCCGTGATCCGGAATGCGTGCGAAAAACGCGGTCTGCTGCATCAGGTGCCGGGCGTTCATCTGGAAGGTCCGTTCATTTCTCCGGTGCCGGGCGCGGTCGGCGCGCACCGTACGGAATACGTGATCGAACCGGACTGCGCGTTTTTCGATGAGATCATGGACAAGTCCGGGAACTATGTCAAACTTCTGACCGTGGCCGCGGAACGTCCCGGCGCGGACGAATTGATCCGTCATGCCTCGGAGCGCGGAGTCACGGTTTCCTGCGGTCATCAGATGGCCGGCGTCGACGACCTGGCCGCCGCCGCCAAAGCCGGGGCCAGACTGCTGACCCATCTCGGCAACGGCTGCCCCAATTCGATCAACCGTCACAAGAACATGGTCTGGGCCGGAATGGCCTGTGACGATTTGATCGCGATGATCATTACCGACGGTCACCACTTGCCCCCCGAACTGATCAAATGTTTTGTCCGGGTGAAAGGCGCCGAGCGGCTTATCGTGACCAGCGATGCCGCGCCGGTTGCCGGTTTCCCGCCCGGCCGTTACAACCTCTGGGGCAATGATGCGGTGCTGGAACCCGACGGACTGTATCACAATCCGGAGCGGGGTTGCCTGGTCGGGTCCTCGGCTTCGATGCGTGACTGCGTTCATTTCCTGCGGTCGCTGAATCTGCTGACCGAAGCGGAGATCGAAATGGTTTCCCGCACCAATCCGCTCCGGATGATCGGAATGCTGTAATCGTCTGACTGCAGAAAAAATAAATTTTTTTTGTAAGACGATACAATAAATCCGGCTGTCCCGACGTTGTAACCTTAATATTTGGAAATAATGTGGGGTTGGAGAGACGATGAAACTGAAAGATTTTTTGTTACGAACGGGTGAATTTCTGCTTGGCGGGGCAATTCTGGCCGGGGCCGTGCTGTTTTATGTCAAAACCGGAACCGAACGGACGATCAACGCCAGACGGCGGAAAAGCGATATCCCGGCGATCCGGGTCGCTCCCGTCCAGACCGACAAGATACAGGTCCGGGTGGAGGGGATCGGAACCGGTCTGGCCAAGGAATCGGTGGATATTACCGCCAATGCGACCGAACTGGTGGTCGGACTTTATTTCGAGGACGGCCAGAGTGTCGCCAAGGGCCAGCGTCTGGTGCAGCTGCGCGACGATCAGTATCAGGCGGAACTGCTGCAGACCCGGATCAATCTGGCCGAGCAGGAACGGGAATTGAAACGGATTACGCCGCTCTATCATGCCCGGATTACCGCGCAAAAAGATTTCGATGCGGCCAAGACGGCCGTTTCCCGCGCCAAGACCGCGGTCGGGATCGTGGAATACCAGATCGGCAACCGGCGAATCATTGCACCGTTCTCCGGAAAACTCGGAATGCGCAATGTCAGCATCGGCGATCTGGTTACGCCGGGGACCAAGATCACCACGCTGGACGATGTCAGCGAGATCAAAGTCGATTTCCGGGTGCCGGAAAAATATTATCCGGAAATCCGGCCCGGTCAGAAAGTCGGAGTGGAGACCGCCGCGTTTCCGGGACGGGTTTTCGACGGTTCCATTACCGCGCTTTCGCCCCGCATCGACCCGGTGACGCGTACTGCCGAGGTTCGCGCAATGGTGCCGAATCCGGACGGAAAACTCGCGCCGGGAATGCTGTTCGTGGTGACGCTGGAACTCGGGGAACATACTTCGATCGACGTGCCGGAACAGGCTCTGATGAGTCTGGGCGAAATACAGTATGCGTATGTTTACCTGCCCGGCTCGAAACGGGTGCAGCGCCGTGAAATCAAACTCGGACGGCGCAGCCGTGGCAAGGCGGAAATTCTTTCCGGTCTGAAAGTCGGCGAACTGCTGGTGGTCGACGGCGTGCTGAAGCTGGTCGACGGCGCAGCGGTCCGGCTGGTGGATGAGAATCCAGCGAAATCTCCTGCGAAGAAAAAGGCGAAGAAAACCTCCGCTTCCGCCGGGAAGTCCGTCCCGGAGGGCGCGCCGAAATGAGTATCTGCTCGGTTTCCGTTTCCCGGCCGGTGCTGGCGGTGGTGTCCATGCTGCTGGTGGTGGTGTTCGGCTACATCGGCCTCTCCCGGATGCCCGTCCGCGAATTCCCCGATATCGACGTGCCGATGATCTCGATCCGGACCACGTATGACGGTGCGTCCGCCAGCGTGGTGGAGACCAAGATCACCGAGATCATCGAAGGTGCGGTGGCAGGGATTGAGGGACTCGAATCCATCGAGTCGATCAGCCGCGACGGCCAGTCCCGGATTACACTGGAATTTTCGGTCAGCCGCGACATCGACGCCGCCGCCAACGACGTGCGCGACAAGGTCAGCCGCATTCTGAGCCGTCTGCCCGACGAGGCCGATTCGCCCGTCGTGGCCAAATTCGATTCCTCCAATTCGCCGGTCATGATCTGCGCGGTCACCAGCAACCGGATGACCCGCATGGAACTGACCGATTACGTCGACCGTTATCTGCTGGACCGTTTTTCCGTGATCGAGGGCGTGGCGGACGCCTCCATCCTCGGCGCGCAGGAGCAGTCCATGCGGATTTGGCTGAACCGGACCGCGATGGCTGCGCGCGGCATCACCGTGGCGGACATCGAAGATACGCTGGAAAAGGAAAACGTGGAAAATCCGGGCGGCCGGATTGAGTCGCACGAACGCGAATTCGTGGTGCGGCTGAGCCGGCAGTATCACACGGTGGACGATTTCAAGGCGATGGTGCTGAAACGCAGCGACGACGGCAACTACATCCGGCTCGGCGACGTGGCGGACGTCCAGCTGGGGCCCCGCAACACCCGGCAGATGTTCACCGCCAACATGCAACCGATGATCGGCATCGGCATTTACAAACAGTCCACGGCCAATACGCTGACCGTTTCCGCCGGGGCGCAGAAACTGATCCGCGAACTGGAAAATTCTCTGCCGCAGGGCATGTCGATCCGGACGCTGCGCGACGAATCGAAATTCATCAACGCTTCGATCAAGGAAGTGAAGGAATCCCTGCTCATTTCCGCCGTGCTGGTGATTCTGATCATCTTTCTGTTTCTCGGGACCATCCGCGCCTCGCTGATCCCGGCGCTGACCGTGCCGATCTCGCTGATGGGTTCGTTCATCGTGCTGTATCTGATGAAATTCAGCGTGAACATTCTGACCTTGCTGGCGCTGGTGCTGGCGATCGGTATGGTGGTGGACGACACGATCGTGGTGCTGGAAAACATCCATCGCCGGATCGAGGACGGAGAACCGCCGCTGCTGGCCGCGGTGCGCGGGTCCAATCAGGTGCTGTTCGCGGTGATTGCAACCACTCTGGTGCTGATCGCGGTGTTCATGCCGATCACGCTGTGGGCGGGCAAGACCGGCAAGCTCTTTACCGAATTTGCGGTGGCAATGACCGGTTCGGTCTGTTTTTCCAGTTTTGTGGCACTGATGTTCACACCGATGCTCTGTTCCAAACTGTTGAAGAAAAAAGATGTTTCCCGGATCGGACGCGCGGTGAACTGGTGCATGGCCAAACTTGAAGCCGGATATGACTGTTTGCTGCGCGCCGTGGCGAAACTCCCGTATCTGACCGCATTCGTTTTCCTGGCGATCTGCGTGCTGATGGCCTGGGGCTGGCAGCGGCTGCCTTCCGAATACGAACCGCTGGAAGACCGCGGCATGGTCAATATCCGGATGCTCACGCCCGAAGGCACCAATTTTTATACCATGAACGATGCTTCCTATCAGATGATGCGGACCGTTTATCCGGTGATCGAATCCGGCGAGGGCGTAACACTGATGGTGGTCGTTCCGCAGTTCGGCGACAGTCAGGGCGCGGCCAACCGCGGTTTCGCCATGCTGGAACTTGCCGACTGGTCCAAACGCTCCCGCACCAGTCAGCAGCTGGTGAACGATCTCCGTCAGAAGCTCAGTCTGATTCCCATGCTGCGGCTGCAGCCGTTCCTGCCGCAGGGCATCGGCGCCCGCGGCAATCCGGTCCAGTTCGTGATCGGAGGGCCCGATTACAAGGAACTCGTGCGCTGGCGCGACCTCATGCTGGAAAAAGCCAAGACCTATCCGGGCATTACCGATGTGGATTACGATTACAAGGAAACGACTCCGCAACTGCATGTGGAAGTCGACCGCGAACGTGCAAACGAACTCGGAATTCAGGCCAAAGTCATTGGGACCACGCTGGAAACCATGCTCGGTTCCAAGAAAGTCACCACCTTCCTTGACCGCGGACAGGAATACGACGTGGTGCTGCAGGCAGACCGTTTCAGCCGCGCTACTCCGTCCGACCTCAGCAACATCTATGTGCGCTCCAAGACTTCCGGCGAGCTGGTGCCGCTGGACAATCTGGTCCGAATCCGGGAAGTCGGCGATGCGGGTCAGCTCAACCGTTACAACCGGATGCGGGCAATTACCATTACCGGCAACGTGGCGCCGGGTTATGCGCTGAGCGACGTGCTGAACTATCTGGAAAAAACCGCGCGGGAGATTTTGCCCGAACAGGCGCAGATCGCCTACCGGGGGCAGTCCAAGGACCTGAAGCAGACCTCCAACTCGATGCTGTTCATCTTCGGACTGGCGCTGCTGGTCTCCTATCTGGTGCTGTCGGCTCAGTTCGAATCGTTCGTGAGTCCGCTGGTCGTGATGTGCACCGTTCCGCTGGGGATGATCGGCGCGATCAGCGCCCTCATGGCCAAGGGCATGACCATGAATGTCTACACGCAGATCGGCATTATCATGCTGATCGGACTTGCCGCGAAAAACGGCATTCTGATCGTGGAATTCGCCAATCAGCTCCGCGATGCCGGGCATGAATTCGAAGACGCGGTGTTCCTGGCGGCCCGGCTGCGGCTGCGGCCGATTCTGATGACCGGTATTTCCACTGTGGTGGGCGCGGTTCCGCTGCTGCTGGCCAGCGGCGCGGGCGCGGTCAGCCGCAGGTGCCTCGGCGCCGTGGTGTTCTACGGCGGCACCAGTGCATGTTTCCTGACTTTGTTCGTCATTCCGATTGCCTATCTGCTGCTGGCGCGCCGTCAGAAGTCGCCGCATGAAATCCAGCGCATGATCGAAAAACTGGAAAAGGAAAACCCGGTTCAGGCCGAATGAGATGCCGCACGGCGTTCCGGGGTCAGATATTGCCCAGATGAACGTGCTCGAATCCGCGATTGCGGACCAGCTGTTCGATTTCCCGGAGCAGCTGCGGCGGGGTCGGCGGCGCGCTCCGGAACTGATACGCGGGGTGATAGGCGGAAAAATGCAGCGGCACGCTTTTGCCGAGTTTCCGTTCCACCCAGTCCAGCCAGGCGTGAATCATGGCCGGGTCGTCGTTTTTGCCCGGAATCACCAGATTGGTCAGTTCGACATGTTTGCCGAGCGTGCAGCGGAAATATTCGATCGAGTCCAGCACCGGCCGGAGCGAACCGCCGCACATGGAAGCGTAAAATTCTTCCGAGAATCCTTTCATGTCGATATTCGCCGCATCGATCTCCGGATAGATGTCCCGCGCCGCTTCCGGCGTGATGAATCCGTTGGAGACAAAGACCGTTTTGAGGCCCGCCTGATGCGCCAGTTGCGCCGTGTCGAGCGCGTATTCGGCGAAGACGGTCGGCTCGTTGTAGGTGAATGCGATGGATTTGCAGCCCTGCTGCAGCGCGAGTTCGACCAGCTGCTCCGGCGGGAAATACCGGAGACGGGTGTTCGGACCGGGTTCATAGGCCGAAAGCGAATCGTTCTGACAGAAGACGCAGCCGAGGTTGCAGCCGAGTGTGCCGACCGAGAAAATGCGTGTGCGGGGGAGGAAATGATACAGCGGCTTTTTCTCGATCGGATCGTTCTGCAGCGCGGCCGGATACCCGTAGACTAGCGAAACGAGCTTGCCCTCGCGGTTTTCCCGGGTGCCGCACCAGCCGCGTTTGCCCGGCTGTATCCGGCAGCGGCGCGGACACAGCAGACAGCGGACGGTCTGACCTTCGTCCGGCAGGGGACACCACCAGCGGGCAGGAGCGGGAGTCGTCATGATGCCGCGCTTATTTCCGTTTTGTTTCCGGATTTTTGCCGGGGTCGGCTTCGGTTCCGGAAAGATTTTTGTTTGCGGAGGCCGCACTCTTGCGGTGTTCGGCGCGTTTGCGGCGGATTTCCTGAAAATCCTCGTCGCTCATGTTCAGCAGCGCGTAGATCGCCGGCTGTTTGCCGGTGATGATGGCGATTTCCACGCCGGACCCGTATTTGAGTACATAACCTTCGGGGTCGAGCTCGACTTCGGCCGGATAGCGGATGGCCTGACTGCCGATGGTCGACCGCAACGGCACGTCGCCGATCCATTTGACCACGCCGTTGAAATTGCCGTATTGATATTTGTTGTAGACATCGCTGGTAATCCGGACGTTCTGGCCGGGTTTGACCTTGCGCACCACGCTGGCGTCGATCTGGGCGATGGCCCGGATTCGCGTGCCGGCGGCGATGGCTGCGGCGACTTTGCCGCGGGCGACATACCAGGTGTCCTTGCATTGCAGTTCGATGATGCGTCCGTCGGCGGGCGCCACGATGCGGCATTCCGCAATCCGGTTCCGGATGAACTGCAGTTCGGCTTTTTTACCTTTAATCTTGGCGGCCACCAGTTCGATGTCGCGCCGGGCTTTCTCGATATATTTCGGACCCAGACCGCTTTCGACGCGGCGGAGATTTTCTTCCGCCCGCGCCAGTTCGGCTTCCCGCTGGATCGCCTCCAGTTCAATCTTTTCGAATTCCACTTTGGAAATGGCGCTCACCAGCTGGAGTTTGCGGGAACGTTCCAGCCGGTCGCGGGTGACTTCGGCCTTCTTGCGGGTTTCGAGCACGTTGGTCTTGGAGAACCACAGGTCTTTCGGCAGCGGTTCTTTCCGCAGAATTTCCAGCTGCGCTTTTTCCACTTCCAGCTCGGCTTCCAGTTCCCGGATGGAGGATTCGAGCGCGATGGCATCCGCCTCATACGAACGGGAATCCAGTTCCGCGATGATGTCGCCCTTCTTGACGTCTTCGCCCATGCGGTGATGGAATTTCGTGACATGCGCGTCGAGGTGACCGACGATCTCGAAGGTGTGTTCCGGCACGATCACGCCCCGGCAGTAGATGGTGTCTTCGATCCGGAACAGGAACAGCGAGATCAACAGCAGACCGATCAGCAGCAGTGCGATCAGGGTGAACAGCATGTAGAGCCTGACCTTGGTCCGGATTTTGTGGTCGTGTTTGAGGTTTTTATTCATGACGGATCGGGCTCCTGGTTTTTGCGGTTTGGAAAACAGGACGGACCGATCCCCGGAAAATGGTCGCAGAGATCCCGGCAGAGGCAGCACGGCTGCCCGCTGAACCCGCCAGCGCATTCATAAAGCCGATCAACTTTCAGTTATTCAGATGTGGTTGGGCGATGGAGGTACTGTATCACGCTCCGAAGCAAAAGCAACCCTGAATTTCAAGAAAAATCGGATTTTTCTTCCGAATGTGCGCCGGAACAGCGGAAATCCTTCCCCGGTTCGAGACGTTTTCCCGCCGACGGCATTCCCGCGGGAATGTGGCGGGACCGCAAAATCAATCGTTACGCTTTTTCCCTGCGGGGCGTTTCCCGGCGGTTACATGCAGCAGACGGAATTTTCCCGGCTGGACCTCCAGAGTCAGTTCTTTCGATGCCGGCAGCAGCTTGCCTGTATCGAGATCCCTGACCGAACCGACCGTATCGAAAGGCAAATTGACGGAGGTTGCCGGATTCGCCCGGAAATAGTTGCCGATCAGGATCAGCGCTTCCTTTTCGTCCGAGACGGAACTGTAGAACATCCTGGAATTGCTCCCGGCGATTTCACCATACTTCCCGCGGATCAGAAGCTCCTCATGCGGCGCCAGTTTCGCAATGGCGCGGGCGTGGTAGTAGAAATCGAGAGGACTGTCCGCAAAGTCGCCGAACGAATAATACCAGATGCCGCGGGAGCCGTTCAGAAATGCCTCCAGAACAATGGGCTCCACCAATTCGGAATCAAATTCGCCGTAACATCCGGGTGACAGCCACGGGATAATATCGCGTTTGCCGAGTTTCCGATAGTTCGCACGGATCACCTTGTGGATGACTTCAGGATGACCGCCTACGTAGAGACTGGGCTGTGCGGCGTTCAGATACTTCGGATAAACCTCGCTGAAAGTTACGAGCCCGTGCTTGTCCTGGAGTCCGTAGAAATAAAGTTTCGGAACCGGAATTCCTGCCTCTTTTGCGCCTTTGGCAACCGCTTCGGAAATATCATTGATCTGACGGGTTCCGCAATCCCGCATATATTCTTCGCCGCTTTTTCCCGATGCGGCAATCGCTTCCCGGCACCGTTTGCATTCCCTGATCGCCTGTTTGATATGGTTGAAACATTCGATATCCAGTCCGACCGAGTTCGGCTTGCACAAGGCGACGCACCGCGCGACCCGGTCCATCTCCTTCTTGTAATACTCGCCGGTATAGGAGGGACATACCAGCCTGCACGGTTTTTTCATCCGGCAGAAAATCTCGTGTCCCGCCGGTTTTCCCACCATCATTTCATGGAAAGTGGAATCGTTCATCACCAGCCGGAATCCGGCCGCGGACAATTCCTGATAATCCTTCTTCCGGGGCGCAAGATCGGGATTCTTGCTCCGATACCAGTATCGGGGGAAAACTCCCACTTCATTGAACCCGAACCGCCGGTAATTTTTCAGAAAATCCGGCCAGGAATGGAGCACCCTTTCTCCGGTCATCCAGGCCAGACAGACCGGCAGTTTCTGAAAAGTCTTGAAGGGGGCAAGTTTCACCGTTTTCACCGGGAGAACGCAGCGGGGACCGGTTTTGCCGTCATATTCCGCATAAAGTTCGGCATTCGGAAGATTCCCGGATATATTTTCCGATGACAGAATGTAGATGACTTTCATTTTCAGTTTTTTGTCCAGCGGGATCGTAAATTTGTTGTATTTACGTCCGCTTTTCAGGAACGGTTTTCCTTCAAGCCCGCTGACATTCAAACCTTCCGGCAGTTCCAAATGGACGACCGCTTTCCGGACCGGGATATTCTCCTGCCGCAGATCATCAACCTCAAATTTTTGAGGCGCGGCAACTCCGGCCACAACGGCAAGTTTGGGTACCCGCGGATGGACGCTGATCCCCTCCAGCGGGATGACCATACCCTTGCTCTGATAAACGCGGTTGAACTCATTATCCCGCGTTTTCGCTTCGATCACGGCGATTTCATCACTGAAAAAATGCTGATCCATTTTCACCCGTACAATCAAATACCGGGCGTCCGCATGAACCGGCAGCCGGAAGGGTTTCATGACTGCATCCGGCCAAAGACTCTCTTCCGGATAATAGAATGTGGTCCGGAAATCCGCCTGACTTGCCTCTGCGGGCTGAAGTTTCGTCTGGATGACGGAACTGTACCACACTTTCGCATCCCTGGACACCAGCACTTCGAAAGAAGAAGGATATCTGAATCCCTTGCCGGAGCCGCCCAGCGCCCGCACGACCACCCGGTCCACCGGTTTGACCTCGCCCAGGTCCATGACGATCGAGACGCGGTCCCCGTTGTTATAATATCCGACTGAATCTTTGTTGAACCAGATACGGTCGTCTATTTTACTGCTGAGTTTGCCGTCGGTCAGATCGGTTTCATCGCCCGCATCGGTGGTCAGGTGGTAGTTCGGTTTGGGGATCAGCCGGACTTTTGTCCCCAGTGCAAGATTGTTTCCTCCCTGCGTCAGTTCGATCCATTCATTCCGGTTCTTCCGCACCGTTTCAAACCGGTTCATCTTTGCATTTTCCGAAGCCGTCACCTTCACGCAGATGACGGCGGCTGACAGCATCAGCGCGGGGATCATCCATTTCTTCATATTCATTCCTTTTTCTCCAATCAATGACGGATCACAGGTATAAGCCCGGTCACGGCCGGGTGCGGTTGTTTTCCCAGCCATGGTAAAATATCATCATATTGGAAGATTGCAACTCCTGAAACCTGATTCGTTTGACAACTTCCGCATGGCCGTCCAGAAAACCGCAGTTGTTGAGGGTGCCGTTCGGATCTCCCGGATATTTCTTTCCGGGGGTCGGTTTGTAACCGCCTCCGTGCCGGAACGCCGTCCACTGGATTGAACCGTCCGATTTTTCCGTAAAATTGTCCTTGCTGCCGTTGCCCATGGTGGTCGGAGAGAACGAGATTTTGATTTTCCGGAAATGGCAGGTCGTTCCGCTGGTGTTTTTTTCCGGGTCGATACCCGAAAGATTGCCGTTGATGCTGATATGTCCATAGGAAAAATGTTTGTAACCGGGCGCGGTGGCAACGTTCCGTTTCACCGGGAGGCTTTCCGCGGGACAGGTGATTAGCCGGTCGATCTGTTTTGCCGACGGATTGGGGTAAAGTTCTTTCGCCGCCTGCGTATACCAGAGCTGACCGTGGACTCGGCCCGGCAGAAGCCATTCCTTGCTGTTCGAAGCATACGATGAATACGCTGAAAGGATGGTCTTGTGGTTGTTCAGACAGCTGATCCGGTGTGCGGACTGTTTCGCACTGTTCAACGCCGGCAGGAGCATGGCCGCGAGAATCGCAATGATCGGTATTAGGTAAAAATGATTTTTTATTTGCAAGTCTATTGCTATCAATGCCATACATAAAATAATCCCTATAAAATGTTGATTTTTCGGTAGTTTTCATCTCCCTTCAATTTGACCTGAAAAGCGTCATTGCACATCATAAAACGCCACATTTTAAGCAAGTTTAAGCAAGTGGATTTTTGAGCTTGAAATCTGTCTTTTTCGAGTCTGAAAAAGACATTTTCGAAGATGTTTCCTTCCGGACCGGTTTGGTCCTTGCTCTTTCCCCTCCTAACGGGATATATTGCCGGGAAAGAGCAAGAACCAATGTCAAAGGAGATGCAAAAAATGAGGCAAAAACGAAGAGCAAAGGGATCAGGTCGGGTTTACAAGGAAAACGGAGTTTTCCTGCTGCAATACACGACAAAGGATCATAAGCGCAAAGCAATGGTCCTGAGAGATGCAGCAGGACAGAAGATCACCGAGGAACGGAAAGCACAAATCGCAGCCAGGGAATTTCTGGAACGCGAACGGCAGTTAAAAGACATCGAAACCCGACAGGAATATCTGGAAGAAAAGGCGAAGCTCAAAAAGCTCAAAGCCCGAATCATGATTTCACTGGACGACGCATTCGAATTGTCCATGAGAAAACCGCATACGCGTCAGGCATCCGCTCAGGTATTAAGGGTATCCAGACGTTATTGGTCCGATTTCGTTTCATTCCTGAAAACGAATTATCAGCTGATGACGCTCGACGAAGTGGAACGCGCCCATGCGGAAGCATATATCGCGTATATCCGTCAAAACGGACGCTGGGATCGGACCATACGATACAACAAGAACCACTGTCCGCAGAGAAAACGATTCAAGGATTACGAGTTCGGCGGGACATTGAGCAATACAACCTTGAACCGTTACCAGAGCGTCTGCAAGGCCGTTTTTACATTTCTCATGCCGGACCTGGGATATTCCGTGGAAGAAAATCCATTTTATTACATCAAACCGCTGAAGCTGGAACCGGTGGAACGGGAGATTTTCACCGAAGAAGAATTGCAGCTGATTTTTCAGAATCCGCCGCCGCTGATGAGAGGTTTGTTCACCATCGGACTCTGCTGCGGGCTGAGGCTGGGCGACGTTGCCACGCTCCGCTGGAACGAGATCGAAGATTATGCACCGAACTTGGCAAATCCGGATTTCTATATGAAGGAAATAAACCGTGCAACCAGGAAAACGAAGACTATGGTCCATATACCGGTCATGGAAGAACTGGCGAACTATTTAAGCGAGCAGTATCAAATATCCGGTCCGGAAGAATACATACTTCCGGAAGCTGCGGCGATTTATTTGAGTTCACAGAACCGTTTGAACTATCAAATACACAACGCCAGCCAAATCGAACCAGAGAACGTTCCGTTTCTTAT
>Ga0079305_1001557_pt1 | contig 28250 bp, 22 predicted proteins | sample LMS_cellobiose_e_FD_79183 | JGI IMG/M metagenome (GOLD analysis project Ga0079305, IMG submission 79183) | Rumen-fistulated moose microbial communities from Alaska, USA - LMS_cellobiose_enrichment | ecosystem: Host-associated > Mammals > Digestive system > Stomach > Rumen fluid ... | reverse complement strand
GAACTCCCCCGCGCATTCTATCTTTGCGGGTCTACGGCCAAGCTCATGTTTGTCCGCAAGCCATTCAGTCATCGCCCGCTGCGCTGCAATTCGCTGTCCTTCCATCCTTCGGCTCCTTTCGGTGGTATCCACCCTTGCAAAATACGCACTGCATAAACAGCTGCGTGTTTTGTCATTCTAACACAGACCCGCTATTTTTGCAAAAATTCCCTTTGATCATTTTCCTTCATCTGCAAATGCTAAAACCGAGGTGATGAATATGGGTTCCGAAAAATCCATGCAGGAAGGGGCAAACCAGCCCCGGCAGCAATACACGCTTTCGCCCGCGGACATCAAGCTGCTTTCCGCGCGGTTCGGGCATTCGCAGACCTATCCAAACAGTGTGGTTGGCCTCACGAGCGAACAGATGCGCCAGCTGGCTGAACATTTTACACCGTAAGCAAAACGACGGTTTCGCTTTGCCTTTAAAGTTTCTTCACACATTCTTCTCAGAATGTTTTGATAACCATTAAATCTGTGTCATATCTTTCCTTTATACTTTAAACATCTTAGAAAGCCGCCCTGACTGATGGTCGGAATACCGGATTGGCCAGCGGCGGGACAAACAGCTATCCTCCTCTGGAGGTTTCTATATTTTTTCTTTTTCATCTTTTCTTCTCTTTTTCATTATCCTTCTTTATTTCTTATCCCTCCTTTTAAACAGAGTGCGGCATCTGCCGCGCTCTTTCTTTTTATCGGGATTCCTAAAAAAAGCCTACGCCGGGATAACGGGCCGGAAAGCGGCCACAATAAATCCGGAAAGAATCAAAACGTCAGGCGGTGAAACGGTGGAACAGGAAAAGCTGCAGGAAATTTTGGAGCGCTACGCAAAAATACGCGACACCGGCGGGCAGGAGCTCATCGTGGCGCTGCTTCGTGAAATCCAGGACGCGGAAGGCTATATTCCGGATTCGCTCCATGCGCAGGCTGCCCGGGCAATGCAGGTCTCCCCTGCTGTAATCACGGCGCTTATAAAGCGAATTCCCGGATTCAAAAGCGCGCCCTCCAAATACGCCATCACTGTCTGTACCGGGCCGCGCTGCGCGGCCAAGGGTTCCCGTGAAATCCTGCGCGCCTTTGAAACAATCCTGCATATCCGCGCCGGACAAGCCACATCGGATGGCCTCATCAGCCTGGAAACGCAGAATTGTTTCAAAAAGTGCGGCAGCGCTCCGAACGTCCGGTGCGGCCACACCATCTATACCAGTTTCTCCCCGGATCAGGCGGCTTATCTGATCGCAAAACTGCGGGACAGGCAGCCGGACCGGAACACCTGACAATCCCACAGGAGGTATCCAAATGAGTAAAATCAGTAAAGTGCATGCCCGGCAGATCATCGACAGCCGCGGCAATCCAACCGTTGAAGCGGAAGTGACGCTGGAGGACGGTTCCCGCGGGATGGCGGCCGTACCGAGCGGAGCTTCGACCGGAAAATTTGAAGCGCTCGAGCTGCGCGACAACGACAAGAGCGCCTATCTGGGACGCGGCGTCCTTCGCGCAGTAGAGAATGTAAACACCCGTATCGCATCCGCGGCAGCCGGGATGGACGCTGCGGATTTTGTGGCGGTTGACGAGGCGATGCTTGAACTCGACGGCACTGAAAACAAACACAGCCTCGGCGCGAACGCGATCCTCGCGGTGAGCCTTGCCGCAGCAAAAGCAGCCGCCGCATCGCAGCCCGCGCCGCTTTTCCGCTTTCTTGGCGGTGAAGATGCTGTCACACTTCCGGTTCCGATGATGAATATTTTAAACGGCGGCGCACACGCTTCCAACAATATCGATATCCAGGAATTCATGATCATGCCGGCCGGCGCCAAATCCTTCTCCGAGGGTCTGCGCTGGTGTGCGGAAATTTATCACACGCTGGCGCGGCTTTTGAAGGAAAAGGGGCTTTCCACCGCTGTTGGGGACGAAGGTGGATTCGCCCCCGACCTTGCGGGCAACGAAGCCGCGCTCGATTTTATCCTGCAGGCAATCGGGCAGGCCGGTTACCGGCCGGGGGAGGATATCCTGCTCGCAATCGACGCTGCCGCCAGCGAATGGGCGGTGGAGGGCGGCTACTGCCAGCCAAAGAGCAAACGCGCTTTTACAACCGGCGAACTGATCCAATACTGGGCCCAGCTTACCGAACGATACCCCATTGTTTCGCTGGAGGATCCGCTCGGGGAGGAAGACTGGGCAGGCTGGAAGGAGCTGACCAAGCAGATTGGCAGCCGGGTCCAGCTGGTTGGGGACGACCTTTTTGTCACCAATGCCGCACGCCTCTCCCACGGCATCCGCAACGGCTGCGCAAATGCCATCCTGATTAAACTCAACCAGATCGGCTCCCTTTCCGAAACGCTGGAAACGATCCGCATCGCGCACGAAGCAGGCTATGCTGCGATCGTTTCCCATCGTTCCGGTGAAACCGAGGACACCACCATCGCGGATCTCGCAGTCGCGGTAAACGCGGGCCAGATCAAGACCGGCGCTCCCTGCCGCAGCGAGCGAGCCGCGAAATATAACCGTCTGCTGCGCATTGAGGAGCGCCTTTCCCAATCGGCTGTCTATCCGGGCCGGGCCTGTTTCAAATTTGGATAAGCTCTCGCTGGCGGGCCGGTAAATCCGGCCCGCTTTTTGTCAGGATCCCAAATTTGAGGGATGCTTGAGGATTCCACTCCATCCAAACTTTCCCGGCTCCTTTTCTTTATGATATAATGGTTTTGTGTAATACGGACCATAATAGCTTCGTGTGATGCGATCTGCGCCGGGCGTTTCAGCCCCGGTTTAACATACGAAAAAGGGGAGTCATAATGTACCGGGTTCTGATGGTGGACGATGATCCTTCCATTCTGGAGGTCAACCGGAAATACTTTAATTCCAAGGGGTACGATGTCTGCTGCGCGGCAAACGCGCGCGACGCCTTTGCGATCACCCGGACCGCGCAGCTCGACTGTATTGTGCTGGACGTCGATCTGCCTGATCTGGACGGGTTTGAACTTTGCGACCGCATCCGGGAAATCAGCGATCTGCCGATCATTTTCCTCTCCGCCTATACGCAGCAGCAAAGCCGCGTACGCGGGCTTTCTGTCGGTGGGGACGACTATATCTGCAAGCCGTACGATCTTGAGGAACTTGAATTGCGCTGCCGTATCCGCATCCAGCGCAGGCTCGGCGTGGAGGACAAGCAGGTGATGCAGTTTCCCGGGCTTACGATTGATATCGGCCGCCGGATCGCTTTCTGTGGCGATCAGCAGGCAAGACTCACCTCATTAGAGTTCGACATTCTGGCCTTTTTGGCCAAACATCCCGGCCAGGTATTCTCATATGAGCAGATCTATGACCGGGTATGGCGCGCACCAATCAACAGCAGCCTGCACAGCCTGCATGTCTACATGTCCAAAATCCGACAGAACATTTCCATACTCTGCCCGGAATATGAGTATATCCGCACGGTGCGCGGCAAAGGCTATGCGTTTACCCCGCCCAAGGAGGAACCATGATTTGTCGCCGGGAGCATCTTTTTTCCCGGGCGGCATTGGTTGGAGCGCTTCTAGCAGCTTTGCTGTTCTTTTTTTGCGTTTTTCAGCTCGACAACAAATATTCCGAATCCGGTCCACAGGGGGAAAACGGCGTATTCCCCTACTGCGCGGGCCAACTGAGTGAACAGCCCGCCTTTTTGATTGACGGCTGGGAGGTCTGCGCCGGGATCATCCTGCCCGAAGACTTTATAAAACAGGATGTCCGGACGGTTTCCATCGGGCAGTATTCGGATTTTTCCTTTCTGACCGGGTTCCCCTACGGCACGGCGACCTACCGGATCACACTGCGAAACATTGGAGACGCACAAACCATGACCGTTTATCTGCCGGAGGTTTTCTGCGCCGCCAAGGTTTATGTTGACCGCAAGCTGGCTGCACAATCCGGCTCTTTTTCACCTTACCGTCCGTTGGCAAGAGATTTGACCGTTACATTCCCGGCGGATGGAGACACCGAACTGGTTGTACAGGTTGCCAACTACACCCATTACCATGGCGGGCTTTTTTTTATCCCGATGCTCGGCTCACCGGATGTGGTTACCAGAATGGCCGCTATCCGGCTGGCCTTCTATGCCATGCTCTGTTTCGGTTTGCTGGCGGTTTCGCTCTTTTCTACCGCGGTGTGGGTCCTCTTCCGCCATGACCAGCCCACCTTTTGGCTGGGAGCGCTCAGCTTCGCGTATACGCTGACCGTTTCATATCCCTTTCTGCAGCTGGCACGCGTCCCTGTCGTCCGGATGCGTTATGCGCTCGAGGACGCTGCAGCTTCGGCCATGATCTTTTGCGCGGTCTGTTTTGTATCGATCCTGTCGGATGTCTGCCAGAAAAAATTCTACAGGACGTTGGTTCTGCCGGTCTGCGGCGGCTTCCTGCTTATGAGTGCAGTCGCGCCGTTATGGGTGCTGCCGCATCTCCCAGGATTCCTTCCATTCTATGATGCGCTCATCACTTTTTACGAGCTGACCGCTGCCGCCTATCTGGTGATATGCGCATTCCGGGCGGAATGTACCGGGCGGCTTCTCATGCTGACCGGCAGCGTCTTTTTCGGAACTACCCTTTTCTGCGCGGCTCTGAGCGCCGGCATCTATGAGCCGGCACAGTTTGCCTGGCCGCGCGAATACGGCGGATTTGTACTGGTCCTGATCTTCGGTATACTGATGGTGCGCCGGAACCGGCAAATTTTCCTGGAAAATGAACGGCTGACCAGCCATCTTCAGGAGGAGGTCGCTCACAAAACCCAAGGGCTTTCCACCCTGCTTGCCGAACGCAAGCAGTTTCTCTCTGACGTCACGCATGATCTGAAAATACCAATCACCTCGGTGCGCAATTATATACGGATGATCGAGCTCAGTGGCGCGCCGGTCGACGGCAAAATTCGAAGCAGCCTCGATGCGATCAGCATCAAATTTGAAGATATGAATACACGGATTGGGGATCTCCAGCGATTCACCGCGGAAGATGAAGCGCCGCTCGAAATGCGCCCGATATGCTTGAATGAGCTGCTTGCCGATTATCATCGGCTGAACAGGCCCGATGTGGAGGTAACTGGAGCGGATTTTCTGCTGCACCTGCCGGTCCGGCAATATTTTATCCGTGGCGACCGCGACCGGCTCTGCCGGCTGCTGGAAAATCTGGTCTACAATGCCGTCAGCTTTGTCGGCGAAGGCGATTCCATTTCCCTTTCACTGGAAGGCAGCCGGACAACGGCGGTTATCAAGATTTCGGATACCGGCCCAGGTATTCCTGAATCGGCCCTCCCGAACCTGTTCAAGCGGTTTTACAGCACCCGGCCGGAAGGCGGCGGCCGCGGGCTTGGACTTTTCATTGCAAAGTCGATTGCGCTCGAACATGGCGGGGACATTTCCGTAACCTCCACAGAAGGCAAAGGCACTACATTCTCAATCTGTTTTCCTCTGGAACCTGACCGGTGACAAAAAAGCCGGCGTGCTTAGAGCACGCCGGCTTTTCGTTTATTTGTGTCCTGTCCACGGCTTTTTCAGGCCGGCACACAGTGCCGGACAGTTGACCGCAACAGCCACGCCGCAGATCAGCAGCAGGAGAACCGCCGTCCCACCCACAGTGTCCCTAGCCTGCTCTTCCCTGGACAAACCCGGCGCTTGCGCTCCGGTTTGCACCGCTTCCGTTTCATCCGGCATGGAATCCGCAGGCACGGAGCGGGCCTGTTCCGGATCAACGGATCGCGGCTCATCGGACGCACGCAGATCCGAAACAGACGGCCCGGCTCCACCTGCCGCGGCCGCGATGACAATATCCTGCGCGTACATCGGAAATGCCGTCCCCATCACCTGCAGGACTGCAAAGACAGCCATGAAAAAAGCTACCGGCCGAATGCGGTGCATCGGGTTTCCTCCCAACCAAAATTGTTTTCTTGGTCCTGCGCGGTGTTGGCTCCAACTTTACGGCCGCACCAGAGCATTGATGGTACGGATACTTTTCAGGAAGCTTTCCCCATTCCCGCGCTTGATCCGCAGGCTGCTCACCAGTACACACCCAGCCGGAACCGATTCCCCGCCTTCCGGCGGGACAAAATTGAACGGCTGATGAATGACATACGGTTCCCCTTCGTAAGCACCGAGATACATCACAATGTGGCCTCGCATCTCCAGCAGAGCGCCCGCGGGCATACTGAGGATTTCCGCGGTCTTTTCCGCATCCGACAGCTCAGCGGCGGGGATGCGCCTGCCCTCTACCGCCGCCTGATTGTTTGCATTTCAGGGCAGATCGATTCCAAAACAGCGATAGACATCCAGCACATATCCGGAGCAGTCGCGGGCATTCCAAAGGTTGCTCCAGCCATAGCGCTCCCCAAGCAGCTTAAAGCAGAGCTCCACCAGATTGCGCTGGGTATATGGCAAAAAACCAACCGAAACATCCAGATTATATGGGACGCGCACCGGCGTGAGGATGAGCCCGCCGTCCGGCCCGCGCACCGGAAACTGCACCACGTGGCTGGTCACTGTGGAAAAGCCGTCGATTTCGGCAGGCTTTTTTGCAATAAGCGGCAGACGGGTCCCCATTGTCAATTCCCTGCGCGATACCGCCGGATTTTCCAGGCTGTAATCAAGCAAAACCCGATTTCCAGTAACTACCAGCCAGTTTTGGGGATTTCCAAACGAAAGCCAGTCGTCCCGGCCGGTGAAAGCGATCTCCGAAGCGGCAACCCATCCGAGATAATTGTAAGCCTGGACCAGCAGCCATTCCTCATCGGTGGAAACATGCAGCACCGCCACGCGTTCGCCGGTTTTCAGCACAGTCTCGCAGTTGAGGTCAAAGTTCACGTCATCCTGCAGGTCATAGGAAACGTCATAGGTAGGCCAAGTTCGAAGCTGCGCCTCCCCGGTAACCACGCCCCAACGCACGGCATTCTGCTCCTGCACCGCGATTTCGTTCCGGTTTTGCATAAGGGCCGCGTAATATTCCGGGCCAAGCTTCCGGGAGCCGATATAGCGCGGCTCCTTTGGGATTTCATACGCCCGGATCCTGGCGAGCAGTTCATCCCGCGTCAGGGTTTCGGGATATTTTTCCAGATTGGCGCAGGCTGTGTCCGGCGTCTGCGGGATCATCTGATTGAATTCCGCAATTTCCTGCGGGGTAAGCAGGACTTCATCCGGATTCGGTATCCTTGCAATCCAGAACGCAGGATCATTCATTTCCAGATAGGCATCCGCAAAAGTCTTTTCGCCCTGCACGCCAGGAGTCTGGCTCGGCTCGGAAGGAGAAACAGCCGCCTGCTGGGAACTGCCGGCGGATTCCGCCGGCTCGGACGGCTGAACGTCAGAATTTCCGGGAGAACATCCGCCTATCAGCAGCAGGGCGGCCATCAAAAGTGCCTGTCGTTTCATCCGGTACCTCCTCTTTTTCTGTATAGTTATTTTAATAATAACATATATGTTTTCTTTTTGCAGTTATCCCTCCCAACAAACCTTCCTTTTCTTGGAAAATGAGCAAATATTGAGAATCCGTCCAAATGAAAAGCCACTCCTGATACACCGGAAACTGTGCCCTCCGGAATGATATCCGGGATGATTGCAGAGGATTTTTATACTATTTTAACAAATAACGCTTCGTTTCTAAGTGCACATTAACGAACCATATGATATTCTAAAGCCACAAAGAAAAGATACCAACACCAATTAAAAAACAAAAGGAGTTATCATTATGGGAACTTATGTATTATACAGAATCTGCATGGCCATTTCGGTTGTCATCCTGACTGCGCTTGTTTTGAACGGCGCCAAGCTGATCCACAAGATCTATCGAAGCTATTTTCTCCAGCACACCACTGGGCCGAACCTGCCGGGTTCTTCTGAAAAACTTCCGGCTCACCGGGCCGCGTAAATCCCAAGCTTTTCCTCTTCATATCCTTTTCATGGGGCCCGCCGCCGTGCGGGTCCCTTTTTTCTGGCCATCAGCCGGCCGTGAGGAAAAGCAGCCAAAACCCCCGCCGGAAGATTCCCGGCGGGGGATAGGCCCGCATTTAAAACATCCGGTTTTTCAGGACGCCTGCCAGCGTAAACAGTAGGAACATCACAATGCTCGCAACCACGATGGTCGCGCCAGCGGGTGTGGAAAAAGCAAACGACCCAAGCATCCCGCCAAAAAAGCAGATTACCGAAACAGCGGCCGCGGTGACTACCACGCCTTTAAAACTGCGGCAGACACGCATGGCGGTGAGCGCGGGAAAAATGATGAGGCTTGATATGAGCATCGCGCCCATAATCCGCATACCAACCACGATGGTCACAGCGGTCAGCAAGGCGATCAGCATATTGTAGATCCTCGCGTTGGTGCCGGTGGCCTGCGCGAACGCCTCGTCAAAGGTCACCGCAAAAATCTTATTATAAAAGAGTACGAACAGCACCAGCACAAATGCCGAAAGCACCAGCGACAGGAACACATCCCCTTTGCTCATCGCAAGGATGCTGCCGAACAGATAGCCGTTTACATCGGCATTCATTCCGGAGGTGAGCGAGGTGACAATCACGCCGATTGCCAGCGCGCTCGAAGCGATAAGCCCGATGGCCGCGTCGCCCTTGATTTTACTCTGTTCGCTGAGGCGCAGAAGCAGGAATGCCGCAAGGATCACCACCGGCGTGGAAACGGCCAGTGGTGCGACATTCAACGCCATCGCAACCGACAGCGCGCCAAAGCCCACATGCGAAAGCCCATCCCCAATCATCGAATAGCGCTTGAGGACTAAGCTCACCCCCAGCAGCGCCGCACAAAGCGCGACCAGTGTGCCCACGATGACCGCGCGGGTAAGAAAACCATACGAAAAAAGTCCGCGGACCAGCTCAATCATGGCAGTCACCTCCCAGAAAACGGCGGCAGATGTCGCTCTTCAGATACTCCGCGGACGATCCGTAGAACCGGACTGTCGTATCCATGTGCAGGATCTTGCCCGCATTATGGACCGAACAGTTGATGTCATGCGAAACCATGATAACCGTCACGCCATCCTGGTTGAGGGCGCGCAGCAGCGTGTACATATCCGCCGTCACAACCGGGTCGAGCCCGGTGACCGGCTCGTCAAGCAGCAGCAGCTTCTCGGTCGCGCAAAGCGCCCGTGCCAAAAGCACCCGCTGCTGCTGGCCGCCCGAAAGGTCGCGGTAAGATTTTCGGCTAAGGCCGCCGATCCCAAGCCGCTCGATGTTCTGCGCCGCAATTCTGCGTTCCTTCTCGGAATAAAACGGGCGCAGACCCCGCCGGTTGAGGCATCCGGACAGCACAACCTCCCGGACCGAAGCCGGAAAGTCCCGCTGGACGACCGTCTGCTGCGGCAGATAGCCGATCCGATCGCGGGTAAGCCCGCCGCCAAAGGTGATCGTTCCGGCACTGGGCTGCATCAGGCCGAGCAGCCCTTTGAGCAGGGTGCTTTTTCCGGACCCGTTTTCACCAACAATACAGACGTAGTCGCCTTCCTCGATATCAAAACTGACATTTTCGACCGCCAACTGGTTTTCATAGCGCATGCTGACGTTTTTACAGGAGATGAGCGTCATCCGTTGAGTCCCTCCTTCAGGTTTTCGGCATTCTGCCGCATCAGCGACAGATAAGTAGCGCCTTCCCGCAGTTCATCCCGCGACACATTGTGGCAGGAATGCAGAAGCAGCATCTTTGCGCCTGTTTCCTCGGAAATGGCCCGCGCCACTTTCGGGTCGGTCAGTTCCTCGTAGTAAATGACCGGAATCCGCTCCCTTCCAATCGTGTCAATGATCCGCGCCAGTACCTGCGCGCTCGGTTCAGTCTCATGAGAACAGGAATCGAACGCCGCCGTGTAGTCAAGCCCATACCGCTCGGCAAAATAATGCAGCGCGAACCGCCCGCCAAAGACGATCTCCCTGCGTTTTCCATGAGAAACAATTTCGGAAAATTCCCGGTCGAGCGCTGCAAGAGCTTCAAGATAGTCCCGTTCGTTCCCGCGGTAAAAGGCTTCGCCTTCCGGGTCCGCCGCGCAGAGCGCATCCGCGAGGTTTTGCACCATCTGCCGCGCGTTCACCGGGTCGGTCCAGATGTGCGGATCATATCCGCCGTGCCCATGATCCGCGTGGGCGGCATGCTCCGTCTCGGTTTCGCCCGCGTGGTCATGGTCCTCCGGGTCGAGCACGATGCCCGTGGAAATGTCGAGCACATCGCCGCCCATCTCCACACCGTCCAAAATATTCTGCGCCCACGGTTCCATATACTGCCCGGTGTATACGAACAGGTCCGCGTTTGCGATTTTGATGATATCAGCCGGCGTCGGTTCATAAGAATGACTCTCCACGCCAGGGGGAAGCAGCAACGTGACTTCCGCCCGTTCCCCGGCAAGCTGCCGGGCAAAATCGTACTGCGGAAACAGGGTTGTCACGATCCTCAGCCGTCCGGCCACCGGTTCTTCCGGAGCCGCGCATCCGGCGGCGGATGCCGCCAGCGCGGCTGAAAGCAGCGCTGCGCAAATTTTTTTCAAGAACTGCATGATCTACCTCTTAAGCTTTTTGTGCGCAGGACTCACAGAACCCATAAAGCACCGTCTTTGTGTTATCAATGGTGAAATGATGATGCTCCAGAACATGCCGCGCGACCTCGTCGAGATAGTCGCACTCAACATGGATGAGCCTGCCGCATCCGATGCATTTGAGATGGAAATGTTCCCGGCAGGCTGTGCCTTCCCCGGCATACTGGTAGCAGGCCCCCACGCCTTCTTCCAAAAAGTACCTGCGCACCGCGCCCTGCACGACCAGCCGGTCGAGGCAGCGGTAGACGGTGGAGCGCCCGACCGGTGAACCCTGTCCACGCAGGTAATCCACCACCTCGTCGACGCTCAAATGCCGTTCACGATTGGCTACCAAAAACTGTTCTATCAATTCCCGCTGCCGTGTCCGGTATCCGCCTGAGCCTTCCATAGCGCTCCCTCCAATTTGAATTTGAATTTCAATTTCAAATTTTACGCGCAGTTTTTCACTTTGTCAAGCGGATTCTGCACTTTTCCCACGTGGAATATACATTTTCCCCAAATGAAAACGGGCCCACAAGCTTTGTGGGCCCGCTGAAGGGGCTGCCGCATAGGAAAAATTATGCTTTTCCGGCGTCGGAAACAGCTTCCCGCGCCGCTTCCAAGATTTCCTTTTTCACCTGCGGATCGATCCTGCGCGGGATCGGCTGCGGCATCGCCACATAAAATCCCTGCAGGTAATCCACGCCGCTGCGCACCAGCGTCTCCATCTCGGCATGGGTCTCGACCCCTTCCGCAATCACCTTGATCCCACGCGCTTTGGAATAGGAGATGAGGTTTTGCAGGATATTCTGACGGTTTACGTCACTGTCAATGTTGCGCACGATCGAGATATCGATTTTTACAAAATCCGGGCTGATCGAAAGCAGCGCCACATCACTGTTATAGCCGGTTCCAAAATCATCCAGCGCGATCTTGGCATACCAGCGCCGGGCCATCTCCCGTTTGCAGCGGGTGCAATCCTCTCCGGATTTCTCCTCTTCGGTGAACTCCACGACCACACGCGGCAGCATCGGCGCGTATTTGTCCTGCACCGTTTTGATATCCGTCTCGTTGAGGATCTGGTTCGCGATCGAGTTGATAAACAGACAGGTTTTCGGGTCGACACAGGTAAGCTTGCTGAAGCATTCCAGGCTTTTGCGCCATGTGAGCCGTTCGATACTGTAAAGCTTCGATTGGCTTTTTGCAAGCGCCAGAATTTCCAATGGGGATTTGATGGTCGGCAGAGTCGACCGCATCAGCGCCTCGTAACCAAAAATCTCACCGTTTCTCGCGTCGACAATCGGTTGGAAATGATAGGTCACCAGCTCTCCGTCAATCAGGCGGTTGAGCTCCTCCTTGTTGTGCAGCAGATAGGAATCGCGGTTGTAGCTCTCCATGTCAAACTCGTTGAATTCGCCCTTGGTGGTGTTCTTGACCTTATACATGGCAAAGTCCGCATATTTGATCAGCATCTCGTACGAACCGGAATCGTCCGGATACCAGGCAATCCCTGCGGATGCGCGCACCCTGAATACTTCATTGTCCGGCAGCGGGAACTCGGTGGACTGAATGCCGTTATGAATCCCCGCGATCACTCCGCGGACTTCTTCACGGGAATGGTATCCATACAGGAACACATAGAATTCGTCGCCCGACATGCGCGAAACCAGCGCATGGTATGGGGTGTGGCGTTTGAGGGCATTGGCCATACAGCGGATGTATTCGTCACCGTAATCGTGCCCATAACTGTCGTTGATGAATTTGAGGTTATCCAGGTCGAGCATGATCAGCGCGCCGATCCCCAGTTCCTGCGGATTTTCAAAGTGCTTGGACAGCTCGGTGGTAAAAGCGCGGCGATTGAGCAGGTTGGTCAACAGGTCATAGTCGCGTTCCCGTTCAATCTTGCGCCGTTCGAGCACCTCCTGGGTGATGTCGCTCACAACACCCATGGCTTTTCCGTTTTCCTCAACGACCTTCAGGCGCACCCAATGCGTCCCTTTCACCTCATTATAAAGCCGCAGAATCCTCGTTTGTCCGCCATCCCGGCGTTCCTCCACCCGGTCCCCCATTGCGGCTATCAGGTTCTGGAATTCTACAGAATCGATCGTGCCATCCTGCGCAAGCTCCGCCCGGATATCGAGCAGCACGAAGAAACGCTCCGTACAGTAAACCCGTCCAGTATCCGGCAGATACTCAAACGCTCCGATCGGGACGCCGGCTATATCAATAATTTGAGAAAGACGGTTTGCCGCCTGCACGACACGATCGCTGAGCGATTCGATCGCGCCGGCGAGCTCGTCGACTTCATAAATATTGATCTTTTCGAGCTGGAGCGGCTTCAGCGGATCGCTTTCCCGCACCTGCCGCACCATCCGGATGACCGGCCGCGCAAGCAACAGACTGGCAAACCACGCGGCAAGCAGCCCAATCAGGAGCGAAATACCCCAAGTGCCCCAGACCGACCGCGCTACCCCATCCGAAAAGCCGAGCAGCTGTTTGCGCTCAAGGATCCCGATAAGCGCCCAGCGTTCATATTCAAACGGCGTGTTGCTGTTATAAAGGGTGAGGTACTGTACGCATCCGTAGACCGGCTGGTCAGTCCGTTCGGTGGGCAGCAGCTCGTAGCTGTTGCCATAAACCGGCGTCCTGGAGAAACCGACTGAAGGCTCTCCGCCGAACAGATGGGTAAAAGCCGGCCCCGTCGAGAGAACCACATCAAAATTCATATCCTGGCTGTCATCCAAACCGAGCAGATACATTCCCTTTTTATCCGCGTTGATCTCCTGGTAAGGAATCAGTGAACGCAGATAATCAAGAGTGATCTCCACTCCTATCACGCCGTAAATTCCCCCGGTTCCGCTGCGCAGCGGGATCGAATAGGTGATCACTTCGAGCCCGGTTTCATCCAGCCGGAAAGGCCCGCACCAATAGCCCAAGTCCTCCTCCCCAATATCCGGGTGCTTCATCGCAGCCTCAAACGGCTTATGGTAAAAGTCCCAATGCTTCTTGTCCTGCGGGTCAAACTGCATGTGCGCCTGCCATTTGGAATCAAGCGAAATGCCCAGTGCTTTTGTAACGCTTGGCGGCGCATATTCTATGAGCAGGTCTGAATTGTCCGCGAGGTAGGTGGTTGGGTCCATGTCACGAATATAAAGCGCGGTTTTCTGCAGCTTCCCCAGCGCGTCGTATTGGTCCTTTTTCCCTTCGAGAATCAGGAATGCGCCGGTCACGGAATTCTGCCGCATCAGGCCGATCAGCTGATCCGACGCGCCCAGCAGGATCTTGCTTTCCAGCGCGGAGTCCATCCCATGGTAATCCCCACTTCTGCGTTCTCCCGCAATGAACTCGGAAATCGTTCCGCGGATGGCATCCGCCGTCTGTCCCACATTTGACCAACGCTGCACCATTTCGTTTTCCAAGTAATTTTTCCGGTTGATCACCTGTTCGTTCAGGATGTCAAACGCATTATTGTTCAGTTTTTCGATGGTGCCGCCCCATAAAATGTTACCGGAAAAAAGCCCCGCCTGAACGATCATCGCAATCGCCATCGGAAGCAGAATTTTATTCATAATGGAATTCATCCGTTTGTGCGCTTTTTCCATATCATCCATCCACCCCGGAGACTTGTTTCCCCAATCGAGGCATGTCTTACGCGATTGCCTCCCGGACGGCGCTCACCATCTGCTCATACCAGTCTGTGAATTGCGCGTCGGTGGTAAACTCGGCCACGGCGTCCTCATGGGACACTCCCCCGGCAATTCTGTCCAGCACCCGCTGCCGGTCAGCATCCGCCTGTTTCTGCAGGCAGGTTTCCAATACATCCCGCGCGGCAGCCGAACCGCGGAACGCACGTTCGGCATACATTTCATGGGTATGCACCTCTTCAATTGCGACAGCAAAGGTCTTTTCAAGGGTTGGGGTGAACGCATCCCCTTCACTGTGCGCCATCAGAATCTTTTCCATATTGTTCGCCGCTTTTTTGACAGGGAGATATCCGGAGCTGACCGAGAAGCGGATATTGCGCTCCTCCTCGGTAAACCATTTCAGGAAGGTAACCGCGGCCAGCTCGGTCTGCGGATCGGACTTGATCACGGCCATCCCGGCGCCCTGCTGTACCGCGCTGGGCTTTGCGCCGTCAAAAATCGGGGCGGGCATCACGACCGCTTCGATCGGGTAGGATTCCGTATCGGAAAGGGTCACGGTATCCGGGAAGTAGAGCGAACCGGAAGTGGAACCCACCAGGGCAATAATATCTCCGGTTTTAGCGTCGTCCGAGCGAAAGCGCCCATAAGCGCCGAACCAGCCGTTGATATAGGGAACGTAATAGTTGTCCCACAAGCGTCGGAAAGCAGCTTCATCCGGCTCAAAAACGACAGCGCCGTCCCTGGTTTCAAAAAGCGGATGACCGGCGGTCTGATAATATCCGATCACCATATAATTGGCCATCGCATCCCGGCCGAAAAATGCTCTGCCGTCGTTTTCAATCTCCGGAGTGAGGCCATCGGTCCAGTTGTAGTAGCTTTGCGCGGCGGCCACCACACCTTCGATTGTCGCAAGGGAATCGAGATCGGCCCCGGTTTCGGCAGCGAATTTATCCCAGTCGGTTTTATTGATCATCATGATTTCGGTGGACTTGGCGGTTGGGAAGATTTTCAGCGAACCGGACGCGTCGAAACGGCCTTCCGCTATGTACCCCTCCACATACTCAGAGAGCTCCTCCGGCGTGATGTAGTCGTCCAGCGCGGCAACCAACCCCGCCTGGTCAAGGTCGTATACCGTGTCGCTGTAGGCGGCAAAGACATCCGGAACTTCTCCCGCTCCAACCTTTTTGTCGGCCGCTTCGTGCACCTTGCGGAACAGATCGTTGACATTGCCTTGGCTGAATGCCTCCACAACGATCCCCTTCTCCTGGCCGACCGTTTCGTTGAACTCGGTGACCAGTTCGTCAAAAGCCATTTTCTGCGGGCCATTATAATAGTGCCAGATTTCGACCGACACCGGATCGTCCGGATTGAGTTCCTGCTGCTGTTGCGCAGCCGGAGCGCCCGAGCAGCCAGCTGTCAGAACCGCCGTTGTCAAAAGAGCCGCCAGTAATTTTCCAAAACCGCTTCGCATCATTTCATTTCTCTCCAAACCTTACGGTATTTCGCTGCATAATTTCTTCTATTATACTTCCTTAAGATGCAAATAGCAACGGATGACTTCGATTTTGCCTTTTCCCAAGTCCGGTTATTTTTTTCTATAAAAAGAAACGTTTGTTGCAGCCCGTTTTCAGGTATATTTCACCATCAATATGTAAATTGCACAAATATTAAGAACCATCATCGTCTAAAATGGATTAAGTGCAAAGATATTTTATGAATTTCAAAAGAATATTTTATAGATTCCGGATGTGTTCCTGCCTATAATGATGACAGTGGGCCGAATGAGTTTGGGAGAACCGGTTCCACAGAAAAAAATGAAAAGAAAAATTTAGGAGGAATTTACCGATGAAAAAATCTCTGGCGCTTATCGTTGCGACCCTGATGGTTGCCACGCTGGCTGCTTGCGGTGGCAACAGCACTGCTCCGGCATCTTCTGCCGCACCTGCTTCGTCCGCTGCTCCCGCTTCGTCCGAAGCTGCTTCGTCTGAGGCCGCCTCTTCCGAAGCCGCCGCACCGGCAACCCTCGATGGGTCCGGCATCACCATCGGCGCCTGCATCTACAAATTCGACGACACCTTCATGACCGGCGTGCGCGGCAGCATGGATGATACCGCGAAAGCTCTGGGCGCAACCCTCGAGATTGTGGACTCCCAGAACAAACAGCCGACTCAGAATGACCAGGTCGATACCTACATCACCAAAGGCGTCAACGCCCTGGCAGTAAACCCGGTTGATCTGACCGCTGCCGGCCCGCTGGTTGACAAGGCGATGGCGGAAAACCTGCCGATCGTCTTCCTCAACCGCCAGCCCTCAGAGGACGATATGAACAAGTATGACAAAGCCTGGTACGTCGGCGCGCGCGCCGAGGAATCCGGCACCATGTCCGGCGAGATCATCGTCGACTACTTCAAGGCCAACCCGGACGCCGACAAAAATGGCGACGGTAAAATCCAGTATATCATGCTCCAGGGCGAACAGGGCCATCAGGATGCAACCCTGCGTTCCAAATATTCCATCGAGGCGATTCAGGCCGCCGGTTACGAAGTCGAGGATCTCGGCACCGATACCGCGAACTGGGATAAAGTTCAGGCGACCGACAAAATGAAAGCGTTCATCGCTTCCGCTGGCATCGACAAAATCGAAGCGGTCCTCGCGAACAACGACGACATGGCGCTCGGCGCGATCGAAGCGCTGAAAGCCGAAGGCTACAACACCGGCGATCCCGCGAAGTTCATTCCGGTCGTTGGCGTTGACGCGACCGCCCCGGCTCTGGAATCCATGAGCAAAGGCGAGCTGCTCGGCACCGTTCTCAACGACGCACAGAACCAGGGCAAGGCGACCATCAATGTGGCTGTTGCGGCTGCGCAGGGCCTCGAGATCAGCAAAGATACCGTTGGTTACGATGTCTCCGATGCGGACGGCAACGTGGTCGCGGGCGGCAAATACATCTGGGTCCCGTACGTTAAGGTCACCACCGAAAACTACAAGGACTTCATGTAATCCAAAAAAACATTTTTAAGCGGTAACCAAGGGCGGGGAACGCGAAAGCAAGCGCTTTCCGCGTTTCCTGCCCCTCTTTTTGGCAAAGATCCGGCAACCCCTTGTCCCGCCGCCGGACGGCGGCCAATTTTGAGGAAAGAAGGAGGACGGTAGTGTGGGCGAATATGTGCTGGAAATGAACAACATCACAAAAGTTTTCCCAGGCGTCAAGGCATTGGACGGCGTCACTTTAAAAGTGCGGCCGGGCACCGTGCATGCGCTGATGGGTGAAAACGGCGCCGGAAAATCTACCCTGATGAAGTGTCTCTTCGGCATCTATCACGAAGACGGCGGAGAGATCATTCTTGACGGCAAAAAGGAACTCATCAACACGTCAAAGCAGGCCCTGGATCTCGGGGTTTCGATGATCCATCAGGAGCTGCATCCCATCCGGTTCCGGCCGGTTATGGAAAACATCTGGCTCGGCCGGTTTCCAATGAAAGGGATCGCGGTCGACAAAAAGGAAATGATCCGCAAGACCAAAGAGCTCTTCGAGCAGGTTGACCTCGACATCAACCCGGAAATCATGGCAGGAGAGCTTTCTGCATCCACTTTACAGCTCGTTGAAATCGCACGGGCTGTCAGCTACAACTCGAAAATCATCATCATGGATGAGCCAACCTCATCCCTCACCGACAATGAAACCGAACATCTTTTCAAGATTATCAATAAACTGCGCAGCGAGGGGCGCGCGATCATCTACATCTCCCACAAGATGGAGGAGATCCTGCGCATCTCGGACGAAGTCACCATCATGCGCGACGGCCAATACGTCGGCACCTGGCCGGCAAGCGAGCTGACCACCGACCTCATTATCAACCGCATGGTCGGCCGCGACATGACCAACCGCTTCCCGCCCAAAACACATACCCCGGGCAAAGAAGTGGTGCTCAGCGTCCGCGACCTCTGTTCCCCGCTGCCAAAATCCTTCCAGCATGTCAATTTTGATCTGCACAAGGGTGAAATCCTCGGCATCGGCGGCCTGGTCGGCGCACAGCGCACCGAACTGGTCGAAGCGCTGTTCGGCCTGCGTGACATCGAATCCGGCACCGTGGAAAAGGACGGCCAGCCCTTCAAGGTGAAGTCGGTGCGCGACGCGAAGGAACACGGTATCGCCCTGCTCACCGAGGAACGGCGCGCGACCGGCGTGTTCGGCATCCTCTCGGTACTTGACAACACCGTTATCGCAAGCCAGAAGGATTATGCCAGCCACGGCGTGCTTAAACAGAAAAAACGCGCGGATGCCGCGCAGGATTCCTGCAAGCAGCTGAACGTAAAGACCCCTTCGCTTGAAACCCTCATGCAGAACCTCTCCGGCGGTAACCAACAGAAAGTCCTGATTGCCCGCTGGCTGCTGACCCACCCGGATATCCTGATTCTGGACGAACCCACGCGCGGCATCGACGTCGGCGCAAAGTATGAAATCTATTCGATCATGCTCGAACTGATCGCACAGGGAAAATCGATCATTATGATCTCTTCCGAAATGCCGGAACTGCTCGGTATGGCGGACCGGGTCATGGTCATGTGCGAAGGACGGGTTTCGGGCTTCCTCGAACCGGATCAGTTCAATCAGGTGGAAGTCATGCGCCTGGCGACACAATTCATTAAATAAGGAAAGTGAGGCAATCGGAATGAACGAAAAAATTATCCCGCGCAGGACCTACTCCTTCGCGTTTATCATCGCTGGCATCGTAATTGCCGCAATCGGAATCGCTTTGAAAATCGCTGATATCACAGGCGGCGGCGCGCTGCGCCAGGTCATCTTCGACCTGCCGTGGCTGCTCATGGGAATCGGCCTGATCGTTGCGATCTACGGCGCGTTCCAGCTGCGCAACGCAGACCGGCTCGGTAAGGAAGTCGTCTTTTCCACCAAAACTGTCAAGGCCTTTCTCACCAACAACGCGATCATTCTCGCGCTGCTCATCCTGGTCATCGTCATCTGCTTTATTGAAACGCGCTTCATGCAGATCCGCGTTGTGCTTGATATCCTGACCCAGTCCTCCACCAAGCTGATCATCGCGCTCGGTATCTGCTTTACCCTTTTGATCGCCGGTACCGACCTTTCCGCCGGCCGCATGGTCGGCCTGGCCGCGGTCATCTCGACTTCGATGCTCCAGACAGTCGATTATGCGAACCGTTTCTATCCCGACCTGCCGCAGCTGCCGATTATCTTGCCGATCATCGCGGCAATCGTCGCCTGCATGCTCTTCGGAACCCTGAACGGCTTCCTCGTTGCGAAATATGATATGCACCCGTTCATTGCAACGCTGGCGGTACAGGTCATGATCTACGGCGCCTGCTCGCTCTACTTCGACATGGAGCCGAATAACTCCCAGCCGATCGGCGGCGTGCGTCCGGACTTTGCGATCATCGGCCAGAAAAAACTGCTCGAAGGCGCCTTTATGATCGACGGCAAACCCTTCCCCGGCGTTTCGATCCTGGTGCCGATCGCACTTATCATCTGTGTAATCATCTGGTTCGTCCTCAATAAGACCGTGTTTGGCAAGAACGTCTACGCAATCGGCGGCAACCGTGAAGCGGCGGTCGTTTCGGGCGTCAACGTCTTCAAAACCATCATGGGCATCTTCATCCTGGCCTCCTGCCTGTACGGCGTGGCAGGCGTGCTCGAAGGCGCGCGCACCGCGGGCGCTACCAACAACTACGGCAACGGTTATGAGCTCGACGCCATCGCGGCGTGCGTCGTCGGCGGCGTGTCCTTAAACGGAGGCGTCGGAAGGGTTGGCGGCATCGTGTCCGGCGTTCTGATCTTCTCAGTCATCCAGTACGGCCTGCAGTTTATCAACGTTTCCCCGATGTGGCAGCAGGTCATCAAAGGGATCATCATCGCGGTCGCGGTTGCGATCGATATGGGCAAATACCGCAAAAAATAAGGCTTGTTCACCCACGGGGGAAACCCTGTGGTTCCAGCACACCGGCGGCCGGGTTCCGAAAGGGACCCGGCCGCCGTGTTTTTCCCACCCCGCCGGAATTTCGGCAGGCAAAGACTGCCTCTTTTCTTTTCCACTATAAAATGGTACAATAAGCGTGGATTATTGTGTTTTGTTTTATGCAGGACGCATCAAAAGGAGGATTCCCGTGGCCCTGTACCGCATTATGCTCGTTGACGACGAAGAGGAGATCCGTGAAGGGATCAAACGCAAAATCGACTGGGAGCAAAACGGCTTTGCGCTGGTCGGCACGGCCGAGAACGGCCAGGAAGCGCTTGAACTGGCAGAAGCGCTCCATCCGGACGTGGTGATGACCGATATCAAGATGCCGTTTATGGACGGGCTCACGCTTGGGCGGCGGCTGACCGAAACGATGCCGGGCATCAAACTGCTCATCTTCTCCGGCTTTGACGATTTCGAGTATGCGCAGAAAGCGATCCAGATGGGGGCCGCGGAATATATCCTCAAGCCGATCAACGCACAGGAACTGACCGCGGTGCTGCAAAAGATCCGCGGCCAGCTCGACGCCCAGTTCGCGGAAAAACGCAATATACAGCGGCTGCGAGAGCATTATGCTTCCTCCCTGCCGCTTTTGCGCGAACAGTTCTACTGCCAGCTTCTGGATGGGCGCGTTTCTGAAGCCCGCATCCGGGAGCAGGCCGAACGTTACGAGATCGATCTCTCCGGAAGCTTTTGGACGGCGGCCATTCTCCAATATGACACCGATTCGGTCGAAAAGACGCCCATTGGCGAACAGGAACTGATCCCGCTGTCAATCAAGCAGCTGGTCGATGAAAACCTGGGCCGGCGGTGCTGCTTCAAAAGCCTGATGTATAACGATCACATCGCGGTCGTGGCCTCGTTTAGCGAGCGTTCGCAGGTGCTTTCGCTCATCGACGGCATGAACCAGATCTGCAAGCTGGCCCGGCGCTTTCTGGAGCTGACTGTGACAGTGGGGATCGGCTCCCCGGTGGACAGCCTCGCCGACCTGCATCATGCGGCGGACGGCGCGCGCGGCGCGCTTGACTACCGGGTGCTCATGGGTTCCGGGCGCGCAATCTATATCGACGACATCGAACCCGATCCGGCCGCGCAGCTGCAGTTTGACGAGCAGGATGAGCGCGCCCTGCTTTCCGCCATCAAAATCGGCTCGCCGGACGACATTTCCCGGGCCGTCGAGCAGATGATCGGCTGTTTTCGCGCTTCACGGCTGCCGCTGGGACAGTATCAGCTCTATTTCATGGAAATGATGGCAGAGCTGATCAAGATCATCCGCACCTATCAAATCGACATCACCGAGGTGTTCGGCCCGGATTTCGACGGAAACTTCCATCTCTCGCGGTTCGATTCGCTTGATGCGCTCGGCAGCTGGTTCAATGAAACCTGCCTGAAAATTTCCTCGCTTATCCGGCGTGAGCGCACCAACTCCTCCAAAGCGATCGCTGAACGCGCCAAACAGTTCATCGCGGAAAATTTTGCAAATTTTGACATCTCAGTCGAGATGCTCTGTGACCATCTGCATGTCTCACCCGCTTATTTCTCCACACTGTTCAAAAAGGAAACCGGGATGAGCTTTGTCACCTATCTGACCCAGGTCCGCATGGAGGAAGCGATCAAGCTGCTTTCCACCACCGAGGACAAAACCTATGAAATCTCTCTGAAGGTCGGCTATTCCGAGCCGAACTATTTCAGTTACGTCTTTAAGAAGCAGTTTGGGATGTCCCCGACAAAATACCGCAGCAGCAAAGGAGCAGGCAATGGTTAAAGCGATCCGCGCGCGGATACGCCAGTTTTTCAAAGCGTTCCAGAAAAGAAACATCCAGTACATGATCTCGATCTCGTTTACAATTGTGGCGATCACCGGGATGCTGTTCTTGGGGATGGCTTTATACTTGCGCTTTGCCGCTTCCACGCAGAACATGGTCGAGGAGGACAATAAACGGGTCATCAACCAGGTCAATATGAATATCGACGTCTACCTGCGCAATATGATGCGCATTTCGGACGCGATGTACTACCGGGTTATCAAAAACGCCGACCTGGCATCCGATTCGATTGATCCGGCCATGGACCTGCTTTACGAAACCAACCGTGACCTGCTGGTGAGCATTGTGCTGGTGGACGACGACGGGCAGCTTGTAGCGGCCTCGCCGCTCTCGAAGCTGAAAAAGACCGTCCGCCCGCAGGATCAGGAATGGTTCATCCGCGCGATGGGAAAGATCGAGAACCTGCATTTTTCCGCGCCGCATGTGCAAAATCTGTTTGAGGACCCGGATTTCCGCTACCGGTGGGTGGTCTCCCTCTCCCGCGCTGTCGAACTGACTTTCGACGGGAATGTCCGGCACGGCGTGCTGCTGGTCGACATGAACTTTTCCGGCATTGAACAGCTCTTTAAAAATGTCACGCTCGGTGGGAACGGCTATGTCTATCTCATCGATTCCAATGGGGAGATCATCTACCATCCGCGTCAGCAGCTGATCTTCTCGAACCTCACCACCGAAAACAACCTCACCGCCGCCGGGTATCAGGACGGCAACCATCTGGAAAACTACCAAGGGGACGAACGGGTTGTGACCGTCAAAACGGTCGGTTATACCGGATGGAAAATCGTTGGGGTCACGCCGGTGGACGACATCACCTCCAGCTACTATCATTTCCGCGCCTTTGCGGTGTTCATTCTGTTTTTCACCATCTTCCTGATGATCTTCGCCAACCTCTTCGTTTCCTCACGCATCGCCGATCCCATTAAGCGGCTGGAAGCTTCGGTCAAAAAGCTGGAGCAGGGCGATCTCAGCGTCAAGATCGCAATCGGTGGATCGTATGAGATCCAGCATCTGGGCAAGACGATCCGTTCGATGGTGGCGCAGATGCGCAAACTGATGGACGACATCGTCGTCGAGCAGGAATCGAAACGCAAGAGCGAGCTCGACGCGCTGCAAAGCCAAATCAATCCGCATTTCCTTTATAATACGCTCGACTCGATCATCTGGATGATTGAAAACGAACGCTATCCGGAGGCCATCTCGATGGTCACCGCGCTGGCGCGGCTGTTCCGCATCTCGCTGAGCAAGGGCCGCAATATCATCCCGCTTTCAGATGAGCTGGAACATGCCCGCAACTATATGACCATCCAGCAGATGCGCTACAAGAACAAATTCACTTTTAAGATAGACGCCGCGCCCGAAACGCTGCGGCTTTCAACCATCAAACTGATCGTCCAGCCGCTTTTGGAAAACGCCATCTATCATGGGATGGAGTTTATGGACGGTGACGGCGAACTGCTGGTCAAGACCTATTTGCTGGAGGACGGGCTTTATGTGGATGTCATCGACAACGGCTCCGGAATCCCGGCGGAAATCTGCCGCACGCTGCTCACCGACGAGACACGCGTGCGCTCGAAGGGCTCCGGCATCGGCCTGCGCAATGTCCATCAGCGCATCCAGCTCACCTACGGCAAGGACTACGGGCTCACCATCCTGAGCGAACCGGACGTTGGCACCACGGTGCGCATCCGCCTGCCGAAGGTCCCCTTCGATACGCCGGACACGACGAAGGAGGTGACGGGCAGATGACCAGGCGCAGAATTTTGATATTCCTGCTGATCCTCGCGGGCTTTGGGGTATCTTTCCTGATCCTGATGTTCGATATGCTTGGAGAAAAGCGTCCTCCCGAGGTCTACAACATCTCGGTGATCGTACGCGGAAAAAACTCCGACAGCTGGGAAGGAATCAAACAGGGCGCCGACCAGGCGGCGAACGAAATGAATGTGGACCTGAGCTTTATCACCCTTTCGGAAGAAAATGACCTTGACGAACAGATTTTTCTGTTGCACCGCGAGCTGGAAAGCGGCGTTGATGCGATCGTCCTCTCCGCCGCCGATTCCGCCGGACTTGCCCCGGCAGTGGATCAGATTGCGGAAAAAGTGCCGGTAATTTGCATCGAGTCAAATGTCGAAAGCCCCGCGGTCACTTCGTATATCTCGGCCGACAACTACGAGATGGGCGTGCAGCTCGGGGAGGAGATCCTCTCCTCCGGCAACTCGCGCAAGCGGCTCGCGGTGATCAATTCCTCACAGGGCTGCAATAACGTCCAGCAGCGGATGGAAGGGCTGATGAGCATCCTGGGGCCCATCGGCGGCGAAATCGGCCTCTGGACGATCCCAAACAACACTGCCGGGGCTGTCGAGGAGCTCGAACACAGGCTTTCCGAGCGGGATGTAGACGTGGTCGTGACCCTCGATCTCGCGGCGCTCGAGGCGGCTGCACAGGCGGCAGCGAATGAAAAATCCACCTATCTTGACCTGTTTGGTATCGGCGCAACCGGCAAGGTAGCTTCCTTTATTGAGCAGGATGTGATCAGCGCCACCATTGTGCAAAACGAATTTGGCATTGGCTATCTGGGGGTGCAGGCCGCGGTGAAGGCGATCAGAAAGCAGCCTGTCCCGCCGGTCACCACGCTCGAACACCGGGTGATCAACCGTTCTAATATGTATGACATTGACAACCAGCGCCTGCTCTTCCCCTTTGTACGCTGACACCCGACCGAATGAATTCGCAGGAGGTAATCCTATGAAACGACATTGGATGCTGCGTGCCGCCGCCCTTGCGTCGGCCCTCTGCCTGATGGGTACGATTGGCGGATGCACCGGCTCGAAGCCGGATGCGAAGCTGACCCAGATCAAGATCGGCATGACCCTTTATAAGCAGGATGATACCTTCATTGCCACCGTGCGGGATCATTTTGTGGAGGCCGCCAAAGCCCGCGAGGCGGCGGACAACGTAAAGATTTCGGTCAATATCATGGATGCCAAGGGCAACCAGGGAATCCAGAACGATCAGGTGGACAAATTCCTCTCCCAGGGATATGATGTGATCTGTGTCAACGAAGTCGACCGCACCGCAGCGTCGGTTATCATTGACAAGGCCATGGCGGCGGACATTCCGGCAATCTTTTTCAACCGTGAACCGGTCAGTGAGGATATGCAGCGCTGGGATAAGCTCTATTATGTCGGTTCCGATCCGAGCGAATCCGGAATGATGCAGGGCAATATCGTGGTGAATCTTTACGACGCGGATCCAGACGCAGTTGACCGTAACGGCGATGGAAAAATTCAGTATGTGATGCTGGAAGGTGAACCGGGCCATCAGGATGCGGCTATCCGCACCGAATACACCATCAAGACATTACTCGCCTCCAATATCCGCGTGGATAAACTGGCCAACGACACTGCAAACTGGCAGCGCGCGCAGGCCTCCGCCAAGACGGCGCTCTGGATCGAGGAATTCGGCGACGCAATCGAAGTGGTATTCTCAAATAACGACGATATGGCGCTCGGCGCAATCGACGCATACCGGGCGGCCGAAATCCCGCTCCCGGTCATCGTTGGGATCGACGCAACCCCACCCGCGTTAGAGGCTGTGCGCAACGGAACGCTCGCCGGAACAGTGCTCAACGATTCCAAAGGCCAGGCCCAGGCGATCTTCGAGATTGCCTACGCGCTGGCAACCGGTAAAGATCCCGCTGAAACGGTTCCACAGCTTGAAGGCAGATATGTCTGGATGCCGCACCGGATGGTCACCATCGAAAATGTAGAGGACGCTCTTGCAGATTGATTGGCTTTCAGGAAGATTTTTTTCGATTGGGGCTTTACAACGCCCGTCCAAAATGATATAATATCATTCGTGACGGGAGCATAGCTCAGCTGGTTAGAGTGCCTGCATCACACGCAGGAAGTCCAGGGTTCGAGTCCCCGTGTTCCCACCAAAACAGGCTCTGCAAGCTTATCGCTTACAGAGCCTGTTTTTATGCGTAAATCAGCTTGTAATGCGGGTTTGCGAGGTGCCATGTTTGTTTTTGGAGTTCGTATAAAAACGGATGAAACAGCACTAAAAAGGAGCATAAAGTTCACAGTAAATGCACAGTAAGCAGACGCTAACACAAAGACTTGACACTGCATCATCCAGTTCCCCCAGTCACATATCCATTCATAAATTCCGCTTTATGATATCGTTTGCAACCACATACATATTTAGGACAACTCACAATCTTTCAAATTTACGATATATCCCATTTAGTAATACACCAGTATATGGTATGCTAAATATAGTTTATAGCAATTAGGCTGTGAACAAATATAAACTCTCCCTGCGGCAATCCCGCCTAATACGCGGGACATTGTCGCGCATTATTGCCCGCCTCGTGCGGGTATTTTGCGTTTCAAGGAGCCGTCTGTCGCCGATTTATCGCGGATCTTGCATTTGTACTGTAGTGTACAAACGGAAAGCGCCGACTTCCCCGGAACAGTTATCGTAACATTTTCTACTCTGCCCGAGTAAAATGCTAACGGGCATATATGCCTAGTATAACTTAGGAGGAGCACAATGGGTGTTACTAACTCTAATAAACAAATCAATGTTGATCGGATAGATTGCGAAGGTTCCCTGAAGGTCACGATTGCCTTGACCGCAGCACCTGATATTTCTGCGAACCCCACAGATATTGTTCTCGTGCTGGACCGCTCTGGCAGCATGGCGGGGAGCGCACTTACCAATATGAAACTGGGCGCGAAAAAATTTATTGACATTATCGACGAGGCCACGGACAGCACACAGGATGGAAACATCGGATCCGGAAGTCATATCGGCATCGTTAGTTTTGCAGATACCGCTGTCGCTGATACGCAGCTAATCACATCTGTAGCGACACTAAAATCCGCAGTTGATAGCCTCACCGCTGCCGGTTCCACAAATCATGCGGATGCATTCACAAAAGCATCGCAGCTTTTTGACCCAGCTTCTACAAATCAAAAAGTTATCGTAATGTTCACCGACGGTAAAACAACTGCCGGTCCGCCACCCTCGCCAGTCGCAGCGGCCGCGAGGGCCTCTGGTATTATTATCTATTGTATTGGTCTTATCGGATCGGATGGGATCGATGTTAACGTCTTAAATGACTGGGCGACGGATCCCAACGCCTCCCATGTCGCAGTAACGCCGGATGATGCGGAATTGGAGGATCTCTTCGCTGATCTGGCTGCCAATATATCAAAGCCCGGGGCTACCAATATTGTTATCGACGAAAAAGTCAATCCGGACTTTATTATCACAAGCGTTATGCTTCCAAACAAAGGAACCGCCACAATGATTGACTCCACCACCTTAAAGTGGACGATTCCGCAACTTGGTGTCTCTGCCAGTGAAGGCGCCGCATTGGAATTCTATATTAAACATGTTGCGCAAAGTTCCGGAACAAAACTGGTAAATCAATCGATCACTTACACCGATACAGAAAATAACGCCGTGACTTTTCCAGAGCCCGCTGTAACCGTAGACTGTGGAGTTGTTGTGATACCTGAGCCCTGCCCGGTTCCTGTCAATCTAACAATTGATGGATGTGAGGATTCTGTAGTGGTGGATCTGGGGGATTCGTATCTTCAGTCCCTCGGACGCATTGTGCAATTGGATGTGAATATCAAAAACGTGTGCCCGAACAAACGTGTTGCCCTTGCCGTTGTATTGACAGAAGTTGATGCAAACGGAATGGAACATCAACGGGGTATGAAAGCGATTACTGTTCCAGCACACAGTCAACCCACGTGCAGGGATGTCCTCGTTAAATGTATCAAATTTGTCTTACCGGAGGATTTGGATGTATCTGGCGGAAGCCCAAATGCATTGTGTAATCAACGAAATCTCAAGGCGCGATTCATTGCCCATAACATTGATACTGACTACAGATGCTGTGAATCGATTGTCACAATCGATTAAGAGGTCTTTTATCTGCATTACAGCATAAAAAGGGGCGGAGCAGGAATAACCTGCCCCGCCTTTTTCATTTCACAAGCCCTGTCAGTACCGCCACCAGCCCCCCGGCAAGCGCGGAAACGACGGTTGTAAAGATTGTCCTCGTCATGCTGTTCCAGCGTTCCCCCGGCTGCTTTTCCAGCGCTGTGAGCCTGTCCCCCTGTTTCATCTGTTCCGACGCCATCCGTTCCATGTTCGCCGCCAGCAGCTTCACTGAGGTTGTCAGCTCCTGCAAGGTGTCCGCCCGCTTTTCAAGGTCG
>Ga0079305_1001555_pt1 | contig 28299 bp, 18 predicted proteins | sample LMS_cellobiose_e_FD_79183 | JGI IMG/M metagenome (GOLD analysis project Ga0079305, IMG submission 79183) | Rumen-fistulated moose microbial communities from Alaska, USA - LMS_cellobiose_enrichment | ecosystem: Host-associated > Mammals > Digestive system > Stomach > Rumen fluid ... | reverse complement strand
CCGTTGGAGTGTTTGAACTCCGCATCAAGCAGATCGCCGCCAGTCAGTTTCTTGATGGATTCCGACCCTTTCTGCTGGAGAAAGTTTCCCGGCACGTCCGCGCCGATGAGCAAAGTCTTTCCGACATACCCGGAGAGCTCGAAACGTTCATTTGCATGCATGGTCCGCAGTTCGGCGATGTTCTCCTCGCCGACGACTTTTTTGACGATCTCGACCAGCGTTCCCTTGCCACCTCCAGCAGTCCCTTCCAACAGCATGAATTGCTGGGCATCGTTGCCGCCGAGCAGTGTCATGCCGATGTATTTCTGAAACGCCTCAATCGCCTCGTCACCCAGCGCCGGGGCAAGCAGGTCGTTCAGAAACCGCGGGCACTCCGCATTCGTATCCAGCGCCAGCGGGATCTGGTTGCGTGAATGATACTCCGGGGCGAAGTCTTTCAGCACCATGTTCTGCAAATCGAGTATCCCGTTTTGGAGATGGATGATTTTCCGGGATGCATCATGCCTGAACGCTCCTCGTTTTTCAACGACGCCGCGCAAAAGTTGGACCGCATCCCGAAGCGCACCATTGCCATGATGGAGCATCAGTTCATTCCATTCGCCGGGATGATATGCCTGCCAGTATTCCCGAAGGTCTTTCGAGAGCAGATTCTTCAAACTGTCCTCGGTGGTCTGCTGCCAGATGCCGCGTTCCTCTATGTATTGGTAAAACGATGCTTCGTCGGGTTCGAAAAGAAGCTGATACCGATGGGCAAGGAACTGTGCGTTCCACATCTGGTTGTAGCAGATCCTCGACACCAACCCCTCGCGCGTCCACTTGATCTTGAACGGATCGCCATACTCCGCCGTGATCTCGCGGTACGGGTCGGCAAACTGAAGTGCGAGTTGCGGGGCGATCAGTTCCCTGGTCCCGCTGATATGGGAGAGAAACTCTTCCGCCGTATGATCCAGAAGATAATCGTCCAGACCGGTCTTTTCATCCTCCGACTCCTGCGGCACATCCACCCGGAACAACTTGCAGCCGGACTTGTCCAGTTCGGCGGCGAGATAGATCGCATTGCGGGTAAACTGCCCGGCCTTGCGTCTGCCGTCGCGGGAATCGCTGTCATAGATGAGGTAAACATCCCGCCCGCCGGACAGATACGGGGTCAGGTCTTCGTGGATCTTGTGCTCCGACCCTGCCTCCCGGCGCTCATCTTTGGAGGCGAGCCAGTTCCAGATACCGGGGAGCCCGATGGTCGGGATGCCGCTTTTCGTCGCCTTGACCGCTTTCTTCTCGCCTTCCGTCAAAAACAACGGAGCGGAGTGGTCTTCCATCAGATACCCATGCACATCAGCCGGAATATAGCAATGGTTGCCCGCGCCGACGGCAACGCCGTATTTCATGCGTTCTCCGCTTGCGCCCACCGGCAGAGGCGGCCGGAACCGCATCCGGGAAAACTCATGATTGTGCCGGTCGCGCATAGCTGCGCCATCGGGATAGCGGAACATAATTTTGTATCCGCAGACCGTCTGGTCCAGATATTTTTCATTTGTGAAAGGCTGGACTTCCATATCCTGCCGGGTCAGACCGGATTTCGCCAGATCCTCATCGACCCACTTCAAGATGTCATCTTGCGTTTTTTTCATAGTTTCACCGCCGCTGGTATTGTTCAGTTGTCTGTCCGCGCGGGCGGCAGGACTGAACAGATTGAACGTCCGCCCTGCCAACGCAGGGGGTGCCGACATGATTGCTGTCATCGTGTTTCCTTTCGGTTATGGGACAAAAAGAATGCGCGGCTCCAGCGTCCCGGACCGAAACCGTGCATTGATTCAGAAAAAGACTTCCCGGCAAAGCCCCCTGCCGGACAGGGTGCTTATTCCGTTACGACATGCCAGTCCTCCCATTCTTTATGATGCGCTTTACAGTCTGCTGCATCCATTCCTCCTTTCGTTTTGCGGGAAGTTGATCCTTCCGCGTAGTTTGCTCATTATGTATATTCAGATTTTTTGGCAAACGCTCAGTAAAAATCTTTCGTTTTTTTCATGGTCTCCGCCCAAAATCCGGAATCGCCACCCTTTTTCGCCTTTCCCAGAAGAAAACATCCATACCGTATATTCGGAATTTTTTTGAAAACGATCAAGGTTTTTCCGGCTTTTTTGGAAAAAAGTCGTATCCATCCGAATCCGGCGACGAGATGTCCCTCTATCGGGGTTATTGCCAGGCAGGGGTATGTTTTGGCCCCTGTTTTCAGAAAAAATTTCATAAATTTTCTGAAATCACCCGTCCCGACAGGTGCACGACACTGACATCCGCCGATGAAAGCGCTCAACCCGTCATCCCCTTTATTCAGGTTTTTTCGGCAAACGCTCAGTAAAAAACCGCCTTTTCCCGAAAAAAACGAGATTTTTCCCGCTTTCGCAAACGAACTCTCTATCGGGGTTACTGCCAGGCAGGGGTGCAAATTGGCCCCTGTTTTCGGAAAAAAATTCAAAAAATTTCCGGGTTCATCCATCCGGGCAGGTGCACGACACCGCCATCCTGATGATCGCGCCGCTATCCCTCATCCCCTTTATTCAGGTTTTTTCGGCAAACGATCAGAGAAAAACGGACTTTTTTTCAAAAAAGTTTTGATCCCGTCTTTCGACCGTCCCGTACATACGCAAAAAATCACGAAACGTTCACCCCTTTTCTGAAGAAACCTTCCATACCGTATATTCAAATTTTTTCGGCAAGTGATCAATGATTTTTGCGTTTTTCTCGAAAAAAAGTCCTGGCCCGCGTTTTTTCATCCCGCAACGAGCAATCCTTCTATCCAGTATATTCAGTTTTTTTTCGGCAAACGATCAGAGATTTTTGCATTTTTCTCGAAAAAAAGTCGGCAACCGGATCCCTCTATCGGGGTTATCGCCAGGCAGGGGTGCAAATTGGCCCCTGATTTTTGAAAAAATCGGGAATTTTTTCCGGACCTGTGGTCTGAGGGCTACGGTTCGAATCCCACATGGCTGCCGTTTTTCAGAGTCTCTGAAGTGTCTGAGTTTACTCTGCTTTTTCGAACAGATGCCGTTGAACTCTTTACTGTGTAAATCGTTGTGACAGAGAGAAGCTCTCTCCGGAAACACACAAAAGCCCCGGGACAGAGAATTTTCGGAGCTTTCAGAGACGGCAGATGTGTGTTTCCGTCCCGTCAGAAGCCACGTGCAGAGAATCTTCAGAGTTCAGAGAATCGAGATGGGTATGCTGTGTCAGTCAAGCACGTTCCGGCAGAGTTTGCCGATCTCCCACACGATGCTTTCGTAGATGTCGTAGGGATAGCTTGCATTGAGCTCGTCCGCCAACATCTGCGCCGTCCGGGGCAGCATTTCCGCCAGACGCGACAGTTCCGCCAGCACCAGTTTGGGATTGAGATCGCAGCGCCGGGCCAGTTCCGCGAAGTGGTCCCGGGTCAGCATCCCCATCCGCGTTTCGCCGCCGATGCTCATGGCAAAACGTTTGGCGATGGAGTCGTAAACCATCGTCGAGAGCAGATCATACGCCGGGGCGAACGACGGCCGCCCGTTGCGGTAAAGCACGGCGTAGTTCTTGGCGTGGGCATCGCAGTTGCCGGTGAGGAAGTTGAAAATGAGCAGCCGGACAAAGCCCAATTTTCCTGCGGCGGGCATTTTGATCTCCGTCATCCGGTGCATACACTCCTCGATGCCCGGACCGCCGTCCTCCTGGTATTTGAGCTTCGGCGGCACGTTCAGCAACTGGCAGAAGTCCTCCTGATGCAAACGCACGGTAATGCCGTTCGCCGTCTCGCGGTCGAAACGGGACACGGTGTAGAACGGTTCATCGTTCAATGTCAGGATGTCGCACTCCGCGGCCGGGATGCCGCACTTTTTTGCCAGTTTCATGCAGAAGAACTCGTTGAACACGCTGTCGGGAAAGTTCGGGATCGCCGGTTTGATGATGTGCGTGGAGGGAGTTCCGTAAAGCGGCAGGGAGTTTTTTCCGTTGCGGACACAGGCGACCAATTTTTCCTGCGACCCAGCGCCGGAGATGCGGACTCCCTCGTCGCCGACATCCAGCGGCCGCTGACCGAGGTTGTCCAGAATGCGGTATGCTTCATCGTCGGAAAGGTCGCGGTAAACGGGAGCAGACAGAGACTGCGGCGTCTGGTCAACGGGATAAAACGAAACCGCCCCCGCACAGTCCGCGCCGATGCGCTTCAGCATCCCGAAGGTGTTGTCCTCGGAGACATGGAGGATCATCGCGACCGTGGCGCGGATACGCTCGTCGGGCAGCAGATTGGAGAAGAAGTTTTCCACCGCGGGATCGTGGAACACCTCGTCCGTCAGGGGCAGATTCTGCGACAGCGGATAGGCGTCGGGCGAGCACAGATACTCCGACAAGTAGGCAAACGACAGTGCGCCGTTGTCTTGCGCCAGCGTTCCGATCCGCGTCGTGTTCAGAAACACATGAAGTTCGTCGTGGATGCCGGACATGACTCATCACTCCTTGTCGTAGGGGCTGCGGATGAGCATGTCGACGCCGAGCGTTTCGAGGACGCGCAGCATCTTGCCGATGTGACACGTCTCCTTGCCGTTTTCCAAGTCGCTGATAAAGCGGATGCCGGTATTCGCCAGCCCGGCGAGCTGTGCCTGCGTGACCTTCTGCGCCCGGCGCAATTCGCGCACTTTCCGTCCCAGCGCCGCGCAGTCCTGAATGGTATCCTGGCCCATGATCCAACCTCCGTTTTGTTACCGTTCGGGAATAATATACCACGTTTTTCTCAAAAGTCAAGAAAATTTTCCCGAACGGGAATAATTTTCCCCGAGACTGCTCGGTCTATTACAAAAAATATCGACAATTCATTGATTGACAAGTTGATATAACGCGACTCCATGCTTCTATATACAGCGCACCACCACCCCGCGGTACCGCCAAGCGCCCGTCCGGAACCCGCTCGCAGACCGGGCAAAGTCTGCGACCTTTCTCAAGGTCGCCACAGACGCGGATGGAAATTGTGACGTATTTCGTTGATTCGCAGACGACATTATTGAAAATTGCCATATTTCCGAATTGAATTTTACCGTTTGGAGCAGTATATTATTGTGGGTTTGTGTGTCGTGTTCCCCTTCGGGGAAGATGCGCGAACCGGAAAAATTCGGTGCTGACAATGAAATTCGTCCTCAAACAATACGATACGGAGCTGATCTCCTTCGACCTGCGGTCGGAGGGGCTGGACGGCTTTGCCTGCACACTGCTCGAAAAAGAGGAGCGTCACCGCAAACTGTTTCCGCTGGGGCTCCAGTTGACCGACAAAGGCTTGCTCGACTGGCTTAGAAGCCGGGTCATCCCCCGCAACCGCGAGTTCGTTGACAAGATCCTTTCCGTCTACGGACTGGACCACAACAACATCCTCGGCATCGTCAAACTGTGCATGGGGCTTTCCGTGAACGACAGTTACTGGATCGTGCCGGAGGGCTTCAATGGCAAGTTCGCGGATTACAACCTTTTTGAGAACGGCTTCGACAAGGCGTTGTCGCTGATTGCCTGGACCGGGTTCGGCAGTGTGCGGCCGAGCGCATTTTCGTCGTCGCCCGAGTTCACCACCAACGGCAACCTTCGCAAAGGCTGGCGGCGTATTGGCGGGAAGATTATGCTCTACAAGGGCGGCAGTTCCGGCGCAGCAAACACCGGCAACGAGCCGTATTCCGAGTTTTATGCCTCCCAGATCGCCGAGGCCATGGGGCTGAACCACGTCACCTACAAGCTGGCGAAGTGGAAAGGCACGCTGTGCAGCACCTGTGAGCTTTTCACGGACATCGACCATTCCTTTGTGCCGATCCACCGCTGCTTCCCGGAGATGAAACTTTCCGAGATCGCTGCCGAACTGAAAAAGATGGGCGACAAGTTCTATCAGCCGTTCTGTGACATGATGGTCTTCGACGCGCTGGTGTGCAACACGGACCGGCACTTCGGCAACTTCGGGCTCCTGGTCAACAACCGGAGCAACAAGCCGTGTGCCTTCGCGCCGATTTTCGACAACGGCATGGCGCTCTTCCCGTTCGCGATGGATGATGAGTTCCGCGATCTCGACGCCTACGCCACGACCCGCACTCCGTATTTCGGCTCATCCTTCGCGGACCTTGCCGCGGCATTCATGACCGACCGCCAGCGCAAACAGCTCCGGAAACTGATCGACTTCCGCTTTACCCGCGACCGCAACTACAACCTCCCCGCAAAGCGCCTCAGGGCGCTGGAAACGTTCTTGCAGCGGCAAGTCAGAAAGTTGAGCGCAGGTGAAAAATGAGCACATTTTCTGTAAAATGTCCTGGCTGCGGCATCCTGCTTGACGCGGATGAAAAGTATATCGGTCTCATGGCGTCCTGCGAAAAGTGCGATGCACATTTTCCGTTGTGGAAAACAGAAGACACGTTGCCGCCATATCCGGATATGCTGGAGCGATATAAAGTCGGCATCGTGGCCAAGGCGGGGTTACAGCTTTCGATCACTTCGGGATTATTCGGCGATGAACAGCTTGAACTGACCTTGTCGCCGGAGGAATGCAAGAGGATATTCCATTTTTCATATCCCTTGCTTCGGAATGAAAACGAATCGGTTCATCTAAACGGCTATAATCGCTACTGGAAGAACCCTGTATCCATCAATGGCGTCAGTTATTTTGTCTGCAAGGAATGGTTTGAAAGCAACCGGAAGTATTTGATTTTCTGGCTTCGACAGATGAACGTTGCCTATGATGACTTAACCGCCGCATGTGACTTGCTGCAAAACGGTCCCGCCGACAAAAAAGCAGATTTGCAGGAAGAACACGTGTCGACCGTTCCTGCGGAAAGCGATGCCCGAACTTTTACTTTCGATGCCTTCCCGAAAGATCTGGACTACAGCCAGCCGCTGTCCCTGACAATGCCCAACGGCACTTTCCCGGTGAAGTATTGGAGCGAAGTTTTGGAGCACTGCTACGGCTATGCCTACCAAAACAACCTGAGCAAAGTTGAATCTCTGGCGGATATCGAAGCGCCTCCGCCACTCAGGAAGGGCATTCTTTTTTCTCGTCATCCTGAAATCTTGCGGCAGGCCAAGAAGCTGTCGCCGGGCTTTTACATGGAGGCCAATTTCAGCGCACACAGCGTCGTGAAAAATGTCTGCGGACTCATGGCTTACTGCGGATTCCCGGTGAAGGAGTTTTCGGTAACCTACCGGGTCAAGTCTTCCGAGCCGCCCGTTCCGGAAAGCAAAGCCGATGCGCCCGTATCGAGTTCCGAATTCAGCAAATCGCTGGATTTTTCCACGTTTACGACCGGGATCACGATCCCTGTCAGGGCGCATGAGGCCTTTTTGAAGCACTTGTCGGTTAAATTGGAACGTGGAAAGTCTCATCCCGTGACGATCATGGTCGGGGACAGCAGTTTTCAGGTCTCGATCAACAACATCGGTTTCTCCGACCCGAACCGGAAACAGGTCCTGGCGTTTCTGTGGCGGAAGAATTCTCCGCTTGCCAAGAGCTTTCAGGCGACTTTCCCGGCGGCGTATCAGCAGCTGATGGAAGATCACGCCAATCGTGCCGGAGTTGATGCGGTTTTGACCGTGTCCTGCGGCGAACAGCCCGATGTTTTCCAAATTGACCTGGGGACACCGCTGGTCGAGTGTAAAGAGCCTGACGCGCCCGCTCAAGCCGAAACGGCCGCCCCGGCTTTGCAGGAAGCCTCCGTGTCGAAGACGGCATCCTGTGGTGAGGACACGGCAAATAACGAGAACCAGCTTGCCGAGTTGTTGCAGGCGGAATTTACAAATGGTGTCAGACCAAGTTCCGTGATAGACCAAAAAAAGTTCCGGAAGTTGTATCGGCAATATTTTGATGCAGATTTGTCTGAGGATTTCGATTTCGCTGCCATCTTGCCGAGAGTCGGCATTGCTCACGGGGGGAAGGTTTTTCCGAAGCCTACGTCCGAACAAGGCGGCTGGCGCAGTCTAATCGACAAATTGATTTTGGAGGGGCAGTCTCTCTTTCAGTTCTCCCGTCTCATGGAATTATACGCTGACGAGCTTATGAAGTTCGGCATTACATCCCGCGAGTTGCTTCAGGAAGTAATGACGCGGGATGCGTCTGATTCCTTCGATATCTCCGGCGAATTATTCGCTCCCAAGGGAGACGAGACGATTCCCCATCGTCTTGCTGCTGCCTTCATTCCCGCAGAGGGTGCCATTATTGACGTTCTTGCAACTTCACGCCATGTCCCGTATCTCGATGTCGCATTCATTCGCACTTGGTACAGAGAAACTGACAGCCTGGTCAGAATTGCTCAAGATGTTTATGCCATAACGGGGCGAATTGAATTTGACGATACGGAAATTACTCGGGGCAAGTCTGACTGCGGAACAGCTGTAGCTGCGGAGGGATTCTTTTCTCTGTCGCAACTACATCTTGTCGACAGTGCTACGATGAACGACAGCCGTATGACTGAAGGTGCTCTTCGACGTGTTTTTTTCCAGCGTTTCTTGTCAGATGACTTTGATTTACATGGGCAGATTGTTTGTGCCAAAGGGGAAAGTATAGATGCCAAGATTCCTCTTCGAGTATTCCTGCGCGAACATTCTGAAGTCGCACTTGATCAACTTGAGGCAGTCGCGAAGGAATTTAATATCGCGCTGGGGATGGCACTTCAGACAGCCCACGAAGAGATGGTGCGTGTTAATCGAGAGAGATTCGTTGCGCCTGGCATGATTCCGTTCAGCATTGGTCCAACAGACGAGGCCATAGCAAATGTTTGTGAAGACACCCCCATGCCATTTGGATCATTCGCGAATCTGTCGGACTTTCCTGCTGTGCCAGGATGGCCATGGAACGAATACCTCCTCGAGTCTTTTTTGCGGCGGTCGAGTTCCAGGTTCCGGCTTCTGTCGCCAACTGGGCCCTCAAAGGATGTATCGGGAGCCGTCGTTCCATACCGTATGCGCGACTACAGTGCCGAAGATGTTTTCGCGATGATCGCCATTCGTAGCGCGGTTGCTCCTGAAACGAAGAAAGTTGGAAATTATTTTATTGAGACGCGTTGCATCCTGCGCCGTACAAGCAAAACATTGGAGGCGGTGGTTGCCAGAATGAAAGAATTGGAGAAACACTGATGTATACCTATTCACACGATCCGGAAACCGGCGGACTGATTCTTGAAGATTCGCTGTCAGAATTCTCAAAGGAGCCACGTCCCGTATGGGCGAAGGAACTTGATCTGCTGGGTTTTGACAAGTTCTGGAAATACGACAGCAACTGCCCAGACCCATATCTTTGGGCAGAAGCCAACTTCTACTGGTATCGCGGGAAAAAAGTCGCAAAGACCAACGGCGGGTCGCTTTACGAGAAACCAGAAATAGAATTGCTGAAAGATGAAACCGGCAAGGAGGTTCTGCCTGAAGGGGCATCACTCCTTCCCGTTGATATAGCGGCGATGGTAGCAAAAAACCGCCTGCGGCTCGAGGCTCTTGAAACTCTTACCGTCAAGAAGATATACGACATTTATCGCAAGTATGAAAAGAAGCTCGACTGTTTCCACGTCGCATTCTCTGGCGGCAAGGATTCAATCGTTCTGCTTGAGCTCGTCTGCCGTGCACTGCCCCGCACGGCATTCATGGTCGTGTTTGGCGATACCGGCATGGAATTTCCCGACACTTATAAGGCGGTTGAAGAGGTCGAGACACGTTGCAAGACGGATGGCATTGCTTTCTATCGTGCCAAGTCGCGTTTTGAGCCGGAGGTGTCGTGGCGATTGTTCGGGCCGCCGTCGCGCGTCCTACGGTGGTGTTGCACCGTCCACAAATCGGTTCCTCAGACGCTCAAGATTCGCGAACTCCTCGGCAAGCGGGATTATACGGGAATGGATTTCGTAGGTGTTCGTGGACACGAGAGTGCCTCGCGAGCCGAATACGACTACGAAAATTACAGCAAGAAACAGAAAGGTCAATACTCATTCAATCCAATACTCGAATGGACGAGTGCCGAGGTATGGCTCTACATCTTCTTGAGAGGACTTGTCGTGAATGCAGCCTACAAGAAGGGAAACGCACGTGTCGGTTGTCTCTTTTGTCCTCACTCGGCAGACAAATCGGATTGGTTTAGGCGCATGAACTATCCCGATGAGGTCGGTAAGTTCGTGCAGCTTATCCGCGAAGGCGTAGACGATCCTTCTATGGACACATACATTTCATGCGGTGGATGGATTGAGCGACGAAACGGGCGAGATGTAAAGAATAATGAACAAAAAATATCAGAATTAACTGCCGATGGACGAACGACACTCTCCATTTCTGACCCGACTACGGATTGGCGCGAATGGCTTAAGACGCTGGAAGAAAATGTAGAGCTGGAGACATCAGAATCGCATGGTGCCCTGACCGTTTCGTTCCCTGCTGTTCTCTCGAAAACTGCCGTGGGCAAGAAACTCAAGCAATGCTTTATCAAAGCGGCTTATTGTGTAGAATGTGGAGCCTGCGAGTCGAACTGCCGCTCTGGGGCACTCTCATTCAATAACGGCCTCCACATCGAGAATTGCATCCATTGTGGTCAATGTCACAATATTGACAAGGGATGTTTGGTATACCATTCGCTAAATAAACCCTTAAACGAAGGACATCTTATGAAAAGCCTCAATACTTTCTCCGATCATGCACCTAAGCCAGAATGGATTGTTGACTTCTTTGCAAAAGGTGCAGACTATCTTGCAAACAACAGCCTAGGGCGAATGCAAATAGCGTTCTTCAAACGGTTCCTTTCAGATGCTGGGCTGATCGTAAAGAATAAAACCACGACGTTTTACGAACTGGTGAACCGGCTGGGCGTGAATAATGAGGACACTTGGGGGCTTGTCCTTGTGAACCTTGTAAACGAGAATCCGCAAATAGAGTGGTATATTCGGAACATGGAACCTGAGCATATGTGTGCTTCGCAGGAAATCATCGGCGCACTTGCTCCTTTCGGAGTCAAAGAGAAGGATGCACGTTCAATTCTTAAAGCTTTCAAACGGTTGTGCGAAACGCCCTTTGGGAGACGGCTTAATTTCGGGACTTTTTCCGATGCTGGTCATGCTTTACAATCAATAACTCGCACCAAACCTGTTTTGCCATCCCCGCTTGTTATGCTTTATGCGCTATACAAGTTTGCTGAAAAATGTGGTGGCTATTACGAATTCTCGCTCTCACGACTGATGGATTTTACGGTGGAATCGGATGGCGTGAGTCCGGCACAGACATTTGCATTGTCGCGTGATGAGATGGAGGCGATCCTGAACGGACTTGCGAGGACGAATCCGGACTTTGTTACATTCACCACAACCCACGATCTTGAACTTATTCGTCTTGCTGATGATAAAACATCTTCGGATGTAATTTCGCTTTTCAATTAGGAGGAAAACTATGTCCAACTATAGTGACTATTTCCAACTCAAGTACAACCCCCCGGAAATTACGCAGGCAACATTTGATGCCCATCCGGACGGCTGGAAAACGACGTACCCACACAAGACATTTGTCGACTTGTTGAAACGTCTGGAAAAAATGCTTGCACGCGGCAGCGAGATGGATAAACATTCCATTTGGATTCACGGGGCATACGGAACGGGCAAGAGCCAAGTAACGTGGACTCTTCGCTGCCTCTTGACGTGCAGCGATGCCGATTTCAACACCTACTTTGATGATTATTCGCCGCTGAAAACAGAGAACGATTTGAGGACCAAACTTGCGGGACATCGCAAAGCACGGAAGATCGTAGTGGCGGCGCGGCACGGATCGGATGCGATTTCGGGTCCGGAAGATCTTGTCGAGGCTGTTTTCGCAAGTCTTTCCAAGGCCCTTGATGATGCGAAGATTTCCTACGATGCCGGGGCGACTCTGCGTGGCGGCATAGCCAAATGGCTTGAAAGCAATACTGAACGTACCTATTTCGATGCTCTTATCAAGGAGTCCCCATATTGTCATAAGGGATGCTTTGCGGGTAAATCGGCAGACGACATCCTTACAACTCTCAAGGGTAACGGTATTGCAGATGATTTGCTCAGGGAAATTCGGCGTCTCGCAAAGGACAGAGGCCTCACAGCACTGCGCTTTGCCAAGGAGGATCTTGCCGCCTGGATACGCGAGACAGTCGAGAAGAATAATCTGCACCTTATACTTGTTTGGGACGAATTTTCCGCATTCTTCAAAAACAACAAGACGAAACTCGATACTTTGCAGTCTCTCGCAGAACTATCCGGGGCTACTCGATTCAATCTCGTGATCGTCACGCACTTCACCACATCCTTTTTGCCGGAGAACGACAATTCGGCGCAAATCATTGTTGACCGCTTCAAGCCGACGATGGAAATCAGTCTGCCGGAAAATATCGCTTTCGAACTGATAAGTGATTCCCTTAAGGTCAAGCCTGCATTCAAGCAAGAGTGGGAGTCGCTTGCCGACGATCTTAACGAGCGCATGATGGTGCCTCGCAGCAAAGTGGCGAAAATGCTTAAAGATGTCGATGAAAGCATCTTTCGTACCATGCTGCCATTTCATCCGTATGCGGCACTGGTTCTCAAAAATATTGCCGCGTTATTTGACTCGAACCAGCGGAGTATGTTCACGTTCATTGCGGCGGAAGAAGATGCCCATGCATTCAAATGGTACATCCAGACCCATTCACCGGAAAACGCCGATGTATTGGGGGTGGATTTGCTTTGGGAATACTTCTATGAGACCGGCAAAACGCTGAGAGGAACTGGCGAAACCGGGAAGAGTAATCTTGATGCCCAGGTCAGGGCGATTTTGGAGGTCTATCCCGACAAGTCCGGAAAACTGCTTGCAGACGAGAAGCGAGTCCTGAAAACGATACTCATGTTCCAGGCCCTGGCGAAAAAGCTCAACAATCCTCCCGAGTTTCTTGCCACGGAAGAAAATCTTCGTCTTGCCTTTGATGGTATTGATGCATTGGAAAGCGGTACGGGGATAACCATTGCCAATAAACTCGTCAATACCGATAAGATTCTGTTCGTAGACGAGGTAAACGGCAAGCGTGTTTGCCAAGCCCCGATGGCAACAGGTGGTCGTGATTTGCAGGAAATCGAGAAACTTAAGCAGCACTACCTTGACACGACAAAGACGAAAGACCTGCTGAAAGATTGGCAACGCGAAGAGGTGTTGCGTTTGTCACGTCCTTTGGAAGAACGATTCGACATTCGGATTTCGGGACCGGACTCTTTTAAACTGGTTCTTGGTCAGCTGCTGGCACAGGATTCCAAGAATTACAAAATGCGAGCCATGATCGTAATCGGTCGGAATAGCCTTGATGCTGTTGCAGCCAGAACAGCGATAGATGAGGCCCTTGCCGAGCCGCGAAGCAGCAATGTTGTATTCATAGATGCAAGCGCTGTGGAACTGGATGATGACGATTTTGCGAAATGGGCCGAATATAAGGCGCGGTCGAATTGGTATGCCCACAAGGATACGCAACAATCAAACAATGCCCTTTCAGAAGCGGGAAAAATACTTTCTGCATGGCGAGATAAGATAGCATCCGGCGCATTTACCGTAAGAACAAAACGTAATCCGACAGGTGTGGTTTGTCATGGGGCTTCCGAGGTCGGAGACGAAATGCGCTTATCGGTGTTGGAAAAATATCCGCTTACATTGGAATTTGAACATGGTTTGAAAGACACCCAGTTTAATCAAGCGACAAAGGCAGAGGTTTCTGCTGGGATATGGGGTGGTCTTGCTCATCTTCCAAACGGAGAGAAGGGCGGTAAGATGGATGCTGCGGCGGAAAATGCTCTTATTGGTCCAGTTAAAGACAAAGCGGTGTATTGGAAAGAGATTCCGACGCTGACAATTTCCAAAATAAAGTCCAAGATCGAGCAGAAACTCAAGCATGCTTTCAAGTCAGGCGGTGAAGGAAGAATTGAGTTTGGCGACATCATAGAATCGCTCTTTGAAATCGGATTCATGCCTACGGCTTTACATGGCTTTCTCGTAGGGTATCTTCTTAAGGAATATGTAGGCGGTGATTACCGATTTGTCCGCGATGGCGAAAGTCCGCTTCTTACGGCAACAAATATGACCGAGGCGATTCTTGCCTATTTCAGGAAGGTTCTTGGAACGGGCGGGGGAAGATACCACGAGGCGTACATCGGAATCTTGACAGATGAGCAACGGCGTTTCGCCGACCTTGCAAAAGTTGTGTTCCGCCTTGGCGAGAATGCCTCAATTGATATCGTTGCACATGATCTTGCCGTGCGCATTCGAGATTTTCAGTATCCTCTGTGGTGTTTCGAGGCGTTGCCTGAAGCCGTCGGGTTGGAACGTTACATAGAACAGTTCACTTTGCTCACCAATCCTGCAAACCAGAAGGGCGCCACGCTTTCAGGGGTTGCAACGGAGATTGGACGCATGGCGGCAAACGACCCCGATGTGGAGACGCGGCTCTCAGCTCTTTTCACAAAGGAGAAGGCCGCAGCGGCAATGAATGCATGGCTAGATGATTTTGAGGAAGGTCTGTTCCGCAAAACGGCAGAAGAGATAAATGCCCCCGATCCGCTTGCAGATGTCAGACGTTGTTTTGGCAAAAACGGTGACGGAGCCTGGCTCTGGCATCGTGAAACGGGGGAGAACGAGATCCGAGCACTTCTTCGGGACTACCGCATCGTGGCAGAATCGTCAAAACGGGGCTTTGTAACCCCTGTGAATTCTGTTTGGGAATGTATTGAGGCTTGGCGAGACAAGACGCGTAATATACGCATCCCGTGTGCGACACTTGTGGCGTTAAAACCGCAGTCCAAGACATTTCTCGGGTTACTCAAGGAGATAGCTGGAGGAGGACATCTTGAGCAGAATGACAGGCGAGACGCCTTTTTCCGCGAGATTACAGACAAGGGAGACATCAATCGCGATATGCTCGACGGATGTCTTGCGCTTTTCAAATCGACATACTGCGAACAACTTTCAGGCTTGGACACACAGGAGATGGATGATTTGTATCTTACCGGGTTGGATAAATCGTCCTTCCTTGCCGACAAGCCGACCTATGAGCAGATGCTCGTCCAAAAAGTCTCTGAAATCAAGAGTCACCAAGGACGGGCGAAATTGCTTGCTTTGTGGGAAGAAAAGACGGGAACTCCGACTCCTTCGGCATGGTCAAAGCAGTTTGAGACACCTATTCTCGCCATGGTTCCTCCAGAGGGAACTCCCTTACTCAATAGTTTGCGTAACGCCTTAAATGCTTTGAACAACAAAGAATCGTCGGTCGCCAATGTCGAAGCGGCTCTTGACTTTTTCTCAATCCATCCGGAAGTGTTCCGCTGGTTTGATGGAAAGGTGGCTGACGAGGCCTTCCAACGGAGTGTTCTCGGCCGCTACGCGGTCATACTGACAGATCTCGCGGCAGTTCGTACTCGATTGGGAAAACTGAATGCAGACCCCGATAGTTGGCTTGTTGATCCGAGGCTTGAAGCAACGCTTCAGAAGTTGGCGGAAAGCGAATACAACCTGAATTGCGCGGAACGCGTACGCGGGAAAATCAAAGAAATGAGCGCAGAGGAAGCGAAACGTTATCTCGTGGATCTTGTTGTAAACTCACTTGATGTGGGGCTGGTAATTCTGTCAAAGGAATAACGCTATGGATACTGTTAAAGCTGCACTGGATTACCTGAACGGGAACGGCACCTCGACTCCTTTTTTTGTGGCGTTTGATGCGTCTGCCGATCTGTCATTGCTTGTATCATCACTCTCTTCATGCGATACGATACGTATGAGTGATTTCTGCCATGCTCCAGATGCATTGCCGGACTTGGATTCGCTTTGCGATCGGCTTACACATGCGAGCGGGAAAGCGATTCTTCTTGGCGTTGGCGAGTATGCAGCACTTTCTGGCGACAGAGAGGTGAAGAGATGGCTTTTCGGACTGACATTACACAATTTCCGCCTTGTTGTGCCGGTATGGAATGGACACATATTTCTCGACGATGAATCGCGGAACGATCCCCGTATACAGGGGCGCAGGGGGGTGGCATTTGCCAAAACAGACAATCATTGGTCGATTCGCATTTTCAAAGAAGGTCTTGTAAAAAATCCCGACGCGATGGGGTTCCGGGCTCTTATGCGAATTCTTGAAGATGGGTGTAACAATGCGCTAACCGCCATAACAACAGTTGTCCCATTGAACAACATATGGTGTCGCCGGATTGATTCTGCTTACGAGGTATTCAAAGAGCGGTATCCGAAGAGTAATGTTCGGGAGGAAATGTTTTCCGAAAAACAGTGGGCGGCATTCCTAAATGAAGATCGCATTCGGGATGATAGTCTGACAAGCGCTGATTCGCTTCTGAGTCTCCTTGAAGATGGAACAGGTGATGACCAGTATCTATCGTTTGTAATATCGAAAACCCGACAATACTCCGAATGGCGGAGCAATCTTCTTTGTGCAATTCTTGACATTTCCCCTGACGATGAACTCTTTCCAAAACTTTATGGGGCTCGCAAGAAAATAATCTCGCATTTTGATAATGCGGATATGACAGATTTTATTCGTGAATCGCACCGCATTCCCGATCCTTCCGTCCGTGTTTGCTATATGACTGATACCACGGCTCTGGAAAGAGAAGAAATATTGCGGATAGTCGTGGCAGCCGAGGATGTCCCAGATGCGGTGGAAAAGATCTATCCTTTACTATGGGATTATTGGCGTAAGTTCATGCTTTGCGGTGATGCCTTTTCCAAAGATCTCACACAATATTTTCAGGACTACAAACGGCAAAAACTATTAGGGCGAATCGAGCCAAGTTTCATGGAAATTGTGCGGGATCTTGCAGAAGATCGTCCACAATTTGCCTTGCCAACGAGAGAATCTGTTCTTGAAAGCATCGGAACGGACAATGTAGCACTTTGCTGGGTAGATGCACTAGGGTGTGAGTTCCTTGGATTTATTCAGGCTGTTGCGGAGCGCCGTGGCCTTAAGCTGAAAGTTACCCCCGCAAGAGCAAAATTACCATCCATAACAAGTGTAAACCGACAGTTTTATGACGAGTGGACAGGCGAAAAAATGCCTCCCTTCTCCAGACTGGACAAGATAAAGCATGGTGATTTTGTAAAATTTGACGATACGGACAGTAATGTGGCAACCGAACTCCCGCATGAATTGCAGATTGTGGAAGATGTGATTAATGCAATATCAGCACGACTCCGCAAAAAAACAGGCAGCAAAGTAATTCTTGCCAGTGACCACGGTGCGACTCGCCTTGCCGTGATCTCGCACAACGAGACGGTTTGGGAACTGCCGGAGAAAGGAAAACACAGCGGCAGATGTTGTCGAAAAAGCGAGTTTGATGGTATTCTTCCGTCTTGTTCAACCGACAGCGAAGACGAGAAATGGCATGTCCTTGCCGGATACGATCGCTTTAGGGGTGGTCGGCAGGGGGATGTTGAAGTCCACGGCGGAGCCACTTTGGAAGAAATGGTCGTTCCCGTTATAGAGTTTGAACTGCTTGAAAAAAATATCCATGTAAGACTTGCCGCGGAAAAATTCAAGGTGACTTTCCGCGATACGGAAATTACGCTTCGGATCTTTTGTTCCGCAACTTTGACAGCACCGTCTGTCGCGATTGGGGAATCACGCTACAATGCTACTGCAAATGATAGCGAAGTTGGCTGGTATGATGTCCGTATCCCCAAACCTGTGGCTGGCGACCATGTGGCGATTGTTTATGACGGCGACACGAAAATCGACGAAGTGCATTTCTCCGTTGTAAGTGGCGGGGCTCAAATTAAGAATGACGATTTCTTTTGATAAAGGAACTCTTTTGAAATGACACAGGAAACGACAGAAAAACTCCGCAAATGCTTTGAATCAATGGCCGTTTTCAAGGACTTGACTCAAACAAGTCTTTTTAAGACCCTTGGATTGCCGTCTTTCATGCGGGACTGGCTCCTGCAGCGTTTTGAGAACGAAGATGGTGTGTTTGATGCAGAAGAAATGATTTCATTTGTGCATGAGTTTATTCCAAAAAACGATGATTGGACGCGTATAAAAGATCGGATAGTGGTAGGCTTTGAGCGCGTCAAACTACTTGCCAAAATAATCATTAATATTGATGTTGTCACAGGAGAAGTCACGTTTTCGCTACCTGATTTCGGACTTCGTAACCGCGAAACGATGATTGACGCGGAGGTGTGGGACAAATGCAGAGGCAAATTGGCTTCTGGACGTGAAACGTGGGGTATGCTTGAGCTCGGATATCGGCCACCGGATGACACGGTTCGACCTAGGCTTCCAGGTAAAATCAAGTTGTTGTCATTCCGTGATTTTTGCCCTTATTCGATTGACTTGGAATACTATAAGGATGTCCGCAAAGAATTTACGATTCAAGAGTGGGTTGATATTGTCCTTGGCGCTGTTGATTACAAAGCCGAAGGATATATAGCGGCAAAAGCAGAGAATGCTGAACTCCCAGATCCACAGATAATGAAGCATACGATGTTGTCACGGGTGCTCACATTTGCAGAAAAACGTCTCAATTTGATTGAGTTGGCGCCCATGGGCACAGGGAAATCTTACTTGTTTGGGCAAGTGAGTCGCTATGGCTGGCTTTCTACCAGCGATAAAATGACTCGTGCAAAGCTTTTCTATGATTCTGGACGACGTGAACCAGGGCTCGTGGGACAATATGACTTTATTGTTTTGGATGAAATACAAAAAACCGTCTTCGAAGATGGCATGGGAAGTGTGATGCAGGGATACTTGGAGAACGGAAAGTTTTCTGTAGGCAATTATTCCAGTCCTGCAACTTCTGGATTTGTCTTGTGTGGAAATATTCCGCCAGAGATCATGAAGCAAGACGGTTACGCCTATATGTTTGCCAATTTGCCGAAACTGTTTCAAGATGCCGCGATGATTGACCGTTTCCATGGCTTCATCAAAGGATGGAATATTCCCCCGATGAACAGCTCCCTTAAGATAGACGGCTGGGCATTGAATTCTGAATATTTTACAGCGATACTGCACCAATTGCGTGATGACAGTTCCTATAGACATGTCGTTGACGAACTGGTGGAAGTCCCTCCGGGTTCCTACGAACGCGATACCGAGGCGGTTAAACTTATATCAACGGCATTTCTAAAACTGCTGTTCCCCAATGTAAGAACTCCAGCAGACATTTCGGAAAAGGACTTTGTGCGATTTTGTTTCAGACCGGCGATGAAGATGCGTTATACCATCCGATACCAGCTGGGGCTTATGAACGAGCAGTATAGAGGAAAGGATTTGCCTGCTTTCAAAATAAGAAAGGTGGTCTAAGAGTGCCTAAGAAAGTTGAGCAATGCTTTGAATGCGGACAAATGGTCGACAAGAATGCTGTTGGTCTCAACAAAAAGCTGTTGGGCGAGAATGTTTCCAAGTTTTTCTGTTTATCATGTCTTGCCGAGAATCTCGGGGTGTCTGTTGAAGACCTTATTGCAAAAATAGAAGAGTTCAAAGCTCAAGGCTGTAAATTATTTTCATGAAGAAACGTCCTTACATTTATGCCGATAATGCGGCGACTACCAGACTGGCTCCAGAAGCACTCGAAGCCATGATGTCGTATCTCACCGATGAATACGGCAATCCGTCCAGCTTGTATTCCTTCAGCAGATCAGCGAAAAAGGCTCTGGCTGATGCACGTGCTGTCATTGCCGAATGTATTGGAGCATCTCCAGAGGAGATCTTCTTCACCAGCGGGGGAACCGAAAGCGATAATTGGGCGATCAACAACTTCGTTTTTGCCGAGTTCCATAGAAAACGCAAGATTCTGATTTCCCCCGTGGAACACCATGCAATTCTGAACAGCTGCAGCAAAGTTGCGCTTGTTTCCCATTATGTAATTGGCACGACTCCTGTCGATAAAACAGGCAAAATTATAATTCCCGATTACGAAGAGCATGTTTCGGAATGTCCCGACGGGATTTCCATTATGCTTGCCAATAATGAAATCGGAACAATTGAAGATATCGAACATCTTACCAGAATTGCGCATCGTTACAACCTACCGTTCCATACCGATGCGGTTCAGGCTATGGGGCATATCCCGATAAATGTCAAAACACTGGACGTAGATATGTTGTCTGCATCGGCACACAAATTCCATGGTCCTAAAGGAATCGGATTTCTTTATGTAAAGAGCGAGACTCCTATGGGATCATTTATTGAAGGCGGACAGCAGGAAGCCGGTCGGCGCGCAGGCACGGAAAATGTTGCCGCGATTGTCGGCATGGCAACTGCTTTGAGACTCTGTTGCGAAAGAATGAATGAAGTAACTGCCCGTCTGGCTGAAATGACAGCCTGTTTCAGAAAAATAATCAATACCAATCTTCCTGAAGCAACATTCAACGGAGATCCGGAACATCGCCTGCCTGGTCATATCAGTCTATCCATCCCTGGCATTTCCGGAGAAGGTCTGCTGCATGTCCTCGACCTGCAAGGAATAGCCATATCCACTGGAGCCGCTTGTAATTCCAAATCTACAGAAATCTCACATGTTCTGAAAGCAATTGAATTGCCGGAAAAACTTGCCAAAGGAACCGTCCGCATCACGTTCGGCGCATATAACACCGTGGATCAGGCGCAATATATCGCGGACAAAATCGTCAAATATTACAAAACAGCAGTCGGGGTGGGACATGCAAGATCATAAAAAACATCTTTTTGACGAATATATCGTTCAGGGGGAAACGTCACGTAAACAGCGGGCGGAGAATTGGCAGATCGCCATCGGGCTGCAGGATGTCGACCGGCTGCAGAACTCCCCCTACCTGCTGGAGACTGCAAAAGAGCATATCGAGGGGAATATTGATTTCGCCGCCGTCAAGAAGCGCATAGCCGACTACTACCAGACCGAAGAGGGCCGCAAACTTGCCGCAGCACGGTCCGATGAAGCGGACGAGGTTGCATCCCGCATTTCAGAGATTCTGGAAGAGGATGCCTTTGCATTCATTCCGGAAGAGTATTTGCGTCTGCACAAACGGCTGTTCGCTGGAGTTTTTCCTCATGCCGGGAAATACCGGCGAGTAAACATTTTGAAGAAGGAGTGGGTGTTGGATGGTGAAAGCGTCATTTACGCGCCTGCCGAACTGCTGAAAGAAACCTTGGAATATGATTTTTCGCAGGAACGCAAGTTCTCGTATCAAGGGCTTTCCCCACAAGAGACACTGAAACATATCTGCAAATTCATTTCCGGGCTGTGGCAGATACATCCGTTTATGGAAGGGAATACCAGAACAACTGCCGTCTTCACGATTTTTTACCTGCGCAAGTTCGGATTTTCGACCGACAATGAACCGTTCAAGCGTCACTCGTGGTATTTCCGAAATGCGCTCGTGCGAGCCAATTACAACAACTACGCTCAGCAGATTTCTTCTACTACCGTATTTTTGGAAAGATTCTTTGAGAACCTGCTTTTCCACGGAAAAAATGAACTTAAAAATCGCTTCTGCCATATACTGTGGAAAGAGGAAGCGCAAATCCAAAGTGCCATTTCAAAGTGCCAAAATGTCACTTTGGAGGAATCTTTGGTTCTGAAAATTATAGCTGCGAACCCCAGAGTCACGCAAAAGATGATAGCCGATGCAATCAAAAAATCGGATCGTACCGTAAAGCGTATTACCAGTTCATTGCAGAAAAAAGGTCTTCTTTCACGTAAAAACGGCAAGCGCAACGGAGTTTGGGAAGTCTTGCAATGAAAAACGGTGATGTCCGATGAAACTGCTTTGCCTTTCAGACTTGCATTTACGCTCGGAGGCGGTAGTCGCGGCCATCGACCGGCAGCGGCTGTCGCCGTTTCTGGCGCAAATCGTAGCGACTGAGGCCGAGGTTTCCCCGGATGCCATTGTGGTAACGGGGGACACCGTTTCCCCGGCCCAGGTGCGCCTGCCTTCGGCAACGCTGCGGACGTTCATCCCGACCGACCTGCCGGTGGTTGCCACGCTGGGCAATCATGAATTCTGGGGCCGCACCTTCGAAGACACTCTGGCGAAGCTGAAGGAGCAGACGCTGGCCACCCCGAACATCTTTTATCTCGACCTGATCGGCGCGGTCGAACTCGGCGGGGTGAACTTCGTCGGCGGGACGCTGTTCTTCGATGGGTCCATGCGGATTCGGGACAACCAGCGGGTCGATGAATGGGACGGCTGGCAGGACTGGCGCATCGTCGACATCGAATCCCGGTATATGGAATTTAACGCGTACTACGTGGACATGATCCGGGCGAAGATGAAGCTTGGGATGTCGACCGCCCTTTGCATGCATCACGTGCCACACGTCCGGCTGAACGGTCATGAGCCGAGCCATTACATTATTATTTTTTTGAAGACATCACTTGCAAAAATGCTCCCCGTGAAGTATAATATTCACGAAGATGGGAGTTATATAGGAGAACAAGCCATGGTATTATGTGCAACATTCTTCCATATCACGGATCGCGAGAAATCGTTTCGAAGCCGTCATACGGCAAGGTTAAGCCGTATAACGATTCGGCAGCGATTTCTACTGCACCAAAGGCAAATAAAGATTTATTTCTGGATGAAAAAATAGGAGAACTGGGATTTTATGTGGCATGATATTGAGACGACAGAAGATTTTCTAAATTTTTGTGTCATTGCTCAAACTGCGGCCAATTTTATCAGAGAATCTGGAGAAAACCCTATTTCATTGGGTATATCTGGCAGCTGGGGAGTCGGGAAAACTTCTTTGGTAAAAATGATTCGACAGGAAATAGAGAATTTTGGCGATCAAAATTACTCTTTCATTGATTTCAACGCATGGCTTTATCAGGGGTATGATGATGCCAGGATGGCGTTATTGCAAACTGTGGCTGATTTCCTCCTAGAAAAGACAAAGGAGAATCAACCGCTATTAAAAAAAGCAGAAGCCTTTTGCCGCAGAATAAAAGTTTTGCGACTCTTTAGGACTATGATCCCGGTCATTGCTGGTGGCGCGAGCGGATACGCGACAACAGGCAACTTCGGGGGCGCTGCAATGGGGGCTATAAGCGGAGCGATTGGGGCGACGACAGGAAATATTACGCAACAGGCAACTCAAATAACTGAGGGGTCTGCTAAATTGTACGATAGCATTGTCGGTAGCATTTCGCCAGAAACCACGCACTCCTTGCCTCAAGAGATACAGAAAATCCGTAACGAATTTGAATCTCTATTGGGTGACCTAAAGATAAAACTTGTGGTAATTGTGGATGATTTGGACCGATGTTTACCAGATACTGCCATTTCAACGCTTGAAGCTATGCGCTTATTGCTTTTCATGAAAAATACGGCATTCATAATTGCAGCCGATGAAAATATGATTCGAAAAGCTGTCAGTGCCCATTTTGGAGGGACCGTATTGTCAGATGAACTTGTAACCAATTATTTTGATAAGCTTATCCAAGTTCCAATAGCAGTTCCACATTTAGGAATATCTGAAATCCGAGCCTACCTCATGATGTTGTTTGCCAGGGACTACTTGGAGCATGAAATAATATCACATGATGAATATAAGTCTGTTAAAAGTTGCCTTGATGAGAAATTAAAATCCTCATGGAATACTGCAATTACAGAAAAGGAACTAGAAGTTGCATGGGGAAGCAAAAGCCGCCAAACGGAAATCGCGCTTGGAATTAAAATTGCCGATGAACTAGCACCTCTTCTTGCCGCATCGGATAAAATTTGTGGTAACCCAAGGCTTATTAAGCGTTTTTTGAATGAGATAAAAATCCGTCAGGCAATAGCCCTTTCCCAAGGAATGAATATTCAGTGGGCTCAGCTGGTGAAATTTCAATTGTTTCTTCGTTGTGCTCCATCTGCAGCCGTGGATTTCATGCGTCAGCAATTATTGGATAGCAATAATGGCAAATTGGCATTTCTTAAGGATATTGAAGACGGATTGGCACAAAATTATACATACAAAGCCCCTGATGCTTGTTGGAATGATCCGTTTATTGAAAAGTGGTCAATGCTTGAACCGCCATTGGGAGATGTTGATTTGAGACCATTGTTTAGCCTACGCAAGGATCCTGTTGGGGCTGTTGTTTCGTATAGTCCGCTCTCTGTCGATGCACAAGCATTATTCGAAGAGATTCGCATTGCAACTCGATGGGATAGATCCTTTTCGGGCCGAATGGATAAATTGGGAAAAGAAGAAAAGAATCGAATTTTTACTTACATGCTTCGCGAAATAGAAAGAGGTGCTTGGGATGCAAATTCCGTTAACAAAATTATCGCAATAGCCGATGATAATGAAGCGTTGCGCGGGAAAGCATTATTGCTGTTGGAGCAAATTCCTCCCGTTGGTATAGCCCCTGGACATATTTCTATTGTTTCCGCTCACGACTGGTCAAAACCTATTTTGGATAAATGGAAAGATATTCCCACGCTTAAAAACTCGGCAAAAAAGGCTATCGAACATAATTTGAAATGAGGATGTGATATGGGAACTTCTACCTCTAGCAATGGCCCCAGTGGTGGAGTTTCATTTGACCCGCCTTGGCTTATTTCCGAAAGGGACAACGGAGATATTTCAATCTCTGATACGGAGCAACTGGAATTGCCCTTGGCGCCTCTGCCTTTGCAAGTTGATAACATGGCGCCTCGGGCACGTTTTGCTCCTGCTAGAAAAGGGCTAAATCACTATATTTCATCGGGTGATCACCAAGACCTAAAAAAAGCCTTGGGGGGGGTATTCGCGCCGGGGAATGGGGGGAGCAACTCGACTTGCGCGCCGCATGACAATGTCCGCCCGCACGGGAGCCGAGGCAGTAGCTTTTTTTAGAGACATTGCCGATGGGAAATGCAATCCGAATTCATCGTGGCTAAAAGAATTGCTTGCAGAAAGTTCTTCTCCTGATGATATTTTTGATCAAATTGCCGCTAAAATTTCTCCTGAATTTGGTGGCATAGATGAAAATTCCTGCCGTGATTCAATTACGCAGGCATTGATCGATTTAGGGGAATCAAACCAGGATTTTGACATTACCAATTTCACTGCAGACGACATACAATCTTTTATATGTTATTTCCTTAGCAACGAGATCTTTAATCGTGTAATAATTGACATTGGTCAATCATTTGAACGCCATTTATCTGTGCGAGAGATATGTGAACGCAAGGATGAAATGCGAGAATACATTTTCTACGAGGTTGAAAAGCAGGTTAACAATTATTGGGACGAAAATTCATATATATCCCAAGCTGATATTGTCAAAGTATTACAACAAATCATCCGCGATACATTTTCGATTTTCGAGGAGGAATAGCCATGAAGAACTTTATTTGCTGCAAAGAAGTCAATATTCCTCAAGAGATTCCTGAGAACACATATTATTTTGCTTTATATCCATCACATGCGGTTCATCGTGATGGTGTAGGCTATATTAATATAAATTTTCTAAAAAACATAAAAAAATTAGGTATTTTCCCGCAAATTAATGAGCTAGATTTTACCACTATCGCGTTATCGGTTGCAGCCATCGACAATGCAATATCAAGACAAAAATCTGTTGATGGTTGGACTCGTAATATTCATGCCGAAATAGCGCTCTGTAATCCAACACCATGGAATCTTCAGAGAGATGATTTGCAAAAAGCTTTCCATTTTTTGACTGGCGATTATTGGCAATTTGAATTTAAGGCCGAAGGGTGGGCCCCGATTGACCGCACCGATGATGTTTCTGTTCCTACTGTCGACGCTGATTGCGTATGCCTTCTGTCAGGGGGATTAGATAGTTTTGTCGGTGCGATTGATTTGCAGGAGCAACACAAAAAGCCTCTTTTCGTTTCTCAGATAACACGAGCCGATGCCCCCATTCAGAGAGAACTAGCAGAACTACTCAATGCGTCTGAAAGACATATCCAATTAGGTTTTTCCATCAAATCGCCCTGCGGAGAAACTGAAAAATCAACACGGGCAAGATCAATTGTATTTTTTTCATATGCGCTTTTGGCGACATCGTTAATTCGCCATAATCATGTGGGGCCAATTGATATCATTGTCCCAGAAAATGGCTTCATCAGTTTAAATATCCCCATGAATTCTGGAAGGATTGGAAGTTTAAGCACAAAAACAACACATCCCATATATTTGAAATCCATACAAAAAATATGGGATAATGTTCAGATACCATCTAAGCTTAATATGCCTTATCAATTTAGAACCAAAGGCGAGATGCTTATTCACTGCCGTAACAAGGCTATTCTCAAGCAAGGAGCTTTTTTAACCGCAAGTTGTGGCAAATATTCGCATTATGGGCGAAAGCATTGTGGGCGTTGTTTACCATGCCTAGTTCGTCGTGCCGCCTTCGCCAAAGCAGGACTAGTAGATAGAACTATCAATGATTATGTTTTTGCAGATTTGTCCAATCCGAATTCCAATAAGAAGACTGGGGCAAATGATTTTCATGCCATTGCAGAGGCATGCATGACCGCTCAACGACGAGGTATTCAGCGATTCCTCGCCGGAGAGTTAGCATTTGCCACCAATGGTGAAAAAGCTCAATATTCAGATGTAGTTTCCAGGGGACTTAAAGAATTAGAGTCGTATTTACACTCATGGGGCGTCATATGATAGACATGCATTCTCATGTCGATTTATATCCAAGCCCGCTTAAAATTGCAAAGCTGGCTAATGAGCATAACACGTTTACACTTGCCGTGACAACAAGTCCTAAAGCTTGGCAAATGACTTCTCGTATTTTTTCTCGCTATGAGAACATCGCTGTTGCGTTGGGGCTTCATCCTGAAATTGTGCAGCAAAAGGCCGGAGAGTTAGACTTATTTTTAAATACTATTCCTGACGTAAAAATAATAGGCGAGATTGGGATTGATGGTTCTATGCGAAATATAAATAATTTGCAATTGCAAAACAAGATATTTCAAGCAATCTTAATTGAAGCAGAAAAATGTGGAGGAAAAGTTCTTAGCATTCACTCTAGAGGTGCTGAAGAAATGGTGCTCCAAAATTTAATTAAATATTCCAATTATTCTCGAGTAATTTTACATTGGTTTTCCGGCGAGACGGATGAACTAAAAACCGCTATTTCATTAGGATGTTTTTTTAGTATTGGTCCTGCTGCTCTTTTGAGTCGTCGTGGAAGGGATTTGGCTGCAAACATTCCCATTGACCGCATCCTTCCAGAATCAGATGGCCCTTTCGCAAAATGCAATGGGATTTGCGTTTTCCCATGGGAAGTTAGTCCGTTTTATCAGTTTTATGCAAACATTTACCAGATTTCTCAAGAACAACTGTCTCTCCAAATAGATGAAAACTTTAATAGACTTATGGCATTTTAACTTGGTGTGTGTCGCTGTAAGCATTTCGAATGTCCGCGTGGTTGATATGTGGCTTTGACACCCACCTCTCGGATGAAGGGGGGTGATTATGGACAGAAAAACCGGCTTATTTGACGAGTATCTACACCATAGCAATCCGGAGGTGCCATTCGACCTGATGTTCAGTAATTATCTGATCTGCGGCCACACGCATCGTCGGGTGATCGGCGAGGTCGTCCCCGGATTTATGGGCGTGAACGTCGGCAGCGACTACGATGATCTGAAGACTTTTACCATTGAAGTGTAGTGAACCGCCTGACCGTTTCGTAAAACAGGGAGTTCAAAGGCTGCCACGATGCTTGTCCGGCCGAAAGTCCGGAAATATCATGCAGAATTCTTTCTTTCTCCCGAGCAAAGAAGTCCGATAAAATCTCCGGGAGCGGAATACGGCTCTTCTCATTTGCGTGGGTCTTGATTTCCTGCAGCCGGGAGATTTCGTCAAGAATTTCAGCAGGCACATATTTCGGCTTCAACAGTTCGACAAACGGTGTCGGCGGCATGGTTTGCGTTTTGACCGTCCACATGGCTGCAAGAAGGCCGCGCAGCGCGTAAAAAAGTTTCTTGACGGCAATCGTTCCATCCTGCTGCCGGTTTTCAAGAGCCTTGGCGGACAGGGCCAGATAATGATGCACCGTCCGGACCGGATTGAAATAGACCGGGATCAGACTCCGCATTTCATCGGTGAATTTCGGGTCTGCATAATAGATGACCGGACTGCCGAGCCATTCGTTCAGCGAGGGATTGCACCCGGCAAAAAGGCGCAGTGTTTTCCGGAGTTCCCAGGCGGAAACATCCAATTCATCGGGAAGCATGGCGTTAAAGGTATCCGGGCGCTTGGTATCCAAAGACCAGTACCATGTTTCCGGTTTGACGTAGATCACCCGGACGTCGTAATCGCTGTCCGGAGATGCAAAGCCCCAGGCGCGACTGCCGGACTCGGCGGCAAAAAGAATTTTG
>Ga0079305_1001549_pt1 | contig 28489 bp, 28 predicted proteins | sample LMS_cellobiose_e_FD_79183 | JGI IMG/M metagenome (GOLD analysis project Ga0079305, IMG submission 79183) | Rumen-fistulated moose microbial communities from Alaska, USA - LMS_cellobiose_enrichment | ecosystem: Host-associated > Mammals > Digestive system > Stomach > Rumen fluid ... | reverse complement strand
GCGCACCATGGCGCGGCCGATGGCCACGCGCTGGCGCTGGCCGCCGGACAGGGCCCGGGGCTTGCGGGTCAGATACTGGGTGATGCCCAGGACCTCCGCGGCGCTGGTGACTTTCTCGTAGATTTCCTCCTCCGGCATTTTCTTGAGCCGCAGGGAGAAGGCGATGTTGTCATACACCGTCATGTGGGGATACAGGGCGTAGTTCTGGAACACCATGGCGATGTCCCGGTCCTTGGGCTGCAGGTCGTTGACCACCACGCCGTCGATTTCCACGGTGCCGCCGGAAATATCCTCCAGGCCGGCAATCATGCGCAGCGTGGTGGATTTGCCGCAGCCGGAGGGGCCCACGAACACCACGAATTCCTTGTCCTTGATATCCAGGTTGAAATCGTGAACGGCCGTTACCTTGTTTTCGTATACCTTCTTCACGTCGGTCAGTTTTACGCTTGCCATTGCGGTATCCTCCTTATCCTTTCACAGCGCCGCCGGTGACGCCTTCCACGTAATACTTCTGCAGGCACATGAACAGCACCGTCACCGGGATGGCCACCAGCACGCCGCCGGCGCAGAACATGGTGTAGCTCTTGTTGATCTGGTCCTGGCTCAGCCAGTCGTACAAACCGACGGCCACGTTCTTCCCCGCGGAAGCGCCGAAGGAAATGTACCGGGCGAAAACGAAATCGCCCCAGGGGCCCATGAAGGCAGTGAGGATGGTGTAGATCACGATGGGCTTGGACAGCGGCAGGATGATTTTTTTGAGCACCTGGAACCGCGTGGCCCCGTCCACCCTTGCGGCCTCATCCAGGGATTTGGGGAGGGTGTCAAAGAAGCCCTTGGACACATAATACCCCATGCCGGAGGAGGCCACGTACACCAGGATCAGGCCGGGCAAGGCGTTGGCCTGGGTCATGCCCAGGTCCTTCAAGACCCGGTAGAGGATAATCATGGTCAGCATCCCGGGGAACATGCCCAGGATCAGCATGAAGCGCATGAGGGGCTTGCGCATTTTGAAGCGGAAGCGGGAGAGGGTATAGCTCATGCACAGCACGATCACCGTTTGCAGCGCCGCCGTCACCAGGGCGGCGATGAAGGTATTGAGATACCAGCGGGGGAAATCCGTATTGAACAGGCTGCGGTAGTTGTCCAGCCCCCACTTCTGCGGAACCACGTAGCCCACCTGCCAGGTGCTCTCCACCCGGAAGGATTGGAGCAGGATGCAGACGAACGGGATCAGCCAGATGATGCTGATGATTACCAGCAGAACATAGATGCCCGTGTTGGCCAGCGTTCTGGAGGCGCGCAATCCCATGTGGCGCTTGACCGGGCCGGTCAAAACTTTTTCTTCGCTCATCACTGGAAATCCTCCTCATTCTTGATGGAAGGCAGCACGTTGTAAACGATCAGGGAAATCAGCGCCACCACGACGAACACCAGGATGCCCACCACGGAAGCCAGGTAGTATTTGCTTTCCGCACCGGTGGTGATCTTGAACAGCCAGGTGATCAGCAGGTCCGTGTAGCCTACGGAACCGGCAGCCGAGGACGCCGCCGCGTTGGTGGGCGCGCCGCCGGTGAGCAGGTAGATGACGTTAAAGTTATTCATGTTCCCGGTGAAGCTGGTGAGCAGGTACGGCCCGGTGACGAACAGCATATAGGGCAGCGTGATCTTGGTATACTGCTGCCAGGGGTTGGCCCCGTCGATGCGGGCGGATTCGTACAGGTCCGCCGGGATGTTCATCAGGATACCGGTGGTGATCAGCATCAGATAGGGGATACCGATCCAGATATTGATGATGATGACGGTGACCCGCGCCAGCCAGGGCCGGCTGGCGTCGCCGAAAAAGTCAATGGCCTGGTCGATCCACCCCATATTCAGCAGGAACCCGTTGAAGATGCCGTCCTTGGCGAACATCTTGCTGACATACAGGAGGGAAATGAACTGGGGGATGGCGATGGTGAGCACCAGGATGGTGCGCCATACCTTCTTCAGGCTGATGCCCTTTTTGTTGATGGCCATGGCCACGAACATGCCCAGGAAATAGTTGGTGAAGGTGGCGAAGAAGGCCCAGATCAGCGTCCAGGTGAGCACCTCGCCGAAGGTGGCCGCATAGCTTTGGGCGCCGCCGCCGGAGGACCAGGAGAGCATGGTGTTGAAATTCTGCAGGCCCACCCAGGTGAACAGGTTGTTGGCATAGCCGTCGTGGGCGCCGTCGTAATTGGTGAAGGCCACCAGCACCATGAACACGATGGGCATGACGGTGAAGATCAGGATGCCCGTCAGCGGCAGGGCCAGGAGGGTCTTGTGGAACTGATCGTCCACCATGGAATGCAGGTCTTCCTTGCCGCTCTTGAGCTTTTTGCCGCTCCTTAAAATCTGCTCGGCGGTTTTGTTCTGCTTGACATTCACCCGCCAGGTATAGATGAAGGCGATGATGAAGAAGATGGTCAGGACGCTGTAAAGCAGGATTTTGAAGGAATTGTCGTTATAGGTGGTGACGTAGGTATCAAAAATCTCGTTGTAGGTTTCCGTGGGCCCCACCTTGCCCAGCGAGGGCAGCATGGAGAGCCAATACCCGCCGGCGATGATCATGTAGCCGATGAACACCACCTCAAACAGCAGGAACAAAAGGCCCCGCAGAATCTGCCCCCGGGCCAGGCAGCCAAAGCCCATTACCAGGAAGCTCAGCTTGGTTTTCCAATCGCCGTGAATGAAGGTGGATACGATATCCTTGGCTTCCCGGCCGATGGCCAGGCCGCAGCTTTTTATCAGTTCCCACAGCTTCACAAACAGATGGGCGATGCCCTGGGGGATGGAAGCGAAAAAGCGCCCCAGCTTATACAGGGCTTTCTGGCCCTTTGTCAGCTTCAGGAATTCCAGATCGCTGTATGTTTTCATGCCCGTGATCCGCTCCTTTTACAAAGACGGCCGGAACCAATCGGGATTGGCTCCGGCCGTCCGGTTACCGATTGCAGGATTGCATCAATCCACAATGCGGCTGATATTTACTCGGCAGCCTCCAGGGAAACGGTGGCGGCGGCTTCATCGAACACCACGTAGTAGGTGCCCGCTTCTTCCACCTTGAAGTTGTCGGTGCCGTTGCCCCAGGAGACATCCCAGCTCTTGCCCTGGCGGACCTTGAATTCGGTGCCGGCTTCCATTTCCCAGGCCTTCTCGGTTCTCCACAGGCCGTCTTCGCCCTTCACCATGGGGATGTCGTCGGTCCAGTTGCTGCGGGTCTCGTTGTTGTAATCGGTGTAGAAGAAGCCGTCCGTCAGGTTGCAGGTGCCGATCACGGTCCAGGCTTCCTTTTCATCGTTGCTCATGTTGAACACGGCAACCATCTTGTCTTCATAGTTCTGCAGCGCCTGCTTGAGGTCTTCTTCGCTGGTGGCGGCCTTCACTTCATCGCCGATCACCTTGCCGATATCCCACCAGGAGCCGTGGATGGCGCCCTGGATGACGCTGTACTGGCGCTGTTCGTTCACCACGATGAGGACCGGATCGTTCACGACCACATCCTCGGCTTGGGCCTGCAGGTTGGAGGGGCCCCAGCCGTTGGAGGCGTGACGCTCCATCTGGCAATCATAGCCGGTCAGGTACTGGGCCAGGCGGTGCAGCGCGGCGCCCTTCACGGCGTCCACCTGGGGCTTGACGCCCATGAGCTTGAAGCCGAAATAGCTGCCCAGGTGATAGGTTTCACCGTCCACCTCGAAGGAGGGCAGATCGGCAACGCCCATGTTGTCGCCCAGCATGGTCCTGATGGTGGCAGAATTCCAGGTGCCGGAAACCACGATGGCGGAGCCCTTCTCAAAGGCGGAGGCTTCGGAGCTGCTGTTGTAGCAGCTGGAGCCGAGCAGCTTGTTCATCGCCTTGGCGGCCACCAGGCCCTTATCGCTGTTGAAATTGTCGTTCACGCCGGTGATGTTGCCGTCGTTGTCGGTGATCCATTCGGATTTGCAGCCGGCGCCGAAGAAGAAGGAAGCCAGATACCAGGCGTTCAGTTCAAAGGAGAAGTATTTATTGGCGGCTTCGCAGTCGGCAATCAGCTTTTCCAGAGAATCCACGTCTTCATCCGGGATGACGCTCTTGTCGTAGTACATGAAGTAGCCGTTGTCGGCGGTGAGGGGATAGGCCCACAGGGTATCCTCGCCGGTGGTGACGGCCGCCACGGCGTCCGCGTCGTTGGTCTCAATGACGGTCTTGGCGGCGCCCTGGCCCAGCTTGGCCAGCGCGCTGGCGGTAATCAGGCGGGCGAACTGGTCCTGCGCGAAGCAGTACAGATCGGCGCCGGCTTCCACGTCATTGATCATGTTGGTGGCGGCGTCGCCTTAGCCCTGGGCTTCAACGGTGGCGTTGAACTTGATGCCGAATTCGTTGGTGCTGTTGAAAGTCTCGATCTGCTGCTTGGTCAGCTCCACGATTTCATTGGCGACCCAGACTTTGATGTCGTATTCGCCGGCCAGTTCGCTGGAGGCGCTGGCGGTCACGCACACGGAAAGCGCCATGATGGCTGCCAGCAGAGCGGCAAGAAACTTTTTCATAGGTTTATCATCCTTTCTTATTTTCCACACAGAAACAATCCCTTGGTATCGGGCGCAATGCATCGTGTGGTTTCTTTTATCGTTCCCATTTTATAATATTTTGTATTTTTTGTCAACATTGTTTTCTGGGTTGCCGAAAAATACATGCCCGCGTCAGGGAACGGAGTTGAGCATGGCGTCGTCGATCTTGCCCCAGGCGCCGTTGCCCGCGCCCTGGCATTTCACGTAAATGCCCACGGTCACGGGTGCGTCTGCCGGGTGGGTGAATTCCACGGTGCCCTCGTGCCAGTCGTTATAGCCGGTGAGGGCCAGGGGCGCCGTGCCCGCCGTTTCGCCGTTTACCTTGACGTAGGCGTAAATATCCGTATCGCCCCCGTCGCCGCCCATGATGGAAATGGAGAATTTGAAGCGCCCCTCGGGCAGGGCGTCCACCTGCTGCTCCAGGGTGAATTCCACGCTGTTTTGCGCGGCGCTCCAGAAATGGGCGTGCCTGGAGCCGGTGAGGGAATCGGTTTTCTTGTCCTCGACGTACAGTTCGTCTGCTTTCCTCAGGTCGGTGAATGTCCAGCCCTGGCCGCCGTCCTCAAAGCTGTAATCCGTCAGGTAATTGTATTCCACCATGGAAACGAAGCATTTGACGTCCATGCCCCCCGCCTTTCCGGCGATTTCATAGCGGGCGGGGCCGCCCCGGTGCATTTGCATATCCATTTCCTCGGTGAGATCCCAAACGACGGGGATGGCCTGCCGGCTGTCGTCGGTCATCACGGTGTTCACCGTATCGGGCAGCCGCAGGGGCGCGTTCAGATCACTAATCAGGCTTGCGTCTTCCAGGGCGTCGGCCACGGGGGCGATTTCGTTGCCCCCGCGCATGAGCGCAAATACCTTCAGGCTTTCCAGGGGATGGCCGGTGCGGTCAAACATCGCCTGATTGTCCACCGCGCTGCCGCCGTAATACTTCCCCGCGTCGGCGGGATCGTAGGCCGCGGCGTAGCTGCTGGCCCAACCGGAGCCATAGGTTTCCCATTTCTCATGGTTTTCCTCCCAGCTTGCTCCGCCCACGGTGATCCAGGCCCCTTCCCAGTACACCACGCCGATGCCCGCGCCGTTGGTGCGGTTCACGACGGTGTCGGTGATGTCGCGGACGCAGTTGGCCTGGCCCTGGACGGTGAAGGGGTAATCTTTGATGATGCCGCCGCCGTCGCCGATGGTGTTGGCCGAAAAATCGGTATCCTCGGCAGTGAAGGCGTAGGAGGTCTCCATCACCATCACTTTTTTGCCGTAGGTATCGGCGATCTGGGTGAGCACATGGGACAAATTGTCCAGCGTGCCGTGCCAGTAGGGGTAATAGGAAGTGGCGAACACGTCGTAATCCACCTTGTAATAATCCATCTTGCCGGCGTAGGTCAGGTAGCTGTCCGCCTTTTCGGGGTTGGCGAAGTGCAGCGCCACCAGCGCGTCGGGATACACCTCCCGGGTGGCCCTGGCCCCGGCCTGCATGAGGTATTGGATATTGAACCAGGTCTTTTCCCCGCAGAGCAGGTTATTGGTTTCATTGCCGGTCTGCACCATGCCCACGTCCACCCCGGCGGCCCTGAGCTTTTCCAGGCATTCTTTGGTATACTGATACACTTTCTCGGTCTTTTCCTCAATGTCCATGCCCTTCCAGGCCAGGGGGACCATCTGCTTCATGGGGTCCGCCCAGAAATCGGAATAATGGAAATCCACGATCAGCCGCATGCCCTGGGCCGCGGCCCGTTTGCCGATTTCCACGGCGGTGTCGATATCGCAGTTGCCGCCGCCGTAGCCGTTGCCGTTTTCGTCGTAGGGATGGTTCCACACCCGCACGCGGATGTGGGTGATGCCGCTGTCCCGGAGCACCCGGAAGATATCCGCCTCCTGCCCGGCAAAATCATAGTATTTGACGCCGCTGGCTTCCTCCGCCAGCACGCTGGAAATATCCATGCCGAAAATGAAGTCTTCCGGCAGGTTTTCCACCTTCCTGACATACAGGGTGCTTTCTTCCGCCGAAGCGCCGGGCAGCATCAAAAGCGCCAGCGCCAATACCAGGATCAGCCATTGAATGCGCATGCCTCTTCCTCCTTTTTTATTCCATCGCCAGCAGCAGCCGGGCCGCGTCCGCGGCCAGGTCATCCACGGCGTTTTCCATTTCGGCATTGTGCAGGGACGTCCCGCCGAAAAACAGATAGTAATCCTCCGCCTCCTCCCCGGGGACGGCGTATTGGATGTACGGCCCGGCCACGCCCTTTCCCGCCGCCGCGTCATAGGAAAGAATGCCCAGGGGCACGCCGTCCAGAGAGAGGATGTTTTCTTCGCTTCGCAGGCTTTCCGGCAGGGGAGAGAACCATTCCCGGTAGGCTTCCGCATGGGATGCCTTCACGATGAACAGGTCGGCCCCCCGCAGGGCGTCTCCATCGAACATGGCGTAGGTGAAGGGCCGCACCTGCACCATCCGCAGCGTATCCGGCAGCCTTTCCTCCAGATAAGACGCCAGTTGGGTGCCGCCGGGGGCCTGCGTATCCACGCAGATCAGCAGCTTGTCCGCCGGGGCGGCGTCGGTGATGCGGGTGAACACGAAGCCCCACACCAGCACGCACAGCATCAGCCACAGCACGAAGGGCGGCACGAAGGAAAAAATCCGCTTAATCGTCTTCATGCTGCACCTCATAGGCCGTGATATACTGCCGCACCGCCAGCACGCGCAAAGGAACGCCCGTGGGCATGCGGCGGGAAAGGCGGTCGTCCAGCCGCAGGGAAACGGGGCCCTCCGCCGTATCCAGGCGCGCCCTGCGCACGCAGATGCCCTTGGGGATCTGGAACGCCTCGGTTTCCAGGGCCAGTACGCCCCGGTATTCCTCCGGCGGATCTGTGAGGATGCTGTCCACGTGCTTTTCCTCCGCCCGGGCCGGGCGGTACAAAAGGCGCCAGAAAAGGATGGCGATCCACCCGGAGCATACGGATAAAACCATCACCAGGCGGAACATGGCGGCGGCGTTGGCCGTGCGCACCCGGGCGCATAAAAAGGCGCATGCCGCCCAGGCGGCGAACACCGAAACAAAAGCGGCGATCAGGCCGCACCGGGCCCGCAGGCGGCAGCGCCGGGACAGCTCGGGGGTGTACAGCGGCGTCATGGGCGTTTTCCTTCCATTTATTGATTCTGTCCAGCATTATACCACGCTTTTCACCGCTTGACAAGCAAGGGGTTTTCGTGAGATAGTATGCCTATAAAAAAACAGAAAGAGGGAATCGCGGATGAAACGGCTTGCGTGCGTGCTGCTTTCGCTGCTTTTGCTGGGGGGCGCCTGCGCCCTGGGGGAGGATTACCTGGGCCCCAGTTACGCCCTGAATGAGAACGGGGAAGCCGTTGTGGACGGCGTGCCCTTTTCCGGCGCGCCGCTGCCGGATGATAACAACCGGGTATTTTATGAAATCTTCGTGGGTTCCTTTTCCGATTCCAACGGGGACGGCATCGGCGATCTGAGGGGCATCATCAACCGGATGGATTACCTGAACGACGGCGATCCCTTTTCCGGCGTGAGCCTGGGGGTGGAGGGCATCTGGCTGACGCCCATTTTTGCTTCTCCTTCCTATCATAAATACGATGTGACGGATTTTTACAGCGTGGACCCCGCCTTTGGCACGGAAGCGGACCTGAAAGAGCTGATCGAACTGTGCCATGCGCGGGGAGTGAAGCTGATCTTGGATCTGCCCATCAACCATACCGCCACGGACAGCCGCTGGTTCAAAAACTTCCTCAACGCCCACGTGATGCACAATGCGGACAACCCGTACTACAACTTCTACGATTGGCTGGAGGAGGGCGCGGCCATCCCCGCCGGGCGGCACTATGCCCGAGTGCAGCGGGGCAGCGTATCGTTGCTTTATGAAGCCAATTTTTCCGATTCCATGCCGGAGCCGAATTTTGATGAGCCCCTGGTGCGGGAGACCTTCCTGGACGTGGCGCTGCATTACCTGTCCCTGGGGGTGGACGGCTTCCGCTTCGACGCGGCCAAGTATATTTACTTTGGCGACCATGCCAAAAGCGCCGCTTTCTGGGAATGGTACATCGGGGAGCTCAAACAGGTCAGCCCCGATTTATATACCGTGGCCGAGGTATGGGACGGGGACGGGATCATGGAAAGGTATATCCCTGTGACCGACTGCTTCAATTTCAGCGCCAGCCAGGTCAGCGGCATCATCGCCGAAACGGCCCAGGCGGGGGATGTGAACCGCTTTACCGCCTATATCCAGAAATACCAGGAGCGCCTCGGCGCCCTGCGCCCGGACGCCATGAACATCCTCTTTGTCTCCAACCACGATATGGACCGGGCGGCGGGGTATCTCACCCTGGCCAGCGGCCGGATGATGACGGCCGCCAGTCTGTATCTGCTTTCGCCCGGCTCGCCCTTCATTTACTATGGCGAGGAAATCGGCCTGCGGGGCTCCCGGGGCGGGGCCAATACCGACGCCAACCGCCGCCTGGCCATGCGCTGGGGCGACGGGGATACGGTGCAGAATCCCGTGGGCGCCACCTATGACGAAAAAAGCCAGACGCCCTATTCCGTTCAGGACATGAAAAAAATGAGCGCCGGGCTGCTGAACCATTATAAAAAGCTGCTGATGATCCGCAAGGCCAACCCGGAAATCGCCCGGGGAACCTACACGGCCCTGAAATGCGGCGATACCAAGCTGGGCGGCTTCGTGAGCCAGTGGCAGGGCAGCAGCGTCATGGTGCTGCACAATACCACCGGCCGCACCCTGACGGTGGACTTGAGCGAAGTGTGGGACCAGCCCTTCACCCAGATCACCGCCTTTGCCGGGGCGGGACTGGCGCATTTGGAGGGCACCGTCGTCACCCTGGACGGGCAGACCAGCGCCGTGCTGCGCTGACGCGAAAGGAGAAGGGCATGCGGGAAATCAAGGGCCAAAGCGCCGTGATGCTGGACGGCGCCATGCGCCGCAGAGAAGCGGACAATCGGGCGTATATGCTGCGCCTTGACCGGGAAAACCTGATGCGCAATCATCTTATGGAGGCGGGGCTGTGGACCAGCGCCGATTTGCCCGCATCCATCCACGGCGGCTGGGAATCGCCCACCTGCCAGCTCCGGGGGCATTTTGCCGGCCATTATCTGAGCGCCGCCGCCATGATCTATCATGCCACCGGCGACCCGGAAATCAAGGGCCGGGCGGACGCCATGGTGGCGGACCTGCGCCGCTGCCAAATGGAAAACGGCGACGGCTGGGCGGGGCCGATCCCCGAAAAATACCTGGATTGGATCGCCCGGGGCAAGCCCGTCTGGGCGCCCCAGTATACGCTGCATAAAACCCTCATGGGCCTTGTGGACATGGCTAAGCTGGCGGGGAACCGCCAGGCGCTGGAAATTGCCGATGAGTGGGGCGCGTGGTTTGACCGGTGGACGGAAAAGTTTTCCCGGGAGCAGATGGACGATATCCTGGACGTGGAAACGGGCGGCATGCTGGAAATCTGGGCGGATATGCTGGACCTGACGGGCCATGAACGCTACCGCCGGCTGCTGGCGAGGTATTACCGGGGGCGGCTGTTTGATGAGCTGCTGGCGGGGCGCGATCCGCTCACCAACATGCACGCCAACACCACCATCCCGGAGGTGATCGGCTGCGCCCGGGCATATGAGGTGACGGGGGAGGAAAAATACCGGAGAATCGCCGAGGCGTACTGGAAATGCGCCGTGACCGACCGGGGGGCCTACGCCACCGGCGGGCAGACCTGCGGGGAAATCTGGACGCCCAAGGGGGATCAGCAAAGCCGCCTGGGCAGGAAAAACCAGGAGCACTGCACCGTCTATAACATGATGCGCCTGGCGGATTTCCTCTTCCGCTGGACAAAGGACGTTCGATACGCCGACTATATCGAGCGGAACCTGTACAACGGCATCATGGCCCAGGGCTACTGGCGCTGGCGGGGCACCAACGGCTATCGGCCGGATCACCCCGCCTTTGGCCTCGTCGCTTATTTCATGCCCCTCAAGGGCGGCGACCATAAGGGCTGGGGCACGGAAACCACCGATTTCTTCTGCTGCCACGGCACCCTTTTGCAGGCCAACGCGGCGCTGAACCGCTATCTGTATTACCAGGACGGAAACGATATCTACGTCTGCCAGTTTTTTGACAGCGACGCGCATTTTGAAGTGGACGGCCGCGCCGTCACGCTGCGCCAGCGCATCGACCGGCAGACCGGCTCCTTCCATTTGTCCAGTGATTCCGCCGGGCGGCAGGGCATCGGGGAAGTTACCTCCAAAGTCACCAATAACCCGGAGATGCTGCGGGTGATGTTTCAGATGGAGGCGGACGCGCCGGTATCCTTCCGCCTGCATGTGCGCGTGCCCTATTGGGCGGGAGGGGGCGAAAGCCGCTTTGTCACCGCGGAAAAGGAAACCTGGGCGCCGGGGGATACCTTTAGGACGGACCTCAGCAAATCCCTTTGGTGCGAGCCGCTGGGCGGCGATGAAAGCCGGGTGGCGTTCCTCTATGGGCCCGTGGTGCTGGCGGGGCTCACAGACGCGGAGATCACCCTGCATCCGGACCCCGCCCGCCCGGAAGCCGCCCTGCGCCGCTGCAACGAGCGGGAATGGGGAAGCTGGACGGAGGAATTCATCACCGTCACCGAGGAGCGGGCGGTTTCCTTCATTCCTCTGTACGACGTGGGCTATGAGAATTACGCCGTGTATTTCAGGATCGCGGGGCGGTAAGCGCCCGGGAAGCAGAAAGGAAAGCGTATGGATTTTACAAAGCTGTCGGCCTATGTGGATGCTCTGCCGTCTTTGAACGTGCCGGGGTGTGACCTTATGGTCTTCCAGGACCATCGGCTGCTGTTTCGCCGCAGCGCGGGCAGCCGGGACGCGGAGGGGCGGCAGCCCGTCCGGGAGGACGATACCTATTGGCTGTATTCCGCCACCAAGCTGTTCACCACCTGCGCCGCCATGCAATTGGTGGAAAAAGGCAAAATCCATCTGGACGATCCGGTGAGCGGCTATCTGCCCGCCTATGCCCGCATGACGGTGAAGGCGGAAAACGGTGCGCGTCCGGCCAGACGGATGATGACGCTGCGGCACCTGATGAGCATGCAGAGCGGCATGACCTACGACCTGGAATCGACCGCCATCCGGGCGGCGCTGAAGGCATGCCCGGAGGCGGATACCCGCGCCCTTACGGACGCCATGGCGTCGGAGCCCCTGGAATTTGAGCCGGGGACGGACTTTCTCTACAGCCTGAGCCATGACGTGCTGGCGGCGGTGATCGAAGAGGCCAGCGGGGAAAAATTCTCTGCTTACCTGAAAAAGCATATCTTTGATCCCCTGGGCCTTGAAACCATGGGCTTTGCCATCCGGGACCCGGGCCGCCAGAGCGCCCAGTATTTCTTCCATCCGGAGGAGGGGCGCGTCATTCCCTTTTCCAATGCGGAAAACCGTTTCCGCCTGAGCCCCAGGTATGAAAGCGGCGGCGCGGGGCTGTTGGGCGACGTCCGGGATTATGCCCTGTTTGCCGATGCCCTGGCCTGCGGCGGGGAAGGGAAGGACGGAAGCAGGGTGCTTTCTCCCGAAATGATCCAGCTTTGGCGCGCCAACCAGCTGGAGGCGAAGGCCCGCCGGTCCTTTGACGGGTGGAACCGAAAGGGCTATTCCTACGCCCTGGGGGTGCGCACCCGGGTGGACCTTTCCCTGGGCGGTCCGGGCAGCATCGGCGAATTCGGCTGGGACGGGGCCGCCGGGGCCTGGACCATGGTGGACCCCGCCCGGAGACTATCCGCCTTCTTCGCCATGCACGTTCATAATTTCAATTACGCCTACGACGTGATCCATCCCACGCTGCGGCAATTGATCTATGAAGGGGCGGACGCGAAATGACGCGGGTCACCCCCCTGACCAAAGCGCATCCGCAGTGGGAGGCCGCGGCGGCCTTCGCGGAGAAAAGCGCCTGGCGCGCGGGGCCGTATCTGGCCCGGATGATGCGGCAGGGCGTCCTCCTGGATTGGGAGCGGGTCTTTCTGGCGGAGGTGGACGGGGAGGCGGCGGGATACTGCGCTTTCCTGAAGAAGGACGAGCTGCCGGAACAGTGGGGGCTTTTTCCCTTCATCGGCTTTGTGTATGTGGAGGAGCGGTTTCGGGGCAGGCGGCTGTCGGAAAAAATTATCGGCTGCGCCCTGCGCTATGCCGCCCAATGCGGCTTTGGCCGGGTGTACCTGATGAGCGGAGAACGCGGCCTGTATGAAAAATACGGTTTTATCTCCATGGGCGATTACGAAACGGTGTTCGGTACGGTGGACCAGCTGTTTTATAAGGACACCGGCGCATGATCCTATGGCCCGGTAAAAAACAGAACGGGGACGCGGCGTCAAAAAGAACGGCGGTGTACTTTCTTGGAGCACAAGAAAGCACCGAAGAAGACGCGCTGAAACTTCTCCATAGCGGTCTCTTTGGTACTTTCTCTGCCCCAGAGAAAGCACACGTTTTTCCAAATCCGGCTTATCCCTGACGGATGCTTTTCCTGAGGATATGAGCGGCCCCGCGCTTCTGCCGGGGCCGTTTCGGGCGCATTTTCAATACGCGCGCCCATCCCGCGGCAGGAAGATGCCGCGGCAGGCGGATGATATGCATTTTTTTGCATCAAATGTGAATTTTTAGAAAATCACCGCTTGACAAAAGCGGGAATTGACGGTATAATCTCTGCATATTCATGCAACACGACGCATGAATACAATTTCGGAAACGGAGCGGGCCATGAAGCGGGTATTTATTGACGGCAGCGCGGGCACCACGGGCCTTAAGATTGCACAGCGGCTGAGGGAGAGGCGGGATATTGCGCGGATCACCCTGCCGGAGGAAAAGCGAAAGGACGCGTCCGCCCGGCGGGACGCCCTGAACGAGGCGGACATCGCGTTTCTCTGCCTGCCGGACGACGCGGCGCGGGAGGCGGTTTCCCTGGTGGAAAACGACCGCACCGTGATCATTGACACCTCCACCGCCCACCGCACGGCGGAGGGCTGGACGTACGGCTTTCCGGAAATCGGCGGCCTTCGGGAGAAAATCCGCATTTCCAGGCGCATTGCCAATCCCGGGTGCCACGCCACGGGCTTCATTTCCCTGGTGGCGCCGCTTACGGAGAAGGGCGTTATCGCCCCGGACGCGCGGCTTTCCTGCTTTTCGCTGACGGGCTATTCCGGCGGCGGGAAAAAGATGATCGCCGAATATGAGGCGCCGGAGCAGGACGGGCTGCTGGACGCGCCCAGGCAGTACGGCCTTGGCCAGCGCCACAAGCACCTGCCGGAAATGCAGAAAATCTGCGGTCTGGCTGAGGCGCCCGTTTTCTGCCCCGTGGTGGCCCCCTACTATGCGGGGATGGAGGTGACGCTTCCCCTGTTCCGGCGGGATATTGCCGCAGGGCTCACGGAAATCAAAGCGATATACCGGGCGTATTATCAAACGGGCATGGTGCGCTTCCGGGAGGAGGCGGAGGAGGGCGGCTTCCTGTCCGCCGGGCGGTACGCCGGGCGGGATACCCTGGAAATCGCCGTTACGGGCAATGAGGACAGGATCCTGTTGGTGGCCCGGTTTGACAATCTGGGCAAGGGCGCCAGCGGCGCGGCCATCCAGAATATGAACCTTGTGCTGGGCGTGGAGGAATCCACGGGCCTGGTGGAGTAAGGCTATGAACGAAGTTTGCATTCTGCCCATGACCATCGAGGATTACGACGCCGTGCGGGCCCTGTGGATGACCATCCGGGGCTTCGGCATTCGGGCGCTGGATGATTCCCGGGAGGATATTGAGCGGTTCATTCAAAGAAACCCCACCACCAGCGTGGTGGCGCGGGCGGACGGCCGGGTCATCGGCTCCATCCTCTGCGGATCGGACGGGCGGCAGGGTGCGCTGTATCACGTATGCGTGGCGAAAGAATACCGGCGCCGGGGCATCGGCACCCGGATGGTGGGATACTGCATGCAGCAATTGAAGCAGATGGGCATCAACAAGGTGGCCCTCATCGCCTTCACCAGCAACGGCGCGGGCAACGCCTTCTGGAGGCAGATCGGCTGGACGCGGTCCGACGTGAATTATTATGAATTTGTGCTGAACGAAAAGAACATCACAAAGTTCATCGGGGAGGAAAACGAAGATGCGTAGCATTCCGGGGGGCGTCACGGCGGCCAGGGGCTTTCAGGCATCCTGCTGCGCCGCGGGCATCAAGTATCAGGGCCGCACGGACATGGCCATGATTTTCAGCACCGTACCCTGCGCCGCGGCGGGGACCTTCACCGCCAACCGCGTCAAGGCGGCCCCCGTCGTCTGGGATCAGGGAATCGTGTACGGGGAAAAAACCGCCCAGGCCGTGGTGGTCAACGCCGGCATCGCCAACGCCGCCACGGGAGAAAAGGGCCTGGCCTTATGCGCGGATACGGCGGAAGCGGCCGGGCAGTTGCTGCATATTCCCCCTCATGCGGTATTGCTGGGGTCCACCGGCGTCATCGGCCCCCAGATTCCGCTGGATCGCATCCGGGCAGGACTGCAGCAGATGGTACCCGCCCTGTCCGGCACCCTGGAGGCGGGCACCGCCGCCAGCCGCGCCATTATGACCACCGATACCGTCAATAAGGAATGCGCCGTGGAATTTGACCTGCCCGCGGAAAACGGACAGGGGACCGTGACCGTGCGCCTGGGCGGCATGAGCAAGGGCAGCGGCATGATCCATCCCAATATGTGCACCATGCTGGGCTATGTGACCACCGACTGCCTGATTGACCAGGCCCTGCTGCAAAAGGCCCTGAAATGTGTGGTGCAGGACACCTTCAACATGATTTCCGTGGACGGCGACACCAGCACCAACGATACCCTGCTCCTCCTGGCCAACGGCCAGGCGGGCAACGCCGCCATTACGGAGGAAAACGAAAGCTACGGCCTCTTCTGCCGGGCGCTGTTTGCCGTCTGCCGGGATTTGGCCGTGAAGATGGCGGGGGACGGCGAGGGCGCCACGAAGCTGATGGAAATGCGCGTTTATAACGCGGACACCAAAGAAAACGCCCGCGTTCTGGCCAGGTCCGTCATCGCGTCCAGCCTGGTGAAGGCCATGGTCTTCGGCCGGGACGCCAACTGCGGGCGCATCCTGTGCGCCCTGGGCTACGCGGGCCCGGAATTTGACCCGGCAAAAATCGAAGTATACCTGAACGGCGAAACGGAAGCGGTGTGCTTCTATAAGGACGGCTGCGTGCAGCATTTTGACGAGGAAAAGGCCCTGGCCATCCTGTCGGAAAACCGGGTGCGCTTCTCCTGCGATATGAAGATGGGCACCCAGGAGGCCACGGCCTGGGGCTGCGATTTGACCTATGATTATGTGAAAATCAACGGGGATTACCGGTCGTGACGGAGGCCCGCGAAGACGACATACAGGAGGAAACACGCATGGAAACGTCCTTTTCCAATGCCCAGCGGGCGGAGGTATTGACCCAGGCGCTGCCGTATATCAGGCGGTACACCGGCAAGGTGGTGGTGGTGAAATACGGGGGCAACGCCATGGTGAACGAGCAGCTCAAGCAGCAGGTGATGGAGGATATCGTGCTGCTGTGGCTCATCGGGGTAAAGATCGTGCTGGTGCACGGCGGCGGCCCGGAGATCACGGAGCTGATGGACCGGCTGGGCAAAAAACCGGAATTTGTGGATGGACTGCGCGTCACCGATAAGGAAACGGTGGATATCGTGCAGATGGTGCTGGCGGGAAAGGTGAACAAAACGCTGGTGAACCTGCTGGAAATGAAGGGCGGCAAGGCCATCGGCCTTTCCGGCATGGACGGGCGGCTCATCGAGGCGAAGGTCAAGAATGAAAAGCTGGGCTATGTGGGAGAAATCACCAGGATCCATATCAAGCCCGTGACCGACCTGCTGAACAACGGCTACATCCCCGTGGTGTCCACCGTGGGGTGCGATAAGGCGGGCAACGCCTACAATATCAACGGCGATACCGCCGCGGCGCATATCGCGGGGGCCCTGAACGCCGAAAGGCTGATCCTGATGACGGATATCGCCGGCATCCTGCGCAATAAGGAGGACCCCGCCACCCTGATCCCGGAGCTGACGCTGCCGGAGGCGGATGAATTGCGGCGGCAGGGGGTCATCTCCGGCGGCATGATCCCCAAGGTGGACTGCTGCGTGACGGCCATCCACGCGGGGGTGAAAAACGCGGTCATCATGGACGGGCGGGTGCCCCATTCCATTCTGATGGAACTGCTCACCAATGAGGGCGCCGGAACCTGGATTCGGGGGGAACAGAAATGACCATCAAGGAAATGGACGCGGCGTATGTGGCCAGCACCTACAAACGGTTTCCGCTGGAAATCGCGTCGGGGAAGGGTTCGGTGGTTTTTGACGAAAACGGGAAAAAGTATATCGACCTGGGCAGCGGCATCGCCGTCACCTCTTTCGGCATCGGCGACGACGAATGGAAACAGGCCGTGACCGCCCAGCTTGATTTGGTGCAGCACACCTCCAACCTGTATTATACCGCGCCCTGCGCCCGTCTGGCCAAAATGCTGTGCGAACGCACGGGGATGAGAAAGGTGTTTTTCTCCAATTCCGGGGCGGAGGCCAACGAGTGCGCCATCAAGGCGGCCCGGAAATACGCCGCGGATAAGCACGGCCCGGAAAGGCATACCATCATCACCCTGAAAAACAGCTTTCACGGCCGGACGCTGACCACTCTGGCCGCCACCGGCCAGGCGCATTATCACGAGCTTTTCCGGCCCCTGACCCCGGGCTTTGTGCACGCGGAAGCCAACAACGTCATGGAATTGGCCGCGCTGGCGAAAACCTATCCCACTGCCGGCATTCTGCTGGAATGCGTGCAGGGGGAGGGCGGCGTGGTGCCGCTGGAAAAGGATTTCGTGTCCGCCGCGGCTGAAATCTGCCGGGAAAAGGATATCCTGCTGATGGTGGACGAGGTGCAGACCGGCAACGGCCGCACCGGGGAAATGTACGCCTACATGCATTACGGCGTAACGCCCGACATCGTATCCACCGCCAAGGGCCTGGCGGGGGGGCTGCCCCTGGGGGCCACGCTGCTGGGGGAAAAGGCGGAGCATGTGCTGGGCTTCGGCGACCACGGCTCCACCTTCGGAGGCAATCCCGTGTGCTGCGCCGGTGCAATCAGCATCCTGAGCAGGATCGATGATAAGCTGCTGGCCGGCGTGAAGGAAAAGAGCCGTTTCCTGTTTGAAGCCCTGACCGGCGCGCCGGGCATCCGGGGCGTCACCGGCCTGGGGCTGATGATCGGGATCCAAACCGAAAAGCCCGCCGGGGAGGTGGTTGCGGCCTGCATGGAAAAAGGCGTGCTCTGCCTGACGGCCAAGGATCGGGTGCGCCTGCTGCCCGCCCTGAACATCCCCATGGAGCTGCTGAAAGCCGCCGTTCCCGCGATCCTGGCGGCCTGCGCGCCCTGACGCGGCATGAAAAATCCCGCGCGATTCCTTTTGCGGACGCGCGGGATTTGTGCTATGATGGGTGCAGAATAAATGGAGGAGGCCCTTACGGATGGAAACGGATCGGCTGTATTATGACGACGCGTACCTGACGGCGTTTGACGCCCGGGTGACGGATGCGCGGGAAGGCGGGTGGATCGCCCTGGACCGATCCGCCTTTTACCCCACCTCCGGCGGCCAGCCCCATGATACGGGCACGCTGACCTGGGCGGAAGGGGAAGCGCGGGTCCTGGACGTGCAGGCGGAGGACGGCGTGGTTTGGCACCGGACGGAGGGGCAGACTCCGTTGGGCGCCAAGGTGCGCGGCCGCATCGACTGGGCGCGGCGGCTGGACCATATGCAGCAGCATGCGGGGGATCATCTGCTGGCCGGGGCGGCATGGCAGCTGTGGGGCGGCGTTACCATCGGACTGCATCTGGGCCGGGAGGAGAGCACCATTGATATAAAATTGCCCAACGGCCGCACGCGCCTGACGGATGAAGAAACGGAGCGGCTGGAAACGCTGGTCAATGAACGGGTGCAGCGGGATGACCCCATCCGCTGCTGGTTCCCTTCTGCCCAGGAGCTGAAATCGCTGCCTCTGCGCAAGCAGCCCACGGTGGAAAACCGGGTGCGGGTGGTGGCTATGGGGGATTATGAAATGGTGCCCTGCGGCGGCACGCATCCCCGTTCCACCGGGCAGGTGGGGCCCGTTAAAATCCTTTCCACCGCCCCGGCCCGGGGCAATATGCGCCTGTGCTTTGCGGCGGGGATGCGGGCGGTGCGGTATTTCCAGGAGGCTGCCCGCTGCGCCCAGCGCGTGGCGGCGGCGCTGTCCGCCCCCATGGGGGACGCCCCGGACGCGCTCATGCGGGAGCGGGCAGAGCAAAGGGAAAAGAGCCGCGGATTGGAAGACAGGCTGCTTCTTTCCGCGCTGGAGGTGCTTCGCGCCGGCCGCCGGGGCCGCCTGTATGCCGGCCATTTGACATTTGCCGATCCGGGGCTTATGGTGCGCGCGGCATCGGCGCTGATTGAGGACGCGGATGCGGCGGCGCTGCTCTCCTGCCCGGGGAAAAACGGCCGGGCGCTGGTATTCGCCCGGGGCTCGGCGGTGGACGCGGACATGGCCGCGCTGCTTCGGGAAAGCGGCGGATGGGGCGGCGGGAAGCCCGATATGGCCCAGGGCAGCGCACCGGACGGAAGCGTGCTGGAAAGGGCGATAAGGGCGCTGATGCAGGGATGCTGACGAAAGCGGGGGAGGAACGTGTACTTTCTTGGAGCCCAAGAAAGTACCAAAGAAGGCACGCTGAAACTTCTCCATGGCGGTCTCTTTGGTACTTTCTCTGACCCAGAGAAAGTACACGTCCCCTTAGTCTGCGCCTGGAAATCCATACAAAAACGCTTTGCGGGCAATGCCTGTCCGCAAAGCGTTTTATTATGATGGCGTTTGGTTTCTGCTTTTACGGGTGCAGAAGCGAAGCGGCCAGGGCCTCCATATCGTATTCGCCGGGGGCCTGGCCATGCAGGAACCGGGCGGCGCGCAGGGCGCCCCGGGCGAAGATGGAGCGGTCCTGGGCGGAATGGCTGAGGGTGACCGTCTCGGCAGGGCCGTAAAAGCCCACCTCGTGCTCCCCGGGCACCGTACCGCCCCGGACGGCGTGAATGCCGATTTCGTTCCCTTCCCGCTTCTGGGTGCGGCTGTTGCGGCCGAAAACGGGCAGGGAATCCGGCTGGCGCACAGCGTCATAGAGCATCAGCGCCGTGCCGCTGGGCGCGTCGATTTTCTGGTTGTGGTGGCGCTCGATGATCTCGATATCAAAGCCGGGCAGCAATTGGGCCGCCTGGCGGGCCAGCGTCCGCAGCACGTAAACGCCCAGGCTCATGTTGGCGCTGCGGAAAATGGGGATTTCCTTCGCGGCCTCGGAGATGGCGGCCAGGTCGCTGTCGTTATAGCCGGTGGCGGCCAGCACCGCGGGCATGCGCCGTTCCCGGGCATAGCTGAGCAGCGCGCCCAGGCCCTCGGGCCGGGAAAAGTCCACGATCACATCCGCCTCCTCCCGCACCAGGGAGAAGGAGGGATACACGGGAAACGCGCCCACGTCTTCCGGGTGCACGTCCACCCCCGCGATGATCCGGGCCATTTCTTCCTCCGCCAGGGCCGCCACCTGGCGGCCCATGCGGCCGCAGGCGCCGGATAACAGGATATTCAGCATCTTACAGGATCCCTGCCTTTTGCATTTCTTGCTTCATCCGGGCCTTGCCCTCCCGGGACATGGGAATGAGCGGCAGCCGCAGCTCATTCCTGCACAGGCCCATCATTGCCGCCGCCGCCTTCACCGGGATGGGGTTGACCTCGCTCATCATGGCGTTCATCAGCGGCAGCAGGGCGATATTCCTTTTCGCCGCCTCCCGGACGGGCGCGGCGGCCAATTCCGCCATCTGCCGGGGGGCGATGTTGGACAGCACCGAAATCACGCCCCTGCCGCCCATGGCCATGACGGGCGCGGTCAATTCATCCGCACCGGAATAGAAGGCCACCTTTTCTCCGCACAGCCGCATCATTTCCATGACTTGGGCGATGCTGCCGGAGGCTTCCTTGACGGCGATGATGTTTTCCTCGTCGGCCAGGGCGGCCAGGGTGGCGGGCTGCATATTCAGCCCCGTCCGGGCGGGCACGTTGTATACGATCACGGGCAGCGCCCCGTCCCGGACGATGGCCCGGTAATGGGCGATAAGGCCGGTTTGCGTGGTCTTGTTGTAGAAGGGCGTGACGCACAGCTGCGCGTCGGCCCCCAGCGCCCGGGCCCGGCGGGCCTTTTCAATGACGATCTGAGTGTTGTTGCCGCCGGTGCCCGCGATGACGGGCACGCGGCCCTGGGCGCGCTTCACGGCGAAAGCCACCGCGCTTTCCCATTCGCCGTCGGTCATGGTGGCGGGTTCGCCCGTGGTGCCGCAGACCACCAGGGCGCTGATGCCGTTGGCCAGCTGAAAATCAATCAGCCTGCCGAAGGCGGGAAAATCGATCCTTCCGTTTTTGAACGGGGTGATGAGGGCCGTGCCGCAGCCCTGAAACAGGGGATGAGCCATGGCTTACTCCTTTCTTTGAATATACCCCTGGGCGCAGAGCAATTCGGCGGAGAGCACGCCGCCGCCCGCCGCGCCCCGCAGGGTATTGTGGGAGAGGCAGACAAATTTGTAGTCGAAAATGGAGTCTTCCCTAAGCCGCCCCACGGATACGCCCATGCCGTGCTCAAAATCCCGGTCCAGCCTGGTCTGGGGCCGGTCCTGCTCCTCCATATAGCGGATGAAGGGGGTGGGGGCGCTGGGCAGCTCCAATTGCTGGGGCACCGTGTGGTAGGAGGCCCAGCGTTCCAGAATCTCCGGGATTTCGGGCTTTTTTTCAAAGGACACGCTGACGGCGGCCATGTGGCCGTCGGACGTGGGCACCCGCAGGCACTGGGCACTGATGACGGGGGTTTTCGCCAGCACGATCGCATCCCCGGCGCTGCTGAGCTCGCCCCAGATTTTCAGGGGCTCCTGCTCGCTCTTTTCTTCCTCGCCGCCGATATAGGGGATCACGTTATCCAGGATGTCCGGGAAGCGGTCAAAGGTCTTGCCCGAGCCGGAAATGGCCTGGTAGGTGCACACGGACACGGCCTTGATGCCGAAATCACGAAGCGGCGTCAGGGCGGGGACATAGCTTTGAATGGAGCAGTTGGGCTTCACGGCGATAAAGCCCCGCTTGGTGCCCAGGCGTTTTCTCTGGGCCAGGATGATGGGGGCGTGGCCCGCGTTGATTTCCGGGATCAGCATGGGCACGTCGGGCAGCATCCGGCAGGCGCTGTTGTTGCTCACCACGGGGGTCTCCGTCTTGGCGTAGGTTTCCTCCAGGGCACGGGTGGCCTGCTTATCCATGGCCACGGCGCAGAACACGAAATCGCACTTTTCGGATACGGCCTGCACGTCCGCCGCGTCCATGACGGGCATATCCGCCGCGCTGCGCGGAATGGGCCAGGAAAACGCCCAGCGCCCTTCCACAGCCTCCCGGTAAGGTTTGCCCGCGCTGCGGCCGCTGGCGGCCAGGGCCGTCAGTTCAAACCAGGGATGGTTTTCCAGCAGCGTCACAAGCCGCTGGCCCACCATGCCGGTGGCGCCAATGATACCCACGCGATACTTTTTCATTTTCTTCATCATCCTTTCTTCAGGTAGAATATGCAAAAACCTCAAAAGGGAGACGCCCGCCCGTCAAAAATGCACCCTGCGGCGCACTTCCTCCCGCACCGCACGGTTGGCGTTGATGAACGTCAGGCACAGCGCCATGAACAGGCAGGGCGCCAGCACAAAGGGCGACCAGGAAAAGCGGATCAATTCGCCCGCCTGCAGCGCGCAGAACCATTCGATGGCCAGGCATTCCAGCCCCACCGCTCCCAGCGCCGCGCTCAGCAGCGTCATCTTGTTTAATTTCCCCCGGCGGTACAGCAGGAGGATGCCTCCCAGCAGCAGCGTAAACAGCGCGATGGCGGGCAGGGCGATGGGGAAAAACCAATGGGCGGAACCGCTGAACCGCTCCACCAGGAACAAATAGGCGTTCAGGCATAAAAAGGATACCAGCAGGCTCCAGTACAGCCGGTGGCGCCTGATCTGCAGCGGCGCCGCCACGGACAAATAGAGCAGCGCCAGGGCGCAGGCGGCGTAGGCGCTCCAGGTGATGCCGCCGCTCACCAGCAAATCGATCACCAGGCACAATACCGCGGGGGCCAGCAGCAGCAGCGCCGAAAGCAGCATCAGGTAATCCTTGTTGCGCTTCAATTCCTGCTCCGGCGTGCGCACGGGATAAGGGCGGGGCGCGGAAGCATCCCGGGGCTCTTTGGGGTCCAGCACCGGCGTGCCGCACAGCGGACATTTTTTCTCGCTTGCGCCCAGCTTCACGCCGCAATGAACACAGTAAGCCATTACCGTTCATCCTCCAGATTGCTTTCCACTTCCACGGGGATGCCCTGCTGCACCAGGAACCGCAGCATCTCCCGGGGCAGGATGGTTTCCCGGATGCCGGATGAAAACACCAGCCGCATTTCTTCCCCGGTGGTGACGCAGGCGCAGTTGCACAGGGGAGAGGAGGGCACGCCCAGCTGGAATTCAAACCGCCGCACCTTGCCCTCCATGCCGCCGGGCATTTTGGCCGCGCCCAGGTTGGACAGCGTGGCGGTCACCAGCTTATCGCCGGACTGCCGGAAAATGGAACTGATGACCAGGTTTTTCAGCGCCAGCGGCACCAGGCGGATCAGCAGGTTTCTTTCATCTGCCACGTTGGTGGCGATGGCGGCGGAAAGGAGATAGGGGCTGAGCTGATACCCCATGAAGGCGTGCACTTCCCGGGCGATGTCCTCAAAGGTATAATCCCCCAGCCGGGGATCAATGCCGGGATTGACGAAGGTGGAAAAATTGCGCAGGGTGGGCGTGGGGTAAAAGACGCGCATATTCACCGGCACCGACACCCTTACCGGCAGCTTCCTGCGCGCCCGGCGCTGGTTTTGGTCCCGGCAGGCCGCCCACAGGATCACCGCCGATAGATATTCCGTCACCGTGGTCCCCAGCGCCCGTGCCTTTTCCTTCAGCGTTTCGCAGGGCAGCGAAGCGGCGATGGTGTGCAGCGTGTGGGGGATTTCCGGCGTGGCGGGGAAATGATAGGCGCGCCCTTCATGCCGGGACACCCGCACCCGGGGCAGCGGCATATCCAGAAACGCGTCCCGGGTCTCCCGGGGATCGGGGGCCCCGTCCGGGTCCAGCGCGCCGTTTTCCCAGGCGATGTTCGCGCCGCCCAGGCGGAGGTATTCCGCCACCAGGGTCTTGAGAAACACAAAGCCGCCGCTGCCGTCAGTCAGCGAATGGAAAAATTCCGCCGAAATGCGGCAGCCGTAATACCGGATCCGCAGCAGATACCCGTGATCCTGCTTGCGGCGGAAGGGCATGCAGGGATGCCCCGTGTCGGGCAGCACCCGGAGGGGCTCTTTGATCTCCTCCAGGTAATACCAGAACAAGCCGGCCTGCATGCGGACCTTCAGGGAGGGGAACCGCGGCAGCACCCTGTCCGCCGCCTTCTGCAGGAGGGCAGGGTCCACAGGGGCGTCCATCTCCGCTGAAACGCGGAATGTGCTGCTCCACCGCTCCGTGGAGATGGCCGGATACAGCTTGCCGGCGTTGTCCAGCTTGAACCAGCGTTTGCCCTTCGCCATCTGCACGCCTCCTTCGGGAAAACAGTATACCACGTTTTGATGGTTCAAACAAGCGAGAAGAGGCCGTCAATCGCGGCCGAAACGCACAAAATTTGCATGGAATTTCATTTTTTCGAAAAAATAAAAGCCGCCGATAAAAATCGGCGGTTTTTGCGGCTGGCGATATGATGCTGATTTCCCGGATCATTCCGCAGGATGCCAGGCCGCTTTTGCGCTCCCGCGCCCGTTCAGGCTCAGGCCTGCTCAGGGGCACCCACGGGGCAAGTGCCGGCGCAGGCGCCGCACTCGATGCACTTTTCGGGATCGATTTCGAACTTGCCGTCACCCTCGGTGATCGCTTCCACGGGGCATTCCGCCGCGCAGGCGCCGCAGGCGATGCAGGCATCACTAATCTGATAAGCCATTGTGTACACCTCCATATATGATCGTGTTTTCACGTCCATAGCATCATAGCATAACCAAGCAAAAAATGCAACCCTGCGGCAAAACTTTTTGCGCTGCCGCGGTCCCGGCACGCGCCCTTCGGGGGCTTATTCCGCCCGCTCCGTCAGGCGCACGTGCACGGTATCGCCCGGCTGCTTTCCGATGGCGGCGCGGATATCCCGGCGGATGCCGATGATGTGGCCCGGCGTGCCCATGCGCACCAATTGGCCGTTATAGGGAAAGCCGTCAAATTCGGCGTGCACCGCCACCCGGCCCCGGCCGTAAACCGCCCGCACGTCAAAGGGGATCTCCACGTACGCCGCGTCCATGTCGGGGTTCCTGCGGATGACGGCGTCGAATTCCACCGGCGCGGTCATTCCCCGCCGTCCCGCTTTTTGGCCGTGGCCTTTTCCAGGATCAGCACCGCCAGGATGATCAGCCCCGTCACCAGGAAAATGCCAGCCATGCCCTTGAGCATGTACTGCAGGGAATCCACGAAGGCTGCGCCGTCCAGATGGATGCCGGCGGCATCTTCCGCCAGGGCGGGCAGCGGGAAAGTCAGCAGCGCCGACAGCAGGAATGCGATAGCTTTCTTCATTTCACGCCCCTCCTTACACCAAACCGGCAAAGAAGCTGAGGATCAGGCCGCCCGCGATGACGGAGGCGATCTGGCCGGATACGTTGACCCCCACGGTGTGCATCAGCAGGAAATTCTGCGGGTCTTCCTTCAGGCCCATTTTATGCACCACCCGGCTGCTCATGGGGAAGGCGCTGATGCCGCAGGCGCCGATCATGGGGTTGATCTTCTTCCGGGCGAAGAGATTGATGACCTTGGCGAACACCACGCCGCCGGCGGTGTCAAACACGAACGCCACCAGGCCCAGGCAGAGAATGAGCAGTGTATCCGGCGTCAGGAATTCGCTGGCCTGCATGCGCACGGCGATGGTAAGACCCAGGAACAGGGTGATCAGGTTGGCCAGGACGTGCTGGGCGGTATCGCTGAGGGAATCCAATACGCCGCATTCCCGCAGGAGGTTTCCGAACATGAGGAACCCGATCAGCGCCACGGCGCCGGGGGCGATGACGCCCACCACCATGGTGACGATGATGGGGAAGAGGATGCGGGTGGCCCTGCTCACGTCCTTCTGCTCGTAGGGCATGCGGATCAGCCGCTCCTTCTTCGTGGTCAGCAGCCGGATCACCGGGGGCTGCACGATGGGCACCAGGGCCATATAGGAATAGGCGGCCACCATGATGGCGCCCAGGTATTTGCTGTGCAGCTGCTGGGCCACCACGATGGAGGTGGGCCCGTCCGCCGCGCCGATGACGGCGATGGAGGCGGCGTCCATGAGGTCAAAGCCGAACAGGCGCGCCATGGACAGGGTGAAGAATATGCCGAACTGCGCCGCCGCGCCAAAGAGCATCAGCTTGGGATCGTTCAAAAGCGGCCCGAAATCGCACATGGCGCCGATGCCGATGAACAACAGCAGCGGGAACAATTCGTTCTGAATGCCCGCGTTGAACAGCGTGGTCAGCGTTTCCACCGCGCCGGACAGGGGCAGGTTCACCAGGATGGCCCCAAACCCCATGGGAAGCAGCAGACTGGGCTCCATATCCTTCTTGATCGCCAGGTAGATCAGCAGCGCGCCCACGCACCACATCACCGCCATCTGCCAGGTCACGTTGGTCACGTTGCCCAGCAGGCTCTGGAAAAAATCAGCCATGGAAAGCAACACCCTCTTTGCAGGAATTTGCATGAACATGATAGCAAAAATGCCGCCGGGAAACAAGACGGAAGATTCGGTCAAAAAATCAACCGCCAAAAATGAAGTAAAGAGGGAAAAAACAGAATCAGGGGACGCGGGGAGGGGCGGCGGCGGGGCGGATTTGATGCATGGCGTGCATGAGTTTTCCGTGAACAGAAAAAAATTGAAAAAGGGGGTTGACAGGCGGCGCGCGCTGGTGCACTATTATATTAGTGCACTAAGTAACCATGGAGGGAGACGATGCAGTACGATCCCAACAGCCCCATCTGGCTGCAGGTGCTGACGGCCATTGAGACGGATATCGTCACGGGCCGGCGGCGCCCGGGGGAAAAACTGCCGGGCGGGCGGGATATGGCCGTCCAATACACCATCAACCCCAACACGGCGGCCCGGGTGTATCAGGAATTGGAAAAGGCGGGCCTGTGCGAAACCAGGAGGGGGCTGGGCACCTTTGTGACGGAGGACGCGGCGCGCGTGGCGGCGCTGCGGCAGGAAATGGCCCGGCAATCGGTGGAGCAGTTCCTGAAAAATATGGAGAAATTGGGCATCGGGCGCCATGAGGCCGCCCGGATGATCCTGGAGGAGGAAGAAAAAGATGCTGGAAAGCAATGAAATCACCAAGGTTTTCGGCGCAAAAACGGCGGTGGACCGCGTGACGCTGCGGCTGGAAATGGGCCATGTGTACGCCATGCTGGGCCCCAACGGCAGCGGCAAGACCACCTGGATGAAAATGGCCGCGGGGCTCATCAAGCCCACGGCGGGGCAGGCCCTGTTCGAGGGAGAGCCCGTGAACCTGGAAAGCCGGAAGCGGGTGGCCTACATGTCCACCGAACCGTATTTCTACAGCTGGATGACGGTGAAGGACGTGGGAAAATATTACGAGGATTTCTTCGAGGATTTTTCCTATGACCGCTACCGGGCGCTGCTTTCCCGGATGGAACTGACGGAAGAGCTCAAGGCGCGGGAATTGTCCTCCGGCATGATGGCAAAATTGAAGATCGCCGTCACCATGGCCCGGGATGCCAGGGTGTATATGCTGGATGAGCCCTTCAACGGCATTGACCTGCTGGCCCGGGACGAGATTCGCGCCTGCATCCTGGAGCATGCCGCGGAGGACAAGCTGCTTTTGCTCTCCTCCCATCTGGTGGAAGAAATGGAGGCCATTGCCGACCGGGCGGTGTTCCTCAAGGACGGGAGGCTGGCCGAGTGCGTGGACCTGGAGGAAATGCGCACGGAGCGGGGATTGTCCATGGCGGACCGCTATCGGGAAATCTACGGCCACAGCGAGGGGGCGAAAGCATGAAAAAGCTGATGAAATATGAGTTCCGGAAAACCCTGGCGGCAAAGCTGATCCTGCTGGGCATCACGGCGGCGGCGGAAATCGCCTATCTGATCGGTATCCTGCTCAAAAATGAAGACTGGGCCATGGTCAGCGCGGGTATCCTGACGATGCTGGCCTTCGGCGGGGTGCTGATGATCGGCCTGGGCAGCATCCTGACGCTGCACCGGGACATCAACACCCGGCAGAGCTATATGCTGTTTATGACGCCCAATTCAAGCTATAAGATCCTGGGCGCGAAGGTATTGGAAAACGGGCTGTCCATCCTGATGACGGGGGCGTTCTTTTTCGCCCTGGGCGCTGTGGATATCGCGCTGCTTTTTTCCCGGTTCAACATGGTGGCGGACCTGTGGGAGAGCATCACGGACATCATTCACCACCTGAATGAGGAAATCGAATTGAACGCCGGGGGCGTCGCCTGCTTCCTGTGCAATCTGCTCACCGGCTGGTTTGCCGCCGTTACCACCGCGTACCTGGCGGATGTCATCAGCGCCGCGCTGCTCAACGGAAGAAGGCACAACGGACTCGTGAGCTTTATCTTCTTTATAGCCCTCTCGAGCCTCACTGCCTGGATCTCGAACAAGCTCGCCCACGGGATCACCGCGAGCACGACCGCTCTCATAGTACAAGGCGCGATAGACCTGGTGATCGCGGGTATCATGTACTTCGCGACCGCGCAGATAATGGAGCGCAG
>Ga0079305_1001545_pt1 | contig 28633 bp, 26 predicted proteins | sample LMS_cellobiose_e_FD_79183 | JGI IMG/M metagenome (GOLD analysis project Ga0079305, IMG submission 79183) | Rumen-fistulated moose microbial communities from Alaska, USA - LMS_cellobiose_enrichment | ecosystem: Host-associated > Mammals > Digestive system > Stomach > Rumen fluid ... | reverse complement strand
TCGGCAATCTTCATCATAGAACCGTCAGCATATGCTTTCTTGAAGAAATCGTTTATGGCTGGCACCAGGTCAGATCCCTTTCTGAATCCGACTCCATACTCTTCTGTTGTAAGAGCGACAGTGTATGTAAGACCAGGATATGATGTTCCAGCTCCAACCATTGCGGCAGCCATAAGGGAGTCGATGATACATGCCTCAGATGTTCCAGCAGCAACTTCCATTACTGCAGCAGCCTGTGTGTCCACTGCCATTGCATTGTAGCCATTCTCTTTTGCAGCCTCTTCTCCTGCACTTCCTGCCTCTACAGCAAACTTCAGGTTCTTGGCATCAGCAGCATTCTTGAGGGAGCCGGCAATTTCTTTCTTTACAACAATAATCTGTGCGTTGTTGCAGTAAGGATTGGATGTAGCCATAGCTTTCTTGACGCCGTCTGTCAGAGTCATTCCATTCCATACGCAGTCAATAGTCTTGTTCTCGAGCTCCATGCTCTTGGAGTCCCAGTCAATCTCGATAAACTCGCACTTTACACCAAGCTCTTTGGCAAAAGCAACAGCCATATCAGCATCGAAACCGATCCATTCATTTCCCTCTTTGTAGTCCATTGGTGCGAAATCTGTAATTCCCACTACAAGGGTTCCTTTTCCGGCAACGTATGCCTTATCAGAGCTGGAAGCCTCTTTCTTGCCACCAGCAAATGCAAAAGCTGCACAGAGTACAAGTACAAGTGCGCAGATAAGAATTTTAGTTGAAGTTTTCACTTTTTTCTCCTTTATCCAGAGCATAGACTAAAAATTGTATTATATCAATCAAATATCGTGAAAAAAATTATATTATGGAATATAATCGACTCAGGAGGTCCTATGAAAACTTATTTTATTCTGGATGGATACAGCCTGATCTACAAATCCTACTTTGCCTTCATCCGCAATCCCATGATGAACCCCCAGGGAGAGAACAGCTCTGCCATCTTCGGCTTCTTCAGAACCCTGTTCAGCCTGTTCGACCGGTATAAACCAGGCTATTTTCTGGTGACACTGGATTCCCTGACCCCAACTTTCCGGCATAAGATGTATCCCGAATACAAAGCCACCAGGGACAAGACCCCGGAGGATCTCCATGCCCAGATTCCACGTATCGAGGCTATACTCAAGGCTCTGGGGATAGCTGCAGTCAGAGTCAATGGCTACGAGGCTGACGACATTATTGCCACCTATGCCAAGAAGTGCCAGGAATCGGGGTGTCAGTGCCGAATTATCACCGGGGACAAGGACCTGCTCCAGCTGGTATCGGACAACATCAAGGTTATACGCTACAGCAAGGATGACTACAACGAGATGAACCGGGATGGAGTCTTTGCGGAATGGGGTGTCTGGCCTGAGCAGATTCTGGATTACCTATCCCTGTGCGGCGACAGTGCCGACAACATACCGGGAGTCAGGGGAATAGGCCCGAAAGGAGCTGTAAACTTGCTGCAGACCTATGGAAACATCGACAACATTTACCAGAACATTCAGAATATAAAAGGGGCAAACAAGGCTAAGCTGGAGGCCAGCAGAGAGGATTGTCTATTAAGCCGCCGTCTAGTCCAGCTGTGCACCGATGTGCCGCTGGAGCACAATCTGGAAGACTTCTCCACAGCAAGCCTCGATTACCAGGCTGCAATACCTCTGCTTAAGAAGGAAGGAATCAAAAGCACCATCAAGTGGCTGGAAGACAAGGTGGGAGCTCAGGCAGGCGACCTGTTTGCCCAGATTCAGGATGACGGACCAGTCAGGTCCGAGACCAAGAAAGGGACCTACACTTCAATAACCACCATCGCCCAGCTGGAAACCCTGATTGAAGAGGTCAAGAAAGCCGGGCTATATGCCTTTGACTCCGAAACCGACAGCCTGGACTTTGTCACCAATGTACCGGTAGGTTTCTCTATTGCTATACGGGCAGAGGAAGGTTTCTATATTCCGCTGAAAGCAGAGGGCCAGACTTTTATTCCAGAAGAGACAGTAAAAAGCAAACTGCGCCAGATCCTGGAAGACCCATCCCTTAAGCTGGTGGGACAGAACTTCAAGTTTGACTACCAGGTCCTTAAGCGCTGGGGCATAAACCAAGCCAATATCTGGTTTGACACAATGGTGGCCGCATGGCTGGTAGATACCAGGATTTCCACCTACAATATGGATTACCTGGCAGACCACTACTTTGGCTATAAAACTATAACCTACGACGAAGTGGTGCCAAAAGGAAAAAGTTTCCAGGATGTACCCTTAGGGCAGGCTACAGAGTATGCAGCCGAAGATGCAGATATCACATTCCGGCTCTATCAGCATCTCCTTCCTCTGGTGCAGAAAGCCAACGAGAAGCTCTTTTTCGATGTGGAGATGCCACTGGTCACCATACTTGGAGACATGGAACTGGAAGGAATACGCATAGACCGGCATGTGCTGGAGGAATATGCGGTGGAGCTGGATAGTCAGCTGGCTGGAATAGAAAAGGAGATTTACAGGGAGTGCGGCAGGGAGTTCAATATAAACTCAACCCAGCAGCTGCAGGAGGTTCTGTTCACCGACCGTAAGCTGAAACCTATAAAAAAGACCAAGACAGGATACTCAACTGACACCTCGGTGCTGGAGGAACTGGCTCTGGAGGATGTGGTTCCGCAGCTTATCCTTAAATACCGGTCGCTGGCAAAACTCAAGTCCACCTATGTAGATGCCCTGCCACAGCTGACAGACTCAAGTTCCAGGCTCCACACCACATTCAGGCAGACAGGGACAGCCACCGGACGGCTTTCCAGCACCAACCCGAACCTGCAGAACATACCTATCCGGGATGAGGAAGGACGCCGCATCCGCAAAGCCTTTATCGCCAGGGAAGGCATGGTGTTCCTGAGTGCCGACTATTCCCAGATTGAACTGGTGGTTCTGGCTCATCTGTCCCAGGACCCGGAGCTTACCAAAGCATTCAACAATGGCGTAGATGTCCATCGGCTCACCGCATCATTGGTATTCGGAATTCCCCAAGAGACAGTGACACCAGAGCAGCGGCGGATTGCCAAAGTCATCAACTTCGGGGTCATATATGGCATGTCTGCCTTCCGCCTTTCCAGGGAGCTGAATATACCAGTCCAGCAGGCAAGCGGTTTTATCAAGATGTACTTTGAGAAGTATGCAGGGGTACAGAACTTTATCAGCCAGACCCTGGAATATGCCCGCCAGCACGAAAGCGTAAAGACTATACTGGGCCGGGAGCGTTATATCAACGGTATAAACAGCAAAAACCACAACGAGAAAAGCGGTGCGGAGCGGATGGCGTTCAACTCTCCTATCCAGGGCTCTGCCGCCGATATTGTGAAGATGGCTATGATCAACATATCCAGAAGACTCAAGGAGAAAGGACTTGAATCCAAGATGGTGCTCCAGATACATGACGAGCTTATATTCGAGGTGCCGCTGAAAGAGGTGGAGACCATGAAAGCTCTGGTAAAAGAGGAGATGGAAAATGTGATAAAGCTGCATATTCCACTGCGGGTAAGCATAGAGACAGCCGAGAGCTGGGGAGATATGCACTGATGGTCATAGGAGTTGCAGGAAAGACCTGCGCAGGAAAGAATGTAGTTGCCAGAACTCTTGCAGATCAGGGGTTCAGCCATGTGGATGTAGACCAGCTGGGACACCTGGCCCTGGAACATCAGAAGGAGAAGCTGTTTGAGACATTCGGTACTGCAGTCCGAGGAGAGGATGGAACTGTAAACAGGAAAGCATTAGGAGCCATTGTATTCTCAGACCCGGATGCTAAAAAGAGGCTTGAGGCCATTGTCCACCCGGAGATGGTACGGATGGTCAAGGATATCATTGCCGAAAGGAAAGATGTTGTTATAAATGCAGCTATTCTGTTCGAGATGGGGCTGGACAAGCTATGCGACCTTATCTTCTGGGTGGATGCTCCTGCCATAATCAGATTTTTCCGGGGGTTGAGGCGGGATAATGTAGGTGCAAAAGCTCTTTTAAAAAGAATTTGGTCACAAAGAAGAATGAATCCTAATAATTTCTCAACAGATGCCGATATTTTTATTATAAGAAATATAAGCAGCAGAGATAGAGCTGCCGAAAAAATAATAAAAATACTCGAAAAAAGGAAATAGCATGGAACAGCAGAAACTTTTATGGACAATTCTTTCAGTAGGAATCCTGGTTCTTATTATCTTGGGAGCCGGAATGTTCTTCTTCCTCCCATCAGACAGCACTGGACTGGCTCAGAATGGAAAGACCACAGAATGGTCAAAGGCTACAGCACAGGCCCCTGCACCTGAACAGAAAGCTCCAGAAGTAAAGAAGACTCCAACACAACCTGCATCTCCAGCACCTGCTCCAAAGCCAGAAATCAAGAAGACCCCGGTGCAGACAACACAATCCCCTGCTCCGGCTCCGAAACCAGTGCCAACTCCAAAGCCAGAAGTAAAGAAAACTCCTGTTCAGACAGCTACCCCGGCACCAGCACCTAAGGCAACACCTGCTCCGCAGACCAAACCAGCTCCTGCTCCGGCTCCAAAGCCAGCACCTGCTCCAAAGGCAACTCCTGCTCCACAGACAAAGCCGGCTCAGACACAGGCTGCAGCCGCAAAGCCAGCTCAGGGAAGCTACTGGGTACAGGTTGGCTCCTATGCAACCATGGATGCTGCAGATAAGATCAAGAAAGAGCTGGCAGCAAAAGGATATACATCCTCCATTCAGTCTATAACAGCAAATGGAAAGACATACCACAGAGTCAAGATCGGACCGTATGCAGACAGAGCTGATGTGAACTCACTGCTGCCTAAGATCAAGGCGCTCCCTGGCATGGGCGACAGCTTTATCACTACAAAGTAAATTATGTTTTCAGATTTAAGCCAGCTGTTCCAGCATCTGGCACAGTCAAAGTTCAGAAGCAGCTTCCACCTGAACAGGCGGGAGCTGTCTTATTTTAAGGAGAAAGGGCTGGATACAATAATGGAACATGCCCAGGAACTCCTTAAGTCCCACCTCTTTGCCGCCGAGATTCCCAATGACGGCAAACAGACCCCCATGAAGAACCATCCCGTATTCATAGCCCAGCACGCCACAGGATGCTGCTGCCGGGGCTGCCTGGAGAAATGGCATGCTATCCCCAAGGGACGGGAGCTTACTGCCGAAGAACAGCAGTATGTGCTGGCCGTCATCCGCGCCTGGCTGGTGCAGGAAACCCAGGATAAATAAAAACCATAATTTTCTATTGCCAATAGCAAAAATTTATGATATTTTTATGTTAGTTTAGTGAATTTTTTATAAAATTTCACTACAGAGGCGTGAAATGGAATATATTAATAGAGTTTTAGACCTGGAAAAGATTCTGTCCACAAAGTCGCTTTTCTTGTTCGGACCCCGGCAGACAGGGAAATCCTCCTACATAAAAAATCAGCTCCTTAAAAAAGACATTGCCCTTTTCTGGACTCTCCTTGACGGACGGCTCCGGCTAAAAGTCCTTGCCGACCCCGGTCTGCTTAGGCAGGAAGTTGAAGTTAGAAACCTTAAAAACTGTACAATCATAATAGACGAGATTCAAAAATGTCCGAACCTTTTAGATGAAATTCAATTCCTTATAGAAGAACGGAATATCAGATTCCTTCTTACCGGCTCCAGTGCCCGTAAACTTAAGGATGCAGGTACAAACCTGCTGGGCGGCCGTGCTACCGAACGCCATTTTCATCCTCTTACATTCCCAGAGATTCACAGCAGCCCCAACTATAACCTTTCGTTTATTTTTGAGCACGGTCTGCTGCCGTTCATGTTCCTCTCACAGGATATCGAGGAAGATTTAGCCGCATATATCAACACATACTTAACAGAAGAAATAGCGGCAGAGGGGGCGGCCCGGAACATCCCGGCTTTTGCCCAGTTCTTAAATATTGCAGCCTTGACCAACTCACAGCTACTTAATTATACAAATGTAGCCAGCGACAGCCAAGTTCCAAATCAGACAATCAGACAATGGTACCAGGTGCTGGAAGACACATTGCTGGGATACCAGATTGAACCGTTCAGAAAAACAGTAAAACGCAAAGCAATTGCAACATCCAAGTTTTATTTCTTTGACATAGCCGTTGCACGCGCTCTAAAAAACATTCCGACCCCAGCGGCAGACACTGCTGAATTCGGCGAGTTTTTTGAGCAGCTTGTATGCATGGAGTTAAAAGCATGGATTGATTACACCCACCCCAGGAGCAAGCTGACTTTCTGGCGGTCCACAACTGGAACTGAAGTTGATTTCTGCATCGACGAAAACACAGCGATTGAGGTCAAAGCGTCCAGCAGCATTTCGGACAAACACCTTAAAGGGCTTAAGGCTCTGCGGGAAGAGGGAATTTTTAAAAAATATATTGTTGTGTGCAGGGAAGAACACCCTCGTCTTATTGATGGAATTGAGGTCCTGCCCTGGAAATACTTTTTTGAGAAGCTCTGGGCAGGAAAAATTTAAAACAGCGGTTTACTTTTTAGTATTCTTAACCATCTGACATATCTGGTCCTGCCATTCCTCTACCAGCCACAGGGGTGCCCGGGGAATTGCGTTACCCCCCTTAGCCAGCACCCACTCCTGAATCGACAGGAACTGGGTAGAAGTAAACACAATCCTAGTTCTGTCCTCGTTGTCAAAGTCGGTAATCTTCTGGTCATCGGCCCAAACCCTGTCTTTGACATACTGCCGGGCATCCCCATAGAAATCGATGATATACTCGTCCTTGTCGTCGGAAGCAAAGGAGCCGAAATAACCTCCGCCGCAGCGGGTAGAAAACTCATATCCTGCAGGAAGCTCAAAATGGTCGGCAGTAACCTTCAGTTTCTTCATCCGGTTAAGTGCAAAAAGACGTTCTGCCTTCCGTTCCTCGGCAAAGCCGTAGAGGTAGCATACACCATCATCCAGCAAAATCTGGTAGGGACGTACCCGGCGGTGAGTCTTTTTTGTCCGCCACCTGCCAATGTAATCAAACTCAAGCACACAGTTACCCTGCAATGCCCGAAGGACATCGGCCCACACCTCTTTATCCACCATAATCTGGGGTGCAGGAGGAATCGCAATCCGTTTCAAAAGGGCACTCTTTCCCGATGTCTGGGTGTCGGTGACAAAGTCGATGACCCCTGCAATCTCATCGTAGAGCGGGCTCCCCTGGAAACTTGAAAGAAGCGTCTTGGCGGCAGAAAGATAAAATACATCCTGTGCCGAAATATTGTTCAAAGCAAAATCCCATTCCTCAAAATAGTAATAGCCGTTCCGTTTGCGGTCGTATTCCAGCGGGGCCTGGAAATAGGTGCGCAGAACATCAATGTCCCGGTTTATGGTAGCCTCCCCCACCTTGCTGTATCCGGTCTGCTCGCAGTAGAGCCGCTGGAGCTGTTTGTTGTTGGGGTACATGCCCGACTTTATGGCATTGTGGATAATTATAAGCCGTTCCAGCATCTTCTTGTTTAAAGTACGTGTTTCTTTTTTCTCTTTCATATTTTTATTATAGCACAGAAGTCTATCATTGCGTGATAGTGTAATTAAAACGGCTGTTTTAGCTCTAAGTAAAATTGTTGACAGATGCAAAAAAGTGTTGTAATTTTAAATCAGAAGGCGTTTTGATTCTTTCATCCGGTGCAATAATCCCGGGCGTGTTAGAATCTGGCGTCTTTTTTTTATATATGTTCACATCACTTACAAATATTGAATGAATTAAGTTTCTTCCAACCTCCTTTCGACTTTTTTCTTCAAAAAGTGTGATTCTAATAAAATATTCATCCCCGTTTGAGTCTTTAAAGTGGTTTAGGTAGTGATGATACGCAATGATATTGGGATGCCTTTTGTGCCCAGGCTTTATTGTCTCTAGCTCAGAAATAATACATACTGATGTTTTATATAAAAAAGGAATATCATTGACTATGGTTGAGATATCATAACCTTTGTGATTGAGAATCTTGCCAACTGAGTTTACTGGCAGCTCGGCCTTTCTGTTATCAATTAGATTATAAACAGGTGGCCATAGCCGAACCTCTGCTTCAACAGTTTTTTGTTCCTTGGGTTCGTTGTTATGTATCATAACAGCTTTTTTGATAACAAAATTTATTCCCTTCATACTTGTGTAAAAACAAAAAATTCGTTTTTGCTTCAATTTCTGCTCCACAAATTTCAAAAACCTTATAAATCTATACAAGCCCAGCAATAAGAGACCCCTGCTCGGTAAACAGCCAGAGGCTGTAACACCGCCAGGGGTCTCTTTTGCTGGACATATATACTTTCTGAGTTTTTTAGTTCGCTACGCACTGGGTGGAAGGAAAATATTTTACTCTATTGCAAAATGGTAGAGAATGTTGGTAGCATATATATATAGAACACATGGAGTTAATTTATGTCAAAAACTAATTCTAATAGTATTACAAGCATTTTAGTTCATGCTTTAAATAACAGAAAATCAGGTTTTAAAAGTTATATTATAGGGGAGTTTAACAAAAAAATTGATGATTTCAACAAATCAACTAATAATAAATATAAACCGATCTCAGAAAATGTTGTTTTTTCGGATGGAACTTACACAACATTACCATTAAAAGAGATGGGAAATAAGAAAATTGATATTTATGGCATGAATAAAGCAGATCTCCAAATTATGATTGAAGTAAAAGCAAATTTAAATGAAACCTTACAAAAATCTCAAACAGAAGAATATATAGACGCCGCAATAAATAATTGTATCCCGTTAGTTTATATTATCCCAGATGGCTATAATCATGAAGATGATTTGAAAAAAATAAAAGATAAAAAGTCAAGTAATTTAATTATGATAGTATATTGGTCTACAATTTACGATATTGCAAAAAAAACTGATAGCACCGGATTAGATTATCAAATTGAAAACTTTGTCGAGTTGATTGATAAAGATAGTGTGTTGAACAAAAACGAAATGGCGGTATTATTTACTCCTTGTTTAATTGCAGATACATTAGGAAAAATTAACATTTTATTAAAAAAAATTAAAGATATTCTCGGCTGGACCGATAAGAAAACACCCCAAAACAACCAATATGGAATTGGATATGATTATAAAGGAGACGCAAATTATTGGATAGGGTTAGTACCGACTAATGATGAAAGATTTTTCTTCTCCCTTGCTATAGCGGCAACAAAAAAACCATCATTTAATAATTATAATGATGTTTATTACGATGGAACTTATTTCTATGTTCCTTATGATAGTAATAACGCCAAAGAAATTGGAGATACAATAGAGAAAAATATTATTTCTAATTTGATAAATTCTATTGATAAAGATAATGACTTAAAAAACTGGTTAAACGAACCCAAGAAAAGAATAATTGAAATCAAAGCTATATATGGCCTATCTGCCAAAATTCAAAAATTAGTAAAAGAGTTTTTGATTAAGAATGAAATAAATGATATAGGGGATCCACAAAATAATGAGAATCAAATTGGTTATTACTTTGACAATGGAAATAAATTCTTAGGAATCAGCCCTAAAGAAAAATCAACTAACTCTTTTTCTTTAGCAGTATATAACAACAACAAGAAGATCTATGATTTTTTCCCATTATCAGCCAAGGAAGAGCTTTTCTATAAATTCTTACTTTCAGAAACTCAAGAAGAACAACAAAATAATTTTAACGAGCTGGCAAATAAAGTTTTAAAATCAGCAAATTTTTTATAAAATAATTTTCCCTCCCTATCACGCTATGATAGACTACACCCTTATAGTTCTATTAAAAGTCAAAGGAGGACTATATGGGAAAAGAATGTCTAAATCAGGAACAAATTGAGGAATTAGAAAAGAAGGCTTTGGCAGGTGATGCCAATGCAATGTTAATGTTCGGAGCTCTACTCATTGTTGATGGGTACTATGAGAATGGTAAAGACTTCTTGTCACAGGCTGCCAAGAAAAAGAACGCACGAGCTCAGTTTTGGCTTGATATCCATGAAAAATGGACAAAAGCATTAGCTTCAATAAAAGCTGACGTATTAAATCCACTTCAAATTCCATTCTGGAACATAAGAAAGGGAAATCAGCCAGAAAGCTTTGGAATACTTCCACTGGCCGATGGCATGGTCCTGGTCTTGATAAAACAGGATACCCCCGCAAATGCACCTGCAAATTTTGCTCACGTTCATACAGAAACAATTATGGAAAAATATTTTCACACAATGATTCACACATGGAATTTTTATGTAGACGGTGAATTAAAAATGAAAGATATTAAACCAACTAAGAATGCGAAATATCTTATCAGCATTATGCATTATATGCTTGAAAATTACCCAGAGTTACGGTGGATTTAATTTATGAAATATAAAAATGACTTTGGTTTCTTGGACGAGGCCGATATTAAGTTGGTAATAAACGATACCAACCAAGAACCAGTCTGGACCGGTATAGGTAATGAGTTACCCCCTGGAGAGCTGCTTGCTGACGCAAAAGCGGTACTCCTTGTAATTCCAGAGGAAAGTACAGTCGACAACTTAAACTTAATACTTAAGGATATACTCTCAAAGATACCAGAAGATACTTTCTTTCTATATACGTCAGCTGATAAAAAAAGAATGGAAATATATGTCAATAAAAATTAATTCTATCAAGCTTAAGAAAATTCTGGACACAACACCTCCAGAACAGAATATTATGCTGACAGGAAAGCATGGAATCGGTAAATCTCAGATTCTGAACAACTATTTCACCGCCAAAGGAAGCAAAGTAGTTATCCTTTTCCTAGGGCAAATGAGCGACCCTGGCGACCTTATCGGCCTACCCCATTTTAATGAAAAGACTGGCCAAACAGATTTCATGCTGCCATACTGGTTCCCTACTGACAACAAGCCGGTAGTGTTATTTCTGGACGAACTGAACCGGGCTCGCCCCGAAATCCTGCAGACAATCATGGATCTGGCCTTGAACCGTACTTTAGCCGGGAAAAAGCTCCCAGAAGGGAGTCGGATAATAAGTGCAGTAAATGACGGCGAGGAGTATCAGCTTACTGACCTAGACCCCTCCCTGGTAAGCCGATTTAACATTTATGAATTTAAATCGACTGTGCAGGAATGGCTTCTTTGGGCAACCCAGAAAAAATTGGATTCCCGAGTTATTGACTTTATCTCTGAAAACCCAGATATGCTTGATGGAAAAGATTTCACAAGAGAGGATCAAGGGCTCGAGAAAACTCCTGACCGCCGTGGCTGGGAGCGGGTCTCCGTGGTTATGCAGGGCAAGAACCCAGATGTATTTCTTAAAAAAATTTGCGCTGGAATCATAGGATTCCCCGTGGCGGCAGATTTTTACGCCTCATTATCACAAAATAGACTCCTCTCTGCAAAAGAAATTCTTCTAAGCACCTTTTCTAAAGTTGAAAACACCCTCAAAAAATATACCACACCTAATTTTGCAACAGTAAATGACTCGCTCTTCCGTTTTCTTGAAACTTCAACGGACGAGGAAACCGATTCAGCAAAGGTCTCGAATAATCTATGTGCTTATTTTGATTATCTTATCTCAGAGAATCTCCGGGAAGCGGCAGCACATTTTGCAAACACTTATTCGTCATCCAGCTATCCGAAAGCGCTTACTTTCATTATTACAAAATGTCCAAATATTTATAAAAAAATCACAGAATTTATCGGGTCGTTATGAGCACAAATGAAGACAGAATTATAAGAACAAGCGAAAAGTGGTTTCTTACAGAACCTCTTCTATTTGCGACATACTGCACCCATACTATTGTTGCCAATTTAAAGTTGAAAGTCCCTTTCCGTACAGGAAAAAAGAGAATTGAAATTTCCCCGGTGATACTAGATGAACTGGAAGATTTGCAAATCGAGGAACTACTAAAGATAGAGGTGCTTAGGATACTGCTCAAGCATCCTTATCATCGACAGCCCCAATTTGTAAAACGAAAAGTACTGACCCAGTCAAGCAATGTCACTATAAATGATTCATATATGATTAAAGATTTTGTTAAAACTTTCATCAAAGGCCTCGATTATAAACTGCCGAGAAAATTATGTTTTGAGGAATATTATGCTATGATTTATGAAATCTTGAGCCACGCAAACCCGAACTCCTTTTGTGGAACAAGTATAGTTCCAACAAATAAGCCAGCCAACTCCGATGATGATGACGATGATGGTGGCTTGGATAATGATATCAATGTGGAACAGAATGGTTTTTCTCCAGAAGAACAACTCTCTGAACTGTGGGAAGATGATGAGGAAACCTGCTGCAGCATCAATGACATTATTGAGGTCGCACAAGCATCTGATAACTGGGGAACTGTTTCAAGAAATCTCAAAGATACTATCAAGGCGGGCCTTAAGGTAGCAATGGATTATCGCAGGATGCTGTCACATTTCAGAACATCTGTACTCTCCAGTAAGCGTAGTCTGACTCGTATGCGCCAAGCCGGCGTTTCGGTTTTTCAAATATGGAATAGAAAAACTGGATGTTATTCAATTTGATTGGGAATTGAAAACAGATAAACCAATCCCAATGAGAAAGGCAAAAAATGAAGTAAAAATTGCCGGGCGAGGTGGAACAAACTTCCAGCCAGCAGTAGATTATTATTGTTCCCATAAAGAATATGATGGCCTTATTGTTTTTACCGATGGATATGCAGAAATCCCGACATTCAACACAAGACGACCAATTGATGTGCTCTGGGTACTGCCAAGCAGAAATGAATATGAAGAACACAAAGAATGGATAAATAATATTATGCGAAACTGGGCAACCTTTATACCTGGCAGGAGTAGATAATGAACACAACTAAATCTTACGAAATTGATAAACTCTGGGCAAATAAATTTAAAAACTACATGGAAGATATTCTCTAGAAACACACAGCCCTATCGGTGATGAAAAGAAAAAAATGGAATCATTCCAATATATTTATAATGAACTAAAAAAAATCTATGAAACTAAAAAAATATCTATCTGGAAAATTAATGGATATAGGACGATAGAGCTTATTATCCGACGCCTTGAAAAAGAAAATATATGCATTTACATTTGCATTGGGGAATGTAACACTCCATTAAGCCTTGGGATAGGGGAATCTTATTATTGGAGAACAGAAATAAAATTTTCTCCTGATGCAAAAGATAAAATAATTCAGCTGTGTAAAAGAATTGACAAAGAATATGATAATTTACAAAAAGCATTTCTTCTTGCAGCCAAAAAAAAATGCAAGCTTATTGAAATTGCAGTAGCGAACATAATGGCGATAATTCCTAATATTATGCTTCAGACAAATCATGAGTGGAATCTTGTTGAAGAAAATGACCGATTTCTCCTGCAAATAAAAACAAAACACCATAAGATGATTGAGATTTCTCTGAATGAAAAAAACTTTGTCCAAAAAATGCCAGAAATACCCAGTGCCATTACGCAGATAGAGAGATTTCTTGAATCAGCTCCATTTCCTGTTGACATAAAGAATTATGACAATAATATCTTATGGAAAAGAAGTTAATTCCAGACCGCACTTTGCAAGCAGTTCCTGTACCGATGTGGCTTTCTGGGCCTTCGCAGCCAGCCGGATAATCTTGCCGCAGGTACGGGAATCATCTAAGGCCTCGTGGGCGCTGTATTCAATCAAAAACTTCTCCCCCAGATAGGTAAGCCTGTGACATTCCAGCTCTGGCCAAGTTCTCTGGGCAACCTTGAGGGAATCAAAATAATGGAGCTTTGGAACCGGCATTCCATAGTACTCCATGCAGCTCCGCAGAACATTCATGTCAAAGCGGGCATTGTGGGCTACCAGCGGGAGGCCCGGAACTTCTGCCAGGAAGGGTGCCGCAACCGTGTCCCAGACTTCCGGGAACTGAGGCTTGTCCCGCACATCATCATAGGAGATATGATGAATTTCCTCTGTCCATTCCGGGATAAAATACATCTTAGCCGGGCAGATGAGCGAAGAGACAGAGCCCACCTCCTTCCCGTCGATAAACCGTACCAGAGCCACTGAGCATGCGCTGTCTGGGTCTGTGTTTGCTGTCTCAAAATCAATTGCAACATAATTAAGTCCTTTCATGAGACAAATATAAAAAATCACTCTATCATTACGTGATAGAGTAGAAAATTTTAATATTTATATTGCCTTTTAGGGAATATTGACAAAGGCGGGAAATATTACTAAGTTCTAGAAGACTCTGCTTGGCTACCACGTTTATAAAATATTCCTGTTTTTTTAAACGAGACCCTTGTCATTTACACTTTTTAGGATATAATTATAAACGAGGAAAGTTTAGAGATGAATTTACTTCCACCAAAAAATGTTTCATTTGAAACATCAGCAATATTAAAAAAACTGATTGAAGCACATAAAAATCTGGCTGAACTTAAAGGCATCTCAAAAATAATTCCTAACCAGACTGTATTAATCAATACGTTGTCTATTCAAGAGGCTTTGGATAGCTCGGAAATCGAGAACATCATAACAACCAGGGATCAGGTCTATATTGCAAGAGAAAATACAGCTGACAGAGTAACAACAAAACCTGCCGCAAAGGAAGTAGTTCATTATTCAGAAGCATTGCAAACAGGCTTTAAAGCCTACAACAGAAGGTCTGTTATCTCATTAAAAGAAATACTTGAAATTCAGGCTCTGCTGACAAATAACGATGCAGGCCTTAGAAAACAAAGCGGTACTGTTCTAGAAAATGAAAGAACCAAAGAAATAGTCTATATCCCTCCAGAGCCAACCGAAATTCATGGTTTAATGTCAAATTTAATAGAAATAATAAATGATAATTCTATTTGGGATGCAGATCCCTTGGTTAAAATGGCAGTCATTCACTTCCAATTTGAGAGCATACATCCTTTCTATGATGGAAATGGCAGAACCGGTCGAATTATCAATATCCTTTATCTTGTCAAAGAAGGGCTGCTTGATCTTCCGATACTTTATCTCTCTCGTTTTATAAATCAAAACAAGGCTTTATATTATGAGCGGCTTCAGGGAGTCAGGTCCCGCAACGATTGGGAAAGTTATATTTTATTCATGCTTGAGGGTGTTTCCAGAACAGCAAAAATGACCACACAGCTTGTCAATGACATAGTATCAGGAATGATGACCTATAAGCATAAAATACGAGCAGAATTCCCTCAAATGTATAGCCAGGATTTAATCAACACTCTTTTCTTTTATCTATATACAAAAATTGAGCATATAGAAAAGAACCTTGGTGTCTCATATGCTACAGCAAGAAAATATCTTGAGCTTTTACACAAAGCTGGCTTTGTAGACAAAATGAGATTCTGGAAATCCAGCTACTATATCAACAGCAGCCTGCTGTCCGCCCTCACTAAGATTGAAGCCGAATCGTTAAAGCTATAGCAAATAAAAAAGCGGGGCTTTTGACCCCGCTTTCTCGCTATATAAACGATAGCTTATGCGTCCTTGCTGTCCTCTTCCGGCGGCAGGGTCACTGCAATATGCAGTTCATCCAGCTGAGCCTGGGAAACAGGGGTCGGTGTATCGCACATCATACATGTTGCCTTCTGGGTCTTAGGGAATGCAATTACATCCCTGATAGACTCGGTACCCAGGAACAGCATTACAAGCCGGTCCAGACCCAGTGCCAGGCCTCCGTGCGGCGGTGTACCCAGCTCAAGGGCATCCAGCAGGAAGCCGAACTGCTGCCGAGCCTGCTCCAGAGGAATTCCCAGAACCTCAAGAATCTTCTCCTGAAGCTTAGGATCGTGGATTCTGATACTTCCACCGCCAGCCTCGTGTCCGTTGAATACAATATCGTAGGCATCGGTGCGGATATTCAGAAGGTCGCCGCTGTAAAGCTTAGGCAGGTCTTCCTTGACAGGTGATGTGAACGGGTGATGTACAGCAGAGAGCTTGCCTTCATCATCCAGCTCGAACATAGGGAAGTCTACAATCCAGGAGAGGCACTTTTCGTTCTCGTCGTACAGGTTAAGCTTCTTCCCGAAGAAGTTTCTGAGCTCGGAGAGACAGTTGCATACAATTTTCTCGGTATCGGCAACAAAGATAAGGACGTCGCCGGTCTCTGCCTCCATCCGCTCGTACAGAGCCTTGGACTCTGCCTCGGTAAAGAACTTGATGATAGGAGACTGTGGGCCGTCCGGGTTCATCTTGATCCAAGCTACCCCTTTTCCGCGGAGTGGCTTAACAAAGTCGGTCATGGCATCCAGGTCTTTTCTTGCCAGCTTGGAGCAGGCACCCTTCAGGTTGATACCTCTTACTTTGCCCTTCTTTGCCAGAGTATTCTTGAATACCGAGAACTCGGTGTTTGCAAATACATCGGAAAGCTCCTTGATCTCAAGGCCGAAGCGGAGGTCCGGTTTGTCGCAGCCGTATTTGAGCATTGCCTCCTGATATGTCATCCGTGGCAGTGGCAGCTTAAGGTCGATGTTCAGGAACTCCTTGAACAGCTCCTTAAAAAGTCCCTCTACAACAGCAATGATATCGTCCTGAGTGATGAAGGACATCTCCATATCCACCTGGGTGAACTCAGGCTGTCTGTCGGCCCGCAGATCCTCGTCCCTGAAACATTTTGCAATCTGGATATAGCGGTCGAAACCGGCTGTCATAAGAATCTGCTTGAAAAGCTGCGGGCTCTGGGGCAGAGCGTAGAAACAGCCTTCCCGTACACGGCTTGGAACCAGGTAGTCTCTGGCACCCTCTGGTGTGGACTTGTTAAGAATAGGTGTCTCTACCTCAACAAAGTCGTTTTTATAGAAATACTCGCGGATAGCGTGCATCAGCTTGCTTCTGAATACCAGGCAGTTTCTGATGGCCGGATTCCGCAGGTCGATATAGCGGTATTTAAGGCGGGTCTCGTCATTTACCTTCTCGGCATGCAGTGCCTCGAATGGAGGGGTCTTGGACTTGTTCAGAATCTCCATGTCGTTGATATACACTTCGATCTCGCCGGTTGCCAGTTTAGGGTTGGCCATTCCTTCCGGGCGCAGCCGGACTGTTCCCTTGGCAGCGATGACAAACTGGCTCCGGAGTCCTCCAGCCAGGTCGTGAATCTCTTTTCCGCACACCTCTGGGTCAAATACAATCTGTGCCAGTCCCCACCGGTCAGTAAGGTCAATAAAGATAATTCCACCATGGTCCCGGTAGTTTTCTACCCATCCGCACAGGCAGACCTCTTTTCCTACATCTTTTGCGGTAAGCTCACCGCATCTGAAATTTCTCTGTAATCTCATATATTCTGCTCCATCATCCCAGCTGGGAGATTTTATTAAGTATCAGTTCCCTTGCTTTCTTAGGGTCGGCTTTTCCGCCGCTTGCCTTCATAAGCTGTCCGATAAGGAATCCAATCGGTTTCTGGTCGCCCCCCTTGATCTGAGCCACCACCTTGGCATTGTCGGCAAGGAGTTTGTCCACCATTGCCTCAACCTCGCCCGAGTCTGCTGTCTGCATAAGGCCAGCCTTCTCGATGACCTGCATCGGATCTGCATCCTCGTTTATGATTATATCCATAACTTTCTTGGCAGACTGAGCATTGATTTTCTCATCTTCCAGAAGTTTGATAACTGTAACAAATTTTTCGACTGTAAGGAAGCTCTCCCCAAGGCTCTTTTTAGCCTTGTTCAGGTCCTTGGCCACCTCGCCCCTCATCCAGGAGGCTGCGTTTGCCACGCTGATTCCACCTTTGACAGCATCCTCGAAGAAGTCTGCCTTATCCTTTTCTTCGGTCAGGAACTCAGCACCATCCTCGTTGAGGCCGTATTCGTCAATAAACCGTTTTTTCCGCACCCAAGGCAGCTCCACCTGGGCCTTCTCTATCTCGGCCAGGAACTCCTTAGTTGGGCAGTATGGTGGCAGGTCCGGCTCCGGGAAGTAGCGGTAGTCGTTGGCATTCTCCTTGCTCCGCATTCCCTCGGTCCGTTTCTTATCATCATTCCACAGCCGGGTCTCCTGAATTATAGGCTCTCCTGCTGTAAGCATCCGGGACTGCCGCTGGATTTCGTACTGAAGTGCCAGCTTGACGTGGCGGAAGGAGTTTAAGTTCTTGACCTCCACCTTGCGCCCCAAGCCTTTGCCTTCGAAATTCACAGACACGTTGACATCGCAGCGCATGGAGCCCTCTTCCATATTGCCGTCGCAGACACCCAGATAGCGCACCATCTTGCGGAAGTTCTGCATAAAGAGCTCTGCCTCTTCAGGCTTCTTAAAGTCTGGCTCGGTGACAATCTCAAGGAGCGGGGTTCCTGCTCTGTTGTAGTCGCAGTAGGAGGTCATTCCCTCGTGAACCAGCTTTCCTGCATCCTCCTCCAGGTGGGCATCGTGAATCCGCACCTTCGGCAGCCCTTCCATCTCTATAAGCCCCCGCACTCCGAATGGGGAGTTGAACTGTGAAATCTGATAGTTCTTTGGCATATCCGGGTAGAAGTAGTTCTTCCGGTCAAAGACAGCCTTCTCGTTCAGATGGCAATTCATGGCACGGCATACGATGTAGGCCTTGCGTACCGCCTCCTCGTTGAGCACAGGAAGCACTCCTGGATAGCCCATGCAGACTGGACAGATATGGCTGTTTGGAATATGGCTGAACTCGTTCTTGCAGTTGCAGAACACCTTGGTCTTGGTAAGAAGCTGTATATGTATCTCAAGTCCGATGAATGATTCTATCATAGTACCTCCCTGGCTGCATCAAACAGCAGGTTCTCGTTGCAGTAGTCGGCAAAAAGCTGCATTCCCACAGGCAGGCCGTTCTCAAATCCAACCGGGATACTCAGAGCTGGCATACCAGTCAGGTTTGCAGTTACTGTGAACTTGTCAGCCACCTTCTGCTGATATGCACTTAAGCCGGCGTTGCCATGCTTGAATGCCTGGGATGGGAAAGCGGGAACCACAAAGATATCTGATGTGCTGAAAACCTGCTTAAAGTCTCCGATAATCTTGGTTCTTATCTTCTGTGCCTTGATGTAGTACTGATCCTGGAAGCCGGAACGGAGCACATATGTACCCAGAAGGATACGCAGCTTTACCTCGTCGCCGAAGCCTTCGTTCCTGGACTTTTCCATCAGGTCCATAGGAGTCTCCCCATCCTTGCTCCGGTGACCATAGCGGATACCGTTGTACCGGGCCAGATTGGCACTTGCCTCTGCTGTTGCAATTGTGTAGTAGACAGGGATTACATATTCAAGGGAAGGAAGCTGCACTCCCTTTATCTCGAACCCTTTGTCCCTGATTTTCTGGATAAGAGCCTTGTACCCCTTTTCTATCTCCGGGGTCAGTCCCAGGTCTCCCTCCAGGTATGTGAAGCATAGCTTGCCATTCTTAGGCTTTGCAGGCTCCTCAGGGTATGGGATTGAGGTCTGATCGTGCCAGTCCTGTCCCCTGATGACTTTGAACACTTTCTCGGTCAGATCCAGATCCTTGGAAAGTACTCCGATAACATCCAGGGATGAGGCATAGGCCACCAGCCCGTACCGGGAGACGCTGCCATAGGTTGGCTTAAGCCCGTATACGCCACAGAAGGCGGCAGGCTGGCGGATGGAACCGCCAGTGTCTGAGCCCAATGCAAATGGGACCAGCCCGGCAGCCACAGCTGCCGCACTGCCGCCGCTGGAGCCGCCTGTCACATATTCTTTATTCCATGGGTTGTTGGTGCCACCAAAGGCAGAGAAATCGGTGGAGGATCCCATACCGAACTCGTCCATGTTGGTCTTGCCTACAACTATAGCACCGGCGGCCTCCAGCTTATCTACTGCAGTTGCGTTGTATGGAGAGACAAAGTTCTCCAGAATCCTGGAGGCACAGGTAAGGCGGAAATCCTTTACTGCTATATTATCCTTGACACCGCAGGGAATATATGCCAGAGGGCCTTCTGGATTGAGGCACTCCTTCTTCTCTGCATCAAACTCAAGGAAGGAGTGGATCTCCTTATCCTTTGCCAGCACCTCTTCTGCGAAAACTTTTCTTTCTTCGGGAGTCTTTATAACTTCTGACATCATACAGCCTCCTACAGAATATGAGGAACAGTTATAAACCGTTCATCCCGCTCTGGTGCGGCAGCAATCATTGTCTCGGCCAGAGAGCTTTCTACCACCTCATCCTTCCGGACCCGGTTGACACCCACAGAGACATGGGTTGTAGGTTCTATGCCGGTGACATCAATCTTCTCCATTATGGAGAAATACTCTATCATCTGAGAAACAGCCTGACTTAAGAGGTCGGCTTCCTTTTCTGTAAGCTCAAGACGTGCCAGGCTTGCAGTTGTATATAATTCTTCTTTTTTAAGCATCATATAACTTTATAAATTATAATATCTTATGTCAATGATAATATTGAAACACCCTGTAAAATCTGAAATAATACAACTATGATTTATACCGAGAAGAAAAACCTTTCTTATAACGAGCTGGATTTCAAAGGTCTATGGAAGATGGAAAACATCTTTCTCACCATCCAGGAGATTGCCGGAAGAGATGCCGAGCGCCTCGGGGCAGGCTATGGAGTCCTGAGACAGAAGGGGGTAGGTTGGGTTCTGATCAGAACTTCTCTGAAGATGGATAAATATCCCGATGTCAATACTACGGTCAATATAATCACCTGGCCTGAACCTGAACGCAGACTGCTGTTTCCGCGGTTCTTCGCCTTCAAGGATGATGCCGGAAACCTTCTGGGAACAGCTTCTACCCTGTGGGCCCTTATGGATATAGAAAACCGGTCACTTGCCATTCCTGCCGAAAAAGGCATTACAGTAGAGACCCCTGCAGAGCCACCATTAAAACTGGAGCTTCCAGGCAAGGTGAAAATGCCGGAGGGGGAAATCTCTGAAAGCACTATCTGCCCCAGATATTCAGACCTGGATATCAACAACCATGTGAACAACTCAAAATACATAGACTGGTTTACAGATCAGATTCCGCTGGAAATACATAGAAAAGGGTATCTTTCCGAAATCTCAATCAGCTATTCCCGGGAAATCCGAAGCGGCGAGACTGTGTCCCTTGCTTTCTCAAGGATAGGAGATCAGTTCCGCATGGCTGGAAAAGAAAATGACCAGGTGTGTTTTACGATAAATGCTACCTGGAAAGAGAGCATACTATGAATCAGAAGAGAGTCGAGGAGCTGGTAAGGGAGCTCCTTATAGAGATTGGAGAAAACCCTGACAGAGAGGGGCTTGTCAAGACCCCGGCCCGCTATGCCAAGGCCATGGAATTCCTTACAAAAGGATATACAGAAAACCCGGAGAAAGTTATAAACAATGCAGTATTCTCCTCCGAGGCCAACAATATGATTATCTGCCGGGATATTGAGGTCTACAGCCTGTGCGAACACCATCTGCTCCCCTTCTTCGGCCGCTGCCATGTAGGCTACATAGCCAAAGACAAAGTGCTGGGAGTAAGCAAGATTGCCCGGATTGTAGAGATGTATGCCCGCCGCCTGCAGATTCAGGAACGCCTTACAGTGCAGATTGCCGAGGAGATAAAGCGGGCAGTGGATGCCGAAGGCGTGGGAGTGGTAATGGAATGCCAGCACCTTTGCATGATGATGCGGGGAGTGGAGAAGCAGAACTCCCTTATGACAACATCATCTGTGCTGGGAACATTCCGCAAGAACCTTTCCACCCGGGAGGAGTTCCTCAACCTTCTGAACAGAAAAATCTGATTCCCCAGTTCAGCCCAGGGCCACATCCAGCATCATCATAAGGGTGAACCCGACAGCAAATGCAAAAACTCCCTTGTCTGAATGGGGCTCGGCAGACATCTCAGGAATCAGTTCTTCCACCACGACATACAGCATAGCTCCTGCCGCAAAACTTAACAGATAAGGCATTGCAGGAAGCATCAGCTGGGTAGCTATAATTGTCACTAAAGCTCCCAGAGGCTCAACTGCTCCAGACAGAACCCCATCCAGGAATGCATATCTCTTTTTCTTCCCTTCTGCATGGAGTGGCAGAGAGATGATTGCCCCCTCTGGAAAGTTCTGGATTGCAATACCCAGGGAGAGAGCCAGTGCTCCTCCCGCTGTTATTCCCGGAGTCTGGGTCATAAGACCGGCGTAGACAATGCCGACAGCCATTCCTTCTGGAATATTATGCAATGTAACTGCCAGAACCATCTTTGTCGTCCTGGCCAGCCTGCTCCTGGGGCCTTCTGACTTTGAGGCATTCATATGCAGGTGTGGAATAATATGGTCCAGGACCAGAAGAAAACCTGTACCCAGCCAGAACCCGGCAACAGCAGGGAGAAACATCAGACGGCCAAGGCCTTCTGAAAGCTCCAGGGCCGGAATCAGCAGACTCCATACCGAAGCCGCCACCATGACACCAGCAGCAAATCCAGTAAATATCCTCTGCACAGAGACACCCAGCCTGGACTGCACCCCGAAGACACAGTCCAGCACAGCTCCTGGAGATAAATTCCTGACATGACCCATCCCCCAGTCGGCACACACAGCATGGCCCAGGTTCATACCGCTCAGCATAATTTTTCCCAGGAATCCCTGAGGTTTCCTGGTATTGGCAAAAAAGTTCTTTAAAAAGCCCATAATTCCTCCTTCTTAAAAAGAATGGCTGCCTGGAGCAACGCAGCCAAGCAGCCATAAGACATGAAAATGAAAGGCTTCAAATGTATCCTTATAGGTACCAACTTTGTAGTTAGCATATGCTAACTGATGACAATATACAATACTTCCTTTGTTGTGTCAACAAAAAATTTAAAATTTTTAAATTTTTGTCTAAATCAATACTGCTTAAGGATTTTCTTAGCTTCCTTCTTAACCTTTTCTACCAGCTCCGGCGGATTCAGAACCTTGACAGCACTGCCAAAATGGAGGATCCAGAACAATGACTCCTGCATCTGATTGGATTTGAAGGAAAGGTAGACTGAACCATCTTTGTACTGCTTCATCTTCTGCCCCTCGTGCCAGCTGCGCTCCAGAATATAGGTACTTATCTCCTTGGAGAAAAGAAGTTCCACTTTAACCGGCTTTGTCGGGTTGTTCCATACGCCAAAGTTTGGATCCACATGGTTTCTGATATCAAAATCGGCAGGCACTGTGAATGTCTTCTTGGTGCAGGAGAGCTTTTTCATCCGGGACAGGGAGTAAATTCTCACCGCCTCGGCCTTATGGCAGTATCCGATGACATACCAGTTTCCTTTCTGGCAGATGACCTGATATGGGTTGAGCCGACGGGGAGTGTATTCCTGCTGTCCCAGCGAGCAGTACTGGAAATCCATAGAAACCCGCAACTTAACAGCCTTGAACACGGTATTGAACACACCTGCCTCTATATTAGGCAGAGGATCAGATATAAACTGGATGCCACCTGATGCAAAGCTTGAGTTGACCGACACCTCCTCGGGCAGCATATCGGTGATTTTCTGGAAAATGCTTTTGAACGAAGCTTCCAGCGGCGTATTCTTATACTGCTCCAGAAGAGGAATGATAGCAGATACTGTAAAAAGCTCACCCTCCGACAGCATCACGCTCTTTATAAAGAAAGTGGGGTCGGTATAATAATAGCCATTCTTATCTGCATCGTATTCCAGAGGGGCATTGTACCGTTCCCGCAGGAACTCCAGATCCCGCATGATTGTGCTTCTGGAAACCTCAAACTTCTTCTCCAGCTGAGGGGCATTCGGATACCCTCCCTCCCGGATCATCCTGTCAATCTCTAAAAGCCGAAGTGACTTTACTTTATCTTCTCTGATCTTTGCCATAAGCTAATTATATCACAGGAACAACTTTTTTCAAAAAAATAAAAAAATTTTCTGTTTCTATTGACAGAAACAGAAAAAGCATCTATGTTTCTATCTGTAGAAGCGTTTCTATTCAAAGAAACGAGCTCTCAGAGGAGTTTTTATGCAAAAACGGACAGACTGTATATATCTTTCAATTCCAAGTGACAGATATACCCCTTTTTCTCTGGCTAGAAAAATCGGGGCCAGGGCAATTCTGGAAAGTGCCAGGTTCAACCGTGGAAAAGAGCGGTATTCGATCCTTATGGCAGAGGAAGCATTCCGGATTCTTCAGGATGATGAGGGAATTGCTTTTATCATTGATGGAAGAAGGGTACCCTATTCAGGAGAGACCGACAAAGCTGATATTCTGGATGCTCTTGTCTCTGTAGCCAGCGAGAACGAGATTGCAATTAAAGATGTTCCAGTTCCTGCCAGCGGTATCGGCTATCTAGGCTATGAATTCTGCACCAGGTGTGACACCATAACATTAGCACCACAAATAGATGAACTTAAGATTCCAGAAAGTGAATTTATCGTAGGTCATATTTACATTGTTTTCGATCACTTTACCGAAATGCTCCATATTTTTGCTCTCAACTATACAGAGCACCAGATAGATCTTCAAAAAGCAGTCACCTCTCTGCAGACCAGGCTGGGGGATCTTGATTTCAGCTACTTGGCTCCTCCGGAACAGCCTGCCCCATGCCGGGTCATCACCGATCTGGAGCAGTCTGAAAAAGAGTATAAAGAAAAAGTTGCCGCCCTTAAGAAACGGATAGTGGCCGGAGATATTTTTCAGGCAGTCCCCAGCCGTCGGCTTCAGCTGGAATGCGACACCAGTGCTTTGGAAGTATATAGAAGACTCCGTTCTCTGAATCCTTCGCCATACCTGTTCTATATCGACTTTGGAAACAGACAGCTTCTCGGCAGCTCGCCAGAGAGCCTGGTCCGGGTGCGGGACGGTCTGGCAGCAATACGGCCAATCGCAGGAACCCGCCGCAGGGGAAAGAACCGGGAGGAGGACGAACTGCTCCGGAGAGAACTGATTCATGACCCCAAAGAGAAAAGCGAACACCTTATGCTGGTGGATCTGGCTCGGAACGATCTGGGCAGAATATGCCGCCCAGGCAGTGTGCAGGTAACCCGGTATATGGATTGTGAGTTTTTCAGCCATGTCATCCACATGGTAAGCGATGTCCAGGGTGTTGTTCTTCCAGATGTGAAACCTATTCAGGTTCTCCGGGCTGCATTTCCGGCAGGAACAGTGAGCGGAGCACCCAAAATCAGTGCCATAGAGATTCTAAGCCAGCTGGAAAAAGTCAAACGGAGGTTCTATGCAGGAGCTATAGGATACCTGCAGTCCTCTGGCGACCTGGACTTCTGTATCGGCATACGCAGTGTCCTTAAGCAGGATTCCACCTGGACTCTCCAGGCTGGCGGCGGCATTGTGTACGACAGTGACCCTGACCGGGAATGGGAAGAGACCAACGAAAAACTAGGTGCATTGAAAGCTGTTCTTGAAGGAGGAAAAAAATGATTCTGGTCATCGATAATTACGATTCCTTTACATATAACATTGTGCAGGCCCTGGAACGGCTTGGAAACGAAGAGGTAAAAACTGTCCGCTCAAAGGAGATCACAATCCCGGAGATTGAAGCCATGAGCCCCTCCAGGATTGTATTGAGCCCAGGTCCGGGCACCCCTTCCGATGCCGGTATCTGCGTGGAGGCGGTACAGCACTTTGCAGGCAAGATTCCGATTCTGGGAATCTGTCTTGGACATCAGGCTATCGGACAGGCTTTTGGAGCTGATATTGTCCAGGCAAAACGGATCTGCCACGGGGTGGTGGAAGAGATAAGTCTGGACGGAAGAGGTCTTTTCAGAATAACTGGAAAAAAGGGAGATTTTACCCGATACCATTCTCTGGTTGTCGAAGAAGCCTCACTCTCAGAAGATTTTGAGATCACTGCCCGGGCCAAAGATGGAGATATCATGGGAATCCGGCATAAATCCATGTTCATAGAGGGCATCCAGTTCCATCCCGAATCCATTGCATCACCTCAGGGGGATGATGTATTCAAAGCATTTTTGAACTATCGGACCAATGCCTTTGCTGCCGCCGACTATCTTAATCAAATTCTGGCCCGGCAGGATTTGTCACAGGAACAGGCGGCTCTCTTTATGGAAAACCTGACAGACGGTATTCTGGATGAGCGTATTACTGCCGCCATTCTTACAGCACTGGCTGCAAAAGGACCTGCCGCTTCCGAGCTTGCCGGATGTGCCTCTGTACTCTGCCACAAGAAGACTCCGCTGAATGTGGATGGAAACAAAGTAGCAGAGATAGTCGGAACTGGTGGCGATGGAAAAGGGAGCTTCAATATCTCATCCCTTTCTGCTATTGTTGCAGCCAGCTGTGGACAGCCTATGGCCAAACATGGAAACCGGGCCGTCTCCAGCAAGTCTGGGTCTGCCGACTTCTATGAATCTATCGGTATCAAGATTGACAACCCGCCTGAAAAGACAGCCCAGCTGGTCAAAAAGACAGACTTTGCTTTTCTTATGGCTCCAATCTACCACAGTGCCATGCGGTTTGCAGGCCCGGTGCGGAAAATTCTGGGCATAAAGACACTCATGAACATACTGGGACCCCTCTCCAATCCAGCAGGTGCCGCATATCAGCTTCTGGGCGTCTACAGCAAAGAACTGCTGGTTCCAGTGGCACAGGCAGCCAAAGCTTTGGGGGCTAAACGGGTCATGGTCATAAACAGCCGGGACGGATTTGACGAAATCTCACCCTGCGCTATAACCGATGTCTACGAGATTGATGAGGATGGAAAAGAACGCTCTTATACAATAGATCCGGCTGACTTTGACATACCGGGAATTCCTGTGGAGGAGCTCTCTGGTGGCACTGGCCGGGATAATGCAAAACTGGGAATGGAGGTGCTCAAAGGAGGCGGCCGGCGTGGAATCCTGGAAGCCATAGGTCTGAATGCCGGCGCAGTTCTTTATATAGCCAAGAAAGTCAGCACCCTTGCAGAAGGATACACCCTTGCCAAAGAGGCTGTTCTGAGCGGAAAAGCTCTGGCCAAGCTGGAAGAGGTAAAGAAAGTATCCAACAGCCTATAACAGGAGCACCTATGGAAAACGACATTTTAGAAGCTATCATAAAAAAACGGAAAGAAGATATTAAAAGGAAAGGGCTGGAGCAGGGCTGTGCCATTCCTCAGGAACGCCAGCGGCCAGTGACCCCTTTTCTGCCAGAACGGGGAGTTATCCTTGAGGTAAAGAAGGCTTCTCCCAGCAAAGGAGATATAGCGCCTGACCTTTCTGTCTATGATACGGCAAGAAAATATGCAGAGTCGGGAGCCTCAGCCATCTCTGTCCTCACCGAAGAGAACTTCTTCAAGGGAAGCCTAGAAGACCTGATGGAAACCTGTGCGGCCGTAGATGATTTTGCAGTCAGATATGAGAAAAATGCCCCTGCAGTCCTGCGCAAGGACTTCCTGCTGTCCCCGGAGGAAATAGAGGTATCATACCGGGCCGGGGCTGATGCAGTCCTGCTTATTGCCCGCACTCTTGATGATGATATGCTGATGTGCATGGTCAGAAAATGTTCAGAGCTTGGAATTTCTGCCCTTCTTGAGATCAGGCTGGAGGATGATATCCGGAAACTGAAGATGCTTGCTGATTCAGTATACGGAAAAAGCATAGTAGTTGGTGTAAATTCCCGCGATTTAAAGGACTTCAGCATAGATTTACTATTACCAATCTGCATACTGGACAAGATGAGAAAACAGGTAAGTCCAGATATCAGAGTTGTCTTTGAGAGTGGAATTCAAAGCCCCAGGGCTGCTGCCTTTGCAGGAGAAACCGGCTTTGCAGGACTGCTCCTTGGCGAGGCAGCTGCGCGGAATCCAGAAGGGACAGCATCCCTGGTAAATGCATTTATGGAGGCAAAGACAGGTTCTAATTCCGAGCGGTGGATTGCCATGTCCAAGAAGATCGAAGAAGCAGAGAAACCGCTGGTCAAGGTCTGTGGCTTTACAAACATACACGATGCCCTGCTGGCTGCCGACCTAGGAGCCGATTTCTTAGGATTTATCTTTTCTGCATCAAGCCCCCGGAATGTAGACCCTGGACTCATCTCCACCATCAGAACCATTCTGGATGAGCCTATGCGTAAAAAAAGACCAGCCTTTGTCGGTGTCATAACTGAATGCGACAGCCAGGAGGCCCAGACTGCATTGAAGATGGCAGCAAAGGGCGAACTCGATTTTATCCAGCTCCATGGAACAATGGCAGGAAAACAGTTCTTTCCCCTGTGGAATCTGCCCCACTTCCCTGTGGTGAATATTGAGAAAGAAGAAGATATCGCCATGGTAGATACCCTTCTGCGTCAGGGAGAACCCAGAATCCTTATTGATGCAAAACGGGGAAAACTGATAGGCGGCACAGGGAAGACAATTGATGCAGAATTGTGTAGAATAGTCAGAAAAAAGACTAAGCTGTGGCTTGCAGGAGGCGTCTCTCCAGAAAACGTTGCCAGCCTGATAGAAACCCTGGACCCGGAGCTTCTTGATGTGAACAGCGGAGTTGAAAAATCACCTGGCATAAAAGATGTTGATAAGATGAAAGCCCTTTTTGACCAGATAAAGCAGCGGAGGAAGTAATGACAGCATCAATTGATGGTTTCTTTGATCAGTATGGGGGCAAGTATGTAGCCGAAGTCCTTAGAAGACCTCTGGACGAGCTGGAGGAGGCCTTTGCCTTCTATATGAGAGACAGCGACTTTCTTGAGGAGTTACATATAATCCAACGGGACTATATAGGCCGTGAGACACCCCTCTATTTTGCACCGACAGCTACAAAGCTCCTGGGAGGAGCCCAGATCTACATAAAGCTGGAAGG